>WNFC01002112.1_pt1 | contig 21337 bp, 12 predicted proteins | sample 5400541 | NCBI WGS metagenome assembly WNFC01 (sample SAMN13153342, study PRJNA577476) | soil metagenome | isolation source: 120 cm saprolite under Douglas fir tree site 2 hole 2 replicate 1 | place: USA:California | collected 2015-04-18
GGAAAATCAGGAGCGGATCTTCCACTTCCTCGTAGGTCGTTTCGCTCAACAAGATGTGCGAGCCATATTCTTTGTTCAGCCCTTCGAGGCGGGCAGATAGATTCACGGTGTCGCCGAGCGCCGTGTAGCCATAGCGCAGCGCCGAACCCATGTTACCCACCGACGCGACGCCTGTGCTGAGTCCCACGCCAATGTCGAGCACGGGTCTTCCCTCGGATCTCCATTTGTTCTGCATTTCCTTCAGTCGCGCGATCATTTCGAGAGCGGCGTGGCATCCATTCGTTGCATGCCCGGGTTGTTCAAACGGCGCTCCCCAGAACGCCATTACGGCATCGCCGATGTACTTGTCGAGCGTCCCGTTGTGGTGGAAGACAATCTGAGTCATGTCCGTTAGATACTCGTTCAGTAAGGCAGCGAGTTCTTGCGCGTCGAGCTTTTCGGAGATGGTCGTGAACCCGCGAACGTCGCTAAACATCACCGTGATTTTTGTTTTTCGCGGCTTTACCAGGTCGGGACTTTCCAGCAACCGCCGGATCACCTCCGGACTCAGGTATTGCTGGAACGCGCCGCGCACTTTGCGTTTTTCTTTTTCCTCGACCAAGGCGCGGTAGACCGCGACGAAACCAACGTTGGCGACTAGCGTTCCGGAAGGTACGATGAAGTTGAGCCACCAGCCGTGCAGGAACGCAAACCACGATCCGAAGCCGAATGGAACCAGGAGCAGCAAACCATACAGCATCGACCGCGGTTGCGCGAGCGCCAGCCACATTCCCAGCGGCACACCGAACAGGAGAACCAGCAATAGGTCCACAGCCACCTGGTCTGCGCCGCGAAACAAAAAATGGCGATTCAGGATGTTGTCAATCACATTGGCGTGTATCTCGACTCCGGGAAAGTTGATCCCCGCGTAAGGCGTGGAGCGCAGGTCCCCGATTCCCGTGGCGGACGCCCCCACCAGCACAATTTTCCCGCGGAATGTTCCCGGTGCAAATTTGCGATTCACAACGTCGGCGATGGAGACGTACGGATACGTGTTCACGTCTCCTTCGTAATTGATCATCATTCGCCCGATCGCATCGGGATGGACGACCAGGGACGGTCCGAACTCGAGCGCCGTAACGCCGGTCTCGCTGAAATCGAGCACCGTCTGCTGATCGGGCAAGCCCTGAAACAACCGCACTGCCTGCACGTCGAGTGACCCATAGAGGTCCCAATCGTTGAAGTCCTGCGAACGCCCGTACGGAAGCACGAGAAGTGAATGGCGCACGACGCCGTCGGGATCGGATTCCACGTTGAAGAAACCCGTGGCCCCGTGCGCCTTGCGCAGCGCGTCGCTCAGGACTTCGATATTCGCCTGTGTGCCCTTGTACAGCAGCCCGTATGGGTTGCCGAAGCTCTGCATGAGATTGGACAGATCGCGCTTTCCGGTTTGGGGATTCGCCGCCCACACTTTCGGGAGTGGAAAATCAGCAAGAATGTTGGCGTAGCGGTCGAGCGTCTTGGCGTCCACGCCCTTCAGGTCGGATTCGGAATTCAGAAAAAAGTTTCCGAGGACCACATTCCCGAAGCGCTCAATCGCGCGCGCGAATTGTTCGTCGCCATCGTACTCTTTCGCCAGCCGGTCGAGGTCCGCCATCACGCGGGGATCCATCTGGCCGCCCTGTTTTAGGCGCTCGGTTACAGTCCGTCTCAGCTCGCGGATCGGCGCGGCCGTTTCATCGGGCTTGCTGAATGTGATGTCGAAGGCCGCGACTTTCGCGCCGTCCTCGCGCAGAGCATCAAGCATGTGCGCGAAGTGCGTGCGCGAGAACGGCCACCGCCCCAGGACCTCCTGCGAGCGCTGGTCGATGTCCGCGATGATGATGCGCGGGTCGGAATGTTTGTAGCGGTCCGGGCGGGTGCGGAATCGGAAATCAAGCGCATCGAGTTCCAGGCGGTTGATGAAGGAAAATACGGCCGTCGGCCGGTCGCCGACGAACGTGTAGGAGTAGATGAACAGCGCGAAGGCGGTGAGACCCAGACTGATTAGGAATGGGACGCGGCGGCGCCACCAGGCTCGAAGCAACGCGCTCAGGGCGCGGAAAGTGCGGCGCGATTTACCCTCGGTGGGAATTCCGGGCATGATCCTGCATTTTTCCCTGGGTTTTCGGCGGCGGCTTAATCGCGAAACAGGAAACTCAGCCGCACGCGGCCCACTTCGATCAGATCACCGTCATTGAGCTTGGTCAGGCCGCTGATTTCGATTCCATTGATCTTCGGCACGTCGTCCCCACGGCCCAGGTAGTAGCCGTCCTCATGCTTGTTGATTTGCGCGGCGATGTTTGGCGTGAACCAGCCACGGAGCCGGACGGTCGCCATCTTCGAGCGGCCGATCACGGTCAGCTTCCCGGCGAGCCGGTATTCTTTTTGGTCCGTGCGCCCGCGGAGAACGCTAAGCGTCGGAACGCGCAAACGATCCGGAGCGAGCTGAGAGCGCTCGCCGGCTGCCGCTGCTTGTTCGAACATCTCCCGCCGCTGGCGAGTATCGAGCACCATCGTTTCATTTACGCGCGGGGCCGGAGCCTTGTGCCACGTATCCGTGACCAGGGCGACGTCGTGCGCCTGGTCCACGAAAATATGATGCTTGCCGATCAGGATGGCGTCGCCGTCCTTGAGCATGGCGCGCTCGATGCGTATGTCGTTCAGGAACGATCCATTCAGGCTGTTCAGGTCCTCGACCACCAACGATCCGGCTTCGACATATACGCGCGCGTGGTAATTCGAGACGGCAAGATTGTCGATCGGGATGTCGTTGTCCGGCGCGCGGCCGATGGTCATCGGCTGGGTCCCGAGCGGGACCTCCTTCAATACCGCGCCCTCAAATTTCAGGACGAGTCTCGACATCTTTTTTTACCCTCCTCCAACCGAAGCCGAACGAACCTTACCCGGAGTTCCGCTTCCAGATCTTCAGGCGATCGAGCACCCCTTCCGATTTCGGAAGAATGCGCAGAACGATCACACTGACGTTGTCGACGCCACCGTATTCGTTGGCCAGATCGACGAGCCGGTCCGCTGCGTTCTGGGCCGACGTGCTTGTCAGGATCGTGCTCGCGATTTCAGGGTCGGTCACCATGCGCGACAATCCGTCCGAGCACAGCAAGAGGGAGTCGCCAACCAGCAACATCTGTTCGTCAGCATCCACTCCGACGTTCTCATTGGTTCCCACAGCTCGCGTCAGCACGCTCTGCAACTCACTGGCGTCGGCTTCTTGCGGCGTCAGGATGCCGATGCGCACTTTTTCGGCCACCAGGGAGTGGTCGGCCGTAAGCTGGTCGAGAGACCCGGCCCGCAGAAGGTACGCGCGGCTGTCACCCACATGCGCAAGGGAGAGCCTTTGTCCATCGATCCACGCGGCAACGATCGTTGCCCCCATGCCTTTATGGCCGGGATTGGCGCTCGCCGTTTCGAAAACTTTGCGGTTGGCCAGGTGAATCGCGCTCGCCAGGCGATTCGTGCGTTCTGAAACATCCGGCTGCGGCTCTCCGAAGGTCGGCGTCGCGTGGCTGTTTTCGGCCTGCTGACAATGGGCCACGATTGTTTGCACCGCGAGCTTGCTTGCCACCTCGCCGTGCGCTTCGCCACCCATACCGTCCGACAGAACGTACAAGTTCAGAGCGGGCTCAATTAGGTAGCAGTCTTCGTTGTTCTTTCGAACGCGCCCGAGGTCGGTGCGCGCCCCGGCTTCTATACGCAAAGGGGCCTCATGCGATTAGCCAAACGTTTTACGCGCCTCGAATTCTACAGGCGGCCACACTGACGCACCTGTCCCAACCCGCGGACTACCCCACTAAAAATCAGGCTAACAAACCGGTGCTGCGCATGCAATACCTTGTGAGGCAAATGGTTACGTCCGTCCACTGCCAAGCGCCCCGGGCTCCGCTAGGCGGCAGCGCCTGATTCCGGTATACTTCCACCCTGCGGGAGCGCAGAAAGCCCACCGCTGCCGATCCTGCACCCTCTCTCATGGCGCACAGTGGACAAATTTGGTACTTCGAACGGTCCGTGGCCGCTCCGCTGGTACGTCCGCTCAGCCGGCGGTACGAGCTCCGCGCGCTGCCTCGTCCATCTCGTGGCAGGCACGCGATCCTGCCGAGCTCCGGCGAAGCCCGTGTTGTGTGCCTTGCGGACCTGGGCGGCAACGATCTTCCCCTCTTGCGGCGTCTGGCGCGCCGGGAACCCCGCATTCGCCTGATTGGCATATCACGAAACGGCGCGGTTGGCGAGCACACAGCCGGATGCTTCGCGACGTTGCCTCGCAAGGCGGCTTCCGCCCTGGTTCGCAAGACAGTCGCTGCGGCGTTCGACAATATCGAACTGGCCCAGCGCGAACGCAGCACCCGCGCGGAACTCAAGCGTACCGAGCGCGAGATGGAGGAACTGAACCGCATCGGCGTGGCCCTGTCGGAGACTCGCGACGTCAGCGCGCTGCTCGACATGATTCTGGCGAAAGCCCGCCAGATCACGAGGGCCGACGCGGGCTCCCTCTACCTGGTCGAGGAGACACGCCCCGACGCGCTCCAAGTGGGCCCAGCGGAGCGCCATCTTCGGTTCATGCTCACGCAGAACGACAGCGTTCAGTTTCCCTTCGAGGAATTTGTGCTCCCGCTGCGCGAAGATTCCCTGGCGGGCTGTTCGGCGATTCGTGGGGAAGTCATCAATCTCGCCGATGCTTATCGCATTCCGCGTGGCCGTCCATACCGGTTCAACGAGCATTACGACGAGGAGACTGGGTACCGCACCCGCTCCTTGCTCACTCTTCCGATGAAGAATGGGCGTGGCGAGGTCATCGGAATTCTGCAACTGATTAACTGCAAGACCCATTCCGCCGCGCGGCTGACCAGACCGGAGTCCGTGATGCGGGAAGTGCGGCCATTTTCCGAACGCGCTGTCCGGCTAGCGCTGTCGCTTGCATCGCAGGCCGCCGTCGCCTACGAAAACAGCCGTCTGTATCAGGACATCGGGGCATTGTTCGAGGGTTTTGTGCAGGCCGCTGTGACCGCGATCGAGCAACGCGATCCCACCACCTCAGGCCATTCCCAGCGCGTTTCCAGGATGACCGTGGGACTTGCGGAGACCGTGGACCGCACTGAAACAGGAAGCTATGCCGGGACTCGCTTCACGCCCGAGCAAATGAACGAAATTCGTTACGCCGCGTTACTGCATGATTTCGGGAAAGTCGGCGTGCGTGAAGAAGTACTGATCAAGGCCAAGAAACTTTATCCGCTTCAAATGGATATCGTCGCGCACCGCTTCGATTACCTCTACAAGGATCTTGAGGCGCGCTTGGAACATGAAAAGTTCAAGGCGTTGCTCGAGTTTGAGCGAGCCGAGGCGCTTTCCCGCGTAAGAACACTCGAAGAGGAATACCGCATGCGCCGGGTGGAGCTCGAGGACTCCTTCCGGGCCATCGTCAGCTCGAACGAGCCGACGCTGCTGCCCTCGGGGCAATTCCACCGCCTGTTTGAAATCGCTCGCCAAACCTATCGCGACCCGCGCGGCGTTGAACGTCCGGTCTTGACGCAGGAAGAAGTGCGCTTCCTCTCGATCCCGAAAGGGAGTCTCGATGCCGACGAGCGGGTTCAGATCGAATCGCATGTCGTTCACAGTTTCAATTTTCTCCTGCAGATTCCCTGGACCAAGGAATTCCGCGAGATTCCGCGCATTGCCCGCGCACACCACGAAAAATTGAACGGCACGGGCTATCCCTACAAATTGAGGTCCGACGAAATACCCGTCCAGGCGAAGATGATGACCATCTGTGACATGTTTGATGCCCTGTCCGCCTCTGACCGGCCCTACAAGAAGGCCGTGCCGGCGGAGCGCGCGCTGGACATTCTGGATATGTCCGTTAAACAGCACGAACTCGATCCTGAGTTATACAGGCTTTTCCTCGAAGCGAAAGTATTCGATCCTACGGACAAGCACTGATTCATTTTCGGAGAAAAGGCTTCCATAGGCCTGACAAGACCCCGCGAGGTGTCTATTTCCTAGCCGGGCACTCTTCGCGGTAGAATCCAACCCCCGTGTCGCTCCGTCTCATTTGCGGCAGACAGTATCTTACGCGCGGCATTTTGCTTCTTGTGGCCACATTTCCGGTCCTTGCAGGGGCCCAGGAGGCTCCCAGGGTACAGGCCGCTGCCCCGCGCACAATTGTCCTCCCGCAGAAAATGGTTGCCGGCGTGCCAGCCACGCTTGCCGTGCTCGATGCTGCCGGCCGCATGTTGCCCAATGTTGTCGTGGAACTCTCGGGCGGACAGAAAGTCACCACGGACGCCACGGGCCGGGCGTTATTCGCCGCACCCAGTGAACCAGGAGCGCTGACCGCCCAGATCCCCGGCCAGGACGTCTCCGCATCCGCACCCGTCGTGAAATCGGCTGACCCTGACCCGCGAACTTCAGCCGAGAGCCCATCCACAGCCATGCGCGTGCTGGCGTATCCCCATTTTATATCGCTTCACGATAGATTCACGATGGCAGGCTCCGGTTTTCGCGGCGATGCGGATGCCAATCGCGTTTTTCTGGCCGGCCAGGCGTGCCTGGTGCTTGCGTCGTCTCCGGTTTCGCTTGTGGTTCTTCCCGGACTGCACATTCCGATCGGAACGATAACCCTCCGAGTAACTGTCGCGGGACATGACGCGGGATCCAATCCCGTCGTGATGGTCCTATTGGAATTCAGCGGTCCGGCGGAGGCTCCCCGTGCGGGCGCTCAGGGCAAACTCACCGTCCGCGCGCTCGGCACCAGGGAACGCCTGGCCGTCGAAGTCCGCAATGCGTCGCCGGAAATTATCCAGCTTCCGCGCGGGAACGTCGAGCGCGTGACCACGTCCGGGGGCGAGCGGAATGCAGCGGAAATCGAAACGAAATTTCTCGCCTCCGGCGACTATATGGTGACGGCGCGGCTCATCCCTACCGTTTCCGGCCTGCCCGATCTCGAAGCGGCGCGTCAGAAACTGGTTGCCGCTCGCGCGCTTGCGACCGGAAGTTGGGCTTCGCGAGCCGACCGAGTGATCCGTCGAATCGACAGGGCGCCCGAGGACATCGCGCAAATTCGCGCGGAACTCGAACGGATGCTCGACGACAAACCCTCCGGTGAGTTTGCATTTCTGCTGGAGTCGGCCTGGCAGGAGTTCCAGAGAAACAATTGAGGGCTATTCCTTTGGCGCTTCGAGCGCCTTCGCGGGAGCTTCGGGCAGAGCGCCCTGGGCCATCTGATCGAGAGCGTCTCGCGCGCGCTCCAGTTTGCGATCGGCGTCGCCGTAGCTCTGCTGGGCGTTGCGCAGATGGGTTCCCAGCTTTTCATACACGGCGGCAAAATTGTCCCACTGCGTCTTGAGCCCGGAGAGGCTGGAATGCAAGCGCCGGGCATTTTCTTCGATCTGCAGCCCCTTCAAGCCCATCAGGATCACACTCAGGTGCGCGTAGAGCGAGTTGGGCGAAACCGGAATTACGTTCTTCTGCCTGCAGTAAGCGTCCAGCGGCACGCCTTTTGAATCGGCGGACATCAGGAGCTCGTAGTAGACACCTTCCGAAGGCACAAACATCAGCGCGAAATCCAGCGTATTTTCTCCGGGCACGATATATTTCTTGGCGATTGCGTCGGCATGAGTGCGCACGGCTGCTCCAAAGCCCTTGCGGGCTTCTTCTCCCTCTTCTTCCATGCGGCGAAAGTCATCCAGTGGAAATTTTGAGTCGATGGGAACCAATTTTCCGTTGAAGTGCACGGCCGCGTCCACGATTTCACCGTTTGAAAAGCGGTGTTGCATTTCATATGCGCTGGCCGGGAGCGTGTCCGCGAGCATGCGCTCGAGCACAACTTCACCAAGCAGGCCGCGTGTTTTCGCGCCGCCAAGCACAGTTTCAATGGCCTTCGCGGCATCTGAAAGATCGCGCCCAGATTGTTCTACTTTTCCAAGCTGCTGTTGCAGCGTGCCCATGATCGTCGTCGCGGATTGCAATTGCACCGACACGGCGCGCTGCGCGTCCGAAACCAACGTTCCCGTGGACGCCATGCCGTTCTGGACTTGCTGCGAGACTTGCCCAAGTTGTTGCGTGACCGCCTGGCTCAGTTGGCCGAGCTGGGCCGTGAGACCCTGCGCCTGTGTTGCCAGGAGACTCTGGATTTCCTGCCGCAGACCGGAGGTCTCTCTTTCCGCACGCCGTTCCGCCCACCGGGCTGCCGACCAAGCTGCGATGCCTGCGGCCACCACGGCGATTACGATGATGACGCCCCAATTCATCCTGCCCTCGCGATCTCCTTAAATCCCCTGGTGACTCTTCTGCGAAGCCACTTTAACGCGTTTCGGCCTACGTGGCTACGCGCCGGGATTGCACATAGGCAAGGTAACGGAATTTTGTGGGCGATTTTTTAGGGGGGAAAGTCCGAGCGGAAAATTATTGAAGGAATTGCGCCACAAGGCGTCTCAGCCGTTCGCGGTCTTCGTGTTTCATGTGCACGAATTCCACCCCGGTTCCGCTGGGTGTGACGTTGCGTACGACCGCGGTAAATTGAATTCGCCGCAGTCCGGCGCGCATCTCGACGCGCAACGACTCACCCACGGCGAGCCGACGGTCGGATTCCAGGAAGGCCCCGCCCAGACTGATGATTCGCACCCGGGCTGCGCCGCCGTGCGTTCCCACGATGGTCGCCGAAAGAGGCGTCGGGAGGTGCGCGCGGAGATATCGGCGTGGGCGCGCGTGCGCCACGCCGGATTTGGGGAGAGCCTTTTCCGCCGTCCGCATTCGTGTGGGCGATGGCTTGTCTTCGAGCAGCCCAAGGGCTTCTTCGGCAGCGGCCCGCAGTGCGGCGGGCTCGCTGCGTGCCAGGCCGTTGCGTTCCCTGACAATGCGCAGAAGAAGCGGAGCAGCTTCGGCGACTCGCATTCTGCCGAGTGCTTCGACCGCCTTGATGCGAAAATAAATGTCACGCAACCCCAGACATTCGCCCGTGGCCACCTTCAACAACAACGGTATGGCGGATGTCTCGTTCGCGGACCCAAGATGATCGATCATGCAGGGAACGACCATGGCGTGCGCTTCGACCAGCGTAGTCAGAAACGCCTTTGAGGAGGCCGCGACCACTGGCGGATTCGTCCAACGCGCGAGTTCGCTGACAGCAAGATCTTGCAAACTCCATTCCCAGCTTGGCAGCGCGCGCGGCAAAGCTCCTGCCAGACGCTTCGGATCTGCCGATGCGAGCAGGTAAATCGCGGTGGCGATGCGTTGACGCCGTGGTTCATACAGCCGCAATTCCAGTGCGCCAAGGACCGGTTCACCTGTTGCGTGGACCAAACGCACCATCGCGGGCAGGGAATCGATTCCCTTAGCAGCCGTCAGCAGAAGACCGAGACGGTCGATCAGACGATCTGGACACCTTCTCAGCAGGCGCGGGATCACAGGATGGAGTGGGCGGTTCGCCAGGGCCTCCTCCACCAAATAGAGCCACTGGTCGTCGCTGAGGATGCGCCCCACCAGCGTGGAGATATGCGCGTGTTCGTCATCCCGGGGCGACAACTCCAGTATTTCGAGGATTCGTTCGAACTCCGAATACTCATGCTTCTTCAGCGCTACCCGCGCCAGGCTTTCGACCACAGCTGACAGCAGCCCCGCAATCCCCGGCGAGGTTTCCATCAGCAGCGCCTGCACGACTCCCCTGCCGAAATCGGCTATCGAAGGATGCGGCCAGAGACGCTCGATTTGCGGGGCAAGCTCCGCCAGGCCGGAGGCCACGGCCCTGCGTTCCTTTCCTTGCTCCGATTCCAGGGAACGCGTATAAGCCAGCAGCACGGAGCGTCCTTCGCGTCCTGCCGCTTCGGCTTTGTCTTTCTCCGCCGCCTGGGCCAGCGGCTCAAGGAACTTCGACACCACGGTTGCGGGCACGCACCAGGCATAACCGCCGCGCAATGTCTTCGCTTTTACCCGGGCAGGGAGTGTGTTCCAGAATTTTTCGCAAAGAGCGGCCACGCGCGTTTCGTCGTGTTGAGAACTCCCGAACCGGAGGGTGCCGGCGTTCATGGCCTCGTTCCGCACCCGGTCGATCCGGACCACCAAAGGTGTTAGTTCAAGGGCGGTCGTGCGGCCGGCTTCGAACTCCTGCATTACGAAGGCCAGCATCAGCGCATCGGCCAGGCGGTCCAGATACGGCTCCAGGGTTTCGCCTTCGCGCGGCTTCACATTGGAAACGCCGTACACGACCAGTGAAACCGCGATCCGATCGCTGCCCGACAAGAGCGAATGAGCGCGCCGCGCTACGTCTTCACCCGAAGTTTGCGTATCCGGATCGCGAGGCGGGGCGAGCTTCGCCAGAATCCGCAACGCCGCCGACGCTTGTTCGAAGTTTGCCGCCGGCTGCGCAATCTTTGCGCGAGAGTGAAGGGAACGGTGAGGTGTCTCATCATACCCGAGCACCGCCGACACGAGGCTCGCCAGCAGCAAGGAATCGTACCTCTCGGTCGGAACGTTCAGGCGGATTCCGGCCACCCGGTGGTCCCGCAGCCACTTGTCCCATGCCGTTCGCGAAGACGTATCGCCGGGCGTCGCGCTGCGCGGGACTTGGCTCATCTCATGCACAAACAGATCGAGTTCTCCGATGTTGATCTGCGGCGTGAACAAGAGCGAGCAAATTCCGCTGCGAAGCAGCTCTTCCGCGAGAACACTCAACTCACCGCGCGGGTCGTTCAGCAATTCCCCTGCTTTCGCGTCGTACCGCGGCAAGATGATCCCGTTCCGTTCGACGGCGAATACCAGAGGAGACTGCGCGGCGAGGACCACGCGAAGCTGTTGCTCCGCGGATGCCAGAATTTCCATCAGACGAGGATGATTGCGTTGGTAGAGCCGTGCTGCGCCCACCAACACGCGGAACTGGCGCAAGAAATTGATCGCCGCAGCGTCGCTGCTCGATCCTGTCGAACGTCCCGGCGCCACACGCGCGCGTGAAGTTTCTTCGCGCAGAGAAACAACTGGCGTGGCCTCCACAAATGGCGCTTCCTGAGCCGACGATACTTTCGCGTTGCGTACGATTTTCATTCTCGCGACGGTTCCTTCTTACTTGCTCAACCGAGTGATGTATCGAGTGCGCGTGAATTGCCAGACTTCTTGTTCCACGTAGCGAAGGCGGAGAATTCCGGACGGGGCCTAGGGGTCGCCATTCGTTCTGCCCAAGGGGCCAATCTCCCTAAATAGAGAGCAAGCTGCCTGCCGCCAGAATGCGCTGTTATGTTATTGAAATAAAGAGGATTGCCGGGCCCAGGACGCCTATCAATAAACCTCCGGGCAGGTTGTGTGTAGGAAGGTTACAAGCACGGGAGCCTGATTCTATTTTGGAAAGCCTGCGCTGCGCGCCTTGAATGTGCTGTCTCACACATCCCACACGCCAATTTCTCGTGCCATCGCGCGAGATCTAGGGCTGCCCGAGTAGCTCGGTGAACTGCATATTTTGACCAGGCCTGATTAGAACCGAACGGTGCGAGCTGACAAATCCGCCAAGCGATAACAGTACCTCGTGCTGACCTTGTGACAACTCAACTCGTGCGGGGGTGTGCAACCCTGTGTCACTCCCATCCACGAAAATTTTGGCGCCCGGAGGCGTTGACCGGATCCATACCCAGGCGGATTCTGCCGCCGCAGGAGTCTCTTTCAGCTCGTCAGCATACCCGATATCGTCGATCACCCGGACTCCCCCGGGCACATCATGCAGAAGAGTGAGCACCTTGCTGTGTTCGCGCGAAGTTATTTGCCCGGAAAGGGTCAGGGTATTGCCGGTTACTTGCATTTTCACCTTGCTCGCCAGTGAAATGTCCGCCAATTGCGATCCTAAAGTTGATTTTAATGAATTGGCCGCGGACGTCTCAATAGAGGCTGCGGGTTTCTGCTGCGAGGTAGCTTTTTCTACGGCAGCGACGGCCGCAGCGGATTCCGCAAGTTTCGCGGGAGCTTTCGGAGCCGAGGATTGTGTTGGCGCAGGGTTTTCTTCTGCTGCCACGGGCGCCGCCTTCTGGACGAGCGGAGCAGCCGGGGACGCGTCTTCGGGTTTTGCATCGGGCTCGCCCGTATTTGCCGCCGGAGCCGCAGGCGAGGCCTTCACGGGAGTTCCGGGCGCTTCCGCCGGCTGATGCATGCGTTGCCATATATCCAGAACAGGAGGCCAGACGCGATAGCCAGCATATCCGATGATGCCAAGCAGAATCAGAGTCAACACGAAACTCGCGCTTTTTTTCGGAGCCTCGCGCTCCACTTCGATAGCCAGAAGAGGCCGCGTGGCGGCCTCCGATGCATTCGTGCGCGCATTCGAGGGAATCAAGGACGGTCGGAGCGGCTGAGCTGCCACACGAACCCCCGCGCCGGCCGTCAGATGGTTTGCAGGAGACATCCTTGCCGTTGCCTCGGGCCCCCCGAGGTCGTGGTAATTTTTTAGGGCCTCCAGCAATTCCTGGCAATTTTGGAATCTCGCCGCAGGCTCCTTCGCCAGAGCGTGTGTAATGACCGCGGAAAGTCCCGGATGAATCGAGGAATCCAGCGAGCGCGGCGGGATCGGTTCTTCGTTGATGATTTTGTAGATGACAGTCGTAACGTTCTGTCCGGGAAACGGCTTTTCGCCGGTCATCAATTCGTAGAGGATCACGCCCAGGGAAAAAATATCCGAGCGTCCGTCCACCGGCTTGCCCTTCACCTGTTCGGGCGACATGTAGGATGGCGTTCCCATGACGTGCGAGGTCTGCGCCGTGCCGAACTGGAGGATTTTCGCCGTACCAAAGTCGGTGATCTTGAGTGTGTCGTCAGCGGTCAGCATCAGGTTCGCGGGCTTGATGTCGCGGTGGACGACGTTGCGCTGGTGGGCGAAATCAAGCGCCGAACAGACTTGTTCCATCAGCCTCATGACTCGAGGCAATGGAAACAATTGGCGCGCGTCGAGCATCGTTTGCAGGCTCCGCCCTTCCACCAGCTCCATCGTGATGTAAAAGAGGCCCTGCTCTTCGCCTGCATCGTAGACCACGACGATATTCGGGTGGGTCAGGAGTCCTGCGGCGCGCGCTTCGGTCTGGAACCGGCCAATCAATTCCTCGCGCGACATTCCCGTCCCCGCTTCCGACAGGTGCATCGTCTTGACCGCGACGTCCCGGCCGATCACCGGATCGTGCGCTCGATAGACCACACCCATGGCGCCGCGGCCCAACTCTTCGCGAAGTTCGTAACGCCCTGCTTTGGTTAGGGTGGGCACAGTTGTCTTGGAACGAGGGCACACTGCGTTTGCCCTGCGAACCGGCTGGGCCGGTCAGCAGGAGCGGCATCGATGGAACTGGCGGAAACCATTCAGATGCTACGGACGCGGGTCCCGCTTTTACGTGGAACGCCCCGGCTGACCGGGGCGTGGAGCCCGCCAGAATCAAGTCAAACCGGCGCTGAGGCTATTACTGCCCCAGGGGAACCGCCGGAACCATAAATAGTTCTAGATTCAACATAACCCCCGGTGGAAGGAGCGTCAACGGCGCCGAAGTGCAATGTTCCGCAAGAGCAACGCCGAGACGCACGCGATCAGACTCTACCCAGGGAGTCGCTGCGAGGAACCCGATAATGAATCGACATGCGGATTGCCTGCGTACGGCCAATTCTCCCGCCATTTCTGAATTCAGTCCGGCCAAGGCGCATATCGCAATTCTCATGTAACCGTTTCACGCTGTTCACGTTAACAGCAAACGCGATGGCTGCTCAATGACGATCTTGGTCCTTACATTTCGAAGCGCGGCTCTTTCCGCAATGGGCGCAGCTTCGGTCGAAGCAACGCCCACGGAATCAGGGGGTAGGCCCTATTTCTTGTTTTGTACCGCGGCCATTTCAGAAGGAGTTCGCAGACGGAAATAACCCACTTTGAACAAGTTCTCCGCGCCATACCAGATTCGCCCGTGAGAATCCTGCCAGAGGTCCCTAGTACTTCTCTCTGTATATGGCGAGGGATACTCGGTGAACCTGCCAGTCTTGGGCTCCAACCGTCCCGTGACGTCGGTGTAGAACGACGTATACCAAATGTCGTCGTTGTGATCGATCCCCATTCCGTAGGGCGTCGGGGTTGGGCCCGGGATTTTATACAGCTTGAAGGTTTCGGTCTTGGGATCAAACCGCGTCAGATTCCCGCCGAAATAATCCGCGCACCATACGTATCCTTGAGAGTCAACTTTCACGCGCCGGGGCGCGCCATCCTGTCCATTTGAATTGGGCGGCTCATACTTCGTGACTTTGTTTGTTTTAGGGTCGACCTTGACTAGCTTACGGTAATCCCTGGCAGTGAACTCCCCTGCCCATATATTTCCCGCCTTATCGATAGAGATGCCATACGTATCCGGGACGTCGGGGAAGTTCGTATACTTCCTTGTCTCTACATCGAACTTCTTCAGCGGCCGGCCCGAGGCCCAGATATTTCCTTCCAGATCCATGAGGGACGTGTGCGTTCTCGGATTGTCCCCTATGGATGGGGTCGTGGAATTCCGGAACTGGGGCCAGGGAGCGATCGTGTTTGATTGCACCGGCCTCACTCCGTCATACACATCCTTGTAAACCGGATCAAATTTTTCCGTGCGGGTATCGAATCGCGCCAGTGCGTTTTGATTGGTCACGGTGAGCCAGACGGAAGAGCCGTCCTCCGTGGGGAATACTTCATGGATGTCAGGTTGGGTGGGATCATCCAATCGGAAGGTTTTGAATTCGCCGGTATCCGGATTCAGCTTGGACAGTCCGCCCCCCATCGCCAGCCAAATGTTTCCGTACCTGTCAGGTCTTCCGGTCCCTGGACGATCCTTAGGGTTCCCGGTCAATTGGTAATCTACATAAATGATGTTCAGGGCGTCATCGCTCCATCGCTCGTGTCCCTGCCTCACATCCTGGTATCCGGCTAATTGCGCCGGCGATGGCGGAGTGTCGGAGTCGGGGCCGAAGACGCTGGCCAAATAGGTCGCTGCCGAGTCAGCGATTTCAGGCTTGATGTCAGCGACTCCCACTTCCCGCATCACGCCAATAGCATTCGTCCAGCCGTCGCGATCGACTCGCATTCCCCATTTACTCATGCCATGGCAACCAAAGCACTGTTGCAGTAATACGTCTCTTCCCTTCGCCTCCGGTCCTGCCTTTGCCTGTGGCAATAGGATCCCGGCCTGGTACCTCGTAAGCTGGCTCCATTGGATCGTGCCCTTCTGCATCGTAAAATTTAGGGTGACTGTCTGCCCGTCATCCACCTTGACATCGGCTTGTCTGGCAGGATCGCTCTTGTACTCGATTGCCGTTGCCGAAACTTCATACGAGCCGGGGGCTAAATTGTCCGCCCAATACTTCCCTTGATTGTTCGACAACACCATCGTGGTGGTTTTAGTTTGTACATTCCGGGCCCGGACAAATGCCGCTCTGAATGGAGCGCCATCCGGCCCTTTGATTGTCCCGGCAATCGTTCCGCCCGCAGCGGCAAATCCGGCAACTGGAAATAGCGTCACAAACGCCACACAGAGTAGTTTCCGCACTGCGTCCTCCTCAATGATTCCGTGAAAGTATGTTCGACAACATTTCCGTCAATTCGTGGGCGCCGGCGACATCCCTTTGAACACAAACTTCTGAATTCGCCGGCAGCATTCACCGGCCGTAAAATTATCGTTCACTTCCGTCGTGTAGAGATTGCCTTTCGAGTCGATCGACATGTGATGGAGAATATTGAAATCCCCGGGCGCCTGGCTCAGCTTTCCAAACGAGTAGAGAATCTCAAGCGTCTTGCGCTCCAGCACCAGGATTCGTCCCTCGCTCCTGTCGGCGACGTACAAGAACCGCTGCTGCGGGTCCGGCGAAAAGGCCGTACTGGCGGCGGTGGTGCCATTGCCGCACTTTGGCGCCTCGCAGTCCCGGCCTATGAACACCTGCTTCAAGAACTTGCCGTCGATCGTGAAAACCTGAACACGCTTACTGCCTCTGTCGGAGACATACACGAGCCCATCGTTTGACACTCTCGCCGCGTGCACGAGATTGAATTGCTGCGGGCCAAGGTCATCTTTAGGGTCATGAGGATGAATCGCTGCCGGGTCCGCGCTCCCACGGGCCGATGGCTCACCGGCCTGGTTCGGATCGATGTCCACGGGCTGATTTCCAAACGCACCCCACATCCGTTTGAATACACCGGTATCCGCATCGAACACGATCACTCGCCGGTTGCCATACCCGTCCGCGACGAAAACTTCATTCGTTTTCGGGTAGACGAACGCGTCCGCGGGCCGGCTGAGATTGTTGGTGTCCTTGTTTCCCTTGCTTTGCCCGCTGTGCCCGATTTGCATGATGAACTTCCCGTCCCGCGTGAACTTGAGAAGTTGATTGTCCGACTTGTCGTTGCCCCCGATCCAGACGTTCCCTTTGTAATCCAGAAAAATGCCATGCTCGTTCAGGGGCCATTCATAGCCGTCGCCGGAGCCGCCCCAGGCTTTTATGAAGTTCCCCGCGGCATCGAACTCAAGCACCGGCGGAGCGGCCTGGGATTTCTGTGCGGGCCTCAAGGTGCGAGGGCGCTGCAGCATCCAGACGTGATCCTGCGCATCGACGGAAACACTGGAGACTTCGCCGAAGACCCAATTGTTGGGTATCTTCGGCCAAGACGGGTCCACCTGAAACACGGGCACCTCTCGCGCACGGGCGTTGCGAGGCTCTGCGGCCAACGGCGCCCACGCTCCCCACGAACACAGGCCTATGACAATGGTGCCAAACGTCAGCCAGGCAAAACCTAAAGACTTCTTCACGGCTGCCCTCCTCACTCGAACGCCGGATCGACCTCAAATTTTCAAGTTTTTTAACTTTGAGCAGGACGATATGCCAGACGCCCTCTGGTGTCAATCTCATCTCAGATCGGGTAGTGGATCAGTTTACCCGCTGCAGGTTCTAGTAGGACAGGCACTCCTGCATGTCCGCATGTGATGTGGCGATATCGTACCGGACAGACAAGAGTGTCTGTCCTACTCAGCAAACTCCCTCAGATCGTCGTGGACATCTTTCAAAGCAATCTGTGTATTACGCCACGCGCGCTCATGCACGGAGTGGCGGTGCGTTTCGAGCGGTGATATAAAGTGGGAGCAAGCGCAAAGCAGAGGTGGGATGCGATGGCCAAACCAAAGAAATTAGCAGTCGATCGCCGGAATTTCCTGAAAAGTGCGGCTGCTGGTGCGGCAGCATTGGCTGCGGCTCCCGGAACAGTCGCCGCGCAGCAAGCCGAGCTGCGGCGAAGCATTCCGCCATCCATGTCGCCGGAAGCCGAAACCGGCACGCCCTCAAACGCTGAGGTCCTGACCGCGGATCGAACGGGATCGGACTTCATGGTGGATGTGATCAAGTCCCTGGGATTCGAGTACGTATGCGCCAATCCGGGGTCGAGTTTCCGCGGAATTCACGAATCGATCATCAACTACGGTGGAAACAAGAGCCCCGAGTTCATCACCTGCTGCCACGAAGAGTCGTCCGTCGGCATGGCGCACGGCTATGCGAAGGTCGAAGGCAAGCCGCTGGCGGTCCTCGCTCACGGGACGGTCGGCGTGCAGCACGCCGCGATGGCGGTCTATAACGCCTATTGCGACCGCGTTCCGGTTTACCTCATTCTCGGAAACATCATCGATGCCACGAAACGCGTGCCCGGCGTGGAATGGGCGCATAGCGTCCAGGATGCGGCGGCGATGGTTCGTGACTTCACCAAGTGGGACGATCTTCCCGTTTCCCTCACGCACTTTGCCGAGTCCGCTGTACGAGCTTACAAGATTGCAATGACGCCGCCGACCATGCCTGTCGTGCTGGTGGCGGATGGTGACTTGCAGGAGACCCCGATTTCTGCCGACGCGAAAATGCACATCCCGAAGCTCGCGCAGGTGGTGCCGCCGCAAGGCGATACGGGAGCGGTCACCGAAGTGGCGCGGCTGCTGGTTGCGGCGGAAAATCCTGTGATTCTTGCCGACCGTATGGCGCGCACTCCTGCCGGCCTGGCGCATTTGATCGAGCTTGCGGAGGCGCTGCAATCGCCGGTCGTGGATCTGGGCGGGCGAATGAATTTCCCCACGCGCCACCCGCTCAACCAGAGCGACCGAAGTCGCGCTCTCATTTCCGACGCGGACGTGGTCCTGGGCCTTGAGGTGGCCGATTTCTATGGCGCTCTTCATAACTACAGGGATCAAATCGAACGCACCTCGCGGTCCCTCACGAGACCCAACGCAAAACTCGTCTCGATTAACTCCAACGATCTTTATATTAAGGGTAATTATCAGGATTTCCAGCGCTACCCGGAAGTTGATGTGGCCATCGCGGCGGATGCGGAAGCGACCCTGCCATCGCTTACCGAAGCGGTCAAGCGCCTCACGAACGACGATCGCAAGCGGGCGTTTCAGGGTCGCGGCTCCAGATTGCAAGCGGCGCACCAGCAGTCCTTGGAGCGGGCGCGCGATGCCGCGGCGTTCGCGTGGGATGCGAGCCCGATCAGCACGGCGCGATTGTCGGCCGAGGTGTGGGCGCAGATCAAGGATCAGGACTGGTCGCTCGTTTCGGCCACGACGTTCCTCAGCCACTGGCCGCAGCGATTGTGGGCCTTCGACAAGCACTACCAATACCTGGGCACGGCGGGTGGCTACGGAATTGGTTATGGCGCGCCGGCCGCGGTGGGCGCCGCACTCGCAAACCGCAAATATGGGCGGCTGACCGTCAATATTCAGACCGACGGCGATCTGATGTACGCCCCCGGTGTGTTATGGACGGCCGCGCATCACGGCATCCCCCTGCTGAACATCATGCACAATAACCGGGCGTATCATCAGGAGGTCATGCAAGTTCAGATTATGGCCGACAGGCACAGCCGCGGGGTCGCGAACTGCGGCACCGGAACAACCATAACGGCTCCCAACATCGATTACGCGAAACTCGCACAAAGCATGGGCGTCTGGGGCGAAGGACCGATCTCCGATCCGAAAGACCTGGGACCCGCGATCCGGCGCGCACTCGATGTCGTCAAGCGCGGCGAACCCGCCATGCTGGACGTTGTCACGCAGCCACGATAAGGAGACGCGCGTGAACAAATCCTGCGCCACTAACGATCAAGTTCGTCGCACCGCGCGTGGAAATTTGACTCCCCTCGGAGGGTCGGGCCCCGACGAGGTCGGGATCTTCGACTGCAGCCCGGCCGAACCCAAGCTCCCCTTGAAGCGGCTTCAGCCGCTGAAGCTACGTTTGATTGCGGCCTTACCGCGGATGCTCCTTCTTCTCTTTGCTGTTGGGGCAATGCTCTTTCCAGGCCCGGTGACGCGCGCGCAACAGTCAGGCTCAGACACTGCGCCTGCCGGAAACGCGCAGAACGGCAAGAAGATTTTCACGAGCGATGGCTGTTACGAATGCCACGGCCTCCAGGGACAAGGCGCGACGCAAACCGGCGCGGCGCGCATCGGTCCGCCGCAGCTTTCTTTTGAGTCGTTCCAGCGCTACGTTCGTCAACCCACGAATCAAATGCCCCCTTACACAAGTAAGGCCGTGGCAGACCAGGATCTGGCCGACATCTACGCCTACCTGAAATCGATTCCGCAGCCTCCCAAGGGAAAAGACATCCCATTGCTGAACAAGTAGGCGGCCTTTGCCGCTGTTCCGCGCATTCTGGTCGCCATAAATTAAGAAGCGTTAGAGGTAGGTCCAAACCGGCTACTGAACCTGGATTTCTCACAACGGATGAAGCATGCACTGTGCTCTCGTCCTATCACGTGGAGGGAGCACGGGTTGGTGGCGCCGGCGTCTCGCCGGCGGTTTTAGGCCTCGATAGACATGCAAAAATCGCCCCGGCCAGGCCGGGGCGCCACCAAACCGAGCACTCCGCCGCAAAGTGTGGGGCCACCGATCCAGTTGTTCGAATTGTGGTAAGAAATGCAGATTAAGGCGCATCTTGCCCAGCGGAGCTCGAACGAGGACGAATGACGACGAAGTGCGCTATGGCGTATCCCAGAGCTGCGCCAGCGAAGACGTCGGAGGGGAAATGAGATTGCAGTGGAACCCGGGAGAATCCAACCAGACTCGCCAGCCCATAAGCCAGCCAAACGTGCCAGCGAGGATTCGGGTACCGATTGGCGAAGACCGTGGCGATGGAAAATGCGGCAATCGTGTGGCCGGAAGGAAAGCTCCCGACGCCTCCCAAGTAGCTCCCGTGGCTCTCCTTGAACCAACTTTGAGAAAAATCACCGTTCGGGGGAACCGCAGCGGGGCGGAAGCGGCGATCGGCGTCCTTCATCACCGTAGTGAGGATTTCGGAATCAAGGACGGCCTCGCCCGCAAGCAATACCGTATGCTGCGCGTAAGAGTCCTTGCGCGCTAACCCGATAATGTAGAAAGCGGCTGGAAAAACTTCCATCCCGAGCGACGTATTGGAGCCGCTGAAAACTCGATTGAATCCGCTGAAAGATTGACTCGCGCGGAAATACTTCATATTGTGCTCGTCCAGCGCTACGAGTCCGGCGGTGATGCCCGCCACGGCGAGAGTTGGTTTGAGATGATGCCCGCGGGCCACGCCGGCAGGGAAAAGCCAAATCTGCTTCTGGTCTTGGACCACGTTCGGCACGAGCCGCCGCCATGAAATTGGTCTTTCCGGGGACGTTTTGATGACGGGAGCATACAGCGGCGCCGCAGGCGCCGGTAGGGGCAACGGTGTCTCGAATACCGGTGCGGCAGCGGGACTCGACAGAAGAGCGTCCTGCGCCGCGCTTCGCTGCGCCAAACTTAAAGCGGCAATCAAAAATAAGAGCACAGACCGAAGTTTCGTTGGCTTCGACATGGACAGATTCTAGCAACGATTTTCTTTTTAGGTTTTCAGCTTCACGGCGTGGTACACCAACAGACACGGGGCGTGACCACTTGGCTACATCGGCGGAAAACTCTGCTCCCCAGCCGGGGAAATGTCGTGCGCCGTGCACTTCGGATTGTGATGTGATACATCCTTCGTGGGGCAGCGAAATGAGCTCCTGGGAAAAATGGCTGAGCCGCCCTCAGAGCCTCTGGCTGCGTAAGGCGCTCTTCCAGGTTCACCTGTGGACGGGAATAGGTATCGGCCTCTACGTTCTTTTGATGAGCGTATCTGGCACCGTCCTCGTCTACCGCCGGCAGCTCGCCAAGGCGTTTTCGCAGGAGCCGCGCATTGCCGCCGGGCCGGGCGCGCGAATGACTGTTGAAGAACTGAAGCAGGCCGCGAAGCGAGATTATCCCGGATACGAACCGATCCGTGTCTACGAACGAAAGAATCCGGACCAGCCTGTCGAGATTTGGTTGGAACGCGGCGAGAAAA
>WNFC01003862.1_pt1 | contig 21337 bp, 20 predicted proteins | sample 5400541 | NCBI WGS metagenome assembly WNFC01 (sample SAMN13153342, study PRJNA577476) | soil metagenome | isolation source: 120 cm saprolite under Douglas fir tree site 2 hole 2 replicate 1 | place: USA:California | collected 2015-04-18
CGCTCCTGGCGGTCCGCCTCCGACCGAAGCTCGAGGATTTGCTGCTTCCACAATAGGTCCATGGGCAGCGTGGCGGCAACAAGATAAGAAAATTCATCAGTGGAGGCGCTCTCGAGATTCTTCGGATAGTCATCGAAGATCAGCGTGTGGCAGGCTTCGAACAGCTCTACAAGCTCGCGCTGCACGCGCGGGTTTGTGGGAGTTTCCCGATCCTCGAGGTAATCCACATGGCCTTCCAACAGCGGGTCCTCCGTGAGCAGTTCCACCACCCGGAACGGGGCGCGGCCGACAGCGAGAATGTCCATCCGGCCATCTTCGTAGCGTTTTCCAACCTCGAGAATTTCGGCGGTGCAGCCGACTCGCGCGACTCCCTTGGGAAGGGAGAGAAGCAGGCCGAACTCGGACTTTTCTTCCAGGCAGTCTTTTACCATTTGCCGGTAACGCGGCTCGAAAATATGCAGGGGGAGTTCCGCGCCGGGAAGGAGTACGACGTTCAGCGGAAACAGAGGAATGCATTCAGGCCGCATGGGTCCCCAAACCAAATCATACCAGAGCGCATGGCTACTGGTTATGAATCCTGGAAGCGGCTCGATGTGCGCTTGCCCATTACTTGCTTCAGTGAATTGCTCCGATTGCCCCGTGATTCGGGCATGATCACCAAAATATTAGGTCTACAATCGTTGAGTGGACCACCATACAGTCGCGGTTGTCAGCATTACGGGTACCTGTCTGGATGTGCTCGGTAGTCTCTATCTGGCCTACGACCTTTTGGGTGGACAACACGGTCCGTTGCGGCTGCTTACCCGCGCGGTAACGTACTCCGTTGTCTTCGGCATCGGCTACGGCCTCGGCCTCGGTCTCTTCTTTGGCCTGGCTTCCGGTATCGCGACCGGTATCACTTTGTCGATTGAACTCAGTCGAGCAGCTCGTGGGCTAGATCATTACTCCTTGCTTTGGGAAGGACTGTTCTCCGCCATCCGGGGGTTTGCTTTCGGAGCTGGGCTGTATAGGATTTTGGGCTTCGGGTTTGCAATCGCGTTTGCGATTCTCATTACAGCCGGCCAAGTATTCGCCTACTCTCGCGGCATGCGTCCTGCCACCGACTATGCAGCGTCTCGCCGTCCACGGCTTACGCGTCGTCAGTTTTGGGGAACTGTGATCCGTACTGTCGGCTACATGGTCACGGCCCTTGTCTGTAGCGCCTTCATCCATCACGTGGACCACGCCTGGTCTTTTGCGATCCGCGTGGGGTTGGTAACAGGCATTGTCACCGGCGTGGGGGTGACAGTCAATCCTTACATCGAATACTACGCCGACAATCTCCCGGAGCGACGGCTTGGGGTCTTCGGCATTGGACTGATCCTTTGTGGTTTTGGCCTGCAATCCCTTCAATATTGGCTAACACTATTGGATGTGCGTCTGACTTAGGCAGTCGTCCCCTTATGCCCATTCTTTATCCGGGAGAATGGTCGGCCGGTCGGAAGCTATTGTGGGTGTGCAGGCTTTGCCGCCATGATAGCGGCCACATCCCGTGCAGCCGGATCATCGGAAACACATCCAATATCCACCGCCGCTGGTTATGAATCCTGATTCATGAAAAGATTAGGAAGACAACTGCCCCGAATGGGGCAGGTTTATCCTCCATTTATCTTGGACTGCACAGAATGATCGATTGCAAAGAGCAGGAGGGGATTTGAATTACGCGGCGCTGCTGCGATCCGCCCTCGTGGCGTTGCTCAGGAACAAGATGCGAAGCATCCTGACGGTACTCGGAATCACCATCGGGATCGCGGCGGTGATCTGCGTCGTGGCCATCGGAAAAGCGGGGCAGGCGCGGGTCGAGCAGCAGCTCAATAATTTGGGCGACAACTTTGTGTGGATTGAAGCGGGAGGGCGCGCGGTCAACGGCGTTCGCACGGGGACGCATGGAACGAAGTCGCTGGTGCTGGCCGATGCGATCGCCATCAAGAATCAAATCCCCTTGATCAAAAGCGTTTCGCCCAACGTGGACGCTTCGGTTCAAATCATCTACGGGAATCAGAACTGGTTTACAAGCTACCGGGGCGTTTCACCGGAATACTTCGACATCAAGAGGTGGTACATCGATCAGGGCGCTGCGTTTTCCCAGGACGACACGGATCGCGCCGCAGACGTGTGCGTCATAGGGCGTACCGTGCGCGATCAGCTTTTTGGCGTTGAAGATCCGATTGGAAAAGTGATACGGGTGAAGGATCTGCCGTGCAAAGTCGTCGGCACCCTTTTGCCCAAGGGGCTATCCGTTTCCGGGCAAGACCAGGACGACACGATCATTCTTCCATACACGACGGCGCAGAAAAAGATTAAGGGGATTACCTGGCTGGACGACATCCTGTGTTCCGCGGTGTCACAAGACGCGGTGAAGATTGCCGGCCAGGAAGCAGCGGCGCTGCTGCGGGATCGTCATCACCTGCGCCCGGAAGAAGAAGATGACTTCAACATTCGCAATCCGGAAGACATCATTCAAGCGCAACTGGAAGCCAGCAAAACTCTCACGGTTCTTTTAATCGCCATCGCTTCGATATCGCTCATTGTTGGCGGAATTGGAATTATGAACGTCATGCTGGTTTCGGTAACGGAGAGGACGCGAGAGATTGGAGTGCGAGTCGCCGTAGGCGCTACGGAAGAAGCGATTCAACTGCAATTCCTCGGGGAATCGGTGATGCTCAGCCTGGTAGGAGGCGCGGCAGGTGTCCTTTTCGGGATCGTTGGCTCTTACCTGGTTGGCCGGACGTTGCAGTGGCCGATGCAGATGTCCATTGAAGCGGTGATTGTGGCGGCGCTGTTTTCAGTAGCCGTGGGAGTTTTTTTTGGATATTACCCGGCGCGAAAGGCTTCTCTGCTTGATCCCATCGAGGCGCTGCGGTACGAATGAGACATCCGGAGCATAGCTTCCAGGACGGAAAATGAAAACGAAGAGCAGATGGCTCATTCTGGCAGGAGTCGTGGCCGTCGCGGGACTGTTTGCGTCGTTCGGACTGAATCACAACAACGCGCCGCAACACTTCACGGCCAAGGTGGAAAAGGGCGAAATCCACGATGTCGTGGAAGCTACGGGAATGATCAATGCGGTCATCACCGTGCAAGTTGGTTCACAGGTGTCCGGGACAATTTCGAAGCTCTACGTGGATTTCAATTCGCGAGTGCACAAGGGAGACATTGTTGCGCTCATCGATCCAGCGTTGTTCAAGGGGGCGCTGCTGCAAGCTACTGCGGATTTGGATAACGCGAAGGCAAATCTCGTGGCAGCGCGCGCGAACCTGGACAAAGCGAAAGCCTCGCTGGTTCAGACCAAAGCCGACTATGACCGCACGGCAGGATTGTTCAAAGATGGCATCCTGAGCCAGCAACAACTGGATCTCGCCAAAGCGAATTACGATTCCGCAAATGCGACCGTGGGGGGAGCCGTGGCCAACGTTACGCAAGCGGAAGCCCAGGTCAGCCAGAAAGAGGCCGCGGTAAGCGTGGCGCAGACGAATCTCAACTACACGGTGATTCGTTCGCCGATTGATGGGACCGTAGTGGCACGGAACGTTGATGTGGGGCAAACGGTCGCGGCGTCACTGCAAGCACCGACAATTTTTACCATCGCGCAAGACCTGACGAAGATGCTGGTGTACGCGAAGACCGACGAGTCCGACGTCGGCAACATCAAGGTTGGAAAGCCGGTCACCTTCAAGGTGGACGCGTTTCCGAAGGAAACGTTTCATGGCGTGGTGAGCCAGGTGCGCATGAATGCGACAACGGTGCAAAATGTGGTCACCTACGACACGATCGTGGAGTTCGCCAATCCCGAGCTGAAATTATTTCCGGGGATGACGGCCTACGTCACAATTCCGGTGGCCACCGTTCAGAACGTCCTGAAGCTCCCCAACACGGCGCTGCGGTACAAGCCGCCAATGTCCCCTGAAGAAATTCTCGCGTTGTACAGGCAGTACGGAATCGAACCCGGTGAAAGGAAAACCGCGAGCGACGAAGCTGCGGCGGCGGAACGCAGCGGACCGCCTGGCAGCGCGGCACAAAATCCACCTCGCGCACCGCGATCCGACAGTACCGTGGTTTGGAAACTTCGCGCGGATAACAGTATGGAGCCGGTGAAGATATCGCTGGGAATCACGGATCATTCGTATACGGAAGTTGCGGGATTTGTGAAAGGCGAATTGAAAGAAGGAGATGAGCTGATCATCCGTTCCGTAACGCCGAAATCAACGGCGCCGGGAGGGCCGGGGATACGGCGCTAAGAGTTTGCGTATGCGTGGACAAAGCTATCTCTCCATTCGACCCAATGCAGGCCGCTAACCAGACCGAAGTGCATACGACCGACGTTGCCGGCAAAGCAGTCATCCGCGTCGAAGACGTTCACAAATACTACGAATTGGGCGAAACACGCGTTCACGCTTTGCGCGGAGCGAGTCTGGAGATTCAGCGCGGCGAATTTGTGGCCATCATGGGAGCAAGCGGGAGCGGGAAATCGACGTTCATGAATATGCTGGGGTGCCTGGACCGGCCCAGTTCCGGGCGATACCTGCTGGAAGGAATTGACGTCTCGAAGCACGACAAGAGGGCGCTGGCGCAGATCCGGAATCAGAAGATCGGATTTGTCTTCCAGGGATTCAACTTGCTGGCGCGCACCACGGCGTTGGAAAACACGGAGTTGCCGACACTTTACACAAAGATTGATAAGGCCGAACGCGAGAAACGCGCCGTCGAAGCGCTCGCGCTGGTCGGGCTAGCTGACCGGATGCAACATTTTCCATCGCAAATGTCCGGAGGGCAGCAACAGCGGGTCGCGGTTGCGCGCGCCTTGGTGAACCGTCCTGCGATCCTGCTGGCCGATGAACCTACGGGCAATCTGGACAGCCGCACGTCGGTGGAGATCATGGAAGTTTTCCAAGATTTAAACGACAAGGGCTTAACGATCGTGCTGGTTACACACGAGCACGATATCGCGCAGTTCGCGAAGCGTGTGCTGGTATTCCGTGACGGAAAAATTCGCAAAGACGATGCAGTGCCGCATCGGCCGAGGGCGGCGGAAGTGCTCAAAACGCTGCCGACACTTGAGGATTGAGGACGAATTTCTCTAAACGACCCCCTACCCTCCGTCGCGACCGAAAGAGTGTGTAAATTACTGATTTTGGGACGCTTAACCCTAGCCCGTCAGGGCGAAGGCCATCGCAAGCTTCTGATTCTGAACAAGTTAGTGATGGTCTTAGACGGAGCCTAGAACAGCCAACGAGATTGAGGGAGATTGCTGCAGCTCGCAGGGAAGAAGCAAACGCCCCCTACCCCCCATCAATTATGCATCCACAACAAAAGAAAGGATTTACAGAATGAGCATTTCACAAGCAACTGATTCTAAAGGACATGTTTTTGGTTGTTTCGGACGTGCAAGTGCATTACGCAACGGCAAAAAAGAAAAGCAGGAGGGAACTCCCAGGTTGCAGATGCAGTTTTCCCTAACTGAAATTGTACCAAACGAGCAACAAATGTCAAGGGCAAGGTTGTCTTAATTTGGGGGGGAGCCACGTAGGGGATCGCCGAATTCGTCAGGGTAGTTCGTTGAGGAGGGCTTCCATTTCGGAACGGGCATGTTGATCGCCCTTTTTTGCGGCGGCGGCGATGCCGGTTGAAAGAATTTGCCTGGCTTCACTGGCGCGGGATTCGCGGGCCAGCAGTTGGCCGTACATCAGATAAGCGGGGATGTAATCCGCGTTGCGCTCGAGGAGCGCGCGAAAATGAGTGTCGGCGGCTCCAGGGTCGCCGGTGTTCATGCATTCCATCGCGAGCGCGTAAAGAGAGAAGGCGTCATCAGGTTTCTTGGCAACGAACTCCTCCAGCATCTGGCGGCGGGTTTTCTTTTGTTCGGTCATTGGGTCGTCCCGTATTATACGGGTGCCACCAGCGGCGTCCAACATCGCGCGGGGCGAGAGGCTTGAATGAAGCGGAAAAACGAAAGCAAGCGGGAGCCCGAGACAGAACTGCGTGGGAAACCGGTCAGCGTATCACGTTCGGAGATGACGGAAATTGTGCTGCCGGCGCAGACGAATCCGCTGGGAAAACTTCTTGGCGGACAAGTGATGCACCTTGTTGACATGGCAGGGGCGCTGGCGGCGCACCGACATTCGAACAGCTATGTAGTCACAGCGTCGGTGGATTACATCGATTTCCGCAACCCGGTGAATCTGGGTGAAATTGTGAACTTCAAATCGCAGGTCAATCGAGTGTTTCATACTTCGATGGAAGTGGGCGTGGAGGTGTATTCGGAGAACGCGATGACGGGAGAGCGGAAGCACACGACGACGGCTTATGTGACGTTTGTGGCGATTGATGAGCATACGAAGAAGCCGAAAATGGTTCCACCGCTGATCTTGAAGACGGCGGAGGAACGCCGGCGATTCCGTGAAGCGGCGGAGCGGAGAAAGACACGGCTGGCGCTGCGGTATGGGATGGACCGAAAGAGAAGCGAATAGAAGTCTAGCTGACGCCGCCGACCCAACGGATTGGGGGCGTGGGCTGGGTGCTGCCACCTTCGGGTTCTTCGGTGACGGCATAGTTCTATAACCGGATGAAGGCACTATCCTTATGCTGCGAGATGCTTGCGTACCTCTTCCGCTACGGCGAAGGCTTGATCGACGCACGATCCGATGGCAGGCCCGCGAAGATAATTGCCGGTCAGCCAGAGGCCGGGAAATCGCGAGGAAAGTTTTGCGACCGTAGCCAAACGGCCGTCGTGACCAAGATTGTACTGCGGCAGGGCGCGCGGCCAAATCGTGACGTTTGAAAAGACGGGATCGCTCCCGATGGAGAGTAGAGGAGAGATTTCACGGTGGACGAGACTTGCGAGTTCTTCCGGCTTCAACTTTGTTGCGGCAGGGTCGGTTGTTCCGCCGCCGAAGTTGGTTAGCAGAGCATGACCTTGCGGCGCCCGGCCGGGGAAGAGCGAAGAATTCCACACCGAGCCGAGGACGCGAAGCCCCGCGGAGCGAGGCACCAGGAAGCCAAAGCCATTCAGAGAGTGGCCGACATCCTTCTTGCGATAGCCCAGGGAGACTACGGCGACGGCAGCGTAGTCGATGGAACTCAGCGGTGTTTCGAATGAGGAATCGAGGCCGGAGAGAAGCTTTCCGGTGACGTCCGTGGGTGTGGCGAGGACTAAAGAGCGGGTGAAAACAGATTCGGCGCCGCGACTGCTTTCCAGGCGGACATCGAAGGAACCATCATTTTGGCGAGAGACTGCGATAACGCATGCTGCTGTAAGCAGCGCTGGGCCGAGTTTATTCGCCAGCGCGCGCACGAGTGTTTCGTTGCCTTCGCGAAAAGATTGCAGCGAGGGATGCTCACGAGGGCCTTTCCTGGATTTTGCGAGGCGCAGCATGCCGCGAACGATGCTGCCCGCAGCCTTTTCGGCTTCGTAGAGTTGCGGGAAGGCGCTTCGAACGCTGAGCCGCTCGGGGTCTCCCGCGTAAATGCCGGAAACGAAGGGACCCACCAGGCTATCGAGCAGTTGTGGCGAGAATTTTCTGCGAACGAAAGCGGCGATGGATTCGTCGGCATCGGGAGGAATGCTTTTTCCGAAGATGTCGCGGGCGAGAGCCCATTTCGTCGATCCATTGATCAGTGAGCTCATGAAAAACGCAGGAGGGCTGAGGGGCACGGGCCTGAGTTTGTCGTCGATCAGGACATATCGGGGGGCGCGCGGCGGAGCTTGAAGCAGTTCGCTCGCAATGCTGAGTTCCGCGCAAAGGTGGCGAAGCGCCGGCGTGCTGCTGAAACTTTGAGGTCCTAATTCCAAAAGAAAGCCGTCGCGAGTGACGGAGTTGATGACTCCACCGGGTCGTGGAGAGGCTTCGAGCAGTTGCGCGTCGATCCCGGCGTTGCGCAGGGCATAAGCGCAGACGAGGCCGGAGATGCCGCCGCCGACCACCAGTGCTGGGACGTGACGGGTCACGGGGCAGTGAGCATCCTCGCAGGATCAAAGAGTTTTCGAAAAAAGCGGCTTGGCGATGAGCTGCTGCTTTTCGAGATACGGGTCAAAAACCATGGCCAGATTGCGGATGAAGATGCGACCAAGCCAGGTGGCGCGGATTTCGCCGCCATCGAGGAGCACGAGGCCATCCCGACGGGATGGCTCCAGGCGGCGAAGCTCTTCCGCGAAATGCTCATCAAAATCGATGCCGAATTCGCGTGAAATCTCGTCCTTGATCACGACGGTATGGCACAGCAAGCGGCTGATGACGGCGCGGCGCAGACGATCGTCGCTCGAAAGCCGATAACCGCGCATGGTAGCGAGGCCACGCTCGGCAACAGCTTTTTCCCAGGAAGGAATATCCCGGTAATTTTGCGCGTAGGCGTCTTGAATGCCGCTGATAGCGGTGATGCCCATGCCGTAGAGGTCGGCGCCTGCTTTGGTGGTATAGCCCTGAAAATTGCGATGCAGCGTGCGGTTTTGCTGTGAAACGGCGAGCTCGTCCCCGGGCTTCGCGAAGTGGTCCATGCCGATGTAGAGATAGCCGGCCTCGAGGAACTTGAGCAGGCCGACACGGAAGATCTCAAATTTCTCCATGCCTTCCGGTAAGTGCGCAGCGAAGGAGCCTTGCTGCTTCTTCAACCAAGGCACGTGCGCGTAGCTGAAGAGAGCAATGCGATCCGGGGCGAGTCCAAGAATTTGATCCACGGTGTGGGCAAAAGTATCAGCGGTTTGATAGGGAAGGCCGTAAATCAAATCGACGTTGATGCTATCGAAGCCGAGGTCGCGCGCGGTGAAAAGCAGGTCGCGAGTCATTTCATAGGGCTGAATGCGGTGTACAGCCTTTTGCACATCGGCATGGAAGTCCTGAACGCCCATGCTCAGACGATTGAAACCAAGCTTGCGAAGAGTTTCGAGATGCTGGCGGGAGGTTACGCGGGGGTCGACTTCAATGCCAATCTCACTGTGAGGGTCGAAATGGAAGTGCTCTTTCGTAAATGCGAAAAGATCCTCGATCTGTTCGGGGGTCAGGTAGGTTGGCGTGCCGCCGCCCCAATGGAACTGGACCACGGGGCGGTCTCTCGAGACGCTGCGGCTGACGCGCTTCATCTCCTGCTTCAGCACGTCAAGATAAGGCGGCGCGACGCTCTTGTTTTTTTGAATGACGACGTTGCAGGCGCAAAAGAGGCAGAGGCTTTCGCAGAAGGGAATGTGCATGTAGAGCGAGACAGGCGTCCTGGCTTGCTCAGCCTCTTGGTGCACCCTTTCGAGATCGGTGGGACCGAAAGTGTCGTTCCAGACCGGCGCGGTGGGATAGCTTGTATAGCGCGGCCCGGGGCGATTGTATTTTGCGAGAAATTCCTCGCCGACATGAAGCTCCCCGCGCATCTGCTGCAAGCTTGGATGTGCAAGTGTCATGCTGAGCGTCTCCTAGCGCACCTGCGCAGCAGTGGTTGCATGTTGAAGCAGAGCGCGCTGAGCTGTTTCGACAAATAGTTGCGCGTTATCGACCGGCGTATGCTGCAAAATGCCGTGACCCAGGTTGAGAATGTGACCGTGGCCGTGGAGAGAATTGATTGCGGCCAGAGCCGCTTCACGGATTTTTTCGGGAGGGGCAAACAAGACTGCCGGATCGACATTCCCCTGCAGCGCGATTTGTGGACCCAATGTCTTTCGAATCTCGGCCAGGCCCACGCGCCAATCGACGCTGAGCACATTCGCGCCGGAGCGCGCCACGGCGGGCAGCAAATGTTGTGATGCTTTCGTGTAATAAATCACAGGAACCGCGCCGCCCAGACCCGCAATGATCTCTTGCACAGCGGGGAGCGCGAAGTCCTCGTAGTCTTGCAAATTCAATTCGCCGCACCAGGTATCGAACAATTGGACGGCGGTTGCTCCCGCCAAGATTTGCGCCTTGAGATAGGGGATTGTGGCCTGAGCGATGCGATGGAGCAGCCCACGAAAGATTTTCGGCTCGCGATAGAGGAAACCCTTGACGGTGGCGAAACCTTCGTTGGTCTTGCCTTCCACCATGTAACAGGCAAGAGTCCACGGAGCACCTGCAAAGCCCAAAACGGGAACCTCAGGACCGACGGATTTCACGATCCACCGGATGGCTTCGGGCAGAAAGCCCGTGTCTTTCTCAGGGTCAAATATCTTGAGCCGGTCGACATCCGTCTTGGAGCGCACGGGATTCGGTACAACTGGGCCGGCATCGCCGATTTCCAATTGAAGGCCCATCGCTTCGGCTGGAATCAGAATGTCCGAGAAAACGATGACGGCGTCCACACCCAGCCTGCGAAAGGGCTGGATGGAGACTTCGACGGCAAGTTGGGGCGTCTTGCAAACCTCAAGGAATGCATGCTTTGCGCGGATTTCGCGGTACTCGGGGAGATACCGGCCTGCCTGGCGCATCATCCACACGGGAACTCGGGGAAGGACCTCCCCGCGGCAGGCGCGAAGGAATAACTCTTTTCGGTTGATCGGCGCAGTTCGCAGGGTCATATTCCGCCAGAGGGATCAAGAATAGCAAATCCCAGCCGGTCTTGCTGACTCGAGTACGGCGCTATCGAGCCGTGCGAGCACCCGCAAGTGTGGGCTATACTCAAAATGTTGAAGAATTGGGTGGGTTCTGCGGAGATGGACGATTGGCAGTGGTCTGGGAGCCAGCATGAGCAGGGACCTCTGGTACAAAACATGAATCATTTATTCCCCCTTTTGACCGCGCTCGCCTATCTCTTGAGTTTCGGTTTGTATGTTCGGTTCCTGAGTGCGGGAAACAACCTCACGGGAAGATTGGGTACGCTGCTCTTGGGGCTGGGCCTGATTGCGCACTATTTTGCGCTCTTGGAGAGGTCCCGCGGGTCGCACACGGTTCCTTATCATGACTTGTATGGTTCCATGTCGCTGTTCGGGTGGCTTCTCGCGGTAACGTATCTAGGCCTGGAGCTCTATCACCGACAACGCTCTGTCGGAGCTTTCGTTCTCCCGTTTATTTTGGTGTTTTTTCTGGCCGCGCATCTCGCTCCGGCTGACAAGCTCTTGCCTCCCGCGGCGCATGGGGCCACGTTTGCATTTCACGTGACCCTCAGTATCCTGGCATATGCGGCTTTTGCACTCTCGTTTGTTCTTAGCCTGATTTTTCTTGGGGAAGAGAGGCTGCTCCGAAGGCACAAGGTCGGCGACGTGGTCTGGCGGCTTCCGTCACTCGAGCTGCTCGCCCAGATGAGCCAGTCGAGCGTGCTGGTCGGTTTGGTTTCCATTGCGATTGGAACGGCTTTAGGATTCGTCACCGTGGACAGACTTGAAGGGCAGCACTCGTATTTCGATCCGAAATACGTGATCACGCTGCTGGTACTGGCGCTGTACGTGTTGTATTTCCGTTTGGCGCGAACGACGGCGTGGCGCGGGGGGCGAGCTTCCAAATTGTGCATTTTTAATTTTGTGATTGTGGTGCTGAGTTTTACGGTCGTAAATCTCTATCTCTCACACAGCCACCGTTACTTTTAGGGGCGAGCGAACCAGCGCATGGAAATTGTTCTCGTGGGACTGAATCACCGCACGGCGCCCGTTGAGGTGCGCGAGAGGGTGTCTTTCACGGCCGAGCAGACTCGGCGTGCGGCACAGGAGCTGCGGGCGCGGGGAATCCTCGAAGAAACGCTGGTGCTCTCCACATGCAACCGCAGCGAAGTATATGGAGTGCCGCCGGAATCGTCCCATGAATGCGCTCCGGGACTTTCCACTTTTCTGAGCGAGTTTCATTCGGTGCGGCCGGATATCCTTGGCGTGTCGCTCTATCACCACTACGATCGTGAAGCCGTGCGGCATCTCTTTCGAGTTGCGGCAGGACTCGATTCCATGCTGCTGGGCGAAGCGGAGATCTTGGGCCAAGTAAGGGAAGCGTATCGCATCGCGCACGAACATGGCGCGACCGGGCCTGTATTGAATCGACTGTTCCAGGGCGCCCTGGAAGTCGGAAAGCGCGTGCGAACGGAAACGGAACTTGGCACACGGCCGATGTCCGTGGCTTCCGCGGGCGTGAAACTGGCGGAACGCATTTTCGGAAAATTGAACGAGCGCAAGGCGCTGGTATTGGGAGCGGGGACGATCAGCGAGCAAGTAGTCTCTCATCTGCGGGATCGCGGGATCGCGGAGCTCCAAGTGATGAACCGCTCGCGCGACCGCGCGGAGGAACTGGCGAATCCGTTTGGCGGGAAAGTCATCGACTGGGGTGAGTGGGATGCAGCGCTGCAATCACCGGATGTGGTGGTGTCGTCGGTCAGCGCGGAAGAACCGGTGCTGCGGCGGGATATCGTCGAGCGAGCGATGGCCGCACGCGGAAATCGCGCATTGTTCCTGATGGACCTGGGCGTGCCGCGGAATATAGACGCCAGCGTCGGGGAGCTCTACAACGTCTATGTCTATAACACCGATGACCTGAGCGAGATCGTTCAGCAAAATCGCAACGCCCGCGAAAGCGAAATTCCCAAGGCTCAGGGCATTGTCGACGAGCATGTGAGTAAATTCCTTTCCTGGCAGGCGAGCGTCGAACTGGTCGGGCTTGTGGATGCGCTGCGCATGAAGATGAGGGAAGAACGCGCGTCGTTCATCCGCGCGCGCATGGAGCCGATGAAGCATCTGACGGAGGCGGATCGCGCTCATGTGGAAAAGCTGATGGATGAAATGCTGGAGAAGCTGCTTTTGGAGCCGGCGGAACGCTTGCGAGGTGAAAAAGAACTGCGGAGGAAGATTCAAAACGTGGAAGCGTTGCGCGATCTGTTTCTGTCCGACCGGGAGAAGCCGTGAGAATCCTGCGAATCGGCACGCGCGGCAGCATGCTTGCCAAGTGGCAAGCGGAATCCGTTCGCAAGCAGCTGTTTGCCGCGACCGGCATGGAAGCGGAAATTGTCATCATCAAGACCAGCGGCGACAAGATGCAGCAGGCGCCGCTGACGCAGATTGGGGGCAAAGGGATTTTTATCAAGGAGCTGGAGGAAGCGCTGCAGGAGGAAACGATAGACCTTGCGGTGCACAGCGTAAAGGACGTGCCGACCGACATTCCTTCAAGGCTTATGTTTCCCGCGGTGTGCCGCCGCGATGACGTGCGCGATTGCCTGATAGGCTCCACGCTTGCAAATCTGCGGCAGGGAGCGCGCGTTGGGACCAGCAGTCTGCGTCGGCAAGCACAGTTGAAACATCTCCGGCCGGACCTTGATCTCCGCGACCTGCGAGGAAACGTAGACACTCGATTAAGAAAAGTGGAGAGCGGGGAATATGAGGCGGTGATGGTTGCCAAAGCGGGCCTCGATCGACTCGGTATGAGCAAGCGGATTTCGGAGGTGCTCTCACCGGAAGTCTGCATGCCGGCTGTGGGACAAGGCGCGATTGCGGTGGAATGCCGGTTGAAAGACACAGAAGCCGGAGATCTTCTTGCACCATTGGACGATGCAGAAACTCGCACGGCGATCATTGCGGAGCGCGCGCTTCTGGCGGCGTTGCAGGGCGGGTGCCAGGTTCCCCTGGGCGCATGGGCGCGTGTCGAGCGCGGCGAACTCTTGCTCGATGCGTGCGTTTGTTCCGTGGACGGGTCGCAATACGTGAAGCAGAGCGTCAGCGGTCCGCCGGATCAGGCGGCACAGCTTGGGGAACACATGGCGCGGGTGCTCATCGAGGCAGGCGCGCAGTCCATCCTGGAAGAAGTGAGCAGGCAGCGTGGCTGAAGCTTCACTAATGAAATTGGCTGGCAAACGGATCGTCATAACGCGAGCCGCGGCGCAGAGCGAGGCGCTGGCGCGAGAATTCTCTGCACGGGGAGTGATTCCCGTGGTAATTCCTCTGGTGTCCTTCGCGGACCCGGAGGACTTTGCACCGCTTGACGCAGCGATTGCAGAAATCCAGCGATTTGATTGGATGATTCTCACCAGCGCGCAGGCGGTTCGCGCGGTGTTTAGGCGCAGCGAGACGCTGAAGCGCAGCCTGATAGGCTCAGAGAGCAAGCCGCGAATCGCTTGCGTTGGTCCAGTATCGGCAGAAGCTGTACGGCAGGCCGGACTTATCGTTGAGTATGTTACAGAAACGCATACCGGTGTGGCTTTGGCGGAAGAGATGGGAAATCGGCTTCAAGGAGCGAAAGTATTCTTGCCGCGGAGCGATCGCGCAAACCCGGATTTACCACGGGCACTGAAGAGGCAAGGTGCGCAACTCACGGAAGTGATTGCATATCGCACGCAAAGACCGACTGATCTGGATCACGAAAACTTAGGACAGATCGCCGAGGGCGCGGCGGATGCGATTTTGTTTTTCAGCCCGTCGGCCGTCCAACATTTCGCCGAGCTGTATGGGAGCGAGCAATTGCGCGCTCTACAAGATAAACTGGCGATTACGGCGGTTGGACCCGTGACGGCAAATGCGTTGCGCGAAGCGGGCGTTAGACGCCTCGTGATTTCAGCCGATACGACGGCAGCGGCGGTCGTCGAGGCGCTAGAAAAGCATTTTGCGGGAACAGTAAAACAGTCGCCGGCAGGAGCAAAGAGAGTATGAGTTTTCCCACCCATCGGCCGCGGCGTTTGCGTCGGAGCGAGGCGCTGCGCGGCCTGGTTCGAGAGACGCGCCTGGCGACGTCAGGCCTCATCTACCCGATGTTCGTGTGTCCGGGTACCAAGGTCCGCAAGGAAGTCAGCTCTATGCCAGGCATCCATCAACAGTCCGTCGATCAAATTGTGGAGGAGTGCCGTGAGGTGGAGTCGCTTGGGATCCCCGGGATCATTCTTTTCGGATTGCCTGAATCCAAGGACGCACGTGGTGCCAGTTCTCTCGGTGCCGATGGCGTAGTGCAGCGCGCCATTGAAGCGATTCGCAAGGCAAATCTGAAACTTCTTGTCATAACCGACGTGTGCCTCTGCGAATACACCGACCATGGGCACTGCGGCGTCATCGAGAACAGTGAAGTGGCAAATGACTCCACCGTAACGATTCTTGCCCAACAGGCGCTCTCGCACGCGCGCGCCGGCGCCGACATCGTTGCCCCATCCGACATGATGGATGGGCGGGTGGGCGCCATTCGCGAAATCCTGGACGAACACAAATTCGAGAACATTGCCATTCTTTCTTATGCAGCGAAATATTGTTCCGGCTTCTACGGACCTTTCCGGGAGGCGGCTCAATCCGCCCCACAGTTTGGCGACCGGCGCAGCTATCAGATGGATCCCGCCAATGTGCGGGAAGCATTAAAGGAAGTGGAGCTCGATCTCGAAGAAGGCGCGGATATGGTGATGGTTAAGCCGGCGCTGGCGTACCTGGATGTCATCCGGCGGGTGCGCGATGCGTTTGATGTTCCCGTGGGTGCGTACAATGTCAGCGGAGAGTACGCGATGGTCAAGGCCGCTGCGCAGAAGGGCTGGGTGGATGAAAAGCGAGTTGTCCTGGAAATTCTGACCGGCGTCCAGCGCGCCGGGGCGGAAATCATCCTTACCTACCACGCCAAGGATGTCGCTCGCTGGCTGAAGGCGTGTTAATTTAAACGAGAAAACATGAGTACTGCGCAACCCCGGTTGAAGCGCGAGCGCAAGCGTTCGCGCGAAATTTTCGAGCGCGCCGAGAAAGTGCTGGTTGGCGGCGTGAACAGTCCCGTGCGGGCGTTCCGGTCCGTAGGCGGCGAGCCACTGATCATCGAGCGCGGTAGCGGACAACATCTCTATGATGCGGACGGAAACGAACTGCTGGACTACGTGTGCTCGTGGGGAGCGATGATCCTAGGACATGCAAATCCCGCCATTGGCGATGCGATTGCCGAGCAGGCGCGACGCGGCACAAGCTTTGGCGTAACGACCGAGCTGGAGCTGGAGCTGGCAACTCTGATTACACGGGCGATTCCGTTTATTGAAAAGATTCGATTCGTGTCGAGTGGTACGGAAGCAACGATGAGCGCAGTGCGGTTGGCGAGAGGAGTGACGAAGCGCGATTTCATCGTCAAGTTCGAGGGCTGCTATCACGGACACGCCGACAGTTTCCTGTCGCAGGCGGGATCAGGTCTCGCTACGCTTGGAATTGCCGAATGCCCGGGAGTGCCTGCGGCGCTAGCTGCGTTGACGTTGAACGTGCCCTATAACGATCTCAGCGCTGTCGAACGCGTATTTTCCATGCACGAGGATAAGGTCGCGGCGGTCATCGTCGAGCCTATTGCTGCGAACATGGGAGTTGTTCCCCCGGAGACTGGTTTCTTGAAGGGATTGCAAGAAATCTGTAAGAAGAACGGCGCACTGCTGATTGTCGACGAAGTGATCTGGTGGCGGCGTTCCAGTCGCATCTTATGGCGGGCGCGCCGAATTGATGGACCAAGTTGCGCCGCTCGGCCCGGTGTATCAGGCAGGCACGCTCGCGGGGAACCCGCTGGCGATGAGCGCTGGCATTGCCGCGCTCAAACAGCTCACAAAGCCAGGGCTATACGACGAGATGACGCAACTGGCGCTGCGGTTGGTACTTGGCCTTCGCGCGGAACTGGCAGACGCCGGAATTCCTGCCCGGATCAATGCATTCGGTTCGCTCGCTACGGTGTTCTTCACATCGGAGCCGGTGAGAAATTACAGCGATGCCAAGCGCTCCAACAGCAAGCGATACGCCAAATTTTTCCGCGAGATGCTTGATCGGGGAATCTTCTTGGCGCCGTCGCAATTTGAGGCTGCCTTTGTTTCCATGGCGCACACCTCCCAGGATATTGACCGCACACTGGCGGCGGCGCACGAATCACTGCAAGTGATTTCTGCTGATTCCGCCTAATACAAGAAAAGGAGAGTAGAGGAATGGGCGAGGGTATCGAACTCCCTGAGAGTCATCATGGGCACGAGGACCACCCCCTGGTCCTACCCGTCTCGATCACGATCTCGGTCATGGCAGTGTTTGTGGCCGGTGTGTCCTTGCTTGGTCACCGGGCACACACCGAAGGGCTGCGCCTTGAGACTCAGGCGGCCAGTCGGTGGACACAGTATCAGGCGAAGAGCGTCCGCCTGCACGAAGCCCAGGGATTCTCGGACGTGGTCAAGCTGGTTGCGCCGCTGAACAAGGAGTTGGGGGATGAACTGAAAGAGAAGTACACCAAGGAGGTCGAGCATTACGAAAGCGACAAAATCGATGTCAGCAAAGAGGCGAAAAATCTGGAGGATGAGCGCGATTTGACCGTTCGGCAAGCCGACCGATTTGATGGCGGAGAGGCCCTTCTGGAAATAGGGCTGGTCATCTGCTCGATCACGCTTCTGACCAAGCGTAAGGGATTCTGGCTGGGGGGCGTGCTCATCGGTGCCATAGGCATCGCCCTCGCGGCAACAGGTTTCTTCCTGCACTAAGTTAAGCGCGTGCCGGCGGTTGCGAACTCCTCAGCAGTGCGATTTCCTGTGCCAATAGTTCCAGCTTTCCAAGCAATTGCTGGTGGCGCACGTCCTCGCCGGTTGGCTTCTTCGCAAGAAATGTAAGTGTCCCGCCGGGTTCCAGCACGCATTGTTCGACTTCGGAGAGCGACTGGAAGCCTTGCTTCCGTGCGGCTGCTTCGAGTTGGGGCACGGTAATCAGCTCCCTCTTCAGATTCTGCATTCGAACTTTACCGCCCAGCACCAAAACATCGGCTCTGCCTTCGACCAATTGGTCGAGTTTACGATGATCGTAGAGGAAGCGAACGACCAGATAGTTGGTGACGAGCAGGGAAGTGGCGCCGATGATTCCGCCCAGGACGCTGTTGTCTTCGCCGATGATGGCGTTCTGCACGGTGTTCGAGAGCGTCAGCAAGACGACCAGGTCGAATGGATTGAGCTGGACGAGTTCGCGTTTCCCGGAGAGTCTGAGGCTAACTACCAGGAACACATAAACGATGATCGGCCGCAGAATCTTTTCCGCCAGGGGAAGTCCAATGACGAACATATCTTTCCAAGTGTCGTGCATAACAGGATTGCCTCCTCGGTGCCCGCGCGGATTATGAAAAAGACGGGCGTCGTCGTAATCAGAGAATCGGGGCAGCGTAACACGCCCGGAATGGCAGTAAAAGCCGGCCGTTTTCAGCGGCCGAGGGCTTGTGCGTGCAATCGAATGGGAATGTGTCTCGAAATAATGACCGTTCGAGAGGCCATAATTAAAATGATTGGCCTTTTGCTGGCATTGAAACGATCCTGAAGTTACCGGCATCCCCCAACTAAGATCCCTTGCCGATTCCTAATGCACCTTCGGATGCCTCTTATGCCAGTCCGTATGAGATTGGAACGTTCGCCCCGCCTGGATCACTGCGTAATCGTCACCCGCCCTAGCCAAAAATTGCAGCCCGACCGGAAGATTCTTGTCCGTGAATCCGCAAGGAACGGACATGGCCGGAAGCCCGCAGATATTGCCGATGCCGCCGAGAGGATCGGGAAATGCCAGATCGGTCTCGAGATTCAAAGTCAAAGGCGTCGCAGGGACAGGCTGCGCTGCTGTTGCGATGACGTCAAATGTATCAAACAAGGAATCCATTTTTTTCTGAGCGATTTCTCTTACCTTTAGGGCCTGCAGATAGTCTGCGGCGGAATACTGCTCATTCACATAGCCGGCGATTTGTCCTAGCGGATCGGTCAATTCGCTGACTCGCCCAGAGCGAATCAAGGACCGGAAAGAAGCGGCGCTCTCCACGGCAACGATGATGTTGCCCGCTTCCTCCCAGGGGCCAACAGGCAAGCCGACATCCTTCACGCTGGGAAAATATCTCTTGAGGACCCTGTTGGCTGCATCGACGGGCTTCGCAACGCCCGGTGCAAGCGATTTCCATGCATTGGTGAGCCAGCCGATTTTTAGCGGCCGCGAATGCAATTCCATGGACGGCGAAAAGGTGAAGGCCCCCTTATCGATGGGAACCGTTCCTCGATCCTTCGGGTCATGACCTGCGATTGCCGCAAAGATGCGGGCGCAGTCCTCGGCGCTCCGTGCCATCGGGCCGATCTTGTCCATCGAAGGTGCAAGTGCCATCGCACCGTAACGGCTGACACGGCCATAGGTTGGCCGCAGGCCGCTCACTCCGCAAAAGGCTGAAGGGCAGATAATGGAACCCCAAGTTTCAGTGCCGATGGCAAACGCAGCCAGACCCGCTGCGACGATCGCTCCTGAGCCTGAAGAAGAACCGCAAGTCCAGCACGTGGTGTCCCATGGATTCTTGGCCTCGCCTTGTAAGGATGCGGAAGCGAAGCGGTAACCCATCCCGCCGGCGAGTTCAATCATGGAGGCTTTGCCGATCATTACAGCGCCCACGCCGTGCAGATGTTCGATCACAGTCGCGTTGTAATCGAACACTTGGTTTGCATAGGGCTTCGCGCCCCAGGTTGTAGGGAGACCCTTCACGGCCAACAGGTCTTTCGCGGCGTAAGGAATTCCGTGCAGTGGCCCACGGTAGTGGCCGCGCCGGATCTCTTTTTCCGCGGCCTTGGCTTGCGCAAGGGCAATCTCCGGGGTCAAGCTGGCGTAAGCGTTATAGCGCGGTCCGAACTTTTGGCTGCGGTCGAGATATGCCTGTGCCAGATCGACGGGCGAGAGTTTTTTCGCTTCTATGCGTTTCGCGAGTTCGCTTACTGAGAGAAAGAAAACTTCTTCGCCAGCCATGCGGGACGCTCCTCAGGGATTCTTCGGTGTACTTGACGATTTTCGCGTTGCTTGCGTTGGTGATGGTTTCCTCTCCCGCTCCATCAAAGGTTTCAGGTAAAGTCCCGGCCCATCTCCATTATCCGTGGCAAACGCGCGCAGACGATCGAGTGGTGGCTGCGCCACGGCGGCCAGTCTCCGAATATCGGCTTTCTGAGCCTCAGAAAGCCGGTTTCCATACTGAGCGAAGATAGCCTGAATCCTTGATTCGACTTCGGCTTGGCTTTCTGGTGATAGCTTTGGCGCGTTCGCGGGCTGCTGCGGCAGCCGTGAGGCGATTGATTCTGAGCTGAGGAGATTTGATGGTGCCAGTGATGCAGCGGCGGAAACAAACGCTGCGCGGCGCGCAAATTCACGGCGAGAAATGGCGGAATCGCTCTTGTTGTCCATCGCGAGTCCCCTCCTGGATTAGAAAAAGAAGCGCAAACCAGCAAGTGAAGGGCGCAGAATGAGGCTACTGAATCCGTGTTCGAGCGTCAACTATGCGCCGGGCGCGGTTAGAGGAATGAGGTAAGGTAGCTGGCCGGCTTTCGCGCGGCTAACTCACCTCTGTGAGAGTGCGAATCTGTGTTTCGAGAGCTTGATTGTACTGCCGCTCGATCTGAAGTTCTGTTTGGAGCTTCTTCACAAGCAAATCCAAATGGGCAATCTCGACGCGAAGCCTTTGGACGTCGGCCGCTGTCGGAGCTGGCCGGACCGGGGCCGCCGTCGAATGCTGAATATCTTGGTGTGGCTGCGAGGGTTGCCGCGGGGTGAACGCCTCGGCCAGTGCTCGTGGCCAGGCAGATTCGAGTGTGCCAGAGGCTGGCGGAGGAGGCGCAACCGGGCGCGGTGCTGCCGGAGCTGGAGGTGGCGAAAAGAGACTGCTCAAAGCATTCGATGGCGATGAGCGTTCAGCAATCGGCGCAGGTGTTGCGCTCTTGGGCTCCAGGAGGCTTTTTACCCGCCCAATCAATTCCTGCGGCTGAAACGGTTTCCGAATCAGTTCATCCGCTTTCACCGAAACGGCTTTGTCGGCCACACTCTTATTGACGACACCGGACATCAGCACGACTGGTGTCTCGCTGAAATCTGGATTCTGTTTGATCTGGCTGCAGACGGAGTAGCCGTCCTGATCGGGCATAATCACATCGGTGATCACCACGTCGGGGCGGTTTTGCTCGAATTGTGCCAGTGCCGAAGCCGCGTCCGCACAAGTAATTACATTTATGTTCTCACGGCGAAAAGCGATCTTAATGACTTCGCGCATCGTGGCGCTGTCGTCGATGAAGTAGACGGTTGGTGTTCGCTTGGCCGGCGCTTCGCCCAGCGGCGGAATGGTCATGGCTTCGCTCATTGCGCTTCCTTGTCCGCCATGTCACGCGTTCCTTCGTCGAATTCGCGCATGGCATCCAGCATAAGATCGGTGGCCGAGCGCAGCACAGTGCGCTGCGTTGACGCGGTCCCGTACGTAAACTTGTAAACGCCTTCGTTGCTGTTTCCGCAGCTTTTCAAAATGTGAATCACGGCTTCATCGCCGAATAAATTGCCGCATTCGGCGTGACTGATCGCTCCGGCATCGTAGAACAGCACTCCGTCGGTCTCGCCGGCGTTGATGTGCAGAGCGCCCGTCTGGTGCGCGTGTCCCAACATCTGCATGACGCCCGTCAGGTCGTGGTGCGTCAGATTGCCGCTGAGGCTAGTGTCGGACTG
>WNFC01006849.1_pt1 | contig 21334 bp, 13 predicted proteins | sample 5400541 | NCBI WGS metagenome assembly WNFC01 (sample SAMN13153342, study PRJNA577476) | soil metagenome | isolation source: 120 cm saprolite under Douglas fir tree site 2 hole 2 replicate 1 | place: USA:California | collected 2015-04-18
AGCGGATGACGCGCAGGATTTTTGCTGAACTTTCTAACCGCGCGTCAGTAACGCCGATTTGCTGGAACCGGATCGGCCGATTTTACCAGCGGCTGGGCGCAGTTGAGCGTAAACTGCTAGCCCGTCCCTTCGATATCAATTCCCGGCCAACGAGGCGTCCGGAAATTCGGGGTGAGAATCCCATCGCCGAACTAAGGAGATTCGCATTTCTTTCTCGTTTCGATTTCACGAGTTCGCTCACGGAAAATGACGTTTTTATCTCGCCCGATAGTCATCACGATTCACGGCGCAAGCACCTACCAGGTTTGATCCGGACTACACGGGTGAGATCTTTGGCGATTTTTCACGATGCGGCCCGTTTGCGCTTGTCCTCTCTTTATGGAATCAGGGAACAGTGCTACCGCGAATACATCGAATCTCTGGCAGCCTTTGATCACGTCATCTGTATTTCCCAAGAAGCGCGGGACGATCTGCACCAGCTATGGCATCAGTTTGGTTGCCGACCAACGTCGGCGACGGTCGAGCCGTGGCCAGCGGAAATGCACGATGGTGGACCTGAAAACGACAAGTCGGCTGCATCCCGCCTGATCGTTTGTGTCGGCTCGCTGGATCCGCGGAAAAATCATTACGCTCTCTTATTGGCGGCGAGGAACCTGTGGCGGGAAGGGGTGGATTTCGAGCTTCATTTAATTGGGAGGGCGACAAAATTCTCGAGGCGCAAAATAATGTCGGAAATACGCAATCTGCAGGGCGAAGGCCGTCCTATTCGGTGGTTGCGGCACGTGGACGACGAAACATTGTTGCGCGAATACCGGGATTGCCGATTCACCGTCTATCCGTCCTTAATGGAAGGCTACGGCCTGCCGATCGTGGAAAGTCTATTACACGGTAAACCGGTCGTCTGCGGCGGGAACGGTGCGCTAGGTGAAGTCGCGCGAGAGGGCGGTTGTCTGATTGTCGATCAAACAAGTGTCGAAACAATAGCTGGTGCAATCAAAAAACTGCTGACGGATGGACAGTTGTATGCGCAGTTGTGCGATGAAGCGCGGTCGCGAAAGTTCCGTTCGTGGTCGGATTATATCGACCGGCTGCTCAACCATATGGATTTGAACCCTGTCGTCGGCTAAATCGAATCGCGCAGGTCCACCTCGACCACGTCGGTATCGATCATTGTTCCTACGCGCAACGAAGTGGAAAATATTGCACCCCTTGTCTCGCAAATTGTAGGTTGCGAGTGTGCGAAATTGCCGTGGAGTTTCGAGATCGCGCTTGCGGTCAGTCGGAAATGTCTTTGGGTATTGGGCTGCTTTTTTGCAGGTGGTGGTCGCGATTTTTCGACGCGTGCTCCGATGAGTGTCCCACGCCTAGCGCATCTTATAAACCACACCCTCGGCGGTCCACGCCACCGGTTGATACCGTCTCTCCAATAGTTTGGCTAGAATTGGAAAATTCTGTACTGGATATTGCGCGTTGAAGACGGGGTGCTGGACATCGACGATGTAGACGGGGGGGTGTTTTCCGAAATCTTGTTCCAGCGTGTTCCACGCACCGGGCATGATTCTGTCACGAGTATCGACACCCACGAGCTTACCGAACATATACCCCGTCAGCGGAAAGGTTAAGATATACCGACAGGCGGGGCGTCGTCCGGCGTCGAGATAGATCCTCGGAGCCTGGCCCCACACGAAAATCCTATCTGCGGGAGCGGAATACTTGGCCAGATATCGTCCCGTGTCGGATGTTTTGGGTTGAGCCAGCTCTCGCCAGTGCGTGATTGAGAACGCGATGACAGTAAGTGCCAGCCAAACGTACGTGACAGCAGGTCGCAGCAGCCAGTGATGCGGTCGCGTTTTCCTATACCAGAGCGCTGCATAATGTGGTGCTGCGAGCAGCGCGAGCGGTAGGATCAGTTGAATGTAATAGTGAGGATGAAAGCGAGCGCCCGCCGCTGTACCGATAGCCGACGCTGCGACTAGCCCGAACAGCGCAGTCCGCTCAGCGCTCCTGCGTGCCCATACACCGCTGACATCCTGGCACGCCATCGCCGCACCGATCAGCAGAGGCAAGCAGGCCGCGACGAACGCCAACGTGATTAGAATTCCGACTCCCCAAAAGACATGTGGTTTCGTATGATTGGTGATCGTCCAGTAGAACGCGTCGCGGACGATACCCTGCTTGCTGAGGACGATTGCCACCAGACCGAGCGTTCCAAAAAACCCAATCGTGAGCATGGCGGCATGAGAGGAGGAACCCCGCACAGAGAAGCGCGCCCGCCGCAAGAAGCTCGGTGCGCACTCGCGAGAGGCTCGGCCCAAGCGCGATTGCGCACGCCCATACAATGGGAAGATTCATCAACACCTCGCCATTGAATGCCAAATTGTTCGCCACCGCCCACGGTTGGAATAGGCCGTAGAGTAGTGCCGCAACCAATCCGGTGTCGCGATCAAACAACCGTCTGCTGATCACAAATAGCCCGGCCATTGTGGCCAACGTCCACGCGACGGCCACTGCGTGTAGCGCCTTCCAGTTGAACTTTCCAGCTGCCTCGAACACGGTCGCATATGTCCAGAAAAGGAGTGGCGGCTTACGGTCCACCGCGTCGATGTAAGGTCGGCCCCCATCGACGATCTCGTTTGCTACGATCGAATACACGTCTTCGTCGTTGATCGGCTGTGCATGCAGAAGTGATGGAAGGCGAGTTATGACCGTGAGAAGGACGATCCCAAGCGCGGCACACTGGAACTGTCGACCGCTACAGATTAACATCAGCGCGAGGCGCGTGCCTCGATGATCCGGCCATCCTTCATTTCGTGAGTCCAGTCGCACGCATCGGCGATGAAGCGATTGTGTGTGACGAGGAGTAACGCTTTCTGTTGTTCGCGCACAAGATTGGCGAGCAATTCAAAAGCGCGCTGCGAATTGCGTGTGTCGAGGTTGCCCGTTGGTTCATCGGCCAGGATCACTTGCGGATCATTGGCAAGCGCGCGGGCGATGGCGACACGCTGTTGCTCTCCCCCGGAAAGATGGCGGCTCAGCCGATCCAGTTTATCCCCCAAATCAACTGCTTCGAGCAAAGCTGCGCTCCGATCACGCATGTCAGCCTCGGTGAGTTGCCCAAGCCGGCGCATCGGGATCATGACATTTTCGTGCGCGCTGAAATCCTCCATCAAGAAATGGAACTGGAAAATGAAACCGATCAGCTCGTTGCGGCGACGGGCCAATTCGTCGTCCGCTAAATGCGACACCGGTTCAGACTTGATCGTGACCGAACCGCCATCGGGTTCATCGAGCAGGCCGAGAATGTAAAGCAAAGTGCTTTTCCCGCAGCCCGACGGGCCAACCACGGCGTGAATAGTGCCCGATTCCAGATCGAGTGACACGCCGCGCAAGGCGTGCACGCGGGACTCGTCTTCGCCAAGGTAGCGCTCGATGTCGCGACAACTGAGGCAAAGTTCACAACTCATACGCTGGAACCGCGCAGTGTCGCAACCGGCGGAAGCTGGGCAGCCCGCCGCGCCGGAACGTAGCTAGCGATAAATATAGCGACCATCGCAAGCAGCGTTGCCCAGAAATAATGTCGCCAATCCCAAATCACCAGGAAATGATTGGCGTAGAGCAAGCCGCGAATCCGTATTGGGATTTGCGAGACACCCCACGTCATCGCCGCGCCGAGCAAACAACCGAGTAGCGATCCGACAGCCGCGATGAGTGCGCCTTGCCAGAGAAAGATGGCGCTAATGTCGCTCCGCCGATAACCCATCGATCGCAAAATAGCGATCTCTCGGACCTTCGATAGGACTGACATTGTGAGTACGTTAAAAATTCCGAAACCCGCGAGAAGAATAATGAGCGAGACCGTGACCGCGGTCGATAAGCGCAGCATCAAAAATAGCTGCAGAGTAGATTCTTCACGTTCCTGCCAGCTTTCCGTGCTATGTTGGAATAGATTGTCAAACCGAGCCGCCAACGCTGGCGCGCGGTCGGGATCCAGCAGTTTGTAAATGATCATCGAGGCGTTGAACGGTTTGTTGAGCAACGTCTGGGCAACTGGGGCGTGGGAGTAAACGCGGCTGCCATCGATCGAGCCTACGCCGCTGCGTGCGGTGGCCGCGACAGTGAACCGCCAATACTCGCCACTAGGCGAAAGCAATTGCAGCGTGTCACCTGGAGCGACACCGAGCGCGTCGGCCAACCTGTAGCCGACGATGAGAGAACTAGTGTTGTTTCGGAAATCATTTAAATCGCCATCGATTAATTCCTTGGCCAGATCGGTTGTGCGGAGATGCAACTCTGGATTGATCCCGTAGAGATCGACAGGGGCGTTCTCGAATCCGGCGCGGGCGCTGACCGTGCCGCGAAGCACGGGCGAACACGAAACAACTTCGGAGAATTGCCGGCTCACTCGCATGATTTCGTTCGCGTTGTTGATTCCTTCAAAATAATCCCGCGACGCACTCTTCGAAGGGATGAGCAATACTCCGTAGTGGGGACGAAAGCGCCCGTGAAGGACGAGCGCTCCGTTGGTTCCAATGGTCGAGTCGATGAAATATTGAGCGAAGCCCTGCGTCTGCGCCTGGGTGCAAATGAAGATTGCGACGCCAAACACGACGCCGACGAGACTGAGCAGCAACGCACGTTTGCGATGGGTCGCAAAACGCAAACCGACGTAAAAGGAGGCCGTCACCGCGTCACGGTTTTGCTGGAATGTCGACTCGTCGTTGCCGTACTCGTTGTCCCGGTCGCAAGCGATCTTGATCTGCGACTACAATGTGATCGCCGACCGCAACTCCACTCAAGGCTTCTGTGAAATCGAGCGTGCGAAAACCAATCTGCACGGTACGTCGCTGCACAATTCCGTGTTCGACGATCAGTGCTTGATCGGCAATCAGTGCGCGCGTCGGGGCGAGAATGGCATTCTGGTGTGTGCCGGTAATGATGTTCATTTCGCCCGTCATGCCAGCCATCAAATTGTCGGGCGGATTTTCCATTTCGAGGAGGATTGTGTAACGTTGCGTGGTTGGATCAGCCGCCGGCTGAATCGAAGAAACACGAGCTGTGAAGGTTCGGGTTCGATAAGCATAAAGTTGCATTACTGCCTTCATTCCGGATTTTACTTCGCCGACGTCTTCTTCGTTTACCTCCCCGCGCACATAATTTTTGCGCGAGGCGATAGTGAAAAGTTCGTTTCCTCCCGCAACCAGCTCGCGATCAATCGCCTGAACTGCAGTGAGAAGCCCGTCCATGGGTGTGCGGATTTCTGAGTTTTTCATCTGCGCTTCCAGTTTCTTGGAGGTCTCGTCGAGCGCGTGGAGGTTGCGCTCCGCTTCGATGCGCTCGTTCTCAACTGCGCCACGTAATCGCTTCACGTCGGATTCAGCTTTCTCATACTCGACCGCAGCTACATTCCCGGACCCGACTACGAGCTCGAGCCGATGCAAGTTATCTTCCGCCACTTTGAGCGGCTCTTCAGAAGGCAACGGGAGTTTGGCCTGTTCGGTCGCCGCCTCCAGGTCCGCGCGGGCCTGCTTAAGCTGGCGTGCGGTGCTTTCGTCAGCGATGGTGGCGAGCAATTGGCCCTTTGTTACGCTCTTCCCTATTGCACCGCGTCCGGCTGAAAATGCGTCTGCCAGCTGGATGAACCCGGAATTCTGTGCGCGCACGTGGACAACAAACGCCGGCTCGATGCGGACTGTGCCGTAAATGGCGGAAAGCGCCGTCCCGCGACCGACGGTCGCTACTTCCGCTACGCGCATCAGAAAATAGTAAGCAATGGAGCAAAGCAGAAGGAGCAGCACTGCACCGCCCCACAGAACTCTCTTGGATTCCGGCAACTTCAAACTGCCTGAACTAATGCACCTTTTGCCCGGTGTCGTCGGAAAATTGAAAATAGCGTCCCGTCACGCGGTCCCATTCAGCCAGCGCGACGTTGTACTGGTAGGTGCCCCCGACCAATCCACTCTGCGTTTTAAAAAAGTTGCTCTCCGCCAGTCGATACTCGAGTTCTGATGCGAGGCCGCCTCCAAGATTTTGTCGCACCGTCACGGTGTCTTGTTCCGCGGCACCAACGGCTGCAGCGAACGATTTATGCTGCGCCTCGATTGCTTCCAGATCGTTGCGAATTCGTAACAGGTCGCGACCGACACTAGCTTCCAATTTTCGGCAAGTGATTTCATTGATCTCGCGCGCTTTGCGCTGCTTCATCGCCGCACCCGCCACTTGGCCGTTGTCGATCACCCGCCACGTGTAAGCGGCGGTCTCCTGGATTTCTGACGAGTAATCTTGTGTTCTGCTCGTGGAACCTTCGCGATGAATTCCCAAAACGGGAATGTAATAACCGCTCACAGTTCCCGACACGCTCGGATAGTAACCGGCTTCGATGATGCGCTGATCTTCGTTCGCGGACTGGACCATCAGGCGGGCAAGCTTCAGGTCAGTTCGGTGCCTCAGGGCCGCCGCTGTTTCCGAATTAACATCGACAACCGCGGGTGCAAACTGCAGGTCGCCCTCAGGCTCCGGCAAGTTTGCCTTCAAGCTGGGAGTCAGCGCAATCGCCTCGGCTAATTTTAGCCGAGCAGCCGCATAAGTGCGTCGGCCGATCTCGCTCTGCGAATCAAGTTCGCGAGCTTGCACAGTGGCACTGGTGAAAGCGCCACGGTCGATCAGCCCGGCTTCATAGCGGTCCTTTTGACTGGCCACATTCTCATCCAGGCGCTGCTGTTGCTTTGCGCCCAGTGATAACAAATCGCGCTGGTAAAGCGCCGAGTAAAATGCCAGCCGTGCGGAATGCAGTTGCGCCACTACCGCCACGTTCAGTTGCTGTTGGGCGATCAAAAGTTCCACATCTCCGCGCCGCAGCGATGGCGGAATGGCGGCCGCAAACAGCAGCTGTGTAATTGATCCTCGCGCTAAGGCGAACGGTTGAATCGTATTTTGACCGGCCCGATGTCCGCCTTGAACTCCGGCCGGCACATCGACTGTTACGCTCGGCCATACGATGGAGCGAAACACCAGCCGGCGACCGGCTGCTTGTTCGAGGCCTGCTTTTGCTTGCTGGATGGCGGGATTTTTCTCCAGTGTCTCATTTAGAATTGCGTCCAGCGTGATTGCTTGTGCTCGGGACAAGACCGGCAGGCAACAGGCGAGTATTAATGTTATCCGCGTTTTCATCGGCGACTCAATTTTGGAGGTGGATGGGCCAGATCAAGCGCCTGTTTCTCGTTACGCTGTTTGTTAGCATTCGATGCGAAATCAAGAGCTTCCGGACGGCTGCCAGAAGCCCGCGCCAGCTTGGCGAGCGCGACGTTGTGCAGGTGAATCGCGCTCAAGCGGGTTGTGCGTGTGCGCGTCACGTCGGCAGCGGCCTGCAAGACGTCGAGCTGTGTTCCCAATCCCGCTGCGAGATTCCTTTTCGCGATTTCGAGAGATTCGTCCGCGGTCTGCACGTTTTTGGTTTCCGATTCCAAAACCTTGTCCGCCTGTTCCAAATCGAGAAACGCGCCCCGCACTTCAGAAGCGATAGAGCGGCGCGCGGCTTCCAGCGCCTGCATGGCTGCTTCGCGTCGGGCGCGAGTGGCCTGCATTCGCCCTTTGGCGGCAAAACCATCAAAGAGATGCCAGGTCCCGGTCACGCCGACGATGTAGCCGTGGTTAAATTCGGGGCCGACCGCCGGGTCGCGCTCGCTGTAAACTTCATACCCTGAGAAAACTTGCACCTGAGGGCGGAGTTCGCTCCGGTCTACAATGTACTGTCGGTCTTCGATTTCGATATCCTTTTGGCGCGCCTTGATTTCTGCCCGGGCGGCATCCGCGCGCGCTAGGCATTCGTTTAAGTCGGGGCGACGGTCTTCATACTGTAACTGCCCTGCGACTTCGAAGGGGCTGTCTGTTTCGGAGCGAGCATCGATTCCAAAAAGTTCGCCCAGCCGGAGATAAGAATTCTTTAGCTGAGTCTTTGCGTTGATTAGTTCTGGCCGTTCATTGGCGAGCGTAACGTCTGCCCGGCGAACATTTAGCGTCCCCACGATACCGGCGTGTAACCTTTCCTGCTGCGTCTTTACCTCTTCCTCGAGAGCGCGGACCGAATCTTCGTGCACCCGCACCTTCGCGCGGTTGAGCAGGAGGTCGTAAAACGCCGTGCGTACATCCAATGTCACGCGATTTATAGTTTCTTCCAGCTCGTAGTTTTGCTTCTCGATATTAAGTTTGGCAATCGCCACCTGGCTGGATACCGCCCCGCCTGTGTAAACATTCTCGAGCGCGCGCACGGAGGCGTTGTAATCCTCATTGCGTAGCTGCGTTCGGGTTTGGTTTTGGGTTTGGGCTTCTCGTTTATCGGCGAAACCGGTCGAGAGGAGAGATGGCAGGTAACCAGAGCGCGCTGCGATCAGCCCGCCCCGGGCTGCTTCAACTTTCTTTCGCGCGATGATAATTTCTGGGTTTTGTTCGTCCGCCAGCGCGACGCCTTGTTCGACCGTGTAGGTCGGTATCTCACACCTAACATGGGTCGTTAGACCAATCAAAAAAAACAAGATGATCCGGCGCCCTAATAGCATGCGTCGTATCTCCTGGGCAGAGGCATCTCTTTCAATAAAATTCCTGGGATATTTACTTGCATCGTTGCGACGGCTGCGTCACTTTGCACGCTCGTTAGCTGCGCTCAATCGGAGAGGCTCGATTTTTAATTGAAATTCGCGACCAATTTTCTTTGGAACATTAACCTTTGCATCTTGCCCCCGCTGCTCTGCTGTGGATAGGATTGCACATTTCTGGAATGAGAAAAATCAGAATCGCTATTGTCGGTGTTGGTAACTGCGCCAGTTCGCTGGTTCAAGGGATAAACTTTTACCGCGGCTCCGCCAGCAACGGTTCAGGAGTCGGACTAATGCATCGGCAGATCGGTCCATACCGACCAGGCGATCTCGAAGTCGTAGCGGCCTTTGATATTGACCGTCGCAAAGTTGGGCTGGACGTCAGCCGCGCCATCTTTGCGCCGCCTAACTGCACGAAAGTGTTTTGTGAGAAAGCCAATCTCACCGGAGCCATCGTGAAAATGGGTTGCGTTTTCGACAGCTACGCACAGCATATGCAGGACCAGGATCCTCTGCGCACCTTTCTGCCGCTGGAAAAAGAATCCACCCGCGAACAAATCATCGGTGAGCTGAAAGATTCGTGCGCTGAGATTATGGTCAATTATCTCCCGGTCGGGTCTGAAGAAGCCACCCGCTTCTACGCCGGTTGCGCGCTCGAAGCCGGTATCGCCTTCGTCAACAACATTCCCGTTTTCATCGCCAGCGACCCGGTTTGGGCAAAACGTTTTGCCGACAAAAATTTGCCGATCGTCGGCGATGACATTAAATCGCAACTCGGCGCAACCGTTTTGCACCGCACGATTGTCGATCTTTTCCGTAAGCGCGGCGTCAAGGTCGAGCGCACTTATCAACTCAACACCGGCGGCAACACCGACTTCCTCAACATGCTAAATCGCAGTCGCGTTGTCTCCAAAAAAACGTCGAAGACCGAAGCCGTCCAATCTGTTCTCGGCGAACGGCTGGCGGACGAAAATATCCACATCGGGCCGAGTGATTATGTGCCGTGGCAGCTCGACAACAAGATTGCTTTCATTCGCGTGGAGGGCCGCCTTTTCGGCGATGTGCCGATGGAAATTGACGTTAAGCTTTCCGTGGAAGATTCACCGAACTCCGCCGGCATCGCTATCGATGCAATTCGTTGCTGCAAGCTTGCACTCGACCGCGGCATCGGCGGGGTCTTGCACTCGCCATCTGCCTATTTCTCCAAGCATCCGCCTGTGCAAATGACCGACGACGAAGCCTATCGCTGCGTCGAGCAATTCATCCGTGGCGAGCGCGATTGCTAAAGGTCGCCCTGCTTCTCCGCATCATCGAGTTCTGCTAGCAGCTGCATGGCGGGTAACTTTTGCAATCGCTCCCATTCCGTGGCGAGCTCGCCTGGTTCGTAATTCAGGAACTCGCCGTTGGCGGTTGAATAAACCGCGGCGGTGACATCATTGCCCGTCATCTCGCCGATCACTTTTCGATAGGCGGCGAGCTGCGGCCGGTACCGCGAGCGCAACGTGTCGATCTTGTGGCGCTCCACGCGGTTTGTCTTCCAATCGAGGATGAACCATTTCTTTTCCGTTGGTTCGAATAAGACGAGGTCGACAATCCCTTCCAGACATTGGGTTGCATCCATCCGCCAGAAGAACGGCATCTCCGCGTGAATGATCGGGGTTCGATTTGCCAATTGCGACGCGAAGTCGGCGACCTTGGACACATGTTCGCGCAAGAGTCGCCATTCTTTGGCCGAGCGCGAAGTGTCCGGCGAGCTCGTCCGATTCGCTTCAAAAATCTCATCCCACGCAGCCGCATCGCGGTCCCAGGGGATTTGTTGAACAAGCTCGTGCCACCAAACTCCGTAACGAATGGCCGGGCTCGCCGATGCCGGTATTCGTTCCACGGCGGCCCAAATCTCATGAGTTGAAATTTCTTCGGCAGGCAGGCCGCTTGGATTGATCTTGCGCACGAAATCAGCTGCACGTCGACGGGCCAATCGTAGAACCTTTTGGTCGACGATTCCGGGCGATGATGGCAGCACATCGGTCTCGCTTTGTAATTCCAATGCCGCTGCCGATGTTAACGCGCACGCTTGGGGCGCTGCCGTGAGGGCTTCGAACTGCTCTGCATTCGCATCCGGCGGCTCTCCGAGAAGAAGCTTCAGATGCGCTCGCCGCGATAGTTTCCCTTTCGTATCGAGAAAGAGTTCGCGATCCCGCACCAGCACGAGGGTGTGCCTTGCACGCGTTGTCGCCACATAAAGCAGCCGCTCCATTTCCTGTTGCTCGGAGAGTTCGCGCGCTTTTTTCAGTTCTTCCGACGGATCTTCCTTGCTTAGTGCGACCAACATTTCGCCCGAACCCGGCATCTTGATCAACGACGGGTAGCGCGGAGCCGGCGACCGGATATCACGACCAAGAAATGGCAGGATCACCGCCTGCCACTCGGATCCCTTTGCTTTTTGCGAAGTGATCAACTGAATCCCGTCCTCGGAGGAGAGACGCACCTCGCGAGGCGTTTCAAAATCCGCCCGCAGTTTCTCGGCGAAATCAGCGAAGGTGGCTCCCTGCGATTCGGCTTCCGCGGCGAGGACGAGAAGCACATCAAGTTCGTTCAGCAGATCACCAAATTCTTCCGGGGGGAGCGAGGCGAGGCGTTCGCGCAACTGTGTTTCTCTGACCAAGATGCCCACGGCATGGAAGAGCGATCTGCCTTCGACGCTCGCACGCGTTTCGGCCAAGGCGCGAAGACGCGATGAAATTATTCCGACTGCCGCCGCCGGTTGGTCGATGCGGAAACGGCTACCGTCACCTTCGGCGAACACCGCCATGTCGTGATCGGAAATACCGAAAACATCGCGCAATACGCCTGCTATTTCGTACCCGTTGAGTGGATCGACCATGATCGTGCACAGAGCCGTCAGCCACGCGTGCGCAGGATTGTCCGCCTTGATTGCGCTTTCCGACTGAATTGCTGCCAGCAGTCCGATCTTGCGTAGTGCCGTAGCCATCGTTCGGAGCCAGGCTTTGCGCGGGCATAATATCGCGACTTCTCGCCAGGAGTTCGCGCGCAGTTTTTTGAAGCCAGTCTCTTTAATCCAAGACGCGAGCGCGTCCGCTTCGACCTTCGCTTTCTGATAATCCTTGAGCTTTTCGCTGGTGGGCAGCAAACCTGCCTCGAGCGAAACGCGAATGACCTGACCAGGCAGAACCTCCGGACGAGGTTGTAGCTCCACGAACCGAACTTGTCCGTTCTCGTTGTTCAGAATTTCGCGAAAGGTGCGATTGATGAAGTCTACCTGCTCTTGATCGAGTCGAAACGTAACGGAGAAAGTTAGCTCGCTCGCCGAACCGCTTCGGACCAACGAATCATGAATGGTGCGATAATTCTTAAGATCAGCCCGGTCCCGATAAATCGACTGTTGAAAATCGCCCACCATGCAAAAATGCCCGGGCCGGGGCGGTGCATCCTTGGTTTCAAGCCAGCGCCCGGTCGCATCCGGTGGGCGCGTGATTTCCAACAACACAGAAAATTGCGCTGGATCGGTGTCTTGTGCTTCATCAAGAATTACGCAGAGATCCTGTTCTCGCACTCGTTGGGCCGCGGCCGGATGCTGCAGCAACTCATCTGCAAGCGCGATCTGGTCGGGATACGTCACGACTCCTCGTTCGAGGCGGAAATCTCGATAGTCGCGCTGAACTTCGGCCGCGACGCAGAGAGCGGCATCTGCAACCCATCTTCGCAGAGGTGCGAATGCTTCCCGCCAGCGTCCCGAGAACTCTCTTGCGCTGGTCGAACAAATCGGCCAGCGCAGAAAATCCCAGCCCGCTTTGTATCTCTCCTCCCAATCGGCAAGCTCCGCCTTCGAGTTGATGATGTTCGCCTGTCCGCTGCCTTTGGCGGCGACTGCATGCACGTCGCTGAAGTCGATCTTTGGACACGCGTCGATCTCTCCGCGTCGCAAGAGTGCCGAACCAGCGCGGCCTGCCAAAGGTCCTCGTCGTCCGTAATCAGTTCGAGCGGCGCTGGCAGGCCGAGGTAGTGCCCGTAATTGGTCAGCAACTTCATGCAGAATGCGTGAATCGTGCCGAAGAATGCGCGGTTGAAAGCGCGCACCACTTCGGACGGAAGTTTGTCTTCGAGAATTTGCTGGCGAGTGCGCTGCTGCATCTCGTCCGCCGCGCGGTTCGTAAAAGTTACGACAACGAGGCGAGGTAAGATATCTCGCGCGTTTGGGGCGCGGGCGATCTGTAAAACGCGATCTGTGATTGCACGTGTTTTCCCCGAACCGGCAGAAGCTACGACGGAAAAATTACGATCGAGCTCATCCGCGAATCGACGTCGGTCGGAGTGGTCGCTTAACTCTTTCACCAGTAAAACTCCTCCTCTTCCCGGGCGAGCGCCGGATGAGTGAGCTCCCATCGCTCCTCGAGAATATCTTCGTCCACCGCCAAAGTCGCCAACGGGTAATTCCGCGCGAACGTCCACGCGGAACGCACGGGGCCGCGCATCCCGAGCACTCCGGTTTGCTGCATGCGCGCGAGTTCCTGGAAAATGTCCGATTCCGCATCCATGTCCCCGACCGAGAGTTGCGGTGAAACCGGCTTTACGACCGGGGACAATAAACTTAGGAAGACATTGGTTGCCCCAAGATCGCGGGCCGCGAGCGCGTAGAGACCGAGTTGCAATGCAGAGCCGTCCAGAATTTTTTTGTGAAGTTGCGACTTTCTTTTGTCGGCGTCCTCTTTTGCGGGGACCAGGGCTTTCTTGCTCGCGCCTGTCTTATAATCAAGGATCCAGAGCTCATCGGTTTGGAGTGATTTGCACTGGTGTTGTGCGAGGAGAAGATCGATCCGACCGTGGAACTGGAGTGAGACGTTACCGGTTACCTTCGTCGGAGCCGCGCCATCGATCGTCCATTCCGTTGCCATCCAAGGCCAACCTTCGACCGTCGCCAGTTTCGCCCCCAGGTGCCGCGCGAGGCAGAACGCATTTTGCCAGCCCGAATTCCACCAGTCCGGCACTTGTTTCCTAACGGACCGGCAAAGCAGTTCGATCTCCGCGCATTTCCGCTCGGCCGCCGCCCGGATAGTTCGGTCGATCTCGGGTGCATCCGGCAGCTGCGTAAATTCCTTCCCGGCGTCGGCGCCGCCAACGTGGGCCAGCCAGCGATGTACCCATTGTCCTGTCGCCGCACTCCATGGATTGCTATCGTCATCCTCGCCTTCCAATCCCAAATATTTCTTTAACCAAACCAGCGCAGGTGACTTGAGGAGTGATTCGAACTCGCTCACGCTCAGAATTGGAATCCGCTCGGACGGTGTCCGAAGGGAAAAGTCGTACACGCCCGACGGCGTTGCTGGATCCCGTCGGGCATCATACGCGACGCGCGTTTGACGCACGTCTTCCGGCGGTGGTTCCGCTGCCTTGTCTTGCGAGCGCGCCGATTGCAGCCATGCCGCAATCGTGCGTTGCAATTCCTTCATCGTCGTCTGCGTCAAAGGCCGGGAATGTGCTTTTTGATAATGGCTCGTAAACAACTCATTCGGATTCCAGAGGCGGTCCGGCGCGGATTCCTGCACGAGGCTCGCGCCGAATGCGACGCCTTCCGTGGCTGATTCGAGAAGAGTTTGAAACTGCCTGAGCGCAATCTGTCGCTGCTCTGATGGTCCGAGGTAGAGCGTATGGCCCTCGCGAACGCTGGTGTGCCCCTCGCCCTGACTGCCTTGCTTTGCCGCCCGACGATTAAGCTGCTGAATATCGCGATTGAATTTTTGAATTTCTTCTTCGCGCGCAAACTCGCCCCGTTCCACGGGTGGCCACCTTCCCTCGTTAAACCCGGCGAAGATGAGATGTGACCATTCCTGCCCTTGTGCCTGGGCGATGGGCAAGAGGTGTACGCGTCCGTAGGGATGATCGCCAGTCGCGTCGCGTTCCAAACCGAAACTTGAAGCGATCTCTTCCAGCCATCGCAGGTACAAAGTTCGCGAGAAATCGACCTCAATCTTCTCGGCCCAGTCCCCACTTCGGCTCGCGATCTCCATCCAATGTTGCTTCCAACCCAGTCGCCCAAACGCGTGCTCAGTCGCATGGAGGAAATCCGAAAAGCTCCCGCGCGCAGGGAGAAATTCAATTAGCTGAAGCGCTTTTGCGACCCGCTGGTCTTTCTGTTCCGCACGCGCGGCGCAGAACCTCTGCAAAACAGCGAGGTCGTCGATCAACACTTCGGCGTGGGCTGAGCGAAGTCTTCGTTCGAAGCCTTGGACAGTCATTGCGGGAAACAGTTCGTCGCGATTTTTAAGCGCGCTGAGAAAGCGAACCAACGAATTGACGCGCGGCCCGCGCTGAAGCTGCAACCAGGCGCGCCATTCGACTGATTCAAATAGCTTTGGGACCGGATGTCCGAAGCCATCGTTGTGCAGGATCGCAAGCTTCGAAAGCGCAGTCGCGACTAGACGGGAAAGTGATCCGGCGCCGGGAAAGACGACACCAACGCGTGTGCACTTCTTCTCAGCAAGAAATCGTGCGCACATTAATGCGATGGCTTCCGCTTGCTGCGTTGTGTCAGCGCCAACAAGGAATGAATAATTCTCCGGAGAAACAGCTCCACCTTGCATCTCCGCCTCAGTGAAGAGGCTATCGCTGCCGTAATTTACCGCGGGCGATATGGGTTCCGCCTCGCCAAAAGCTTCTTCCCAGGTGCCGACCCAGGCCTCGTCGAGTTCACGCGCTTCGTCACGCGGATCATCAAGTAACACGGTGGCCTGTTTTGCCGCGGAGACCCCTCCGCGCAGCAAATGCCAAAGCGGCCAGTGCGCGCCGTTAAACCCGGTGACGAGAACGTTCGCAAAAAGCGGGTCGGCCTTGCCGGCATTCGTCGCGGCACGCATGTCGGCGGCATGGATCAATTCGAAACCGCAATGCGCGACATGCTCTTGAAAACGCGTTTCGACCTCACGCAACGCGGGAAGATCCACCGCGGAAAAGTCCCACCCTGCGGCGCCGAGTTGATCGATCGCGCGGAGCAAATGATCCGGCGCACGCGCCACGGATTTCGCCGCGAGAAAATCGGCTTCCACCATTCTTTTTTCCCGGAGCGCGGCATCTTCCGGAAGCTTCATGCACTCCTCTGCGGCGATCGAAAGGAGAAGACGCAGGTGCTCACGTAACGGGAGGCGCATTTCGCTTTTGCTTGAAAGTAATTCCCGCAGTTCGGGTGGAGAAACGAAGCGGAGGCCCAGAAGCGACACGCCGCAATCGAGCAGCAGCCCCTTGATCGCGTAAGCGTGACTAGGAAAAGGTACCACCACCAAAGTGGGCTCTTGCTGTTGCCACGAGATGCGCGCCGCACTCTGAAACCAGCGTAAAAACACATTCTCCCAGGCTGCCCTGAAGGAAGCGCCGATGTGCAACGAAACTGCATCGGAATTTTTTTGGGCGCTGCGCTTAATTTTGGGCACGACGGAATCTAGCAGATTTATCCGTGCACCGGAGCCTTTGCCCGCAACGTTCGCCGATCGTTCCGACGGTGTGTTACCCCGGCGCGATCGAGGTACTCGAGGAAAGGAATGATGACTCGTCGCGACGTGCCCAAGTGTTGCCGCAACTCACTAGCGGTAGCGGCTCCGTGCATCGAAATAAATTCGGTAATCGCGCTCTGCATTTGTTCGCTCGCGTCCTTCAGCAGCACGATCTCAGGGCTTACTTCAACGACTTCGCCTTGTTCGATCAAAAAACGGAGCGCCAGCTGAAGATGTCGATCTTGTGTCAAATCTTTGCGCGCGGGAGGATCGAACGGTTTTTCTACGAGCAGTGCGCGAATCTTCTCCGCCGCGGGCCGAGTTTGCGGCGGCAATTGCGCGCGATGCGCCGCGCGGCCGATTGTCGATCTTTCGCGCACAAAACCGTTTGCGCACAAATCCGAAATGAGCGCTGCAAACAGGTCTGCGGACTGATCGCCTAATTGCGCGCGCAGCTCGGCAAGCTCAAGTCCGCGTTGTTCCGGATGGTTTTGGTGGACGGTGTCGATCAACGCGCTCGCCCGCCGGAAAAGATCGTGCCACTCCTCCGCATCCGCGGCAATTTCCCCGCGCAAAACAATTGCCTTTCGGTCTTGCAAGCGCAGCAGAGCGGCCGCGATCTCGTCGCCACTGAAATTTGACTTCCGCAACAAAGTTTCTCTTTGAGCAAAACCGCGATGAGCTAGCTCGGATTGAACACAAAGATCGACCCACTTCGCGCCCGAAGGGCCGCCGATTGAACCAATCGGCTGGGTCGCCTGGCTCCTTCTTATTGCACTCAGGGGCGAAGTGTCATCTTTGTGTTGCAGGAGCTGCTCCCCGGAGGCGGGTCCGACGACATCGCACACGGCAGTCGCGCGCGCGGCCAAGAGCGCGAGTTGCGCGCTGTTGCAGAAATTCCTGCGGTCACCGTTGGGGTCGAGCACGATTCCACCGGCAATTGTGAATCGCTCGGACGGATCGCGAACAACAAAGCGATCGCCGAGGAACGCAAACGTTGGCGACTCGAGGCGCAATTGCGCAATCGCTTCTTCGCCACAAGCGAGAGCATCCTTTTCGAGGAAGGCGATTCTAGCCGCGACCCGCGCAGTGCCGTGATGAACGTAAACGGTGGCTCCATTTTTGAGCGGGCGCGCCGCAACCGCGCTTTGGTTCAGGCGCAAACGCGGCGATCTCCCAAGGAGAACACCGAGGGTCGCGCCTGGCGGTCCAAGATCGGCGATCGTCACCACGTCGCCGCGTTTGATGCCTGCACCACGCGCGCCGATCGCGGTGTCCGGCAAGTTGATCGCGGTGCGCATTCCCGGTCTGGCAAGATCGACATCTTGTCCATGATTTTGAATCGATCGGATCCGCCCGGGGCAATTTTGAGGCTGCACAATAACGCTCTGGCCGCGCGAAAGTGTTCCGCCACTGAGCGTCCCGGTCACGACCGTGCCGATGCCGCGCAACGCGAAAGCCCGGTCTACAAACAGGCGCGGTTTTTCGATATCGCGCGGCGGTTCCATGACCGAGAGTTCCGAAGCAATGAGGTGTTTCAGATCGTCAATTCCTTCGTTATCGCGCGTGGAAGTTGAAATGATGGGCGAATTTGCGAACGCACTATCGCGCAGGTGAGCGCGAATTTGCGTGACGACATTGTCGATCTTTCCCAAATCGGTTTTGGTGAGTGCGATGACGGCGCGGTTCACGCCGAGATAGCTCAAGATTTGAAAATGTTCTTCGGTTTGCGGCATCCAGCCATCGTCCGCGGCCACCACTAGGAGAGCCAGATCAACTGAGCCGACGCCGGCGATCATGTTTCGAACAAAATCTTCGTGGCCCGGGACATCGATAATGCCGATGTGGAAGCGTTGTTCGTTAGGCCCGTCCAGAATAAAGTGGGCGAAACCGAGCTCAATCGTAATTCCGCGCGCCTTTTCCTCCGGCAATCGGTCCGGATCGGTGCCCGTGAGCGCTTTGACGAGCGCGCTTTTTCCATGATCAACATGGCCCGCGGTGGCAAGGATGAAGTGGTTCATCAATCGCTCGTCGTGCAAGCCGCGCGGATGGCGTCAACGACTGCATCGTCCTGGTGCGGAAAGATTGTGCGCAAGTCGAGCTTGATGCGGTCATTGCTGATGTAACCAACGATCGGTGGAACGGATTTGCGAAGCGCATTTGCAAAGTCGTGCACCGAACAATTTTCGGGTAGGATGTCGATCGTTACCGACGACACGATCGATTTCGGCAATGTGCCGCCGCCGACTCTCGCGACGCCGCGTCCGATGGTGATTTGCAGCGGCAACCCGCGAAGTCGAACCAGCGTAGCCGCAGCGCGAGCGCGCAGTTCATCTTTCGGAATGCGCAATAAGGCGAGCGCCGGAATTTCAGCCAGCGCTTGATTGAGGTGAAGATCGACAGTGGCCTGGAGCGCTGCGAAAACCAATTTGTCGCAGCGGAGCGCACGAAACAGGGGCTCACGTTTGAGCGCCGTGATAAATCGCTTCTTTCCGGCAATGATGCCGGCTTGTGGACCGCCGAAGAGCTTGTCGCCGCTGAAACAAACGAGATCGGCTCCATTTTTGATAGCCTCGTTAGGCATGGGCTCGTGTTCGTGCAGGCCGATTTGCTCGGTCGCAAGCATGGCCCCACTTCCCAAGTCCTCGACAAAGGGGATCCTTTTTCTTTGGGCGAGCGCGGCAATATTCGCCGAAGAAGGCGATTCGACGAAGCCGCTCATGAAAAAGTTGCTGCGATGAACTTTCAGGATGAGCGCGGTTTGGCTGTTCACCGCGTGGAAGTAATCGGCGAGCGTGGTCTTGTTGGTGGCACCGACCTCGCGCACCGTCGCGCCGCTCGCTTCGAGTATTTCGCCGATGCGAAAGCCGCCGCCGATCTGCACCAGCTCGCCTCGCGAAATAATCACCTCCGATTTAAGCGGCACGCCTCTACGAGTTAGAGGCTCGTACGAGCCAGAAGCCGGGTCCGAGCCCGACTGGCATTGTCGCGCCCTGCCTCTGGCTCGCGTGAAATGGCGAACGATCAAGACCAGCCCCGCTGCGCAATTGTTGACGATGGTCGCCGATTGGGCGCCGCAAAGTTGCGCGAGCGCGTTCTCGATGTAAAGGCCGCGATCTCCGCGTTCACCCGTGGTGAGATCAAACTCGAGATTATTGTAAGATGACGCGATCTCGCGGACGGCTGCGGCCGCTTCGTTCGCAAGAGGTGACCGTCCGAGATTTGTATGAATGATCACGCCCGTGCCGTTGACGATCGGTTGCAGCCGGTTGGCGCGAAAATTTTCGACCGAAGCGCGGGCAAGATCGACAATCAATTTGAATTCGGGAATTTCTTCGCCGGCACGCAGTTTCGAAAGCTCTCGCCGGACAAGATCGACAATCAGCGGTCGCGGCAGATCGATCCTGCCTAACGATTCGAGGATTCTTGTTACCGCGGGAATCGCCCGCCGCGATCGTGATTTTACTTTGTTATGCATATCAATGAGGTGCTGCGGCGCACAATTTTTCCGATGACTGCGGCCAAGGGCGCACCGGATTTTTTCAAAACATCCAACACTTTCGTGAGATGCCTTTGGTTTACGCAAAGCAGCAATCCACCGCTTGTTTGTGCGTCCGTGAGCAAGATGCGAAGCGGCTTGGGCGTGTCTTCCCAATCGACGTTCTGGCGCGCCTGCTTCAAGTTGTCGCGAGTGCCGCCCGGGAGACAATCGCGCGAGATAAGATCGACAATTTCATTCGAGATGGGCGGCACATTCGCCGGGTCGATCGTTGCGGAGACTTTGCTGGCGCGACACATTGAAGCGAGATGACCGATTAGGCCGAATCCAGTTACGTCAACGGCCGCGCGGACAAGGTTTTTTTCGGCAAGCTCAGCGCCGACGGTGTTGATTTGCGACATCAGCGAAGTCACTTTTTTCTCGAGTGCGCGCGAAGCGAGGCCGCGTTTGATCGCGGTCGTGGCAATGCCGGTGCCGAGCGGCTTACTCAGCACGAGCAGATCGTTGGGGCACGCATCCGCGTTCGTCATCATGTTGCGAAGATCGACAATTCCGGTAACAGCGAGGCCGTAGATTGGCTCGGGATTGCGGATGGTGTGGCCGCCGATAATGGCGCAGCCGACTTCCTTCGCTTTTTCCAAACCGCCGCGCAGAATCGCGGTGATCGTTTTTGGCGGAACTAAATTTGTTGGAAATCCCATGATGTTTAGCGCAGTGATCGGTCGGCCGCCCATGGCGAAGACGTCTGAGAGTGCATTGGCCGCGGCGATTTGTCCGTAGGCGAATGCGTCGTCCACAATGGGCGTGAAAAAATCGACGGTTTGCACGAGCGCGCGATGGCGATCCAGACGATAAACGCCGGCGTCATCGAACGTGTTCGAATTCACGAGCACTTTGTTGTTCGTGAAAATGGGTAGCTGCCGCAAAACTTGCGTCAGGGCCTGTTGGCTCAACTTGGCCGCTCACCCAGCGCAGGACGAAAGCGCAGTGAGCTTGCGAATTTGCTCGCGCGACATACCTGTTCACCTCCTTTCGATTGATCTGTAGAGCAGGCGTGTCGCCCGGTTGATGCGGCTGACACAGCCGCCGCTACAGTAGAAGATTGGCGGAGAGGACAGGAATCGAACCTGCCCCGGCTCTTACGAACCGACAACGGTTTTGAAGACCGCGAGGGCCACCAGGCACCCGTCACTCTCCGGAATAAAGCAAACGTCCAACGTCCAACGCCCAACATCCAACATTCAACTGTCTGAATTGAGCGTTGAGCGTTGAGCGTTGAGTGTTGAGCGTTGAAGAGTCTCAACGTCCAAGACTCGACCGCAATCGTTAGGCCGAGTGTCCCAAAAAATCCCGCAGAGGCGCTATTTGATCTTCTTAATTGCGCTGACGATGGCATCGAAATCGGGCCAATCGCCGGACTGGAGTTTCGAATGGAGCAGTTTTCCATTGGCCTGGATTTCGAAGGCGCCGCCACCTGAAGGGATAAGCGTGAGCGATTTGATCCGTTCGCCGAGTTCAAGAATCTTGGTCGCCAAACTGACGGCCTTCGGCGTGTAGTTTCAAACCACGCAGTATTCGATCGAGACTTCGGTCTTCACCCCAGCTCCTTTCTGGAATGGAAGTTACCGATGCGGCCAAAGCCGGTCAAGGCGGTGAGCGTTGTAGCGAAGGAGCGGCCCGGGACGACATTAAACAGAAGGGAACGAAGGGTTCTCCGAGGCTTGTCCGGATCAACTCTTTGTTTT
>WNFC01007703.1_pt1 | contig 21332 bp, 18 predicted proteins | sample 5400541 | NCBI WGS metagenome assembly WNFC01 (sample SAMN13153342, study PRJNA577476) | soil metagenome | isolation source: 120 cm saprolite under Douglas fir tree site 2 hole 2 replicate 1 | place: USA:California | collected 2015-04-18
AAGTACGGCCCCGACACCGGGTTGGTGCCGCCGATGACCTGCGCGAGCTTGTCGGTCCAGCCCGCGTACCAGACCAGGGCCTCGACCGCGTCGTCGACCTCCTTGTGCGCGCTCCGTCCGGAGCCGAGCAGCTCGACGAACTGAGCGCGCCGGCCGTCCAGCATCTCGGCGGCGCGGTACAGGATCTGGCCGCGGTTCATCGCGGTGCGCGCCGACCAGCCGACCACTGCTCCACGAGCCGCTCGCACAGCGTCGCGGAGGTCTTTACGCGAGCCGCGGGGGACGTTCACGTTTCCGTCATATCTATATGCGCGACCCGATTCGGACCGCACGAACTCGCCCGCGATGAACAGCTTGAATGTCTTACGAACGTCGATGCGCCCATTGACGCTGTTCTTCGCAGCCGGCATCTACACGAGCTCCAGGTATGGCAATAGGCCGTGCCGTCCGCCCTCGCGGCCGAATCCCGACTCCTTGTAGCCGCCAAACGGCGAGGTGGGGTCGAACCGGTTGAACGTGTTCGCCCATACGACCCCCGCCCGCATGCGCTCCGCCATCCAGAGGATGCGCGAACCCTTGTCAGTCCACACGCCGGCCGACAGCCCATACGGCGTGTTGTTCGCCTTCTCGACCGCCTCCGCCGGCGTGCGGAACGTGAGCACCGACAGCACCGGCCCGAAGATCTCCTCGCGCGCGATGCGGTACGACTGCGACACGTTCGTGAACAGCGTGGGCGGAAACCAGTACCCCCGCTCGGGCAGCTTGCACTCGGGCTGGAACATCTCCGCGCCTTCTTCGACGCCGGATTCGACCAGCTCCTGGATCTTCTCGAGCTGAGCCTTCGAGTTGATGGCGCCGATGTCGGTGTTCTTGTCGAGCGGATCGCCAAGACGAAGCGTGCCAAGCCGCATCTTCAGCTTCTCGAGCAGCGGCTCGGCGATCGATTCCTGCACCAGCAGCCGGCTGCCGGCACAGCACACGTGGCCCTGGTTGAAGTAGATGCCGTTGACGATGCCCTCGACCGCGGCATCGAGCGGCGCGTCGTCGAAAACGATGTTGGCGGCCTTGCCGCCCAGCTCGAGCGTGAGCCGCTTGCCGGTCCCGGCAAGCGAGCGCTGGATGAGCTTCCCGACCTCGGTGGAGCCGGTGAACGCGACCTTCTTGACGTCCGGGTGCGTCACCACCAACGAGCCGGTCTTGCCGCCACCGGTGACGATGTTGACGACGCCGGGCGGCAGCTCCGCCTGCATGCAGATGTCGGCGAACAGGAGCGCCGACAGCGGCGTGGTCTCGGCGGGTTTCAAGACCACCGTGTTGCCCGCGGCGAGCGCGGGCGCGATCTTCCACGCCAGCATCAAAAGCGGAAAGTTCCAGGGAATGACCTGGCCCGCAACCCCCAGTGGCCGCGGCTTGCGGTTGGGGAACGCCCACTCGAGCTTGTCCGCCCAGCCCGCGTAATAGAAGAAGTGAGCGGCGGCGAGCGGGATGTCGACGTCGCGGGACTCCTTGATCGGCTTGCCGCCGTCCATCGTCTCGACCACGGCCAGCTCACGAGCGCGCTCCTGGAGGATGCGCGAGATTCGGAAGATGTAGCGAGCCCGGCGCGACGGCGCCATGCGCGACCAGGAGTCGAACGCCCTGTCCGCGGCCTTGACGGCGCGATCGACGTCGGCCTCGTCCGCTTCGACCACCCCGGACAGCTTCTGCTCCGTCGCCGGGTTGATGGTCGGGAATCGCTTCTTGCTGTGGGCGGCGACCATCTTGCCACCGATGAAAAGGCCGTAACGCGGTTCGATCTTGACGAAGTCGGTTGACTCCGGCGCGGGGGCGTACTCGAAAGTCTGCTTCGCGAGCTCAGTGGAGGCGCGCTTCGCTATTGCCATATCAGTCGATGGTGAAGTAGTCGCCCGACTGGTATGCGCCGGTGCGTTCCTTCTCGATCTGCATGAGCACATCGTTGAGCAGCGTGGACGCGCCGAGGCGGAAACGCTCGGGCGTCATCCAGTCGGCGCCGAGCGTCTCGTACAGCACGACGAGGTACGCGATCGCCTGCTTCGCCGTGCGGATCCCGCCCGCCGGCTTGAGGCCGACCGGGCGCCCGGTCTCTCGGACGAAATCGCGGATCGCCTCCATCATCACAAGGCTCACCGGCAGCGTCGCGGCGGGCTGTACCTTGCCAGTCGATGTCTTGATGAAGTCGGCGCCCGCGGCCATCGCGAGGATGCTCGCGCGGCGCACGCTGTCATATGTCCCCAGCTCGCCGGTCTCGAGGATCACCTTCAAGTGCGCCGGCCCGCATGCCTCCTTCACGGCGACGATCTCGTCGTACACCTTCTCGTGGTCGCCGGAGAGGAACGCGCCGCGGTCGATCACCATGTCCACCTCATCGGCGCCCGCGGCCACCGCCTCCCTGGTCTCGGCGATCTTGATCGACATGAAGCTCTGGCCGGACGGGAACGCGGTCGCCACCGAGGCCACGCGCACGGAGCTGCCGCGAAGGTGCGCCTTGGCGTCCGCGACTCGCGCGGGGTAGATGCAGATCGCGGCCACCGAAGGGATGCCGGCGTCGCCCGGCTTGGGCCGTATGCCTTTGGCGCACAGTGCGGCCACCTTGCCCGGCGTGTCCGAGCCCTCGAGCGTCGTCAGGTCCATGCAGCGGATGGCGAGGTCGAGCGCCCAGAGCTTTGACGACTTCTTGATCGAGCGCTTGGCCAGCGACGCCGCCCGCTCGTCCGCACCCACCTCGTCGACGCTGCGTACGCCCCGCATGAGCGAGCCGAGGTGCGATAAGGACAGGGCGGTGGCCATCGACCACATAGTAGGACGCCGCGATCGCGCCGCAGGTGAGCGTCGAACAAATGATCAACGCCGGTTTCGTGTGAGCTGCACGTAACCAATCGAATGCGCTGTGCATAAAGTCGCGTTATGAAAGCGGAGCCCGTATCAAAAGCAACGCGAATCTCGGTCGAGACTTCAGCGTCCGCGAATCTGGTTGAGGTGTCCCGCTGGCTTGTCGCGTGCCGCAGCAATCCGTTGAGGCTCGAGGCCGAGCATCTGCCTTCACTTGGGCAGGGCGCCAGGCTGCTGCTCGCGGTGCCGATGACCGCTCGGCGCGCGGTGCTCTGCACCCTCTGGCTCCTCGAGGACAGCGCCGCCGGCGCTTGCCTCCTGTCAGGTCAGCTGCGTTTCGTGGCTCATCCGACGGCGTCTGACACCGTGCTGACCTTCAGCGGTCATGCGGCGATTCCGATGACGAGCGGCTTTCTCTACCGCCGGGCCCATCACGCCGTCGCCGAACTGCTTCAGCTGATCGCGGAATCGATACCCTACCCCGGCGCGCTCACACGCCCGATGCAGGTCGCGATCTAGCTGGGGTTCAGCCGGCGAGCTCTCCGTCTGGGTCCGCTTCCGTCCGCCAGAAGAGCGCCGACGAGATCAGGATGTCGGCGCTGGCGATATTGGTGGCGAGCGGAACGTTCCGTACGTTGCAGATTCGCAAGAGGGTCTGAATGTCGGGATCGTGCGGATGCTTGTCGAGCGGATCGACAACGAACACGACAGCGTCGATTCGCCCGTCGACAATCCGGCTCGCGATCTGGACGTCGCCGCCCAGCGGCCCCGACTCCACGCGCTTCACGCTGAGCCCGACCTTCTCTTCGAGCAACCGCCCGGTGGTGCCGGTCGCGACCAGCTCGCACTGCTGCAATCGTTCTCGGTTGAACGTCGCAAAGGCCACCAGGTCCGCCTTCTTACCATCGTGCGCGATGATCGCGAGGCGCGGCCTGTGGCCCCTCTCATTGATTTCCATCTCACCACTTTGACTGGCGTCAGGTCGCCGCTGTTTGTTCGCATGACACGATCCCCCGGAAACGCCTCCGGAGCGTGCTCGAGCCGGTGCCGGGGCCCGGAGCCCCTTAAGAATCAGTACGTCTGCTGACGACGAACCGCGGCCGGCAGCCTAATCTGCTGCCACATGAGCGATTCGGAAGGCGCCGGCAAGCATCGTCAGAGGTACGACGCTGCCGGCATCGACGTCGTCCGCCGGCAGTGGGGACCGTTCTGCCGCCAGCTGACCTACTCGAGCGAAGATGCCGACGCCGGCACGGAGTTCGCGGTCGCCTACCTGCAGGCAGGGTTGTCGGCGGAGGCCGTCGCCGCGCTGCTGCGGATTCGGTACGGCTCCCAGGATCCAGCCAACCGCAGGCGCCTCGCCGACGAGCGCGCGTACTGCGAGAGCGTGCGCCGGGACATCGCCGACCTGCTCGCCCTGCGCGAGATCTCCGCCAAAGCGGCGTCGGCCATCGATCGCGAGTTCGCCCTACGCATGGGGGCTCTCGACACCTCGAGCCAACCCATTCGCATCGCAGAGACGGCGGCACAGGCGGCGCTGGCCGAAAGGCCCCACCCCGCCGCCGCCGCCGCGGCCGCTCCAACACCGCCATTTCCGACCGCCCTGGAGCCCGCGGCTCCGGTGCAAGGCCCTCCCGGCGCCCCACCCCTCTCCCTCCGCGACCTGTTCGCCGACCACTCGGTCCTCATCCTCGCCTCGCTGGGCGCCTTCCTCCTGGTGGTCGCGACCGTTCTTTTCGAGCTGTACGGGACGGTCGGGCTCGGAGGCGGTGCCCGCCTAGGCGCGGTGATCGCTCTCAACCTCGTGTTCGCCGTGGCGGGCTATTTCGCCACCCGGCAGCCGCGGCTGCGATCCGTCGCACAGATCTACATCGCGCTCGCGGCCGTGCTCTTGCCCCTGGTCGGCATAGCGGCGTGGACGTTCCTCGAGCTGGGAGCGCGCGGCATAACCGTCGACCAGGCGCTGGCGGTCACAGCCGCCGCCTGCGCGGTCGCCTATGGCTTCCTCGCGTGGTCGCTCGGTCTGCGCGCCTACGGCGACATGGCCGGCGCCGCCCTCCTGGTCGGGTCGTGGGGATTGTCCGGAGCGGTCGCGGGCGACGAGTGGCGCTCGATCGGCGTCGCCCTGACGCCGGTGGTCTACGCGCTGTGGCAGCGCCTGCTGCCCGACCACACTTTTTCAGATTTCCCCTGGTTCGCGCACGCCTCGGCGGCTGTTGCCGTCATCTCCGCGCTGCGTTTCGATCCTCAGAGCTGGCTCTGGACCACGACCCTGGCCACGCTCGCGGCGGCCTACCTCATCTGGCAGGCGGCGGCCCCCCATCGCAGCCGAGCGTGGGCCGGCGAGGCCGCGCTGGTCCTCGCCGCGGCCGCCGCCAGCGGCCCGCTCGGGGTGAGCTCCAACCATTTCGTCCTGCCCATGCTCGTCGGGATTCCGCTTCTGCTCCTGGCCCGCATGCCCGATTCGCTGGGTGTCGTCGGCCGTCTGTACATGGCGCACCCGGGACACCTCCACCTGGCAGTGCTGGCCGGGATCGCGCTCGCATCGGCTGAGAACTTCAACGGCGAGGTGTGGCCGGTCGCCGTGGCGCTTTGGATCGCGGTCGCCCTGTACCTCGCCGACTTTGGCTTCGGACGCACCGAAATCACGGGCTACGCCCTACGCGCCGCGCTCCCCGCGGCGCTCGCCACGACCGGCCATGCGTGGGGAATGGGAGCGTGGACGGCGACGCTGACGGCCGCCGCGCTGGCCGCATACGTCATCCCGTTCATCGCCGTCCCTGCGCTGAAGCCGCTGACGCGGTACGCGGCGATCTTCTTCTACGGCGCCCTGGCGCTGGCGATGGCCGAGCTGCAAGGCGCGTCTATCGGCGCGGGCCTCTGGGAGATTCCGGTGGCGCTGTTCGTATCGGCGGGGGCGTTTGCCGCTGCAAGCCTCGTGGGCGCCGTCCGGTTCAGCCCCTATGCCGCGCGGGCCCTCTTCACGCTGGCGTGGTTCGCCGGCGTCGACGCCCTGAACGCCCAGGGTTGGCGCGGACCGTATGACGCGGTGCTCGCCGTCGTCTACGTGGCCCTTGGCCACCTCCGCAGCCTGGCCACGCGCAAGGTCGCCACCGCCGGACGCCGCTGGTTCGTCCACATCACGGCGCTGGCCGCGCTCGCCCTGTGCTTCACGGGGCCCGACGACCAGCTCTGGTGGCGGCTCTCCGCCGCATCGGGCGCCCTGGCGGTGGCCTACTGGTGGATCGCCATCACCCGCGCTGAGGTCGAGACCCCCTGGCTCGCGTGGGCCGCATTGGCCTCCGCGGCCGGCAGCCTCGTCATCGCCTGGGTCCCCGAGCTCTGGCAGGGAACCTCAATCGTCGGGGCTGCGGTGCTGCTGACCGGTGGTTGGGCGGCCGCCCGCGCCGCCCTCGAGCGACCGTCGTTGCAGTCGAGCGCGCTGCCCGTCCTCGGCGCGCTAGTCCTGGTCGGCGCGGCGCTGACTCTGAGGGAGGAGATCCCCCATTGGTCGCAAGCGCTCGCGGCCCTGCTCGCCGCCGGGTTCCTGCTCGCGTGGTCGAGGATGCACGACAAACCGACAGACCTCGTGCAGGGCTTGCGCGCGGGCGCGGCGGCGGTCGGTGCGACCGGACTGTTCCTGGGCGCGGGCGTCCTTCAGCTCAACCCGGGCTATGCGGGCCTGCTGGCGGTCGCCATCGCCGCCGGGCACGCCGAATGGAACGTCCGAGCCAAGGGCGAGATCGAGCGCTGGTATGCGATCGCCGCGGTGGTGGCCGTGGCGCCGGTCCTGTACTTCTGGCCTTACGGCGAGAGGCCCGCGGCGCTGGTGGCGGCCGAATTCGTCGCGCTGGCGGCGCTGTGCGCGCAGGCGGGAATTAGGCGCAAGCAACAGTACCTGGCCTACCCCGCGGCCCTGCTGCTCGCGCCTGCGCTGCACATCGCAGTGATCGCGCTCGGCCTGGGCGCCAATGTCGAGCTCGAGGAGATCACATTCGCGTCCCTCGCCTGGGTGGTGGGCTTCGCCGGCCTGGCGGTGCGCACCACCTACGGGCGGCCGTGGTCTCTCACCATCGAAGCCGGCGGGATCACGCTCGCGACGGGAGCGCTCATCGCGATGTCGGCCAACGGCCACGCCGACCCCGCGGGCATCAGCCTGCTCGCCTACGCCCCCATCGTGTACGTCGCCGGCAGGCAGGAGCGCCAGCGATGGGTGCTGCCGGCGGCCGCGGCGACCGCACTCGCCGGCGCCGTCACGCTCCTCGACGCCCACGGCGCCGACACCATTCTCTATGCGGCGGCCCTGGGCGCGCTGGGTCTGATCTTCTGGCTGGCGGGCTGGGTCGCCCTGGACGGCCTCGGGCGGCACCCGATCGTCGACATGCACCGATACCTCGGCCTGGGCTTGCTGGTGGTCGCCGGCCTCGCCGGATTCTTCTTCCCGGACAAGACCGGCCCATCGAGCCTGGGGGCGACGCTCGCCGCTTTGGCGCTCCTGGTCACCGGCGGCGTGATGTGGCTTGACGCCATGACCTTCGACTTTCGCCCCAACTGGTACCTGGCCATCGTGAGCGCGAGCGCAGCAGGTTACTTCGTCGCGCGAGGTGTCGGGCATGAATCGTGGGAGCTCGTGCCGCCCGGGCTTGGCATCATCGGATGCGGAATCTTGCTCCGCCGCGAGACCGCCTTCCATGTGAATTCGCAGGTCCGCCAGCTCATCGTCGGCTTCGGCCTGGGCCTGGTCATGGGCTGGGCCGCCGTCTTCACCGTCGGCGCCGACCTGTATTGGCTGGTGGCGCTGTTGATCGAGGGAGCGCTCGCGGTCGGCGCGGGAATCGTCCTACGCAGCCGCGTGCTGCTTGGCGGTGGCGGGGCCGCGCTGGCGTTGGTCTCACTCCGCGCACTGCTGTCGATCGCTCAGGCGGGGTATCTCTTCGCCGCGTTCGGAGCCGTGGCCCTGGTGCTGCTGGCTGTCGCGACCGCCCTGGCGTTGGGCCGCGAGCGTTCGCTCGCCGGCGCTCGCGGGATGCGCGAGATGCTCGCGCAGTGGGACTAACCGGGTAGCTGTTCCACGCCTGCCTCGCCTCGCGCGAGCCGGCCGCGCAGTGCGGCGAAGTACCACGCGCCCGCGACGACGAGGACGATCGCGACGATGAGGTCCGCGCCCCAGAAGACCTTGGGGATCATCAACGCGCCGAGTGCGATCACGGTCCAGGCGAGGGCGGCATACATCACGGGATTCGCCCACGTGCCGAGGTCGAACGCCTCGGGCAGCTTGTCGATGCGGTGGCGTCTCGTCACGTACGCGAGGACGGTCAGGAAGTAGACGACGAACGGCAGCGTCGCCGTGGCGGTGATCAGGACCAGGAACTGCGAGTTGCCCTTGCCGGTGAGCGCGCTGATGTAGCCCCAGGCGACGAATATCAGGCTGAGCCCGGAGGCGGTCGCCAGGGCTGGGATGGGAGTCCGCGTCTGCGGGTTGACCTTCCAGGATCGAGAAGACGACGATCACCACGAAGACGTCCTTGGCGACGTCTCCCATCCAGTAGGCGACGATGTCGACGAGGGGAACCATCGAGTGGCTGATCTTGCCCAGGTCGGGGATCGCGATGGTGAACCCGATCAGCGCCACCATGCCCAGCACGGCTGAGCTGGCGACGGACCAGATCACCGCCTTCGGCACGGTGACGCGCGCGGCGACGGCCTCCTCGCCGAGGTCGGCGGCGAGCTCGAAGCCCACGATGGTGAAGATGCCCATCAACGCGGCGTAGGGAAGGGCGAGCAGGATGTCGCTTCCGCGCACCCCTCCCGTGTCACCGAGAAACGCGATCGAATGGTTGGGGTGGAGCGCCCACAGCACGAAGAGGATCAATCCGAATCCCACCATGCCGGCGATCTCCGTGAACACCGCCACGTTGTTTACGCGCGAAGCGAGCGCGATCGAGATGATGTTGACGGCGAGCACCGCGGCGAAGACGACGACGGTGATGACGAGGTTGATGGTCGGATTGGATGCATCGAGGTTGAGGATCGTGGCGATGATCGGCGCCACCACCACGAAGTTGATGCCGGCCGCGCCCACCGCCAGGTAGGACAGGCCGACGAAGCCGGTGAACCAGCCATAGGTCGTGTTGACCAGGCGCGCGCCCCACTGGTACGAGTAGCCCGCGAGCGGGATCCGCGTGCCCAGCTCCGCGACGACCAGCGCGATGAGCATCTGGCCCGCCGCGGCCACGGGCCACAGCCAGATCATGGCGGCGCCGAGGTGCTGGAGGCCGAAGCCGTAGTTGGCGAAGAGGCCGGTGGTGATCGAGATGATCGAGAACGCGACCGCGTAGAGGGAGAAGAGTCTCAGCGCGCGCCGCAGCTCCTGCTTGTAGCCAAAGGACTGGTTGATGCCTTCGTCGGCCGCGCTCACCTGCTCGGACATCGCTTCCCCTCTCCTTATTCGTGTGCGTCCCCGAGCACCCGCTCGAGATAGGCGTTGCCGAACCTGCGATTCGGGTCCAGCCGGTCGCGGACCGCGATGAAGCGGTCCCACAACGGATACCGCTCGCGCAGGGTGGCCGCGGTGTGGAAGTGGAGCTTGCCCCAGTGCGGGCGACCCTGGTGCTCGTTCATGATCGCCTCCACGTCGCGGAAGTAAGGCTCGTACTCGAACTTGTGGTACACGTGCACGGCGATGTAGCCGGTCTCGCGGCCGCAGGCCGGGCTCAGCGGGATGTCGTCGGGCGCCACCGCTCGCACCTCGACCGGGAAGCTGATCAGCAATCCCCGGCGCGCGATCATCGCGCGGATTTCTTTGACGGCCGCCACCAGCTCTGACCGCGGCACCGCGTACTCCATCTCCGCAAACCTCACCAGCCGCGTGTTGGCGAAGATGCGGTCGCTGCGGTCCGTCATCTCCTTGCGCGACATCGTCTTCGCGGTGATCGCGGCCAGGCCGGGGATCCACTGGCGGCGCACCTGGGCCGCGCGCTGGATCAGGCCGAAGGCATGGTTCTCGAGCAGGATGTCGTTCACATACGCGCCGGCGCCGGTGCGGCGCAGCTTCATCGGCGGCGGCTCCTGGATGCGCGTGTTAGTGATCGACTGCGCCCACTCCGTGTGCGGGAACCAGAAGAGCTCGAAGTGGTCGCTTTTGGCGCAGAGCTCGTCGAAGTTGTCGAGCAGCTCGTCGAGCCGCCGCGGCTCCTGCACCGAGTGGACGTTGAAGGCGGGCACGCAGCGCAGGGTCACGGTCGAGAGCACTCCCAGCGCACCCAGGCACACCTGCGCGGCCTTGAACGCATCCGGATCGCTCTCGGGCGAGCAGCCGAGCACATCGCCATTGGCGAGCACGAGCGACAGGGCCACCACCTGGCTCGAGATGTTGCGGAAGCGCTCGCCGGTGCCGTGGGTCGCCGTGGAGATGGCGCCGCTGATGGTTTGGTAGCCGACGTCGCCCATGTTCTCCATCGCCAGCCCAAAATGCGCCAGGGCGTCGCTGAGCTGGAGGATCGTGATGCCGGCCTGCGCGGTGATGGTCGACGCCTCGCGATCGACGTCGAGCACCTTGTCGTAGTCGTCGAGCTTGATCAGGGTGCCGTCGGTACACGCGATGTCGGTGAACGAGTGACCGCTGCCGGCGACCTTCACGTGCTCGCCGCGCTCGGCCGCGGCGGCGACGATCGTCGCGATCGCGTCTTCGGAATCGGGGGACGAGATTCGCGCCGGGTTGCAGGTGTAGGTGCCGGCCCAGTTGGCCCACGTCGCGCGGGCCCCGGTCACCATCCGCGCAGGTCGACCTCCCAGGTTTCGAGCACCTCGCCGTCGCGCACCAGGTGCATGCGCTCGTGGTAGGCGACGGTGGGATCGACGTGGGCCGGCAGGATGCGGATGCGATCGCCGATCTTCACCGGCGTCTGGGGGATGAACGTGATGTGCTCGTCCGACACGATCATCACGTCGCCGCCGCCGTCGATGTCGGGCTTGCCGTGGTCCATGCCCAGCGCCTTGAGGCCGCAGTTGGCGACCGCGAATCCCGACGCCGAGACCGAGATCACCGTCGCGAGCACGCTCACCGCCTGCTCGAAAGGCAAGCCGAGCTTGGCGTAGGCCGTGTCCATGAGCACGTACGAGCCGGCCTGGATCTCGTTCGCCCAGGTGTTCAGGTCGTAGGTGCCGGTGCCTCCCGCGGAGATCACTTCGCCGCCGACGTCGGCGTGGGCTTGCAGGAGCAGCTCCATCGCCTGCGCGGTGAGGTCCAGGCGCAGAGAGCGTTCCTCCAGGCCGATGGCATGGCCCTCGTAGCCCATCACCCCCCGCACGACGAGTCCTTTCGAGCGCGCCATCTCCGCCAGTGCCCCGGCGTTCTCGGGGAGGCAGCCGCAGCGGGGAAGCCCCACGTTGACGTCGATCAGGACCTCTTTGACGCCGCCCTTGGCCGCCGCCTCGATGGTCTGGAGGGAGTCGACCGCAACGGTCACCCGTGCCTCCAGGCGGCCCAGTCGCGTGGCGTCGAGCACCTCGTTGGCGAGCAGAAGGTCCTCGCCGAGCCCGGCGGAGGCCATGCCTTCCACCTCCTTGATCGTGGCGCACGTGAAGGTGTGATGCCCCGCGGCCAGCTGCCGGCGCGCGAGGGCGGTGCACTTGTGGGCCTTCACATGCGGACGCAAGCGGGGACCTGGAAGGGCTGCGGCCATGGTGGAGAGGTTGTGCTCGAACGCGTCCGCATCCACGATGAGCGCGGGGGTCACCAGCTCATCGATCTGGGTTGGGGCCACGCATGCATCATGCCAGCCTTTAAAAATCAGTAGCCGTACGGACGACACGCCATCGGGCCGGGCCTAGCCTGCAGTCATGGCTCAGGCGCTGGTTAAACCCCCGCTGGCGCCGAGCCACGTTTGAGCTGAGGGTTTCTTATCTGCTCCCCAAACGCCATCGGCGCGGTGGGCGGCTCCTGACGGGCACGGCCTAGAATTCAACCGGGCTCGTTCCGGACTAGCTCAACGGTAGAGCAGGCGGCTGTTAACCGCAAGGTTCAGGGTTCGAATCCCTGGTCCGGAGCCAAATCTGAACTCAATACCTCCGCCAGCTCCATACGAGCAATGCGCCCGTGTAGCAACCGTGTAGCAACCCGTGTAGCAACGGCTGGCCCTGCAGTGGAAGGAGGACCCGGCCGCGGCCGACTGGTCGTACGCGAGGTCGGCGAGGCGAGGCAATATGGAAGCCGCGGCCTATGACGAATGAATTCGCTGTTCGATTTGTTGATGCTCCGGGATTTGCCGACTCTGACTGGCTGATTCTTTCGCCGGGAATCTCTGTACTTACCGGTCGAAACAACGTTGGCAAATCTCGGCTCCTCACACAAGTCCGCGACCTACAGACCTCGGTTAGCAATTCGCAGGTTTCTGATGCGATTCCGCAACTGCGGATAAAGGATGAGCAGATCGAGATAACAGCAGACGTCAGGGGTGTACCACCTGGGCCCCTTTGGGAGGTTCGGGATCGCGACCGCTTGGTCGCGAAAACATTTTGGACTGCACAGTCCGGGTCCTGGAGCCTTAGATACGAAACGGCACCTCAACAGTTCAGTCAGCTGTACCTCGGTCCCCCGCCGACTGGCGTCAACGCACTCCCCTTCCCTGAGATTCAACGCGTGAACACAGCCGTGCGTCGAATCGTCTATCTACCGCCGCAAAGGGTCGTCGAGGCCACAGTAATCACTCAGCCAGTCGACGTTCCATCTGCTGCCGGAGCTGATCTCGGCCAAGCAATCTACAAGCATCGGAACGCGGTCACGGAGGAATTCCAAGAGTTCGAGGCGGCTGTCTCGGAAGTCCTGCCAGAAGTGAGTATGGTTCTGACTGATCCCATCTCACAACAGCAAGTGACGATCAAGCTTCGGGATAGATATGCCGGTTTTGATGTGCCGATAGACCGAGCGGGAACTGGCGTCAACCAACTCCTCCACTTGATTGCGACGGTACTGTTTACTCCGCATGGGCGGCTGCTCTTGATCGATGAGCCGCAGCTCCATCTCCACCCTGGCGCCGAGAAGGCACTGGCCGCATTTATTCGGCGCCACCCTGAGCACGATTATGTGATGGCGACCCACTCACCTGTATTCGTTAACGCCCTCGCGCCGGATCGAGCCTGGCTACTGACCCGGGATGGACGCGGAACCCGGGTACGCTCGGTCTTTGGCGAGCGACTATCAAGAGCACATGTATTACAAGAGATCGGCTTAACGCCCGGAGACATCGTTCTTGGCGAGAGGGTTCTCCTGGTTGAAGGAGCGTCGGACGTTGAGGTCCTGCGGACCCTGCTGGGAAGGATCGGATGGGATCCAGTTCGAATGAACTGCATGGTTCTTCAGCTTCAGGGAGGCGATAACGCTAGGCCACTAAGAGATGTAGTTGCAGAGTTACAGCGGACGTTGAACCTGCCGATGATGATATTGCTGGATGGCGATAAGGCGCAGAGCATACAAGCCTCTGACGTGGTCGCATTCCTGCCTGCGTCCGATATCGAAACCATCCTGATAAGAGATGCGGGTGCAGTTCGCAGGGCCTTTGACGAATTGTTGCAAGACGACCTTCCAGAAGGGTTCAACTTGGACGGGTGGCGCCTTGAGTGGCCGACTCAGCGCATACAGTCGTATATCAACGAGCACGCAGAGGAGCAACCGGAGCGTAAGGGTGCTCGCATTCTCGCCGACCTTGCGTGGGCGATGGGGCAACTCAGATACAAGAAATCGGTGCATGGTCCTCGCATCGCGGCGCACATCAGCACGGACAGCTTGGGCGACCTAGCCGCGGTTCTGCAGCGGCTATTCGGTGAGGTGGTCCCAGTGCCACAGAAGGACTAGCGCTCGAGGTCGGTAATCAGTTCGTTCATCCGCTGTGCCGCATCACGTTTGAGTTCAGGCAACACGTGAGTGTACGTATTCATGGTCAAGGCGATCTGTGAGTGCCCCAGCACTTCCATAACAACGCGAGCTGGTACACCCTGAGCTAGCAGCAGTGTGGCGCAAGAGTGCCGCAGGTCGTGGAAGCGGCGCTGTGGGAGGCTGGCTCGATCGAGCAGCCGATGAAAATGGTGGGTCACCACAGTACCGTCCAATGGCTCGCCGCCTGGCGTGCAGAAGACTAGGTCGCGTGCATTCCATGTGGGCACGGCGTTGTCTCGCTCTGCTTCCTGTTTGCCGCGATGCAGTCGAAGAGCTTCAGCTATGGCCTTTGGCATCACCAGCGTTCGACGACTGCGACTTGTCTTTGGTTCAGCCAGCGTGAAGTGGCCGTCGAACCGCTGGAGTTGCTTCTCGATGCGCAGGTAGCCGAGTTCCAAATCAATGTCCTGCCATCTGAGGCCCAGCGCCTCGCCCTGGCGCAGCCCCATCGTTAAAGCGACCGCGTACAGGGCCCCGAGTCGATCTCCTTTAGCCGCTTGGAGGAAACGGCGGGCTTCGTCATGGGTGAATGGTTGGATGTCAAAACGCTCAACCCGCGGTCCATCGACAAGCGCTGCAGCGTTCCTCGATACCAGTCCCCAACGTTCTGCTTGCTTAAGTGCGCTGCGAAGCGTTCCTCTGATATAGCGAACAGACCGCGGCGCCATCCCGTCTGCTAGCTTCCGATTAAGGAATGCTTGGACTTGCGCCGGCCCAACCTTGTCGATAGGTAGGTTCCCGAGAGCAGGTTTGATATGGCGCCGAACATGCACTTCGTATCCGTGGTATGTCCAGGTACGCACGGTCGGCTTGACCACCTCTTCCAACCATTGATCTAAGAAGCTGCCGAGGGTGGCGCCGCGCGGATCGGCGAGAGTACCGTTGGCCGCAGCTCCAAGCGCGATGGTCAGCTTGTGTCTCACATCGTTGCGTGTAGCCCCGTAGACGACCTTCCGGCGGCGCCCGGGCAGAGAAATGGCGCCTACCCATTTGCCGTCTCCACGTTGATAAATCGATCCCTCGCCGTTGCCTCGTTTGGCGCGTCTCAGCGGCCGAACCCTCCAGTGAACAGTTGCCCGCCACCGACCTCATCAATGCGTTCCTCGATCCACGACGCCAGGGCGGCCCGTGAGACCCGGACGCATCGGCCAATTCGAACTACGGGAAGTTCCCGCGCCATCAACTCGAACGCCTTCGTTCTGCCAATACCCAACAGTCGCGCGACTTCACGGCTGTCGAGTAGCAACGGTTCTGTAAGCGGGGGAACCGGATGCGACGCCGGTTCCCCCGAGCCCCCTCCGCGTCGTCCAGGAGGCATCAGGAGTGGATCGATTGGCAGACGTGGACGAGTCATGCACGAGGCCGACGGCTAAGTCGGGCGGTGATCTTGGAGCTGATGTGCCGACCGAGTTGTCGCGTCAAGGGGCGCACAGCGTTGCGAGCGCTGCCAAGGAGCCGACCAGCCGGCGCCATCGAAACTGCGGTGCCTGCCCAACCGCGAGCGATCGATCCTGCCGAGCCGTGAGCGAAGCGCAGAGCGGAGAAGATCACGACCGGCGAGAAGGCGGCGATCAGGAGAACGGCGACCCCACTCGCCATCCAGTTCTCGGTGGTATCGGTGTCGGTCGGCGAGATCAGGGCCACAACGACCAGCCGAAAGCCGACGTAGACGACGGTGGCAACCACGAACTTGGACAGGAGCAGTCCAACCAAGAACTCGGCGAGTGTGGTTGCGGCGCCGATAGCGCGCGGCCAGATGGCAAGAACTGAGACCAGAGGTATGAACGCGGTCACGCTCAGGATCAGGGCCGAACGAACTACCAGCTCAAGGTGGAGGATCACCGCGAGCGAACTCATCGTGAGCGCGGTCAAAATCAGCCCGAACGTGCTCACGTGGGCTCCAGAGCCGCCGTGGGCGACTACCGCGTCGCTGACTGCGACACCGTGCATCAACAGTTTGTTAAGAGCCGCGAAGTCAGGCGTCCAAGTGGTAGCGAGCAGCGCGGCATAGCTCGCGGCGTACTTGAGGAGCGCCAAGCCTGAGTAAGCGAAGAAGCAACCTGCAATGACGCGAGGAATGAGCGCGATTCCGGTGCCGAGCGATCCACAGGCGATGCGCTCGATGAGTGCCAGAGCGATGATCGCGCCCACGAGCAAGAGGGAGATCGCGAGCATCCGGTCGTAGACGGGCACGATCACGCTCAGATCGGGCTCGCTCGACTGACCGAGAATTGAGAGCAGCCACTGGACGCTGGCGACCGCGATGGCAACCGACCAGTTGGCGACCGCAATCACGATTTGATTCACGAGCTCGTTGGCCTGTGTGCTGTAGTCGCCCACCGCTATTGCCCGAAGAGATGGCCGACGTAGTTGGCAGCTGCCACGCCGATGTAGAGCAGGGCCAGGGCACCGACGGAGACAGCGATGCCGCCCTTGGCGCGCTCGCCCAACTGCGGGTTGACGGTGAAAGACGCAAGGACCAAAGCGATCAGCGAAACGACGATGCCGAGACCGGATACGAGCGTCAGCACCGCGGCGGCGTTGTTGGTGAGGTGAATGAGACCGTGAAGGACGCTGGGTGGCAGTCCGGTGAAGTCCGGCCGCACGTTGATGTCGGTCACTCGTAGGCTCCTTCGCCGGTAGTGCCGGCAGTCACGACTTGACGGGGTTGGACCAGCTGCCGCCAGGCGGGAACCTGGTCCCATCGCCGCAGCACGAGTCGCGCAGGTGGCGCGCTGGCGTAGAGCAGGACCGCGGTCTTGAGGCGCCGCAGCTCATCGACCGAAGCCAGCGGTCGCCCGACCCGCTGTTCGCCCGAGCCTGAGCTCCAGCGGTCGCGATGTTGGGTGCGATAGGTGCGTGTCTCATCGCCGATGGCGCGACTGAAGAGTTCGAGCGTTTTGATGTCGCCCTGGCCGGGGAGGAGGACGCGGGCGCGGCAGTTGTTCCAGATCGTGCGTGCGGCTGCCTCGCCGTAGCCAGCCTCGACCTGAGCCAAGTCGTGATAGCAGAGCAGGAGCTGAATGCCCTGGCCAGGACCGCTGGAGGCGTATCCGGCCAGGCGGGGGATACGCGCGAAGTTCGCGGCCTCATCGAGGGCCAGAAGCAGGCGCGGTATGAGCACCCCACCCTGGGCGCGTGCCTTGGCAGTCGCGCGCCGCAGAAGGGAGAGGAGGAGGGCGGAGAAGAGCGGACGGCAGCGCTCAGCCTCTTCAGCCGGTGCGACCAGGTAGAGCGTGCCCGCCTCCACGAGTAGGCGATCCAGTTCGAGTGCGTCTGCGCTCGAACGAGTGGCCGCTGCCACGCGCTCATCCGTCCACAGCGAAAGCGACGAACGCGCGGTGGAGGCGATCGAACCGGCCTCCTTGTCGGGCGTGAGCGCGAATGCGAGAAGGAGTTCAGACGCACTCTTGTCTTCGACCACCTTCGACAAGCCGACAAACTCCGAGTGGGTGGTGCGATTGAGCCGAGCCAGGACGGTGCGCATGTCGCCGCTGCGCTCGTGCTCGCATACCGCCAAGCCGGTGATCAGGCTGGAGGCAGCCAGGTACCAGTGGGCGGAGTGGCCGCGCTTGCCCTCGGCCGTGAAGTGGTCAGCCAGCTCGGCCGCTGAACCGCACGAATCGGCTGCATCGAGGGGGTTCCAGGTCGCCGGCCGCAGACCGAGGTTTGCCATCCAGGCGTGGTCGCGATCAAGCGGAGCGAAGACCCAGAGAGGACCGCTGCGCCCTCGGTGCCGTGAGGTGAGCGCGACTAGCTCTTCCTTGGTCGAGGTGGCAACGACCGCTCCTTTCCAGCCGAGCAGGGTCGGAACCACGACGGTCGACGTCTTGCCTGAGCGTTGAACTCCGAAGAGGAGGACGTTGTCCTCGGCGGGCGATTGCAGGAGGCGTTGGTCGAGCCAGCCGAGCACGATCCCGTCGCCGTGCATTCGCTCCGGTAGTGCCGGGCGGCCAAGCTCACGGCGCTCGCGTGATCGAGCCCAACGACTGGTGCCGTGGCTCTGAGGCGCCGATGTACCGACAAGCCAGGCGGGCAAGAGCTGGCGAGCAAGTGCGCCGACCAGCTCGGACAGGAACCTGGTTACGGTGTGCAGCAAGCTCAAGCCGCTCGCTCGATTCCGAGCCGGCGTACCTCTCGCTCGGCCTCCTGCTGCATCTGTCGCGAATAGCGCCGAGCCACCGCGCGTAGCGTCAATAGCGAGCCCATGTGCTGGCGATAGGCGCCCGACCCTTGTGGCGCAACGCTGGATGCCGCGCGGATACGGGCCAGCGGTCGCGGCTGGAGCCTTTGACCCAGAGCTGGTCGCTCCACGCGAACCTCGAGTGCCAGCCGAACGGTTGCCGGACTCGACACACTGTCAGGCCCAGGAAGGGGCCGCACCGGCGGCTTGCGCTCAGCGCGCTGGCGCTCGATTTCGAGTGCCACCGCATCCTTGATGGCCGCCAGTCGTGGCTTGCTCACATCCGCCCGGCGATAACCGCCCTGGCCGTCTTCCACCATGCCCGCGACGACCAGGTGCACGTGGTGGTGCTTGGTGTTGCGGTGAATGGCCGCTATCCATCGCACGCCGGCCAGGCCGAGATCCGAGTCGAGTCGGCCCATCGCCGCTCGAGTAAGGGCTTCGAGGTCGAGGCCTGGAGCCCGCTCAGGCGACAGGATGAACCGCGAAACCGCTCGCCGGCGATCCATGAGGCGGCCGTCCTTGGTGTGGAAGAGCTCGGGCCGCGAGACCTCGATCGAGCGAGCGACGAAATCCGCGAACTGCTTTCGCTCCTGGGTGCCGATTGGGCCAAGCGGCCCGAATAGCTCGGCGCGAGCATTGGCACGGTCGCGGTAGGCCACGTACTTGAGCAGGCCGGCGACCTCCCGAATGGGTTGGGGCGCCTTGGAATCGGGGTGTAGGTCGCGGTGCTGCACATAACGAAGGAAGCCGCCGACCGCGCGACGGACCTCGGTGCCGGTTCCCGCAGGAGTGAACTTGATCCGCACGATGCAGCGCTCGGTCACGACCGCTCCTGTGGATCTGGTTCCGGCTGGCGGAAGAGAGCCAAGCGCTCCTCGGCCGCCTCGACTGCGCGCTCGGCGAGCGACCGTCGGCGCTCCTCGCCCTCTGGCAGCACCGAAGCCACCATCAGCACGGCGTGCTCGGAGGCCGTCAGCGCCGCGAGGGCGGCCGGCGAGTCTGGCGGCAATTCTCCCTGCGTCTCCGCGCGTCGGGCTTCGCTGGCGAGGCCATTGCCGACCAACAACCGAATGGCCGCGCTGACGGCGAGGCCGTGCTCACAAGCGAACTCACGAAGAGCGGATGCCAGCGGCACCGAGAGGCGGAGCTGGTAGCGGCGTGAAAGGCTCACACCTCCCCTAAATGTTCACCGGCGAGCCTGGAAAAGCGTCGCCTGGGCGTCGCTTCTTGAAAAAGCGACGTTGGGGCGACGATCGGCTTCGAGAGTGAGTCGAGCTGAGTTCAGCCTGCTCCCTCTCAGGCGACGTGGGATGAAGTCTGGACGACGGTGGGGCGACGCCTCCTTGGGAGCCTTCGGGCACCAACACAAGGAGGTGGCTCATGGCAACCAGTCTTTCCGAGAACCTCAGGGAGGGTTACAGGAAGGTCGCTCCTGCCCTTCCCGAGGAGGCGGCGTCGCTGCTTCTTCGCGCGCGCGTCTCTATAGATGCGAGCTCTGTGGAGCGCAGCCGCCGCCTAGCGGGCGTGGTCTGTGCCTACCGCTCCGGCCCACGGCAGCTCTGGGGTCCAGTCCTTCTGGACCTGATGGCGCCGGCCATCGTGGAGAGGCTGCAGCGGTTACACGCCCAGCCGCCCATCATGGACGAGGAGGAACTGCGCCAGCAGTTCTTGGTCGAAGTACTCCACGCCGCCGCCCACATACCTCTGCCGCGCCATCCGAGCTGGGTCCGCGGCCAGATCCTCTCCCGCGCCAATCAAGCCGTGCGTCGATGGCTTGCTCGTGAGGGCAGACGTCAAGGTCGCCAGGAGTCCTTCGAGGCAATGGAGGAGTGGTGGAGCTAATCCCAAATCGCCTGCTCACGCTGGAAATCCCGACGCCTCGGCCATGGAAAACCATGAGCCCGAACCATGGGATTCATGGATATCCAAGCAGCCAGACCAGAGCTAGACATATCGCAATGCGGGAGAGCCCTAGGGAAGGGGGGCTTGCTTGGCGTCACCGAATCCTTCGACTTCTCGATGCGCTTCTGGTCCCCGGCGATCCGCGCGGGATCGTGCTCGCGTGTGGATTCCTCGCGGCTGCCGCCTTAGGGCTGTGGGCGGCAATCCTAGGCGACCCGATCGGCTACGCCTACCTGGCCGTGGCTCGACAACTCTCTGGCTCCTGGTCGCAGTCAGCGGCGCGTTTACCGCTCTCAGCGGCAATCCTCCGGCCTGGATCGAATTTGGGCTCGGACTTGTACTGGCTGCTGTCGCCGCGCTCCCGGCACGTTCAAAGCGGCAATCAGACTTGGCCGAGTCATCGCCCCACCACCCCAGCAGCCGAGCCGGTGACCACGCGCAAGCCGTCCTCAACGGAGATTCCTCAGCTGAGGTTCGAACCGCTCTGGAGTCCGGCCTGGCTCACGGGTCAGGCCTGGCAAGCCGCCTTGTAATCCGCTCTATCGGCAACCTCCAGGTGATCGCCACGGGCGGTGACGTGGCTCCTGACCTCGAGGACAAGCCGATCCTCGCCTTTATTTGGAAGCACCTCCTTAGCCATGCGGCACTCGGTATTCCCCAAGTGCCTCGCGAGGCTCTCGCGGATGAGGTTTCCCCTGGCATCAGCAGTGCTGCCCAATTGGAACGCCTGCGAAAGCAGTTGTACCACCTGACGAAGAACATCCGTCCGGAGTTGGCTCAGCTGGTTCGTATCAATCGTACCCACGCCTGGCTGGACCTGACCGGAGTCGATTTCGACATTAGCTCCCTCCACGGTTTTTCTACTCGCATTCACCGCCTTGGTCAGTTGCTCGACCGCCAGGCTGCGGAAGAGACAGCCGCGATGCTCCAGGCGACTGGCCCGCAGGAGTTCCTCACCGGCTTTGAAGAGCTCGAACACAAGGTCAATCGCGGACGCGGCACCGCCGGCCAGCTTGTGGCTCAGGTGCGCGTCCTAGTTGCCGGCTGGCGCGCGGATCTCGCTAGGGCGTTGGCCGAGTACCACGACGCGAACGGACATCCGGAGGCTTCAATCCAGCACCTAGAGGGGGTCTTGCAGGCTCAACCAGCGCGGCAGGACTTAGCTCGCCTCTTGATGGCTGCGTACATGCAAAGCGGACAGACCAGGCGCGCTGCAGAGGTGCGTCAGACCTTTGACCTGAACCAGGAGTGAAGGACATGACCAGCGAGCTCGAGACAGTAGAAACCAATCACTCGCGGGATTCGGCCCCGGTCGGCACGACCGTGGTTGCTGTTGATTCGGCAACGCGCGCCACTACCAAACTGACGCCGCCGCTCTGGGAACGCCGCCGTTACCAGGTCATCGCTCTCGTGGTGGCTTTGGCTGTCGCCGCTACCGTCATGGCGAACAGCGTCTTGGCC
>WNFC01002113.1_pt1 | contig 21322 bp, 21 predicted proteins | sample 5400541 | NCBI WGS metagenome assembly WNFC01 (sample SAMN13153342, study PRJNA577476) | soil metagenome | isolation source: 120 cm saprolite under Douglas fir tree site 2 hole 2 replicate 1 | place: USA:California | collected 2015-04-18
AACCGAGAATTTCCTTCGCATTTCCCAAACTTTTCGGATTTCCATCCGCACTGTGGAGGCCACGCCGCGTACCCTCGAAGTTTTCTTAGTATCCCCTCATCTTTTCTCTCTCGCGCCGCGTGCCGTTTTGGGACTCCGAGTCCCTCAATTCGTGGAACTCCGATTGCTCCGCTTTAGCAGACCCCCGTGGTATAGAACCTGGAGTAGAACCATGCATTCAACCGAGGCCCAGCCAAAAAAGAGCATGCCGAAGCGGCGCAGCCAGCGCGTCAGGCTTTCCATTCGCCTTCTCGTTAGCGGTAATCGGCCCAGTGGCCACTCATTTTCCGAGGAAGTCTATACTATCGTCGTCAATATACACGGCGCTCTGATCGTCGCCAACGAACCTCTTCATGTCGGCCAGTTGCTCACCGTCAGGCACATTAAATCGGGTGAAGAACAGATGTGCCGGGTGATTCAAATTGAAACTCCGGACGCCGCTAATCCCGAAGTAGCCATTGAGTTTCTCCAGCCTGCGCCTCGCTTCTGGCGCGTCGCCTTTCCTCCCGACGACTGGACCGCACAGAGCCCCGAAGCCAAGCAAATCACTGCTCGCCCCACTCCGTTATTGAAGCCCGGCTCCGCTTCTTCCACTTCGTTACTTAAACCCAGCCAGGCCGTCTCGCGGAAGCTCTCCAGCACTCCCCCATCAAAAAAATTCCCTTGGATGTAGATCCCGCCTCGCCGCGTCAATCTCTTCCAAATTCGCTTTACCCAGTGCTCCACCTTCTTGAGGCAACGCACACATCAACGCTCCCAGCCATTCTCCCGTGGGGCACGATATATCGTGCCCTCGGTCCGTGGCCTGTCGCGTTTCGCCGGTTCAGAACGCCGCCGCGCGGCGCGCTCTCATTTTTCCATGGTGAACTTATACGTGGTGATGGTGTGGTAGCGTGCGCCGGGGCTCAGGACGACCGACGGGAATTTGGGCTTGTTTGGGGAATCGGGAAAGTGCTGGGTTTCCAGGCAGAAGGCAGAATGCTTCGTGTAGGCAACGCCGCCCTTGCCAATGGTCTTGCCGTCCAAAAAATTGGACGTATAAAACTGAATGCCCGGCTCCGTGGTCCAGACTTCCAGGACGCGGCCGTTGTCGGGATCGACGACGCGCGCGGCAAGAGATTCTCCACGGTCCATGGGCATCCGCAGGACAAAGTTGTGATCGTAGCCGCCGCCGAGTTTCATCTGCTCTTCGTCCTGATCGATGCGCGCGCCAATGGCCGTCGGTTTGCGAAAGTCGAATGGCGTGCCCATGACGTCGCGAAGTTCGCCGGTAGGAATCAAGCCGGCATCCACGGGAGTGAACTGGTCAGCCGCAATCATCAGTTGATGGCCAAGAATGTCGCCGGAACCCTGGCCGCCGAGATTGAAATAAGAGTGATTTGTCAGGTTCACAACGGTTTTCTTGTCGGTCGTCGCGGAATATTCGATCTTCACCGCGTTGGCATCCGTCCACGTATAAGTGACGGTGACTTTCAAATTTCCGGGAAAACCTTCCTCGCCGTCCTTGCTCAGGTAAGAAAGTTCGAGCGACTGGCCGCCTTTGGCGGAAAGCGGCTTGGCGATCCACACCGCCTTATTGAAGCCTTTGATGCCGCCATGCAGTGTGTTTTCACCGTTGTTCTTGGCGAGCGTGTAGGTTTTGCCGTCGAGCGCAAATTGCGCGTGCCCAATGCGGTTTCCGTAGCGGCCCACGAGCGCGCCAAAAAAACTCTTGTCGGCAACGTAGCCTTCGGCGGAGTCGTAGCCGAGGACCACGTCCGCCATTTTGCCGTTGCGGTCCGGCACTTTCAGCGAGACGACCGCGCCGCCCAGTGTGGAGATGGCCGCTTCCGCGCCGCTCTTGTTCGTCAGCACGTAAAGATCGACCTGCTGACCGTCCGGAGTTTTTCCGAACGGCTTCTTGGTGGTCGAGCCGGGTTGAGGTACAGCGTCAATGGCCACAGTGGTCATCAGCAAAGCTCCCGTGAACGCAATTCCCTTCATCCATCGTTTCATGCGACTCCCCTCACCCCTGAGTTTTTCTTAGCGCACCACTTCGAAGTACCCGTAAGTTTACTTGCTGCCGCGCCGTTTGGCACAAGGAATTATTTCGCTCCCCTCATCCACGCGGAACGAGCTTTTCTATCGGCGGGAATGGTACGGGGGGCATCAAAAAATGCTCAGGAACGCTGGCGCCGGATTGCAGCGCTTTGGCCATCATGGACAAAGCTTGCCCGGCGCTGGGCGGCGTGATGACAGTGGCCGTCAATTGCCCGCTGCGCACCCAAGCCTGGCCAGTTCTCGGCACACCATCGCAGCCGGTAATGGGAATGCCAAGCCACTGATCGCGGTCCGCATCGGCAACCGTATCCTGAATGGCTTTGCGCGCTCCCATACCCATGGAGTCGTTCTGCGAGACAATCATATCAACGCGCACCTTTTGCGCCGCCATCAAGCGCATCCAGGAGCACACGCTCTGGTACCCGCTTTCCTCCGTCCACCGCCCTCGCAAGCTGGTGAGATGCACGCTGGGCGCGAGCGATTCTTGCAATCCTGTGAGACGCTCGCGCGAAACCGAACTCACAGAAGGCCCCTGAATAAGGAGCACGGACCCGCCGCGCGGAAGGAGCGCGGCGATCTGCCGGCCCTGGATGCGGCCAACTTCGACCTGATCGGCGCTGATGGAAAAAATGGGAGCCGTGGAGGACTTGCGAAGTTCGCGAGTGTATTCCGCTTCGCGGCTGAGAACGGCCCAGCCAATGCCAGCGCTGGCGGCAGTTTTGGCGACTTGCGGGAACGCGGTGGCGCCGAGCGGTTCAACGACGATTCCGTTGGGCCGAAGCGAAGGATCGGACTGGATGGCCTTGAGCACTTGCGTGCTTTGCGTGATGGGATCGTTGTCGGCGTAGACGATCTGGGCATCTACACCGAGCTCCGCGGCGCCTGCGTTTGCGGCAGAAGCTTGTTCCATTTGGTAGTCGTTGTCCTTGGTGATCAGTGAGATCAGGAAACGTAGTTTGGTCATGCGTTACCTCCGTGGCCAAGGATTTTCAAATCACCAGCCTTACGCAAAAAGCGACGCCGAGAATGATTTACGGAATGCCCGCATTGCGAGCGGCCACTTTCGAATCAAGTCTTCTCGCGAACGCAGCCGTGCGCATGGTGCAAAACGATAAATGTGCGGGGGCGTATGCGTCCCTGGTCACACGCCGGGGGAGACGTTAGCACGCCGGGGAACAGGTGCCAAGAGCAAGCGTTTACTTTTGCGCACTGCGGTTATGCGCTTCGTCCGTTATAATGCGCTTGATAAACGTCACTTCCTTCTCATCGTAGGGTAAACCGGTGGTTCGAAAGATGTCGTGGAACCACACGGCCGGCTCGCGGTCCACATAGGGATGCTGCCAGGAATCCCACGGATAATGCGTCTGCGTTTTTCCGGCCACCAGACCCCAATTAATGGAGGCGACTCTGTATTTCCTGGCGATGGGTAACGTGCCTTCGAACGTGCTGCCGTTGCCGCGCGCCATATATTCGGTGCACAGAATTGGGCGATGAAATTGTTGGAGCGAGAGCACGCGCCGCTCGAATTCGCTGGGCTTGTCGTAGCTGTGGAAGGAAATCACATCGGACAACTCGATTTGGATTTTCTCCACAGGGCTGAGCTTCTCCGGCGGAGACCATTCGCCCTTCCAGACACCGCTCGTCAAGGGTTGACTGGGATGCATCGAACGCGCCCATTCAAACGCGCGCGGCAGCAATTTGAGGATAATTTCGGTCTTGATCTCCGGGTTCAGATCCCCGCCACTGCTGCCGTTCGAATTGTCGGGCTCGTTCCAGACGTCCCAGGCCAGGATGCGGTTGTCGTTGGCGAAAGCGCCGACGACACCCTTGACGTAGGTTTCAAGACGCGGGTATTGCGCTTGATCCTGGAGTGCTTTTGTGCCGGGGCTTTGCACCCAGCCGGAATTGTGCACGCCGGGGCGCGGGGCACGCTGCTTTCCGAGTTGCGGATTGGCGTCCCAGCAGGAATCGAACAGGACGAGCAGAGGTCTGATGTGGTGCTTCGCGGCGATTGCTAGAAAGGTATCGATGCGCTTTCGAAAGGCCTCCGAGTCCTGCTGCCACGGCAAGTCGTGGAGAAAGACGCGCATGGTATTCAGGCCGATGGACTCCGCCCAGCCAAGCTCGAGATCGATGCGCTGAGGATCGAAGGAATCCGCCTGCCACATCTCGAGTTCGTTGATGGCGGTGGCGGGAATGTAGTTGCTGCCCACGAGCCAGGGCTGCTTCGCGTACCACTCGTTGGCGGCTTTCTCCGGCCAGCGCGCGGATGGCGAAGTGGGCGCTGGTTGAGCGGAAAGGGAAATACAGAACAAGGTCAGGAGGCTCGCGAACAATTTTTGCTTCATTCGAATTCGCATTTTTGGTCTCGATTGCTCAGGATTACGCCGTTCTGGGGCTGGCATTGAGAATATGCGCCTTCGCGGAGAAAAAAACCATTTAAGACCGGTCCAGATAATGAATCTCGCTGGCGTCGCGGAGGCGATTTGCGGCGGCTTCAGGCGTGAGGTCTCTTTGCGGAGCGCCCAAGAGTTCGTAACCGACCATGAATTTTTGAATGGTGGCGGAGCGCAGCAGCGGCGGAAAATAGTGCGCGTGCAGGTGCCATTCTTCGTAAGCCCGGCCGTCGGTGGGCTTCTGGTGGAAGCCCATGGAATAGGGGAAAGCAGTCTCAAATAAATTGTCATAGCGAATAGTGATGCACTTCATGATGTCGCCGAGGAGGTCGCGCTCTTCGCCGTTGAGTTGATCGATTGAAGCGAAATGGCGTTTGCTCAACAAGAGAGATTCGAACGGCCATACGGCCCAGAAGGGCACGACCGCCGCAAAAGCCTCGTTCTGGCAGACGATACGCTCGTTCAACTGCAGCTCCAACCGCAAGTAGTCGCAGAGCAGGCAGGAATGCTTCTCGGCGCGATACGATTCGAATGACGACAGCTCTCGAGACGGAAGATTCGGCAGTGAATCATTGGCCCAGATCTGGCAGTGCGGGTGGGGATTGCTTGCGCCCATCATCTCGCCGCGATTTTCGAAAATCTGCACATGGCGAATCCAGGGAATCTGCCCGAGTGCGGAATATTGCTCGATCCATCCGTCCACGACTCCGTGCAACTCCCGCGCGCTCATGCGCGGAACGCTCAGATCGTGCCGCGGCGAAAAACACATCACGCGGCAGACTCCGCTCTCGGACTTTCCGACAAGCAAGCCGCCCCGGTCGAATTGGAAAGGCGCAACATCCGGCAACATCGCGGGGTAATCGTTGGCAAAAACGTAAGTCTCCGCGTACGGCGGCGTTTGTGCGCCGCCAGCGCGCCGATTTCCCGGGCACAAATAACAGTTGGGATCGAAACTGACGGAAGCTGGCACATGAATCTTCTCGACTTTCCCCAGCCAGGGCCGCTGCGTCCGGTGAGGCGACACCAGAACCCATTCCCGGAGCAGCGGATTAAACCGCCGATGCGGAAGCCGATTTAGCTCTTCGAAGCTCATAAGCAAGGTCCAAAGTTGACGGATCGGAGCAACTGGCTGCCGTTCCCTTCTCCGCTAGTTCGCGTCACTTGGCGGTCTTTTTCTCTTCAATCTTGACTTGCTGCGCGCCTTCGGACGCCGGAGAAATGTAAATTTCAGGAGTCAAGCCGGTCCGGGAGAAATATTCCGCGGCCACGTTGCGCTTGAAATCGTTTACCGCCGCGGACTCGACCAGATTGATGGTGCAGCCGCCAAATCCGCCGCCAGTCATCCGCGCGCCAATCAGTCCTGGTTGCACGGAGGCAATTTCGACCATCAAGTCGAGTTCCTCGCAACTGACCTCATAGTCGTCCCGAAGGCTGCGATGCGAGTCCTGCATCAGTGCACCAAGGGCTTCGATATTTCCTTTGCCAAATGCCTCGAACGCGCTCTCCACCCGCGCGTTTTCCGTGATGACGTGGCGGCAACGCGCAAACACTTTCGGCGAAAGTCTCGCGCGCTGATTCTCCAGCCGATAAAGCGAGACGTCACGAAGCGCGCGAATTTCCGGAAAGACTTCGCGTAAGACGCGCACGCCCTCTTCGCACTCCGCCCGGCGCGCATTGTACTCGCCGGAAGCCAGTTCGTGCTTGACCATGGTGTTGCAAATCACCAACTGGAGGTCCGACGGAAGTTTCACGTATTTGTAATCGAGCGAGCGGCAGTCCAGCAGAAGCACATGCGAGGCACGGCCGTAGCACGAAACAAATTGGTCCATGATTCCCACGCGGGCGCCCACGAATGCGTTCTCGGCTTTTTGGCACAGTTGGGCCAGTTCTTTGCGGTCGACTTCATGCCCGCTGTTGTGCAGCAACGCAAAACCAACGGCAACTTCAATGGCCGCCGACGAGCTCAATCCAGATCCGAGCGGAACTTCCCCGGCGATATAGATATTTGCCCCGGTGACCGGCTTCCCTGCTTGACGAAGTGCCCACGCAACACCAACAGGATAGTTGGCCCAGTGTTTCTTCCCCGGAGGCGACAACGAATCAAAGTCCGCCTCGATCGTCTCCTTGAAATTCTCGGAATGAACGACCAGTTTCCGGTCAGCGCGCGGGGCGACTGCCGCCCAACAATAGAATTCAATCGCCGCAGGCAGCACGAAGCCATCGTTATAATCGGTATGCTCGCCAATCAGATTTACGCGGCCAGGCGCCCGGTAAACGCTCGCGCCGGTGCCGAAGCGCGCCTTGAATCCGTCCAGAAGTTGGCGGGGTGTTTTCAACGACCAGCATTATCACAGATTTGCTTTGCGTTCAGCCCGAGAATTTGCGCGAGAAGACCGACAGCCCGCTTCGCATGTAAGTTTCCGGCAGGCGCGTTCCCCTCCTTGGGAGTTTGAAGGTGGTTGAGGTAGGCTGCTGTCGTACGAAACCGCGCAAGCTATTTTCGCCGCAAACATGAGTCCCAAGGCTTTTCTTTCGCGACGAGTGGTGACGCCGCGCAGCATCGAAGCCGCGGCTATGCTCGTCCAAGACGAACGAATCCTCGATGTTGTTCCTCCAGATCGACTTCCCGCGGAAAGTTTCGTCACGGATTTTGGCGACGCCGCCATCCTGCCCGGTCTGGTGGACTCCCACGTGCACATCAATGAACCTGGCCGGACCGAATGGGAAGGATTCCGGACGGCGACACGCGCCGCCGCGGCCGGCGGCTGCACTACGCTCGTGGACATGCCGCTCAACTGTTTGCCGCCAACGACGACCGTGGCTGCGCTGGAAGAGAAACGCAGAGCGGCGAATGGCCAGTGCCACGTGGATTGGATGGCGTGGGGCGGAGTCGTCAGCGACAACCAGGACCACATCCAGGGTTTGGCCGCCGCAGGAGTGCCGGGATTCAAATGCTTTCTCATTCATCCCGGTATTGACGGCTTCACTATGGTCAATGAGCGGGAGCTGCGCGCGGCCTTGCCGCATGTCGCACGCACGGGCTTGCCCCTGCTGGTGCACGCGGAACTGCCCGGTCCGGTGGACGATGCGACGGGCCGATTGGCCCAGGCCGACTGGAGCACGTACGCAATGTATCTGCAATCGCGGCCGGATGAAGCGGAGCTTTCCGCGATCTGCTTAATGCTTGCTCTCTGCCGCGAATACCAATTTCGGCTGCACATTGTGCATCTCGCGACGGGCCAGGCGCTGGACCTATTGCGCGCGGCAAAATCAGAAGGACTTCCCGTCAGCGTCGAAACTTGCCCGCACTATCTACATTTCAGTTCAGAGGATATCGTTGACGGCCAGACACTCTTCAAGTGCGCGCCGCCCATCCGCAGCCGCGAGAATTGCGAAAAACTCTGGCAGGGCCTACGAGAAGGAGTGATCGATCTGGTGGCCACAGATCATTCTCCCTGTCCGCCGGAGATGAAGCGGCTGAGCGAGCGGAGCTTTCGAACGGCCTGGGGCGGGATTGCCAGTCTCTCGCTGGCCCTCCCGGTGATGTGGACTGAGGCCAATCGCCGCGGATTCACGCTTGCCGATATCGCGCGATGGATGGCGGAAGGTCCGTCGCGGCTTGCCGGATGCGACTCGCGCAAGGGGCGTATTGCAAAGAATTTCGACGCCGACTTTGTGGTGTTCGAGCCGGAAGCCGAGTTCATCGCGACGGAGGAGCATCTTCATTACCGCCACCGCGTTTCGCCCTATCTTGGAGGAAAACTTCGCGGCGTGGTGAAAGCAACTTACTTGCGCGGAAACTGCGTTTTTGCCGATGGAAAATTTCCCGGCGAGCCGCTCGGGCGCGAATTGCGGCGCTGACCGCCGCACGGAAGCCTCAAATAGATTTTGAAACTCCTGCCATTTCATACAGAATACCGCCAGCAAGGAAAATTTATGACGGTCCGTCACATCATTGGGGCTTCCGTGCCGCGCAAGGAGGGCTGGGACAAAGTCACCGGAGCGGCGCGCTACGTCGATGATATGGTTCTGCCCGGTATGATTTACGGCGCGACCGTGCGCAGTAATGTGCCGCGCGGCAAGATCAGAAAGATTACTTTTAATCCTAGCGTTGTGTGGGACGAATTTGTCATCGTAACCGCCGCGGACATTCCCGGAAAAAACTGTATCGCGCTGATTTTGGAAGACCAGCCTTGCCTGGCCACGGAAACAGTAAATCACGCGGAAGAGCCGATTCTGCTTCTGGCGCATGCGGACCGCCACAAGCTTCGAAAAGCGGTGGAGGCCGTCGAAATCGAATACGAGCCTCTGCCGTCCGTGCACACCATCGAAGAGAGCGAGCGGAAATCCACAATCATTTGGGGCGCTGACAATACTCTCAAGAGCTTTCTGATTGAAAAGGGTGACACGGACACCGTATGGAAAGAGGCGGCGCACATCGTGGAGGGCGAGTACTTCACCGGCGCGCAGGAGCAACTCTATATCGAGAATAATGGCGTGATCGCTGCGTTCGATCCTGCGAATGGCGTGACGGTGTGGGGTTCGCTGCAGTGTCCTTACTACGTTCATAAGGCCCTGATGGCCCTTTGCGCGTTGCCCGAAGAAAAAGTTCGGGTCGTGCAAATGGAAACGGGAGGCGCGTTCGGAGGAAAAGAAGAATATCCATCCATGATTGCCGGCCACGCCGCGCTCTTGGCGATCAAGTCCGGCCGGCCGGTGAAGATTGTTTACGATCGCATGGAAGACATGGCGGCGACGACGAAGAGGCATCCTTCGCGGACGCGGCATCGCACTGCCGTCAGCAAAGATGGAAAAATTCTGGGAGGCGAAATCGAATTCACCATCGATGGCGGAGCTTATGCGACGCTGTCTTCCGTGGTGCTGTCGCGGGGCACGATTCACGCCGGCGGTCCATATTATTGGCCGAGCGTGCGCATTCGAACAAAGGCCTTGGCGACGAACACGCCGCCGCATGGCGCCTTTCGCGGATTTGGCGCGCCGCAGAGCCTCTTCGCCATGGAGCGCCACATGGACCGCATCGCGCAGGTCGTGGGGATTCCTCCAGTCGAAGTTCGCCGCAGGAATTTTCTGAAGCAAGGGCAGACGACAACTACGGAACAAACGATTCGCGAACAAATTGATTTGGATGGCTTGCTTGGCCGCGCGCTGGAGCTTTCTGACTATCAAGCAAAGAAAAAACGCTTTGCGGAAGAAAATAAAAAAGGGATGCGTAAAAAAGGAATCGGGATCGCGGCTTTTTTGCATGGCGCGGGATTCACGGGCTCAGGCGAACGCTATCTGAATTCGCTGGTGGGTGTGGAAGGGCGCGCCGATGGGAAAGTTCGCGTGCTGGTTTCCAGCGCGGAATTTGGCCAGGGGACAAATACCGTGCTATGCCAGATCGCGGCCGAGGCGCTGGGGCTGCCTTATGAAACTGTTGCCATCGCGCAGCCGGATACCACTGTTGTGCCCAACAGCGGTCCGACCGTCGCTTCGCGCACCGCGATGATTGTGGGCAAACTCGTTCAATCCGCAGCTAAGGGAATCAAGGAAACGCTCGTGGAAAGCGGACTGCTTGAAGGTGAATACACTGCGGAACAATTTCGCGCCGCGTGCGGGGCATACATCTCCAAGCACGGAACGTTGAAATCTTATGCGCGCTATGAAGCGCCGGCCGATGTTTATTGGGATGATGAAAAATATCGCGGCGAAGCCTACGCGGCGTTTGCCTGGGCCGTTTACGTCGCGGAGGTCACTGTGGATCTCACGACTTATAGCGTGACGGTCGACGACTTCCTGGCGCTTCAGGAAATTGGCAAGGTATTGCATCCGGTCCTGGCAGCCGGCCAGATTGCAGGTGGCGTGGCGCAGGCGATTGGTTTCGCGCTGTACGAAAAAGTGCTTTGGCAGAACGGGCGCATGATCAACAACCAGATGACAAATTACATCATGCCTGGTTCCGCCGATCTGCCCCCGATTCGTGTGTTTTTTGAGGAGCTTGGCAACGTTCATGGCGCGCACGGCGCCAAGGGCATCGGAGAGTTGCCCATGGATGGGCCTGCGCCAGCGATTGTAAACGCCGTGGAAGATGCCATCGGTGTTTCCTTCCATTCGATTCCACTGCTGCCGGAAGATTTGTTTGCGGCTTTGCGGACCGGATCACTTGAGCAAAATGCTCCTTCTTCGGCGCGAGGGACGGCATGAATCCTTCACCGGAGTTGAGCGCGAAGTGCGAAGTGTTTTTTACCGTCAACGGCGAGGCGGCGAAAGTGCTCGCGCATCCCATGGAAAGATTGCTGGACGTGCTGCGCAACAACCTGGGACTAACCGGCACGAAAGAAGGATGCGGCGAAGGCGAATGCGGTTCGTGTGCCGTGCTGTTGGACGGGATGCTGGTGAATAGCTGTCTCATTCCCGTGGCGCAGGCTAGCCGCGCGAGTGTCGTCACTATCGAAGGGATCTCAGCACACGCGTTGATAAAATCTCTGCAGCAGGCGTTCCTCGAATGCGGTGGCGCGCAGTGCGGCATTTGCACGCCTGGAATGATCCTGGCAGCCGTGCACTTGCTCGAGAAAAAGCCTAAACCCGCGATGGCGGAAATACGAGAGGGACTCTCGGGGAATCTTTGCCGCTGCACAGGTTACATGCAAATTTTCGAAGCGGTGGAAAGGGCGGCGCAGAGTAGAGTCGCGAAATGAGAGCCGATCCAGCGGAGTACAAACTCGTCTCGCCGGCCAATCTGCGATCGGTGCTGTCGCTGATGGCAGCAGAGCCAGCTCAGTGGCTGCCGATTGCCGGCGGGACCGATGTAATGGTTTTGTACTCCGCCGGAAAACTGACCAGCCAGAAGTTGATCAATATATGGAGTATTCCGGAGCTTCGCGAAATCGAGGCTTTTCCCGAGAGCATCCGAATCGGGGCCGCGTGTACTTACACAGCGTTGCGCGGGCATGAAATTATTTCGCGTGAATTTCCCCTGTTGGCCGCGGCTGCTTCGTGGACTGGCGGAATCGCCAATCAGAATCGAGGAACGCTGGGGGGCAATATCGCCAACGCGTCGCCGGCCGCCGATTCCCTTCCCGCCCTGCTTGTCTATGACGCCGAACTAACCCTAATTTCTGAGCGCGGCGAGCGACGCGTTCCATATCGGACTTTTCACACCGGCTACAAGCAGACAGCGCTCGCGACTGACGAATTGATTCGAAGCATTTCGCTGCCCCGACGATTCTCTGGTTATATTTCGTATGCGCGAAAGGTTGGAGCCCGCAACGCGCAGGCCATTTCGAAAGTTTGCTTCGCTGGGTTGGGGCAAGTCTCGAATGGAACGATTCGCGAAGCGCATCTCGCGCTTGGGAGCGTCGCGCCTGTTCCGCTTCGCTTGAATGAAACAGAGCGCATGCTCACTGGAAAAAAGATTGAGATATCGTTAATCGATGCAGCCAGAGAGAGCGTGGTCAGCGAGATTCGGCCCATCGATGATATTCGTTCTACGGCTCAATATCGGGCAGCTGTGGCTGGCAACCTTGTCGCCGAATTTTTGGAAAAGCTTGCTGCTGAAGGAGTGAAAGCGTGAGCGAGGCGCTCGCTCGCTGGAACGAATTGCCGTCGGAAGAAGCCGAGCGCAAAATTCTTGCCTGCTGCGGCTCGAATGCGTGGGCCGCTGCCATGGCGTCGCGGAGGCCGATCCAGGATGCAGCTTCGTTGCTTGCGGTTTCCGATGAAATTTGGCGCGGCCTGAGCGAAGCGGATTGGCTTGAAGCGTTTCGGAGTCATCCGCGAATCGGAGAAACGCACGCGGAACAACCTGTTGACAGGCAATCTTCGGCGTGGTCCTCACAGGAACAACAGAAAGCGGCCGCTGCAGATGAAGCCTTGAAGATGGCCTTGAAGTGGGGCAATCGCGAGTACGAACAAAAGTTCGGACGGATCTTCATTGTTTGCGCGACGGGGAAATCCGCCACCGAAATCTTGGAGATTCTGCGGCGCAGGCTGCACAATGATGAGGCCACCGAACTGCAACAATCGGCCGAGGAGCAACGACAAATCATGCACCTCCGTCTGAAAAAATGGATCGCAGGATGAGCCGAATTTCCACGCACGTCTTAGATACGTCCTCGGGCAAACCCGCCGCAGGCGTACAGGTTCGCTTGGAACGTCAGGACTCCTCCGCCAAATGGTCTTCCCTCAATTCCGCTCGAACGGATCAGGACGGACGGTGCCCGCAATTATTGCCCGAAGGCGCAACGCTCGCGGAAGGCGTGTATCGATTGGTGTTCGACACCGCAAGATACTTCGCAACTTGCGGCGTGAACGGATTGTATCCGTCAGTCGAGATTTTGTTTCGCGTTCGAACCGGAGAATCGCAATTTCACATTCCGTTGCTGCTGAGTCCGAACGGATACACCACGTACCGGGGAAGCTGAGATGAGTTCTGCGATCCGAGAATGGCTGAACCTCGGCGTGCGATGGATTCACGTTTTCGCCGGAATTATGTGGGTGGGGCAGACCTACTATTTCACATGGCTTGACGGCCAGTTCGGAAAACTCGAAAAAGAAGCGCGTTCGAACGGCACCGCTTCGAAAGTGTGGATGGTGCACAGCGGCGGTTTTTATTCCGTCGAAAAACAAAAGTCCCTGGGCGTGGCACCGGAGCAGGTGCGTTGGTTTCGTTGGGAAGCGCTTACGACCTGGCTCGCTGGGGTGATTCTCCTGGTCCTTGTTTATTACCTCGGGGATGGGCTCATCGATCCGGACGTTGCGGACATTTCTAAACAAGCGGGCATTGCGATCGGAGTCGGAGCCATGGTGGCCGGGTGGATTATTTACGATTTGGCCGTGCGCTCGCCATTGGGAAAATCAGAGATAGCGTTCGCGGGATTTGGTCTGGTGATGACGGCAGTAGCGGGCTGGGGATTGACGCACATGTTCAGCGGGCGCGCTGCGTACATCCACGTGGGGGCGGTCTTCGGCACCATCATGACGCTGAATGTGTGGATGCGCATTCTCCCCGCACAGCGCAAAATGATCGCTGCGGCGGCAGCGGGCGAAAAATTCGATGCGTCGCTCGGCGCGCAAGCGAAATTGCGGTCGAAGCACAATACCTTCATGGCCGTGCCGGTCGTTTTTCTGATGCTGAGCAATCATTTTCCGGTCGCGACTTATGGGAACCGGTACGGATGGGAGATCATGCTGGCGCTTGTTGTGGCTGGATGGATTGCGGCGAAATTGATCCGGGAGTTCTGAGTCAGACGAAATTTGTGCTGTGAGGGAAAGTTAAGTTCAGTGCTGACGAATAGTAGTCTTGCAAAACTCGCGGAAGAGGTGATTGCACGCTGCCAGAAGCTGGCGTCGTTTTCAGAAGACGCCGTCGGCACGCGGCGGACCTTTCTTTCGGCGCCGATGCATGATTGCCACCGGGAAGTTTCTTCGTGGATGAAAACCTTGGGCATGATTGTGTCGGTGGATGCGGTTGGGAATTTGCGGGGATTTTATCCGGGGACGTCTCCGGGCGCGCCGCGGATTATGATGGGGTCGCATTTGGACACGGTGCCAAATGCCGGGGCCTACGATGGAATCCTTGGAGTGGTGCTCGCGGTGGCGTTGGTGGAATCCTTGGACGGAATGAAGCGGCCGTTTGGAATCGAGGTCATTGGCTTTTCAGAAGAAGAAGGAGTGCGGTTTGGAGTTCCGTTCATCGGGAGCCGAGCGCTGGTGGGCCGAGTGGATGAAGAGCTTCTCAGCCGAAAGGATGCGCAAGGAATTTCCGTCCGGAAGGCGATTCAGGATTTTGGGTTGAACCCAAATGAAATTTCCAAAGCGGCGCTGAGAGAAGATGTTTTGGGGTTCCTCGAATTTCACATCGAGCAGGGGCCGGTGCTGGAAAGTTTGGGGCGTCCACTCGGATTGGTGGAAGCCATCGTAGGGCAGAACAGATTGGAATTTACTTTTTCCGGGCAGGCGAATCATGCGGGCACGACGCCCATGAATTTGCGGCACGATGCGCTGGCAGCGGCTGCGGAGTGGATTGTCGCGGTTGAAAATCTGGCAAAGCAAACGACGGGGATTGTTGCGACGGTGGGATTCGTGGAAGCAAAGCCGGGCGCGATGAACGTGATTGCGGGAGAAGCGCGCGCCACGCTGGATATTCGGCACGCTTCGGATCGCGCGCGAACGGAAGCGCTGGATGAATTGATCCGGCAAGCGGAATCGATTGCGGCGCGGCGCGGCGTGACCGTGAAATGGCGGACACTGCTGGCGCAAAATGCCGTCGCGATGGATCCGTTTCTCACGCGGCAGATCGAACAAGCCATTCAAAAAGCCGGTTGCGCGCCGCATCGCATGGCCAGCGGAGCGGGGCACGATGCCATGATCCTGGCAGAAAAAGTTCCCGCGGCGATGATTTTCTTGCGGACGCCGGGAGGCATCAGCCACGATCCAGCGGAGTCGGTGCATCTGGACGACGTGGCAAAGGCGCTGGAGTGCGGGCATCATTTGCTAGCGGAGCTTGCGGCTTCGCATGAATTTCTGGGAAGGACGTGCCGTGCATAACCTGGGTCAGACGCGCAGTTCGCATCAACGCAATCACCTGCTGCTGACTCCCGATACTTTTGTGCGCACGACTCTGCCGGGGATGAAGAATGCCTCAGCCATCGTTCATGTTGGCCCGGCGGTGAGCGCGGGGTTCACCGAGTACACCGCCGAATTTGAACCGAAAGGCGAATTGGGAAATACCTCCGCGCAGCGATTTATTTACGTGATGCGCGGAGCTGCGACGCTGGAAGCCAAAGGCAAGCGGCACGAGCTGAGCGCGCGCGGCTATGCCTATTTGCCCGAAGACTTTTCCCACAAGATTGTTGCGAAAGAAAAGAGCCGGGTTGCCGTTATTGAAAAACCCTACGAGCGAATCGAGAAAACCGAGCCACCGCGGTTGCTGGTTTCCAGCGAGGATGCCGTTTCTTCGCATGCGCTCGATGGTGATTCCGATTTGCAGGTGAAATGTTTGCTTCCCGACGAGCCACAATTTGATTTCGCGGTGAACACCATGGTGTACCAGCCGGGCGCGGCGCTCAGCATGGTGGAAATGCACGTGATGGAGCACGGGCTGATCATGCTCGAAGGGAGCGGCATCTACCGGTTGGGCGATGCATGGTATCCGGTGACGGCGGGGGATTTTATCTGGATGGGGCCGTGGTGTCCGCAATGGTTTGGGGCGATCGGAAAAGTCCCCGCCAAGTATTTGATTTACAAGAACTGGAACCGGCATCCGCTCGGTGAACCAAAAAAATGAAATTGGAAATCGACCAGCGGCGGCTGAACTCGGAACTGGAGACGTTGGCGACCTTTTCGGATGCGGAGCCGCCCACGGTCACACGAATTGTTTTCACACCGACGGATCTGAAGGCACGCGCTTGGGTGATTTCCCGCTGTGAAGAAGCGGGGCTCGCGGTGCGGCAAGACGCGATTGGAAATATTTTTGCGCGGTGGAACGGCGCTGATCCCACGGCTCCTGCCGTGGGAACTGGCTCGCATATTGACGCGATTCCGAACGCCGGCAAATACGATGGCGTCGTCGGAGTGCTTGGCGGACTCGAAGCGATTCGCGCGCTGCAGCGGAACGGATTCCGGCCAAAAAGCTCGATAGACCTTCTGGTGTTCGCAACGGAAGAACCAACGCGGTTTGGCATCGGCTGCCTGGGGAGCCGGCTACTTTCGGGAACGTTTTCCGCGGAGACCGCTACGAAGTTTAAGGATCGCGACGGCGAATCGGTGGATGAAGTTCGGAAAAGAGCTGGGTTCAGCGGAAAGCTTGGCGATGTGAAACTTCCCAAAGGATATTACAAAGCGTTTGTTGAGCTGCACATCGAGCAAGGACCGCTCCTCGAACAAGCGAAAACATCTCTTGGAATCGTGAAGAACATTGCGGCACCGGCGAGTTTGCGCATTGCGATTGAAGGTGCGGGCGGGCATGCCGGTGGAGTGCTCATGCCGAACCGCAAGGATGCGCTCTGCGCGGCGGCGGAACTGATCCTCGCGGTGGAAAACGCGGCACGGTCGAGCGGTGCGGTTGACACGGTTGCCACCGTGGGCGTGTGCGATGTTTTTCCAGGCGCGGTGAACAGTATTCCAAGCCGCGTGAAAATGACGGTGGACTTGCGCGACACGGAATTGGCGCGGCGCGATGGCGTGATGAAGGCGATCGAGCGCGCGGCGCAGCACATTTCCGCGAAGCGCCACGTCTCGATCCAGCCGGAATTGCTGAACGCGGATGCGCCGGCGGATTGCGCTCCCGAAGTGCGCGGGGCGCTGGCTGAATCTTGCCGCAAGCATGGATTTTCCTTTCTCGAGATGGTCAGCCGGGCTTATCACGATTCCCTTTTCATTTCGCGGATCGCTCCGACTGGAATGCTTTTCATTCCCTGCCGCAATGGATACAGCCATCGGCCTGATGAATACGCCGCGCCCGAGGATATTGGGCGGGGGGCGCTGGTGCTGGCAGAGTCGCTGGCGAAGCTGTCGAGCTGAGCTGGACGAAGTATACTGCGAGCGCAAAGCACCTTGAAGGGAGCCAAACAATGCCGCGCGAACGACTGACTCGGGGATTCCTCTGGCTTTCGGTGATCGGTTGGGGTATCGGCTTGGGCGGCAAATTGTTCGACCTCATCATCGTGGCGGGAGCGTGGAGCGCGGCGCCGCCGGCGTCGTTTGCTCTCTTGCCCTATGGTCCCCGGTTTCGGTTGAACACTGGAGATTTTTTCCAGCCCCTGAGCGCGCTGATGGTGGTGGGGGTCCTGGGAGCACTCATCAGTGGATGGAAGACCCGATTTGAGTATCGCGTTTGGTTGTGGCTGCCAGTAATAGCGTTTCTCGTTATCTGGATCCTTACCCCCACTGTGTTTTGGCCGATGATCCGTGAACTCTATGGGACAGCTACGGGTAGGATTACCAGGAGCGACGCCGAGGCGATACTTCTGGCGCGACGGTGGATCATCTGGGATTGGGCGCGAGTAGTGATGATCGCCGTCGGGTATGTTTCATCGATTCGGGCGATCAGTGTGCCTTATCCGCGTGAAGGTTGAGAGGCACACGGATGGTGCCGCGTGAGAGGAGAGATCCTTCGTCGCGATGCTCCTCGGGACAGGAATCCTTATCGGATTACTGGTTAACAATAACAGGCCCCCCTCCCCCCTCTTTTTCATAAGTGTTGATTTTAAAGGGACTTTAAGTTGTTTTAGAATCAACACTCCTGGAAGTGTTGATTCTAAAGGTGGTTACGGGAGTTATTATCGGACGTTCTGCACAAGTATTGATTCTAAATGATTTGGTACTTGGAGCGGAACGGGTTGCGGTGGTGATTGAGGGTTGGGTTCTGGTGCGGCGGAGTGCTCCGGTTGCAACGTTGGAGCAACTTGGGAAGGGGGCTCGGGAGGGGCAGGAAGCATGAGACAGGAGACCTCCCGCTCGTGCGGGGCATTTCCGCCAGGAGCATTGGCGTATTCGTCTTGGGCGATCTTGATGGATTGGTTCAAGGTGTGACCGAGAAGGGCCAGGGAGACTGCGGTTTTGGGTTTGATGTGGCCGCGGGCGACGGCGGAAAGGACACGGCCAAGGGCGGCGGCGAAATCGGGGGCACATAGAACCTTGCCGCAAAACAAAGAAGCTAAATCCTCACCGGCTTGTTTTGCGATGAGGGCTTCGGCTTCTTTCTTGGCGTGGTAGTAGCAGAGATGCCGGTGGCCTGAGCGGCGCGGAGTGCGGCACTGGCGGCCATCGGCAAAGGTGAAAGCACACAAACGGGAACGGTCCTTCTTCGGTGTGGCCGCAGAACGGCCAACGGACTTGCTAGTGGACATGGAAGTCTCCAGAAAAGTTAGATTTAAGTTGTAAGGGGAGTCTCGCGGAAGCGAGGCGCACTACTTTACGGGGATAATGTAGCAGAGCCGTGACCGGGTTGTCAATAGGAAACTGCGAAGAAAAATCCCCACCCTCAAAACCGAGGGCCGGGCACCCGGCGCCTGCCCAGAGGCCAGCCCAGCGAGATTTCTGTCAGGTCAGCTAGATAAGCCTTTGGGCTAGGCGCTTCAATAGGACTCGTGACGTTAGGAGAACGAGGTGCAATCGAAACGTTGAATCCTCTTCGTCCGATAATCCGGGATGCGCTCCCTGAGGGTGCAAGCGCCGAAAAAACCCTTCCAGAAATCCTGTACCTTGTCCGGTCCACTCATTGAGTTCCTGGGAGAAGAACGGTGGGTTTGTCTGAGACAGCCAGATTCTGCGCTGGTTGCCGGGCGGAGGAACTGGAACACCGAGATGCGCACCTAAGCTTTGTGCAATATCGTCGTATAAACCTTCAGCAAATGCTCTGAGTTGCGCATTAGCGGCTGCCCAATCTCCTCGGGCGTGAGCCGCGATGGCCTGATTGAGATGTCCCAGCGGAATGTCGAGATGAAGCCCCTCCAGGAGAGCGTGAACCTCATCGTCTGCGCGGGAGAGGTCTAGGGCCTCGGGGAGGGTTCTGCGAAGTGCCCCGCCTTCTACCGTAAACCCGTCCCTAGCCAGAGCGCGATTGAGTGGCCCGTTGCTCCGACAAAAGCCCTGATAGTCAAATTGATCGTCATAACGGACGAAGCGCCGAACTTCCTCTGTTACTAATTGGCCGACGACTGTATCCGTACGGTTCTCGCCGTCCTCATTAATTCGGCCGGGATCCGCAAGCAAGTATCTTGCGAGAGCACTCGCTCGGTCTCGCATTGAGGCACCCACAACACAATCTTCTAGACCGTGCTCGAGAAGGAACCGTGTAATCCTCGCGTGGCCCGCGTTTTCAAGCAGGTCGGTCGCGGCCAGTACAGTCTTTCTTGAAAATTGCGCCATAGCACACTTTAACATCCTATTTTACTCAGGAAAAAGGCCGGACTCGAACGTCCGGACTTTACCCTCAAAACCGAGGAGTGCGGTACTCGATTGGTCTGCGTGGGGTCTTTTCGCCGCTCGCGCACGCAAAATCGTGTCAGCGGGGCATCTCTTGGGCTCCCGCGATCGCGAATGATTGGCAGCCGTCGCTACTTCAGGAACCTGCGGGGGGCCGCTCACGTATCCCATGTGTGTAATCGTATTCGTCACGATCCAAGAACTTCTCCCATGGGTAAGGAGCACGTCCGATCTGTGCGCGCATACTGTTCCAGGCGTTGAATGTCTCAATGTAGTGATATTGAAACGGTTCGTCCGTCATACCCATCATTGATCGCAAGCAGTCGAACTGAATGCAATCGTCGTAGTCTGGACCCAGGTGAGCATCTGTTTTTGCTTCCAGATAGTTAACTTCAGATCGGACGCTTGGTCGCATTTTCTCGCTGGGCTTCACTGGAATGATTCGCAGGACGCCCTTATCCAGCAATCGCTCGAGATCTGGGTGCAAAAGGATTCTGAGGCCGGGGACACCGCAACGTTCGGTCTCGTACGCCCGAACGATACCCGTTCCCAGGAACTGCGACATGTGAAAGGATACGTGCTCGGACGAGTCCGTGAGGAATCGCAGCATGCGGTACGAGCCGTGGGCAAGCCCCATGCGGGCGGGCGTCTCGCTCGTGACCAGTTCGAACATGAGCGTGCGTGCGAGATGAATCGCATTATCGAGGCTGTCTATTCGAAAGAAAGCCGAATCGGAAAACACTATTGCGGTGCCTGCTCCCATCTCCTGGAGGCGCACACGAGCTTGGTTTAGACAGCGATGAAAATTGATAAACCGGTATCCGAGCAGGCTCTCCGCGGGAGATGGGGAATACAGTTCAACGCCAGTAAAGATCGGGCTAAGCTCGTTGAGCTCATCACCTTCCTTTTCGACGAGAGCTGCAAAGCCGAGCATGTCCACAAACAGAATGAACGTCGTCTGGAATGGTTGTGGCATCGGATGCTTGGCAGAAGTATTTTCCAGCTTAGCACGGCCCATCGTGCTGCTTTAGCGAATTCCTGCGGGTACTATTGGCTCGGTTGAAACTAAACCTCCGCCAGCAATTCGCGGTGGCGTCCACCGCGTCGCTGGCTAAGTTTCTCGTCGGTAAGACGGAAGTTTAGGAACGGAAGTCGGCAAACGGGAAGTGATCGCGATTGCTCCCGGTTGACGGGCTACTCGGAACTTAGCAAAGAAGGGAGAATCAAAATCGGATCATGGCGAACATGCAAAGCGGTGGCGGCAGCAAACTTGGTGTAGGCTCTCGGCGGGAGAAAAACATGTTCAAGTTCAGACTAATGGGGTTGGCGATTCTTGTGCTGGCGTGGGGCGCGCCAGGGAGGGCGCAGTTTGCGCATACGGAGCACAAACAGATTGTGGATGCGGGCGGCAAGCCGCTCCTTGTTCGGGCGACAAATTTGGGGAATTGGATGGTGCCGGAGGGTTACATGTGGCTGTTCCAAGGCGGACCGCAATCTCCTGGGGAGATTCGCGCGCTGGTGTTGGAGCTGCTTGGACCGGAAGGGGCGGCGGCATTTTGGCAGAAGTGGCGCGAGAACTATGTCACGCGGGAGGACATTGCGCTGCTGCACCGGGCGGGGTTCAACGCGATTCGAGTTCCTTTGCATTACAGCTTGTTTGAGAGCGACGACGCGGAAGGCTTTAAATTGCTGGACAGGTTGATCGCGTGGTGCCGGGCGGAAAACCTTTATGTGATCCTGGATTTGCATGCGGCGCCGGGCGGGCAGACGGGCACGAACATCGATGACAGCGCGGGCTATCCGTGGCTGTACCAGAGTCCACTGGAGCAAGAGCACCTGGTGGCCGTCTGGCGACGGCTGGCGGCGCACTATCGCGATGAGCCGGCGCTGCTCGGTTATGACCTGTTGAATGAGCCGAT
>WNFC01002845.1_pt1 | contig 21322 bp, 18 predicted proteins | sample 5400541 | NCBI WGS metagenome assembly WNFC01 (sample SAMN13153342, study PRJNA577476) | soil metagenome | isolation source: 120 cm saprolite under Douglas fir tree site 2 hole 2 replicate 1 | place: USA:California | collected 2015-04-18
ACGGTAAAAATCATCGCCAGCGTGGGCTCGTCGATCAGCAGCGGCTCCAGCGGCATGGGGTTTAGCAAATCCGTGATGCTTTCCCCGATGTTGATTCCCTCGACGCCCGCAATCGCCACCAGATCGCCAGCCGGGACGGCCTGCGCTTCATCTCGTTCCAGGCCGCGGAACGTATACAGCTTGGTGATGCGCGTCGGCGTCAGCCTGCCATCGAGCTTGCTGATGCCCACCTCTGCGCCGCGCTTCAGCGTGCCGTTGAATACGCGCCCGATCGCGATGCGTCCCAGGAATTCGCTGTAATCCAGGTTCATCACCTGAATTTGCAAAACGCCATCGGGATCGCCGGGGGGAGCTGGAATGTGTTTTACGATGGCCTCGAAAAGTGGCAGCAAATCCTTCGAGCCGTCCCCCGGCGTCCGCTGCGCCACGCCATCGCGCGCATTCGTGTAAATGATGGGGAAGTCGAGCTGGTCTTCGGTGGCGTCCAGGTCGATGAAGAGATCGTAGATTTCGTCCAGGACTTCCTTGGCGCGCGCGTCGACGCGGTCGATCTTGTTCAGCACGATCACCGGAGGCAGCTTCGCCGCCAGCGCTTTTTGTAGAACGTAACGCGTCTGCGGCAGTGGTCCTTCGCTCGCATCCACAAGCACCACGACGCCGTCCACCATGCGCAGCGCGCGTTCCACTTCGCCGCCAAAGTCACTGTGGCCCGGCGTGTCCACAATATTGATTTTCGTATCGTGAAAGAATAGCGCGGTATTCTTCGCCAGAATCGTGATGCCGCGTTCGCGTTCCAGGTCGTTGGAGTCCATCACACGCTCGATGACGGCTTCGTTCGCGCGGAAAATCCCGCTTTGCCGGAGCATTGCGTCCACCAAGGTGGTCTTGCCGTGGTCCACATGCGCGATGATGGCGATGTTGCGAATCTTTTGACTCATAGTTCCTGCTTGTCGTGCCTTCAGCCCCGCCGGGGGAAATTCCTGTAAAGACAAAAATAGCTGCTGAAACAACCAGCAGCCCGGACGAATCTCTTGCAGTGCGTTACCCCGACACGGTCGGGGTCCAGTAAATCCTCAGGTGCGGTCGAGCAACTTACAGTTTATCAGATGCGATGCGCTGCAGCTAGCCAAGAAGGGGCAGAATGACGTTAAAGGTGGCAGTTCGCCTTAGCGTCCTTTCAGGTGTTTACCTGATTGTCCCTAAAGCGGGACTGGAGAAAATTGCCCGCATGCAGAACTTCTGGCTTGGCGAAATAGCGTTTGTCAACTACTGGCGCGTACTCGAGGCGCAGTGTCCTGGTGTGGTCAAAGCTCCCGAGTTCTCGCATATGAGTTTCGTGGAGCGCCAGGCATGGGTTGAAGCCGCGAAAGCCGTTGGGGAGCAAATTCGCGATAGCTTTTGTGTTGCTTCCTCGAAGTAACGCCGGCACCGTGCCCGGGAATCGGCGCCTCCGCGCTATTCCACGCGCAGAGCGACGATTGGGTCCACGCGGGCCGCGCGGCGTGCCGGAACGTAACAGGCTACCAGCGCCGCGAAACCGAGCACAAGCGCCACTCCAACATAGGTGAGCGGATCCTGAACGGAAGAAGCCGCAGGAGTGCTCGATAGAATTGTGTCGTTCGGGAATCAGCCGCTGCCATGGTGTCCTCCAGCGGCGCCACTACAGCACCGCTCTTTGGACCACTCGCTGTTTTCGGAATCTCCTCGCCCGGCTCCGGGAATCCCTTTACGCGGTCCGAGTTTTCTTCAACAAATTTCTCGACCGCGCGATGGACAGGATTTCGTCCATTCTTTCCGCTTCCGCGGTTGCTACTTGCCGACCCTGTGGCGTCAATCGGTAATAACGGCGCCGCTCGTCGTCTTCGGATTCCGCCGGTCGGGAACGCAACTCAACGATTAGGTCATCGTTCAGCAAGCGCTTGATGATTCCGTACAGAGTCCCCGTGCTCAGCCGGACCTTGCCGCCGGTGCGCAGCTCCACCTCTTTGAGAATGGCATAGCCGTGGAGATCGTCCCCGGCGAGCGCCAGCAGCACGTGAAACATCGCTGGCGTCAGTGGCCCGAAGGGTTCAGCGTTGGTTTGCGCAGGACTCAAAGGCGCGGCTCCGTAGAAAGCATTCTGTCGTCATACGCTATATCGTCACACGCCATAGTGTCAAGGGAAATTTCGCGGCGCCATTCTTGTAAAGACTATGGCTTCCCGGTTTCTGCCGGGCTCCTCTTTGCGGGCAGCTCGCTCAAGTGCGCGACGCACGCGGCTGCAGTGAAGCGCACTACGTCCTTCTCATCGTCCAGGGCAGCCGCAATTTTGGGAACGAGCGCGCGGTCTCCCCGCTGCGCGATGGCTTCCAGCGCTGCTGCTCGCACCGCCCAGTTCTCGTCTATCGTAAGTCTTGCCCAATATACCAATATAAAGGACCGAAACGCGCGCGTCCGACTCCAAGTAGGATTAGTTCAGTTTGAGCCACATGCAATGCCGCATTCTCTTGGTTCGTGAAGTTGGAAACCACTGGTTTGCGGTCTTAGGCGCACGGTGCCACAAATTGGCACGCTAGTGGCGAGGGCAAGTTCCATTAATTCATATAACGAGCCTCTAAATTTAGACGATTTCCATCCGTAACATCCCGATTTTAAGATTCCCCGATCGCCCGCAACTGTGTGGTCACGGCTCAACGATTTCACTGAACTTATGGATTAAATTTTTCGTAATAGAAAACCCTCGACTGTTTCTTACGTCTATACCTCATAAGGGTGGGCGTCTATGTCACCGGAAGTGATCTCGATGCGAGAGCCGGATGAACCGATGATTTCGGAGCGGCTACTCCTGTCCTCTGGCCGTTATGTAAGTTTTGGGCCGTTTCGCATTGACCAGCAGCGGCAGGGTTGTCACCCGCGAGGAGCTGCGCATGCGGCTCTGGCCCGCCGATACGCACGTGAACTATGACGCCAACGTGAACACCACCGTCAACAAACTCCGCCAGGCGCTTGGCGATTCCTCCGATAAGCCGCTCTATATCGAGACCATTCCGCGGAAAGGCTACTGCCTCCTGGTGCTGCCCGAGGTATCCGACAAGGCCCCGCATTCGCACTTCGCCCAGGGTGAGCCATCTGCTGGTTCCGCTCCAGCATCCTCTCAACGCTCGGGCGGCCTGACATTTTCAAAATCGGATGTTTGGATTGTGCTCGGCGTGATCGGCCTGATTCTTGCCGGGATGCTCCTCGGGGCAGGAATTACCCGGCTCTGGATTAACCACGCGGCGCCGATGGCTCCTTACCCCTTGACGATGATATTTTCCTGCACCTCAGCGATCTCGTTTTTTTAAGTTTTATTTAACTATTTCGGAGCTTGGCCCGACCGGAACTCTGTCCACGGGCCAGCCTTCATGTCCCGCAAATAAGGCTCTTGCCAGGCTTGCTCGGGATGAGCCGCGAGAAACGGCTTGGCCAGAAAATCCCCGCCGCAGGGATGACCCAAGCGGGCCATGATCCGCATTTCTTTCGTCATCTTCGCGTCCGTAGCTTTACCCTGAACCGCTCCGCCGGGGTAGTAGGGCTGCCAATCCCACTCTTTCACGCCGCGCGGCGATCCATCTACGTGCCCGCACAGCGTGCGCTCGTTTGGTTCTTCCTTTTTCTGAGCCGTGTCCGTGTGGTCGCCCAGCATCTTTTCCGCAAGGGCGACGTCGATTTTTCCTTTGCTCTCATTCAGCAATTCCTCCCACCGCGCCCGCCGCGCGTTCGGCGAGCTTTCCTTATTATCTGGATCAAATGCCGGCGCATCTTCCTTGAGCACCTTGGGGTCACGCGCCCAGTTCGATCCCGCAAGCACACCGTCCTTCGTTCTCCATAGCTTGTATGCTTTTAACCCTAGTTCGAGTTGCGCGATTTCCCCCGTCTTCCGGTCGCCGAGCAGCCAGTCGTTCGCATACCCACCGTTGTTTCCGTCCAGCATAATCTTCGTGTATTCGTCGATCGAGCCCGCGTACTGTAGCGCTTTCCGTGCCCGCACAAATTCCGCCTTGCCGTTCGGGTCCCAGCCTTCAAACTGGGTAATCGTCGTTTCCGTCACCATCAGCCCGTCGCTGTTGATCCCGAAATCGTCGTCGCTCGCGATCACTCCGGGGAAACCATCCATCAGGATTCGGTACCCGTTCTTCGGCGCGATGTCGAACACGATCCGCCACCGTTCGCCGTTCCGGTAGTTCGTCCAGTTGTTGTGCGCCATCACGATCTGCCCGTCTTTGGTCCAGCTTCCCGTTGCCACGAAAGCGCTGCAATTCCCGGGACTCTTCAGGTTCGGTGCATTCGCCGGCTTTTGCTGCTTATTCAGCCAGGGCACGTAATAATCCGGCAGCTCCTCGAATGCATTGAACGCCACAATGTCGTCCATGTCCAGTTTCGACCCGGTGCGTGCTCGCAGCCCCTCGACGATGCCCTGCAGCTCCTGCTGATACTCGGCATCGATCTTCGGCCACAGCATTTCGTGCGCGGCCTTCCGGAAAAATTCCCAGTCGCGTTCCGTGGAATGCGTCATCCCTGCGCTCACTGCCGCAAACCCATCTTCGATCTCCGGCCCCAGGAGGTACCCGTGCTGATATCCCATCGCGCCTGGATCGCCCTCGAGATGCACGTAGATCCAGCCACCTTCTTCAAACCGCCACGCGCTCTTCAAGCGCGAATCGTTTGCGGCCGCGCGCTCCCGCGCCGCGGCGATCGTGGCCACCATGGCGCCATTCGCCGATGCTGAAGCCGGTGTTCCATTCCTCGCCCACCACAGCGCCGCCCCTCCTAGGATCAACAGCAAAATTGCCGCAGCCCGCCTTATCGAATCCGCACGCATCTTGCCACCTACTTTCCCGCGCCGTCTCTGCGCGTGAAAATCATACCGCGCGTTCGCCCCGCGTCCAGCGTGAAACCTTTCACACCTTGGCGCTGGTCTCTTTCGAACTGAATCGCGATTTGCTCCTCATTCATCTCAAATTTATCGGCCGCCGTGGCCTCGAACGCAATCGCGGGAAGATTGCCGGAGCGCGGAAAACCTGTTGCGTCCAACAGAGCGACCACCTTCAGCTTGCCATCCGCAATTCCCAGCCGGTATGCGACACCCAATTCGTCACTCCAGTAGTCGCCCTGGTAGCTTCTGATCCGTTCTGCGGCCGGCGAAATCATCTTCTTCTCATGCTTTTCTTCCATTTCTTTACTTGCTTCTTTTGGTTTCATTAGGCCGGCCAGATAAACGTCCGCAACCCGGTGTGCGCGATTCGATGGCCTCGCGCTTCCCAGATTGCACAGGCACGCCACCGAAAAGTGCTGCCCCGGAAAACGCAACAGTTCCGCCCGATATCCTCCCCAAGCCCCTCCGTGGCTCACCGTTCGAAGCCCGCGGTAATCGGCGATGCGCAGTCCCTTCGCGTAATCCAGCACTTTGCCGCTGTTCAGTCTGCCTTGCTCTTGGATCTCCGAGGTGAAGCCTTTCCCGCCGATCTGCCCGCTGTAAAAATTTTCATCCCACTTCAGCAAGTCCTCCACGGATGTGTGAACCGCGCCATCACCGGTTTGCTCGAAGTACGAGACATCCAGGCGGTACCCTACGCCATTTTCTTTTCCATCGTACGCTAGCGCGCGGTTCGCAATCAGGGACGTGTGGTCGTCGCGATACTGCGTGTGGGTCATCTCCAGCGGCACGAAGATGTTTTCCGCGGCGAATTCCCGCAGCGTCTTCCCGCTCACGCGTTTCACGATCGCCGACAATAGAAAAAATCCCGTGTTGCTGTAAAGCCAGTCGCTCCCCGGCGCAAAATTCAGCGCCTTCTGGCGGTAAATCATCTGCAACGCGTCTTCATCCGTCGTTAGCCCGTCCGTATGGATGCCCGCCAGGTCCATCAGTGTAAGATAATCGCGCAGACCGCTGGTGTGGTTCAGTAGCTGAAGTATCGTGACTTTTTGCCCGTAATCCGGGAGTTCCGGAACATATTTCCGGACGTCGTCGTTGAGCGAGAGTTTGCCCTCCTTTTCCAGAAGCAGGATGCTCGCCGCCGTGAACTGTTTGGAAGTGGAGCCAATGTCGAACACGCTCTGCGGCGTTACCGGCACATTTTCTTCAAGGTTCGCAAGGCCATATCCTTTGGAATACACCATCTTTCCGTCGCGGTAGACCCCCACCGCGCATCCCGGTGAGCCCGCTTTCGTGAGGTCCACGAAAATCTCATCGACTGCCACCGTCTTCTTGTCTTCGCCTGTCCCCGCGTTCGAACCACTGAATACCAGCACGCTCACCAGAAATCCCGCGCCGATCCTGCACCCTGTCGCCATTCAAGTCGCTCCTCGGTCAATTTCGATGGCGAGCGTATACCCTCTCGCGCCGCCTCTCAACAGAATCTCATGTAAACTCCTTTGCTTGCCATGCTCACCGCCATCACACGTGCCGTCAGCCCAGCCATCGTTAATTGCGAACTTTCTTTCATTGATCGCCAGCCCATCGATCTGGTCACCGCCCAGGAGCAGCACCACGCTTACGAGGACTTGCTCGGCAAATTGGGCGCCCGCGTTATTTCTCTTCCCGCGGAGCCCGATCTTCCTGACTCCATCTTTGTCGAGGATCCCGCCATCGTTCTCGATGAACTGGCGGTGATCCTTCCGCTGGGAACGGAGTCCCGCCGCCGTGAGGCGCCGTCACTCGCTCAGGCTCTCGCCAAGTTTCGAAAGCTCGAAACGATTTCTCTTCCCGGCACGCTCGAAGGTGGCGATGTCCTTCGCATCGGCCGAAAGCTCTTTGTCGGCCTCACCCAGCGCAGCAACGCCGAAGGCATCCGTCAGCTCGCCGCCATTCTTGCGCCGCACAACTATGAAGTCCTCTCCGTTCCCGTTACCGGCTGTCTTCATCTGAAGTCGGCAGTGACGCATCTCGGCCGCAACACACTCCTCGCGAATCGTGCGTGGTTTGACGCCACGCTGCTCGCCGCCCATGAATGGATCGACGTCGATCCCGCCGAGCCTCATGCCGCCAATGCTCTGGCTCTCGGCGGCACGGTCATTTTCCCTGCATCGTTTCCTCGCACACGCGCCCGCCTCGAAGCGCGTGGCTTCCACGTTACGCCCCTCGACATCTCCGAACTCCAAAAAGCCGAATCCGGACTTACATGCTCCAGCCTTCTTTTTGAAACTGCAATTTCGGCCCGTTCTTGAGGCAAACCATAGGACGTACTAGGGAAAAAACCGGCTAGGTAGCCCGTTTTTGCACTTCCGCCGCCTTTCCCAAAACTTTCCCTTCACTTCCATCCCCTTGCGTGCTATTCTTTCTTTCGCAATGATGTCTGCCACCACCAAGCGAATTACGTCCAAGTCGTCCATGTCGATTACCTCGACTACGACTAAGAAGACTATTTCCGCTTCCGGCGCGTGGAGAAACAGCTAGCAAGCTAGAAAAAGTTTCCAACCCACCGCCAGAAGCGAACCTGGCGGTGGTTTCCTCTTTTAAGCCCCCTCCAGAGACGCTCCAGCGGCGCTACCGGAAACAACAAACCAGGAGCGCAGGCCATGAGTCCCGAAAATGTCCAGGAAGGTGTCGTAGACGAACGCAGCCCCGCCGCGTTACGAGCCGGCCATTCAGCGGCCGCTCACCAGGAAGTCATGCATTACGCCGGCGGGGTAGGCAAGCAACGCCGGAACATCGTCGCTTTCAAGTTTGGCGGCAGTTCTCTTTTCGGTGCTGACCGCATGCTCCATGCCGCAGGCCTCGTTCGCTCCGCGACGCAAGCATCCAATGTCACCGTGGTCGTCTCCGCCATGAAGGGCGTCACCGACCATCTCCTTTCCATTGCTCGCGCTCTCGCGGGCGGCAAGCTCGCGCATGCCCGCCACGAAGCCGAGCTGGTTCTGGATCTTCACCTCGATGTGCTTCACGATCTGCAACTCGGCGACCAGGAAAGCCTCCGCGTCCGCCGCGAGTTGCAACTCCTGGGACGCGACCTTCTTCATGAAGTTCCAGCTCACGGCCCCGTTGCTGCCTGCGCCGAACTCTTCGATCGCCTCGCCTCCTTTGGCGAACGTTTCAGCGCCAGGCTCTTCGCCGCTGCGCTCGAAAAATCCGGCGTATCTGCGGTGCCTGTCACTTCCTCGGATTTCGTCCTGACCTGCGACACTTTCCGCGACGCCCAGCCGCATCTTGAACAAACCAAACAACGCGGCCGGGAGGTTCTTCTTCCGCTCCTTGAAGCCGGCGTTGTTCCAGTCGTTACCGGTTTCATCGGCGCAACTCCCGATGGCCGCATCACCACGCTCGGTCGCAACAGTTCCGATTTTTCCGGGGCCATCATCGCCCACGTGGTGGACGCCGACGAGCTCGTCATTTGGACCGATGTCGACGGCATCTACACCGCCAATCCCAACGAATCCGCCGAAGCCCGGCTTCTTCATGAACTCAGTTATGATGAGGCCCGCGCCCTTGCCGCCAGCGGCGCCAAAGTTCTTCACGCCAAGGTGCTCCCTCTCGCCGCCGAAACCGAAATGGTCGTTTGGGTTCGCAACACTTTCAATCCGCAGGCGCGCGGCACCCGCATCAGCTCGCCGCGCTCGCTCCGGGACTCGAGAGCAGCGTTACAAGATTCTGTTCCGATTTTTTCGATTTCATCCAAACCAGGCGGTGCTTTGTGAATTCCTCATCTCAAAACAACGGAGATCAAGCTATGCAGCCGAAACAGCCGCAGAAAAAGTGGAAGGCCGGAATCCTTGGCGCTACAGGGGTTGTCGGCCAGCGCCTCGTTCAAATGCTTGGCGATCATCCCTGGTTCGACCTCACCGAAGTTGCCGCCTCCGAGCGCTCTTCCGGCAGGACCTACGCCGAAGCCGTTTGCTGGCATCTCGACGCTCCGATTCCGGAATCCGCCCGCGGCCTCGTGGTCAAGGGTCTCGATCCCTCCCTCGATTGCGACTTCGTCCTCTCCGCGCTCGATTCTTCCGTTGCCGGACCTGCCGAAGAGGATTTCGCTCGCGCAGGCTATCCCGTCGTCAGCAATTCACGCAATCACCGCATGGACCCTGATGTCCCGCTGCTCATTCCCGAAGTAAACGCCGCCCATCTCGACGCCATTCCCGTGCAGCAGAAGAATCGCGGCTACAGCACCGGTTTTATCGTCACCAATCCCAATTGCTCCACCGCCGGCCTTGTCCTTGTATTGAAACCTCTCGCCGATGCCTTCGGCCTCGAGAAAATCTTCGTCGTCACTCTTCAAGCCATTTCCGGCGCTGGATACCCCGGCGTGTCCTCGATGGATATCCAGGGCAACGTCGTCCCCTTCATCAGTGGTGAAGAAGAAAAAATGGAGCTTGAGCCGCAGAAGCTGCTCGGCAAATGGGATGGTTCGCGGTTCGTTGACGCTGGCATTGGGCTCAGCGCCCATTGCAATCGCGTTCCGGTCGTCGATGGCCACCTCGAATGCGTCTCCGTCGGCTTGAAAAAAATCGCTTCGCTCGATGAAGTCCGCGAAGCCTTGCGCAATTTCGAAGTCAGCGCCGAGCTGGCCTCTCTCCCCACCGCCCTGAAAAATCCCGTTGTCGTCCTCGACGAAGAAAATCGCCCCCAGCCCCGTCGCGACGTCGCCGCTGGCAACGGCATGGCCGCCGTCGTCGGCCGCGTTCGTGAATGCCCGCTCTTCGACGTAAAACTCACCCTGCTCTCCCACAACCTCGTTCGCGGTGCCGCCGGCGCCGCCCTTCTCAACGCCGAACTCCTCGCCGCCCGCGGCTTCTTCAACCGCCGCGCCCCTGTGCCGGATCAACGCGTCGCCGAACCCGTCTCCCGCTGAATGCGTTTTGCTTTTTCGTGAGGGCCAGACAGGCTGTATTACCTCCGAGTTACCCGTCATCCGCCCGCAATGAGCCGCAAGCGCGCCAATTATGCTTCTCGTGAATTCGCGGAGCTGAGAGGAGCTTGGAACGAGCGAGCCGATAAGTAAGATTCTGAGCACTGGACATGGCCAAGCCGGTAGGAGCGAACATTCGGCCATCTCCGGGTTGGTCTAGTCACAGAGGCGCCACAAAGAAGGGCCCGAGCAGTAATAATAGAAAGTGGACTGCATTGTGGTCATGAACGTACTGCTGCCACAACAAGTTGGGACTTGACTTTGCAGGCGGCGCAGTCTAGCCTCCGCGCCAATTCATCTTTCTTGCACTGGCTTGATCGAAGTTAGCCCGTTTCCACAGGAGGCACGACCATGAAAGAGCAGACACCCCGAAGAAACTTTCTGAAGGCCGCAGGTCTCGGTTCCCTCGCTGCAGCGTCGGTTCCGGCCCTGCTACTTAGCCCCAACGCCCAGGCCCAGAACGGGCACAGGATTTACGTGTTCGTCTCATTCAGTCAGGCCCCGGTCACCAAATCAGGTGTCCTCCCGCGGATCGGGATGGACGGGGCTGGGACATTCGACCCCGACGCAGGATGGGTGAAGGGAGGCGGCAACTTCACTCTTTTCGATCAGGCCAAACCTACACCCAAGCCCCTGATCGCCTCAGGTTTCTGGGAGGCCACGGGGTTCGTGAGTTACGACACAAAAGGCCTTGGCTTCTTTGGCACCATTCAGCCTGCGATCCTGACCGTTCTGGCAAACTTCGACGTGCTCGGCTCGGGGCTGACCCTGAAGCTGATCTGTAACGTCGGTGCCGTACCCTTGTTGACCGGTGAGGATGAAGGTTGGCAGCTTCTGGACACGCCGGCGTACGGCACTTTCCAGCCTCCAACTCCTGGCGTGGGCATCACCCACTTGAGCATCCAGGGCGTAAGCATCGACCGCGGAGCCTGAGACCCTAAGCGGGTGAGGTGGGCTCTGATTTTCAAACTGCTGACTTCTCTCTCTTGCAGCCTGAAGTTCAGACCGGGAGCTTCATTGACCGGATCGATGACGGCAGTAGGGCTAATGGCGTCGCGGCATTCCGTTACTCCAACGGTAGTCGCTACGGGAAAAAACAGAGTCAGCGCCTGCCGCTCATCCATGCCTTGTTCCCCTTGCCTATGGTATGCCGAAATTATGCGGATGGGGTCCGGCCTTTGCTGATCCGGGCTGTATGGTCGGCAACTCTTCTCTAATCCGATTGTGGAAGTGTACCCCGTCATTTGGGGGAGAATCGAAAGCCGAAGGCCCGTCCATAAGCCTTCGGGAGCCAGATGAAAGAGCAGCACGTACAATTTAGAAGAAGCTTGATATCTACTGACTGACACAGGAGGAGAATGTGCGAGAACCGTCTACACTTATAAAGCGATATGCCGTCGGTCTGCTAATTGTGATTGGGGGAATTGGATTGTTGATGGCAATTTTCCCGCGTTCAATCTCCGGGCATGAATCGGATGATGGAATCATGGTCGAGGGTGCTGGAACCACGCTGATCCACGGCGGGACAGGAGCGCCCTCCTTCGTCCCCGTCCTCACGACGGTAGCCTTTCACGGGGAAAGGACCAGCGGCGGCGTGACCGGCTCGTTCGATTGCCTGGCGCTCGCGCCGGAGGCCGGCACCGGGACGAAGAGCGGCCAATTCACTGTCAATGTCATGAACGTGGTTGGACAAGTTACCGGCCTGACTGTAAGCGGCAATACTGCGACTCTGACCGGTACCTCGACCATCACCGGCTTGGGTGCAGGCACCAACGTCTCGTTCACATTCGTGGTACATAGAGGCGGGCCGGGGGCCACAGCCGTGCTGACGGTCAGTTCAATGCCCACGGTTCCATTCCATGAGCTTCTCGTGGAAGGATCCTTCCGAATACAAGGCGGGGATTAGACACCAACGCTGGCCTCAGGCCCATCTGAAGCAGTGGTGGTTTGAAATCGAACTGGTTCCGGACGTGTCGTCGGCAACTCTGAAGTAATTCCAGCCCAGCGTAACTTCCTCCGCTGGCGTTGTCGGCCGCCTCGCCGCATAGTTTGCTCCCTGCCCGGACGCTTCCGTCTGCCCCCGTAACACAGCACTCCTCCCGAAACAGGGCTGCATTCGGCCATTTTCTCGATGCCAACTCAACAGGCAATTCGCCATCCCATAGAAATCAAACCACTTAAGGTTATTCATGACATACGGTACCAATATGCTATAATGATTTAGTTGATTCGGCACGATTCTTTTGTGCCCTGCCACAATGCTCGCCCGCCACGCGGTCCTTCTAACTCCTCTACTATCATTGCGCCCAGCCCAGTTACCTTCTGGTCCGCAGATCGCGTCCGAAAGTCATCAAATTCCGCTCTTTGTTTTCAGGCGGTTACACACTCTTTCATTTTCCGTATCCCGTAACTCCTTTCCTCGCCGCTCTTACGAAAACTGCCGGGGTGTACACCAACAATTCCCATTCTGGAACGACTTCAATAGGTGCGAGCTAGAGGAGGCCCTCGCTAATTTCCTCAAGTACAACCGGGGGTGGGGGTACCCCTCGCATCCTAAACCATCGCCGACTCGTGTGTCTTCCGGCCAACCGCCGATTCCGACCCTCGCGGAAGAGCTCACACTTCCTTAGCTCAAACTCAGGAGTGTGGCACTCCGCTCGTCCCGCCCGGCGGTTTTCCCCGCAGCAAGTCTTCGAGATCCCCCAGCTGGTCCCCCAGCAGATTCAGCTTCCGCGCCAGCCCCTGAATCTCGGATTCGGCGCGCCGATTCACGGCGTAATCCAGTTCGCTGCGCACGCGATCTTTCCGGTCCTGGCGGTTCTGGCTCATCATGATGACCGGCGCCTGAATCGCTGCCAGCAAGGACAAAATGAGATTCAGCAGGATAAATGGATACGGATCCCACGCCGCTCGCCGCAGCCACACGTTGATCGCCGTGTAGATGCTGCTCAGAATGAGAAAACCAATGATGAACGTCCAGGATCCTCCGAATTGCACCATGGAGTCCGCGATGCGCTCGGACAGGGTCGATTTGGCTTCGATCACTTCGTTCGCATTGCGCATCGCGCGAAGCCGTACAAGCTGCTGCGACGCGTGGAACTGCCGCCCCAGCACCGTCAACATGTCCATTCCCGCATGCGGCTTGCGTTGCAGCAGCGTCGCGATGTCTCCCCGGCTGACTTCCAGGCACTGTGTGTCCTCAACGGCCGTCGCGTTGGTTTGATGAGGCGTCTGCTCCAGCATCGACGCGAAGCCAAAGAACTCGCCGTGAGCCGGCTCATCCACAACGACCTCTTGCTGGTCTTCGTCCACCGTTGTCACGCGAACTTTTCCGGAGACCATCACGTAAGCTTGCCCGCTCGGATCACCCATCTTGTAGATACGTTGCCGCGGAGCGAAATTCTTCAGTTCCACTTGCGCCGCCAGCACCGCCGTCTCTTCTTGGTCGAGCAGTGCAAACAGCGGAACATGTTTCAACACTTCGGGATTGCAGGCCATCGGCCACCTCTTCCGCTGGAATTGGATCGGTTCTCAGTCTTCCAAGCGTTTGGATCGAGCGCAACAGGCGTCAACCGCGCCCATTGTAAACCCGATGAATGGCGCAGCTTCAAGAAGCATCGGCTCGCCGAAACGCGGCGAACCAGAGCGATTACGTCACTGGATTAGTCGAATTTCCACTTCTTGTCCCGCAGCGTACTGCGTCAGCAGCGCGGACATTCTCTGCGCCCAGCGCTCCAGTCCTTCTGCGCCGCTAAAGGAAATGATGACCGCCAGCACCTGCTTCGTCGCTTCTGTCACCATCGTTCGTTCCGAATCGCTCGTGGCGCTCCCGTGTGGGCCAACGGTATCGGCAAACAACGGCAATCCTTCAAGATTCAAATCGTACTTGCCGATGCCCTTGTAGGTTTCACCTGCGCGTCCCGCGCGAAAAACAATTTCGCCGACGATGTGCCCGAGGTCATACAGACCGATCGGCAGGCGGCTATCCACGGATACGAGATTGATCGCGTCCACGACGGCGTTGATTTGCGGCAAGCCTTTTCCAGCCACCACGCGCCGCAACAGCGCTTCCGCAGAACCGCGGTAGCGCGCCGGATCTTTTCCCAGCGCCTTGTACGCTTTGCGCGTCGCTTCCACTTGCGGCGATTCCAGCACGCCACGGGGAAAGGGCAATTTCTGAATTTCGTTTTCCCGCGTCTTCATTTCTTGAAGCAGGGCGGCGGGCGACGCGGCTGCCTCCACACGCGCCGTCACGCAACCGAGCGCCGTGCGCGGGCATTTCGCTTTCAATTTCGGATCCATTGTTATTTGCATGGCGTCATCAGCAGGGGATCGGCTTCAGCTTTGCTGAGAAGTGCCTCAGGAATTTCGCCTGCTCTGTTATTTCGTAGCCAAGGATCTGCTCCCGTTTCCGCCAAACGTCCAGAATCACTTCCACGACGTACTCGATGTGGCTCTGCGTGTACGCTCGCCGCGGAATCGCCAGCCGCACCAGATCCATTGTGGCGTGTTCGCCGAACATCAGCGTTCCAATCTCCACCGAGCGAATCCCCCCTTCCAGATAAAGCTCATTCGCCAGCGCCACGCCGGGAAACTGCTCCGGCGAAATATGCGGCAGAAATGAGCGGGCATCGATGTAAATGGCATGTCCCCCCGGCGGCTGCACGATGGGCACGCCTTCACTCGCGATGTGATTACCGAGAAACGCCGTGGATGCGATCCGGTATTTCAGGTATTCCTCCTCCAGCGCCTCGTTCAATCCGACGGCAATCGCTTCCAGGTCGCGCCCGGCCAGTCCGCCGTAAGTCGGAAACCCTTCGGTCAAAATCAGCAGGTCTTTCTCCTGTTGCGCCAGCCGATCGTCGTTGGTGCAGAGGAATCCGCCGATGTTCGCCATGCCGTCTTTCTTCGCGGACATGGTGCAACCATCGGCATGCGAAAACATCTCTCTGGCAATCTCGCGCGGAGTTTTCTTCGCGTAGCCCGGCTCGCGCAATTTGATGAAGTAGGCATTTTCCGCGAAGCGGCACGCATCGATGTACAGTGGAATCCCGTGCTTCTTGCAGATGGATTTCACCGCGCGGATATTTTCCATCGAAACGGGCTGGCCGCCTCCGGAATTATTGGTCACCGTCAGCATCACCAACGGAATTTTCCTCGCGCCTTGGCGTTCGATGGTCTCCGCCAAAAGCGCCGTGTCCATGTTCCCTTTGAAGGGATGGACGCGCGCGGGCTCCTTCGCTTCCGGGATGGGAAGATCCAGCGCCTGCGCTCCGACAAATTCGCAATTCGCCCGCGTGGTGTCGAAATGCGTGTTGTTCGGGACGGCGTCGCCTTTCTTGCACATCACATTGAACAAAATGCGTTCCGCGGCGCGGCCCTGGTGCGTGGGAATCACGTGCCGGAAACCAAAAATGCCCTGCACGGAATCGCGAAATCGCGCGAAGCTCGGCGACCCGGCGTACGATTCATCGCCGCGCATCATCGCCGCCCACTGTTCCGTGGACATCGCCGCGGTTCCCGAATCCGTCAGCAAATCGATCAGAATCGCTTCCGAAGGGACGAGAAAAAGATTGTAGCCGGCGGCCTCCATCAGTTTCTGGCGTTCTTCCCGCGTGGTGCGGCGGATGGCCTCGATGCTTTTGATTCGAAACGGTTCGATGATCGTTTTAATCGGCATGCTCTTCCGGGCTCTTCTCGGACACACTACCACACCGACTGATTTCTCGCCGGGAGCCTAGTTCGTCGCGAGGGAATTTGAAAAGAGTTCGATTAAATGGCCCTAGCCACTGCGTTTGATGTGCCAGCCGTGCTAAACTTTACGGATTCTAGGCCCGTAGCTCAGTTGGTTAGAGCGCTACCTTGACACGGTAGAGGTCTGGGGTTCGAGTCCCCACGGGCCTACCATACTCCGACGATGTATTTCCTCTACATTCTGCAGAGTGAATCCTCTGGCAGATTTTATGTTGGTTCGACCGACGATCTCGATCGGCGATTGTCCGAACATCTGCGTGGGCATACGCCCTCGACTCGCGGTCGCGGCCCTTGGAAGCTCGTCTACACCGAACCATTTGGAACTCTGATCCAGGAAAGCCAACGACCGATCTCGATGCGCGTGTTTTCCTCCTTAGTGAAATGCAAGATAGATAGCATTAGACAGCCGCAGAGTTCCTGGCCCCAACTTCGCCGCACAAATGAAGACGACGAAGCGTCCGTGGGCATTGATCACCGGTCTAAACGAGTCATTGTTCCCCTGCGTTCCGTCCAGCGCGACAGATATGCGACGCGCGTTACAGGTGCGAAGCGCGGAGGTCGAAGCTAGCGGATTTCTTGGCGAGCGCTATTTGTACAGTTCCGCGGAACTGAGGACCAGGGTAGGATTAGTTCTAAGTAGTCCTCCTGTGATAAGCACCTGGCCATTATTCAGTCGCGTAGCAGTGTGAAGATAGCGCGCGGTTCCCAGAGAGCCCGTAGGAGTGAACTTATTGGTTGTGGGATCGAATACTTCGGCACTTGCGGAGCCGTCACCGGGGGGGTTGGGGAAGAAAAATCCTCCGGCTACAAGCACAGTGCCGTCATTGAGCAAAGTAGCAGTGTGAAAAGCGTGTACTGAGCCCAGGGCACCAGTCGGTGAAAAAGAGCCCGTTGTTGGATCGAAAAGCTCCGCGCTCGCGAGTATATCTCCATTTGAATCAATTCCTCCGGTCACCAGCACCTTCCCGCTATTGAGCAAGGTGGCGATGTGCTCAGACCGCGCTGCGGTCATGGCGCCAGCGGTTGCCGTGAAGGTTCCGGTCGCAGGGTTGAACAGTTCGGCTGTGGCGAACGAGTCCAGGTTGGCGTCATAGCCGCCGGTGATCAACACTGTTCCGTCGTTCAGCAAGGTCGCGGTGGGTGCGACGCGAAACTGGGTCATTGCGCCGGTGGCTGTGAAGGTTCCGGTGGCGGGATCGAATAGTTCCGCTGTGAGGGGGGCCCCCCCTCCCCCTGCCAAGAGCACTTTGCCGTTGTTAAGCAAGGTGGCGGTATGCTCGGACCGCGGCCCAGTCATTGAGCCGGTGGCTGCGAAAGTTCCGGTGGCGGGATCGAATAGTTCCGCTGTGTTGCCGCCGGGCCCCCCCGCTAAGAGCACTTTGCCGTTGGTGGACGCTGGGCCATGAGCGAGCAAGGTGGCCGTGTACGACCAGCGCGCGGTGGTCATGGTACCTATGGCAGTGAAAGTTCCGGTCGCAGGGTCGAAGAGCTCCGCCGTCGCGAGATTGCCCGAATTGTTGGATCCACCTGCGACGAGCACTTTCCCGTTGGTGAGCAAGGTGGCCGTGTGCGACACGCGCCCTGTTCCCATGTCTCCGGTGGCCTGAAACCCGTGCAGGAAAATTTGGATGGTGACGGCTAGGGGAGCGGCGGACTGGCCAAGCGAATCCTGAACACGGACGGTGATCGGGAACGAGCCAGACGCTGTCGGGGTGCCGGAAAGATCTCCTTGGGGGCTAAAGGCCAGGCCGGCAGGCAACGCACCGGTTTCCATCCAGGTGAATGGTGGAAGACCATTGGCAACGGTGAATTGGAAGTCGAACGGCAGGTTCAGTCCACCATTAGGCGGAGCTGTATTGTTGATGGTAATGGTAGGGGTAGTAGGTGGCGGGTTGGAGATCGTTACAGGAGGCGGTGCGGCACCGCCACCACCGCAACCGCTGAGGAAGCAAAGACCAGAAAGAGTAAGTACGAGCGGGAAGATGTTTTTCACGATTCCCCCAAGGCCACTGGCGTTATGCCCGCCAACATTGGCGCGAAGTGGCTTTCGGCGCAATGGTGGAGGTATGGCCTGTAGGTGTTTTGGTTCTGATCGTGCAGCTCTTTGAATTCAGGGGAGTTGCAGGAAACACGCATTTGGTCCGACACATATTCCGGCTCCCTGCAATTGGTGTTACACTGCCGGCAAGCTCGGAAGCCTGCTATGGAAGCTACTGCCCGAAACCGCAGGACGCACTTCGGCGCCTTCGAAGTGGACTTACGTTCGGGCGAGGTGTACAAGCATGGCATCCGCCTGAAGCTTCAGGACCAACCCTTCCAGGTGCTTACGCTTTTGCTGGAACATCCCGGTGACGTGGTTACGCGGGAGGAACTCCATCAGAAACTCTGGCCTGCGGACACTTTTGTTGACTTCGATACTGGTCTGAACAGCGCCATCAAGAAGCTGCGCGACGTGCTTAACGATTCAGCCGAGGAACCCCGCTACATCGAGACCCTGCCCCGCCGCGGCTACCGCTTCATCGCTCACGTCGAAAACGGCGACTTGCCTGCATCGGCCGCCGTCGAAATACATCTCGCGCTAGTTCTCCCCTTACGTCCAACGACTGAACGTTGGAACAAGCGCCGCATTGCCGTTGCGGCTGGGGTCGCAGCCTTCCTCATTGTTGCGGCCCTGGCTACATGGCGCGCCTTTTTCGCCCGACAAACGCTGACCGGAACCGACGTGATCTTGCTGGCGAGCTTCGTCAACAAGACAGGCGATCCAATCTTCGACAACTCTTTGGACAAAGCCCTTGAAGTCAAGCTGACAGAGTCACCGTTTTTGAGCGTGCTCCCGGACGCAGACGTCCGCCGGACGATGCGCACGATGCGCCACGAACCAAGCGAGCGAGTGACGCAGGAACTGGGTATCGAGATCTGTAAGCGACAAGGACTCAAGGCGGTGATCGTGCCGGAGATTGCTGCCTTCGGGAGCAAGTACCTGATCATCCTGGAAGCGATTGACGCACGGAGCCAAGAGTCCATCGCTCGATGGCAAGAACAAGCGGAGAACAAGGAGCAAGTGATTGCGGCTCTGGGCAAGGCAGGTTCGCGGCTGCGACGTCAATTGGGCGAAAGCCTGAGCTCTCTCGAAAAGTACGACGCTCCTCTCGATCTTGCAACCACAAGCTCACTCGAGGCGTTACAAGCGTACAGAACGGGACAAACCTTATTTCGATCCGGCAAGCAACGTGAAGCCATTCCGTTTTTTGAAAGAGCCGTCGAGCTGGACCCACAATTCTGTTCCGCTTACGGCGTGCTGGGCAGTGCCTATTTCAGCATCAGCGACGATCAAGCTGCCAGAAAGAATTTTGCCAAGGCCTACGAGCTAAAGGATGCGCGGCTCACACAAGAAGAGAATTTCCAGACGACCGCGCTTTATCATGCCTATATAACGGGCAACCTGGAGAAGGAAACCGCCGTACTTGTTTTGTACCAGCAAGTGTATCCACGCAGCGTGTTTGCTGCCAACCGGTTGGGGATCAATTACGCAATGCTTGGCAGAGCGGAAGAGGCATTGCAGAAGTTCAATTGGGCAATCGACCATTCTCCTGTGCCCTCTGCTCAGTACTACTCCAATGCCAGCCAGGCGCTCATGTCTTTGGACCGCCTGGACGAGGCCAAAAGATTACTGGAGCGCTGGCGGCAGATTGGTTCCCTGAACCCATATCAAAGAGATGTGCTGTACCGAATCGCCTTTTTCGAGAACGATGCCGCAACGATGGAGCGCCTTGCCAACGGATTCGCAGCCGATGATATTCACTGGCTTGAGTTACAGGTGCAGTTCGCATTCCTTCGCGGAGACCTCGGTAAGTTCCGTTCGCTGAGTGAGGCGCTGGTCAATCAGCAGAGCCATGCGAACGAAATGGAAAACGTTGCCAATGAGCTTGCTCTGCGTGGCCAGCTTGAATCCTTCCTAGGAAACTATGGCGTGGCGCGCATGGTCTGCCGCCAAGCTGGAGAGCTAGACAAGGACAGCACTGGCGAGCTCTGGCGTTGTGCCGATGCATTCGGGGATGCCGGCGACCTGACGCAGGCGGAAGCGTTGGCCGTGAAACTGGATCGGATGGGTCCCGAGGATACGATTGAACAGAAAGTTCATCTGCCGCTGATTCGTTCGATCATCGAGCGCCAACGCGGAAACGCCGTTAAGGCTGCGGATTTGCTAGCCCAAGCGGAGCCATACGAGCAGACAACGGACGTTCCATATCGACGTGCGCAAGCTTATCTGGCTGCAGGAGAGCACGCCAAAGCTGCCGCGGAGTTCGAGAAGATCATCGATCACCGTGGAGGGGGGTGGTGGGCGGTGTACGCGCCGCTGACGCAACTCGGTTTGGCGCGAGCCTTTGCCGGGGAAGGGGAGCGCGAGAAATGCCGCAAGGCCTACGATGAGTTCTTCACGACCTGGAAAGACGCGGACCCAAGTATCCCAATACTCCGCCAAGCCAAAGCCGAATACAAAAACCTCACTGCAACCGGATCTGCCAACGCTTCAGCATCAGGGAAAAAGCAATAGCCTCCTCGTCAGGAAGAACTCCCTACCGTTCTAGTTCGCGAGCGGGATTCTCACCTGTAATTTCACCTGTAACAACTCCGGCTTGGCCGTGTTTTCACGTACTAAGGCGGTCCAAAACGCTTTTTAAGTTGTTGGAAGTACATGATCACGGCCCTTTGACACGGTAGAGGTCTGGGGTTCGAGTCCCCACGGGCCTACCATTCCTTGGTTTTCACCCTCAACTCGGGGATGCGCCCAGGCCGAACTCGCGATGCGTTGTGTTGAGAGCGGTTTTGACGGCTTTCTCGTCGATGACAAAGGAAATGTTGGATTCCGAAGATCCCTGGGCAATGGCGATCAGATTCACGTTTTCACGCCCCAGCGCGTTGAAAGTTCTGCCAGCGATTCCCGGGGTCCCGCGCATGTTCTCTCCCACGACGGCCACGATTGCGATGTTCGAATCCACGGTGATGTGCTCCACCTTGTGGTGCGCCAGGTCCTGCGCAAACTCTTTGCGCAGCGCGTCCACCGTTCGCTGAGCATCCACGGTGGAAACGATGAAGCAGATATCGTTTTGCGAGGACGATTGCGAAATCAGCAGGACGTTGGCGCGCACTTCGGCGGTGGTCGAAAACGTTCGCCCCACGACATCGGGCAATCCCACAATTCCCGGCCCGCCCACGCTGATCAGCGTCACGTCGCGGATGGCCGTCAACGCCTTGACGCCGCCTCCGATGCTGCGGCCCTCCGGCGTAATTTTTGTGCCGGGCTTTTCGGGCGCAAAACTGTTTCGAATCCAAACCGGAATGGCCGCTTGCACCACCGGATTCAGCGTTTTCGGATGCAGGACTTTCGCGCCAAAGTAAGCCAGCTCTGCCGCTTCGCGATACGAGATGACGGGAATCGTGCGCGCCTCGGCAACCAGCCGCGGGTCGGCGGTGAGCACGCCATCGACGTCGGTCCAGATGATGACTTCATCCGCGTCCATCGCCGCACCCAGGATTGTCGCCGAATAGTCGGAGCCGCCTCGTCCCAGCGTCGTCAGTTGCCCCTCCGTGGTGGCGCCGATGAAGCCCGTCACGACCGGCGCGATTCCTTTCTCCAATAGCGGCCGCAACCGCGCCTGCGATTTCGCTCGCGTCAATTCCATCTGCGGTTCCGCGCCGCCGTGAAA
>WNFC01002114.1_pt1 | contig 21318 bp, 16 predicted proteins | sample 5400541 | NCBI WGS metagenome assembly WNFC01 (sample SAMN13153342, study PRJNA577476) | soil metagenome | isolation source: 120 cm saprolite under Douglas fir tree site 2 hole 2 replicate 1 | place: USA:California | collected 2015-04-18
GATGCCGGCGTCCCGGGCCGCCTGGGCGAGGGTGTCCAGGGTCCACTGCGCCGGCCCGCCCTCATCATCAGCGGACAGCTCCCCGGCCGCATCACGGGCCAGCTGCCCCGGCGGCGCCGAGCGGGCCAGCGCGATGATGTGCGACCGCTGCGCCTCGGTGATCCGCCGCTTGCGTCCCGCGCCGGGCCGGTCACCGAGCCCGTCGACGCCAGCGGCGTTGAACCGGTGCAGCCAGCGGCGCACCGTATTGTCATGGCAGCCCATCTTGGCCGCGATCTCCGCGACACCCAGCCCGTCCCAGCTCAGCGCGACAATCCGGGCCCGCTCGCTCCAGTCGGCCGGGGCATGCCGCGCGCCCGCGAGCCGACGGATCTTCCTACCCTCGCCATCATCCTGCGGTGGACGTGCTCGCAAGAACTTCGGCACCGGACTCGCCTCCACACACCTGGCCGACGCTCCCGCCACCCATACTAATTTAACTACTTAAAAAGGAACTTAGCATTAGGCGCGGTCCGTAAAGTGGCCGCTGCGGGCCCGCTGTTACCGGAGCGGTTCAGCCGATGCTGCCCGCAGCCGGGCTACCGATCCGGCTGCGACCAGGGCTGAGCCGACGGCCATCCTCGGCCTGCGCCGCTGCACGGCCCGCGCCACCCGCAGGACATTGAAGGCGACGTCCGGGGCTTCGTTGGCGATCGCGAGCGCCGTCAGCCGCCGCGGGTGGCGCAGGCGCCACGGCACGCCGATGACCATCCACGCTACCGGGGAAACACGGCCGAACCAGCGGAAGAACCGCGCTACCCGGCGGGCCGCGGGTGTTTCCGTCGCGGCGGTAACCGGGGCCGCTGCAGCAAGCTGCGCAAAAAGTCCCTTCGCTGCCCGTCGTCCATCCCGGCCAGGGCCGCGAGGTTCTCTAGCGCCTCGGCCCCCGTCGGCGCTTCCGTGCCAAGGCCCCACGCCACCAGCCCGAAGCCAACCGCGCCTGCCCACTCCGCCAGGGCCCGCTGCCGGCGCCCGGCGGCCCAGTGCCCGGCCTCGGCGGCAGCCTGGGTAACGACGGGAGCGACAGTGGACACCCATCCGCGCGTCCCCGAGGGCCTGCCCCCGTCCAGAAGGGGCATAAAGGCCCGCCACAGCAGGGCCTTGCTGTCATCACGAGCCATCCCGCCATTGTCGCCCTGGCGGCGCGTGCGTGCCAATACGCGCCGCAGGCGCGAGGCCCGTTCACCTGCATGAGGTCGCGAGTCTGAGGAGCGGAAGAAAGTGCCCCGTGACCGGGGCAGTCACGGGACGGTCTGGCTGTGCTCGGATGCCCTGCTCCTGGCTCAGCGGGGCAGTCACCGAGCGCACTAGAGGCGCTGCATGCGTCGCGCACGTGCTCCAAGACCTTCTAACGACAACTGACGTGCGCACTAGAATGGCCCAACTCGGGTAACCTCCACCGCCGCGCGGATAGTGCGCCAGACCCGGCGGGAGTGAAACAGGTCCAGGATCGAGCCATGTAGCTCATCGAACCGGCCACACCAAGAACGCCACTCCTCGTCTACATCCACGCGGCGACGTTACCTCGGTCAGACAGTCAATCGGGCGACGCCGATCCCAGACCGCTGGCTGGCTGTGGAACGTTCGGCGCCTTGCGGCCCACCCGCAGGACCTCCTGGGGTGCTGCCTTCAAGTAGTCATGGTGCTGGGCTGGGCATCGTAGATCGCATCTTCTACCTGGTGCTTGCGGTCGAGCAGGCAAAGATGGCTGGGGCCGGTGCCGTGTCCTGTTCGCTTGCCGCGCGGGTCGCCTGGTTGATCGGGCCAGCCGTTTTCTTCCTGTCTGACCCGCTCGGTGAGCACACCGAGCGCGAAATCGCGCGCAGGTTCTGCCCCGGCAGCGCCCGCCAGCGCGGCCAGGTAGTTCCTCATTGGCTTGAGGTAGGGCTCAAGTTCCGACTGTGCCGACGATGCGGCCGCCCAGACCGTCTCGGCGGTCTTGTCGAGCAGGTAGTCCAGCGGGTCGTCCGCACTCGGGAAACCCCGGGTCGGGACATACGGCGGATGCCCTGTCTTCGTGACGGCCCGGGCGTACGCGATGCCCGCTTCGAGGGACACTTCCGGACTCGCTGTGACGTCGTCCCATCCGGGGCCGGATGCGACCTCGTTCGACAGCACGCCGACGAGTTCCTTATGCCGACGGCGGCGAAGCCTGGACACCGCGCTGGTGGATGTCCTGCGAACCCAGGTGGCCACTGCCCCGACCACGGTGAGCGCAGCGACCGACTCAGCGAGCGCCGACACGTCCGCGGCGTAAATGTGCATGGCGTGGATCGTAGCCCGGCGTCACCGGAGGATGTGGTGGGCGACGCTGGAGGAGATGGCTCATGACTGCTCAGGGGCGAACGCGGCGACTCAACCGATAGTGAGCGCTAGCTGCCTGTCAACTGGCGGATCCGTCGAATGTGGTCGGAGCCCCTAGCGTGCCGGTGGGCTCTTGCGTGAGCGCGGAGAGCCCGCTTGATCTGTTCTGACGCGGCTAGCCAGCGGGGACTGCCTTATGGGGGTTCAACTCGGGTTTATGGGGGTTCAACTCGGCGGCAAGGTCATCTGGGCTGGTGCGCGGGGGCTGCGGCTGCTGCGGGAACTTCCGGGCGGCAGCGGGAGGCTGTCACCATGCCTGCCGGATGATGGAGCGCCGCGATGAGGATGCTGCAGTCCGGTTCTGGGTTGCAGCTCCGTCCCTGCTGACCGCGATTCGTCGTTTCCGCAGGTCAGGTGGTCGGATTAGTCATGTGGCCCCGGCGGCGGCGCCCCTGCTCGCATGCGGAATGTCGGCCAGAGGCGGCCTTGGTGTGTTAGCTTGGACTGGTGATAGATCCCCGATTCGGGGATGTACCACCTCCGTGGGGGTTCAAGTCCCCCCTCGGACACGAAAACTGGTGCGATTTCCCCAAAACGACCAGCACTTGAACACGCATGCCGGGCGGTCGGCCTTCACGGCCGCCCCGGCCCCTGGCCGCGCAATCCGCCTCCTGTCCGGGAGGCAGCCATGACCGCCCGGCCCGTCGCCCCTGTCATCCCTGCCGCCAGCCCCGGCCGCCGCCAGGGCAATTCTGGCGCGCGCCGCCCGGTGCCGCTGGCCAGCCCGCCGGGCCGTCCGGATGTGGTCTACGGGTTCGGCCGGATCGACGCCTCGGGCCGGGTCGCTGACCGCGTGACCATCGCCGCGCTGGGCTGGCGGGGCGGGGACCGGCTGACCGTCACCGCCGATGCCGGGGTGATGATCGCGCGCCGTGACCCGGGCGGCATGGTCACCGTGCCGACCCGGCCGTACATCGTGATCCCGGCCGCGCTGCGCCGCCGCTGCGGGCTGCGGGCGGGTGACCACGTGCTGCTGGCCGCCTCGCCCGGCCAGGACACGCTGGCCGCCTACTCCTTCGCGGTGGTGAACCAGGCGCTGCGGGCGCACGCCCCGTTCCCGCGCGGCGAAGGGGGACGGACATGACTGCTACGAGCCCTGCCGCCTCCCGGCAGGCTGTCGTGGAGGCCGCCTTGGTGCTGCTGGAGCGGATGGGCCTGACCCCGGCCGACCTGACCGCCGTCCCGCAACACCGCAAGCCGGTGCCGACCTTCGCCGTGTACATCCCGGTCGTGTCGGCGGCGGTCAGCGCCGGGACCCGGCGGGCGTACGGCTCCTACTGGAACCGGGTCGTCGAGCACTGGGGCGACCGGCGGCTGGACGAGCCCTCCCCGTCGGAGATCCGGCAGCTGATGGCCTACGTCAAGACCTACGTGGTGGCCCGCCGTAATGCCCGGGGCGGCCGCAGCGCGGAGGAGCACCTGGTGGCCGCGCTGCGCTGCCTGTACCAACGGGCCGTGGACGACGGGCTGATCACCGAGGCGGACAACCCGGCGCGGAAGGTGGCCAAGCCGCGGCGCCTGCCGACCACTCGCCGGGCACTGCCCGATACCCGGCGGGCGGAGATCAACGAGGTCGCCGCGACCACGGGCGATGACCCGGAGCTGGACGCACTCCTGTTGCGGCTGCACACCGAGACCGCCTGCCGCCGCGGCGGCGCGCTGGCCCTGCGGCCGCGGGACCTGGACCCGGACCAGTGCCTGGTCCGGCTGCGGGAAAAGGGCGAGACGGTCCGCTGGCAGCCGGTCTCCCCCACCTTGATGGGCCGCCTGACCGAGCACGGCCAGCAGCGGCATGCCCCGCCGGACGGGCAGTTGCTGCGGTACGCCGGCGGGCGGCCGATCACCCACCGCCGGTATGACCACCTGTGGGGCCGGATCGGCCGGCACCTGCCCTGGGTGGCCACCCAGGGCATCAGCAGCCACTGGATCCGCCACACCATCTTGACGTGGGTCGAAAGGCGCGGAGTTGCATCCGATGCAACATTCCGTCTCCGGCGCGAGGACGGCGCCGTAGGGGTTGGCGGTCCGAGTACAACGGGGCGGCGATCATCGCGACAGAGCGAACCCGCAGGCCAGCTGGCTGTGACAGGACAGTGGTGTGCCAGATGCCAGGATGTTGCGTCCATTCTGGTTGCATCGGACGCAAGCATGATGCTGCAGAAGCAACGAAAAAGCGCAGCGACGAGGGCAGATGCCACTGCCGGCCGGTCGTCATGCTGACCCATTCAGCAGGGTTGGTAATCCGCTCCCTACCAGTTAGCGGAACTTCGGGTACGCCGTCGCCCGCGCCTACGCCGGGCACACCGACGGCGGCAGCGAGGCCGGCGCCACGGCGACCTACGTCCGCGCCAGCCTGGCCGAAGTGGCCGCCGCGCTGGCCACGCTGACCGGCGAACCCCACCCGCTCGCCACGACGGAAGGGTGGTGACCGCCATGGCTGCTGTTGCTATCGACACGGTCCGCGCCGCGGACCGGGGCCACTGTGGTCCGGTCCCGGAGCGGACCGCCGAGCCAGCTGCCGCAGAGCGGTTCCCGGCGGGCGCCCGGCCGGGCCGGACTGTCCGGGCCTGGCCGTTGCTGGTCCTGGCCGCCCCGGTATCTGCCCCTCGCTGCACCTGGACACCGCGATCACTCTCCCGGTCGGCGTCGAGGCCTACGCGGCGTATGCGCTGCGCGTCTGGCTGTCCCGCGACCGGGCAGTCAGCGACCGGACCCGCCGGTTCGCCGGGAGGTCAGCGATCTTCTCCTTCGCGCTCGGCATGGCCGGGCAGGTCGCGTACCACCTGATGGCCCAGGCCGAGATGGCGCGCGCGCCGTGGGCGATCACCACCGTCGTGTCCTGCGGGTCCTGGTCCTGGGCATAGGAACCGCGCTGGCGCACATGCGCCGACGCCGACGTCGAGGCTGCGGCTGCGGCTACACCAGATAGCCAGGCCGGGCAGCCAGCTGTCCTGCGGCCCCCGTCCTGGTCTCCGCAGGACCAGGCCGGACCAGCCCGCACGCGACCGGAGGCGGACCGGGACCGGTCCGGGAACCGGGACCAGAACGGTCCCTGGCCAGGACCACCAGACGGCGACGGGATCACGGGATCTTGCCCGCTGCCTGCCGGACCACAAGTCGATCAGGCCCGCGTGATCGCCCGCAGGCTGGCCGCAGCAGGCAAGCCGGCATCACGGCGGGCGTTGCGCCGCGGCGGACTCACCGGCTCCAACGAGGTCCTGAACGCCCTGGCACGGACGGTGAATGCCGAGCTGGCGCGGACGTGGAGCTCTCGACGCCAGCCGCCATAAACTCGGGTTCCGTGGAGCATCAGAGCGTGGTCACTGAGAACCAGGCGGCGCTTCAGGCCACCCTGGATTTCGGGTTCAGGGAGCTGGGCCCGGCGAGGTGGGAGCCGGCGTCGGCGTCGGAGGCAGCGGCCGAGCTTGCTAACGCGGAGACCCGCCCGGGCGGCGACCCGTGGGGTGAGGACCCGCCTCGGACTTCTTACGCGGCCGCGAACGTGATGATGGCGGGCGTCTTGGACGACCTGGCGGCCCTCCGGCAGTTGCTGGATGACAAGATGTCGGTGATCGGGCCCACCGTGGTGGCCCGCTCGGCGATCGAGATCTCTTCCGGGGTCTGGTGGCTCATGGAGCCCGGCATCGGCGTGCGGCGCAGGGTGTGCCGCGAGCTCGTGCTGAGCCTGACGAGCGCCCGCCGCGCCAAGCAGGTCGCCGAGGAATTCCAGGCTTCGGGCTTCCAGGTCAGCCAGGCGATCAGCGACGCCCTCCTGCAGGAGGCCAGGGTCCTGCAGCGGATCACCGATCTGGGGATCGCGCCGCCAACCTCGGGTCTTTCACCGAGAATTGAGAACGAGGAGACCAAGCCGGCCACCTACGCGACGGCGGAGATGCTCAAGGCGGTGCTGCCGGCTTCCGTCCCGGGCGAGTCGGTCTACCGGACGTACTCGGCCGTGACGCACGGCGAGTTCTACGGGCTGATGAACTTCATGGCTCCCGGGGTCACGTCGGACGGCTCGACGCTCCTGCACTGGCACCTGCCCCCGGACGTCCTAGACAGCACGATCCAGCTGGCGATCTCGGCGTTCCGCGAGTCCTATACGCGTATCAACACGGTGATGGGCTGGGGCAAGCTCGAGGGCGATCTGTGGGAGATAAGGCTCTTGAAGATCTACAACAGGTAGCGCGGTTCCGGGTATCTCAAGGGCGGCGATCCCCGGCTGGCGGCCGCCCCTCATGCCAGGCCAGGGCCGGTAATGAACAGCGAGCCGGACGCACGGTCGCCGCCAGGCTGGCATCGGCGCCGGTACTCGGTCGACATCGGGGCCCCTGTCGAGCTGGCCAAGACCTGGGCCGAGCGCTGGTGCACGCGCTACAGCCCGCCTCGCCTCGAGCCCCTTGTTGCGCCGACGCAACGCGGCCTGGGCACCGCCAGAAGCTTCGACATCGCCTGCACCATCCACCTGTCGGGCTCGGCCCGAACAAGCCGACGAACCTACGGAACCGGCGAACCCGCTAAGCGCGAAGATTATCCATCCCGGTGAACGAACGTGTTGGGCGACGACCAGTGCGGCGGAGTCGAGATTTGCCATGCGAGCGGCGAGGGTGGCGGTCGCCGGGCGTTCGGATAATACTTCGGCGGCACCACCGAGATCCAGAAGGAAATCATCGCCCGCGGCCTCGGCCTGTAGCTCTGACCAGGCCATTTACGAAGCGCGTGCTCCTGGATTCTGACACGATGTTAGACGAAAAGTCAGAGCTGGCCTCGCTGCGGAAATCCATGTCGGACAGTGCAGGACCGTGCAGTCCACAGCCTTCCGGCGTCCGGCCAGAGAACAGTTAAGGCCGGATCGACAGGCCTTGGGAACCTCCAGGGCTGCGTGGTGCCGTTTCGCGGTCAGGCCAGCAGGCCAGCGCGTGGACCAAGTGCAGGAGTTGGCGAAACGCTCGCCGTGGAGGGCTCTCCCCAGCCCGCAGTCGTCTGCTCTTGTCTCCCTGCTGGAGATCGGTGTTACCGAATCGGGCCGGGCCTAGCGTTGCCTGTCGCGCGGAGGATGGCACGAAGCAAACTCTGCCCGGGGCGTACTCCCGATGTCCTACGGGTGGTCTTCCGGGTCTTGATCCGGTTTCTTATGGCGTCTTCGTACAGTGTCTCAGGGGCGATATCGACGTCTCTAGGCCATGCGACAGTCCTAGACCTGGGATCCACGAAGGCCTCCGCAAAGAACTCAGGGTCGCGCAATGGTTCCCAATAGGGTCCGGCGTCCTTCAAGCCCGAAAGGTCCACGTCGCCCGTGACACCGTCGCTGAAGCTGACGCGAAGTCTCCAGTGCTCCAGGACGGTCACGGCAGTAACGTATGGGAGACGGGCCATAGTCTTGATGGTACCCATCTCAGCTTACGCGGCCAGGGTGCTGGCCGGACATCGCTCGGTTCCAGCATTCCTGCAGGTCTGCCTGGTGGTCTTCAGCCCAGTCCTTGACCAGCTTGTACCTGCGCGAGCGAAGGCTGCCCCCGATCACCGTTAGGGTGTCGATACTGATCTGCGCTTCATCCCCGCCATCGATCGCATGGAAATGCGGCGGCGGGTGCTCCCTCGGCGCGACGTACATGAAGATCTCGATGCCGTTGATGGGCTCGGTGATCTGGGGCACCCGGCCAGGGTAGTGGCCCGCGACCCTCATGTCCAGAAATCCTGGACATGGGAACTATGATGGTGGTCATGGCCTCGATGACCGACATGCTTCAGACCACGCTAGGAGAGACAGCCTACGCTGCCCTGAAGGTCTTGGCCGCCAGCCCGAGGCCCATGTCCGGCCGAATGGTGGCAAGCGTGCTGGAGGTTGCCCCGACCACGGCCACGGCGGCGCTGGGGAAGCTCCGTGAGGCCGGTTTCGCGATGTCGAGCCGGGAGGGGCGAGCCGACCGGTGGCACCTCGAAACGGACAACGCTGTGCTCCGTTCCTGGCTGGAAGAAACACGAGGCGAACCAAGCGCGGCTAGGGGCGCTCTGGGAGGGATGAGTCCGTATCCGACGGGCGGTGGCGGCGTCACCTTCGAGCGCAAGGTCGCGGTCCAGTACCTCGCCCACCTCCTCGTCGGCGATGAGGCCATGGAGTTGGGTGACGGCCGGTTCGTCGTCAGCGTGGCCTTCCAGCAGTCTCCTGAGCACTCGGTCGACGATCTCGTCATCCGCGCTGCCCGCGCTGACGAGTTGGAACCGTCACTCGTGCTCGCAGTCGGTGTGCGCCGCTCGCCCGACCTGGTGCGGAGCGACGAGTCGACCAGGAAGCTGATCCGCGCCTTCGTGCACGAGGTCATCAACGCGCCCGTCGATGGTCCGGAGCATCGTGTCGCGCTGGTCGTCGCCGGCGCCCAAGACCACGCCGAACAACTGGAGTGGCTCGCCGGTCTCGCCTTCAACCAGATGGACGCGCCGAGATTTTTTAACCTCGTCGGCACGCCGGGCAAGTTTTCCGTCGGTATCCGGGGGCGGCTGGATCACATTGAAGCGCTCGTCAGGCTGGCACTCATGGATCTTGGTGTTGCCGATCCTGGCGCCGAGGTCGTTCAGCAACGCACCTGGGAACTGCTATCCCGGCTCAATGTATTGATGCCGCGACTCGAGACGCCCAACGAGGCTGACTGGGCTGCGGTGACGAATAACCTGATCCCAGTCGCCCGCGGTGCGGACCTTTATGGTGCTTCGCGGTTGCGCGATCGGCTCGTCGCTCTAGCTGATGAGTACCCACCGAAGGCCGCCACGGTAGACCTGAGTCTTCTGCAGCGCGATGCACATCAGGCCCTCGAGCTCACGACGAGTCGCCATGGGCGGGGGTGGCAGGCACTCGCCCACCTTCACGCGCAGGCAATCGCGTCAGTGCGCCACGAGATCGCGGCCGGCGATCGCAGTCGGACCATCCACCTCGATCGAAGCGATGCAGCAGCGGAACTACTCGCCACCGTGGGATCCGCGACGGCCGCGGTTGTTGCGTACGGGGACTCCGGCGTTGGCAAGAGCGCACTGGTTATCGGCACGGTGACGGGCACGGTAAGCAGCGACCCCGACAATACGCAGGCGTGGTGCATCAATCTGCGACATCTTCCCGCGACCACTCTGGAGCTTGAGTCCTTCCTTGGTGCGCCACTCGCAACGCTCCTCGCGGAACTCAGCGCTCCTCAACGCCTTCTAGTCATCGATGGCGCGGACGCCATCTCCGAAGGTCTCCTTGAACCCTTCCGGTATCTTGTCGGCGCAGGCAGCCAAGCTGACGTGGCAGTCATCGCCGTCACGGCGAACGACACCAAGCAGCTTGTACGAGACGCTATCGCCGAACGCTCGGGCCGGGATGTCACCGAATATCTCGTGCCGCCGTTGACAGACCCTGAGGTCGACAACGTTATTGCGGTATTCGGCGAACTGGCGCCGCTCGCGACCAATCCACGTTCGCGGGAACTGCTCCGCAGGCCCGTGGTCGTGGACCTGCTAGTACGGGGCGGCCTCGCAGGCACACCTCTCAGCGATGCAGACGCCATGGAGCAGGTTTGGGCGGGGCTGGTCCGCCGCCACGGGCAATCCGACCGGGGCACGCCAGATGCCCGTGAGCTAGCGCTCCTGCGCCTGGCTAACCTCGCACTCTGCGGTGGCGACGCCCTCAACGTCGTCGGGGCGATCGATGCCGCTGCGCTCGATGGGCTCCGCCGCGACGGGTTGTTGCGGACCTCGCCCCACGATCCGTTCCAGATTGGGCCGGAGTTCGCGCACGACGAGGTGCGGCGCTACGCGGTCGCTCGTCTCATCCTCCCAGGTGGCAACCCCACCTCGAAGCTGGCCGATGCTGGCGTACCCCGCTGGTCGCTCGGCGCAGCACGGCTTGCATGCCAAGCGCTACTTGCTGCACTCGACACGCCCGCCAACCCCTTGTGCGGCAGGTTCGCGCGCTTGCAGAGGAAGTTCGACAACCTCGTCGATGCTGCCCACGGTGAGCGCTGGGGCGACGTGCCGAGCGAAGCGCTCTTGACGCTCGGTGAGCCCGACACGGTACTCGGCGACGCTTGGCCGGGGCTGTGCGCTGAACCCGGTCTGGGTCTCCGACGCCTCTGTCGTCTCGTGGACCAGAGACTCCGCGACGAGAAGGGCCTGGTCCGACCTGTCGCGGTGGAGCCGCTCATCAACCTGCTGCTCGACGACGAGACGCCGTGGAGGTCTGGCGAGCACATGCAAGTCCTGTTGCGGGATTGGCTGCGGGCTCTGGTCATCGCCGACACACCGGCCGGGCATCCGCTCCGCATTCGCCTGCGCGACCGGCTCGTGGCTGCGTGCGCCATCGCGGACCGGCGCCTGCAGACCGAGCGCGAGGCCGCAGCTGCGGCGCGGGCGGCGCGGACGGCCGAAGAGATCGAAAAAGAACGCAAGTTCATCGAAAGCCATCCCGGGCTCTTCACCGAGATCGGCTATCCGCGTCGTCGGCGTCGTGCACGCCCGGACGTTCCAAGGGAAATCACCGACGACGTGATGGTCGAGTTGCTTGCGCTTCTCGGCCCTGATCTCGGCGATCAGGGTGAGACCGTCCTCCGCCGCGTCGCGCAGAACGCACCATCATCGCTCCGTCCAGCGGTGGAGGAGCTATTCACCGGCCGTGCGCTCGCGATCTACCGGCGCGGATTCCTCGCCGAGGTCACCGAGGCCTACTACATCGATGATGAAGAAGACGGGTCAGGCCTCCACGAGGACGGCATCAGGGACCACCGCGCGCGCGCGATCGGTGTGACACCCCTCGCTGCGTGGTATCGCGGGCCGTTCATGCCGCTCTTCCAGCTTGACTTCCGCAACGGCGTCGCGGTTTTGAATCGCATGCTCAACCATGCCGCCCTCGCGCGTGCGCATGCGCTAGCTGAGCTTGATCACCAGTACGGCGCTCCGATCGACGACAGCGCGCTCGACGCATACCGGACCCAGCTCGACATCACTGGGACCCGCCACGTCTATGTTGGTGACGCCCACGTGTGGACCTGGTACCGCGGCACGGGAGTCGGTCCCTACCCCTGCATGAGCGCCTTGCAGGCACTTGAGCGCGTCTGCGACCAGCTGATGGAGATCGGCATTCCCCTCGGGGACATTGTCGCCACACTGCTCGACGGTTGTGAGAATCTCGCCATGGTCGGCCTGGTCGTCGGGCTGCTGGTGCGCCATCTCGAAAACGCCGACCGGTTGCTCGATCCCTATCTGGCAGAGCCGATGATCTGGCAGCAGGAGTTTTGGCGAGTCATCAATGAGAGCAGCGGACTGGCCGCGTCTTCCGAGGGAATCGTCCAGGCAAAACGACGCCAATGGTCTCTGCGCGAGGCCGCGATGATGCTCGTGCTGCGCGCTGACGAGACGCGAGCGGATGAGCTCCGCACGATAGGTCAACAACTCGTCGCGACCGCACGCCGGTTGGTCGCAGAAGCGCTCGGCGAGGACGGCGACGAGACAGCGGTCGAAGAGCAAGTCGTCACCGTGCGGGCTTGGGCGGCCGGTCTCGATCGGGCCACCTACGAAGCTCACCAGGAGGAGGGCGGCATATACTTTCAAAGCAGGCCTCCTGACGACATCGCCGTAGCCATGCAGCCCGGCAACCAAGAGTTGCAGCGCGCACAGGAGGCAACGCGCCTCATGGTCAGGTACCACGTACAGCCACGGCAAGGTACCGCCCAACCCCTGGCCGCCGAAGAGCTCACCACCGACCTAGCGGTAGCTCAGGATCTCCTCGACAATCCGCCCGAGCTCAGCCCCAGTGGTCAATGGGACGTACCGGTAGCCGTCGCCGCCGCAGCGCTCGAAGCCCACATCGTTTCCAGCGTCGAGCTCCCGACCGAGGCACTGCGGTTCGCTGCGGAAGCTGTGATCCGCGTCGGAAGAGGCGAAGCGGTAGTACCGCGTCAATTCGAGTCCGAGGAGTCGTACTTCGAACAAGGTGCCGACCGCAGCGCGGCGCGCGTGCTTCCCCTACTCCTGCTGCCGAAGGCGACGGCACTCCGCGCCGCAATGGATGCTGGAGACGGGTCTCAGACATACTCAAGTGCCTCTGCCGCGGCGGGCAACATCGCCCGGTCTCTACCCAACGAGGTCCGCGTTTACCTCGCACGTGGCCTCGATCGGGTATGGGAAGCCCCCTGCACAGGCGACGGCACATGTCACCACGGCACGGCGCTTCAACTCGCCATCGAGACGATGCGTGACTCCGCCTTCGTGGCATGGGATCGGAATACGGGCATACGCCAAGTCACCCTGCTTGCTGACCCGGTGGAGCAAGCGCTCGCCGACACGCCGGACAAGGCGATCCACCTTTCTCGCCTAGACGCAGCGATTCGAGCGCTCGCACCGGCCGCTCAGGCCAGCATTTGTGTCTCAGAGCGCGCCCAGGAGCTTCTCAGGGTGCTCCTCGCCGCGCACCGCCGCTCCCTGCTTGCGTACGACCGCGACATGGATCACCGAGGCACCCATGCCTTGATCGCCGCACGGGCACTATTGACCATCGCGGCCGATGGCGATGACGCGCCCATCTACGAGCACATCGACGCCTATGCCGACAACTCGGCGCTGCTAAGCAACTTCCTGCGTGCGCTGTTTGCCGCTGCCGAGGAGTCACCGGACCGGGCCGCGACCGCATCACGACTGTGGTCGTCGATAGTTACCTACGTCATCGGCCTGCACGAGACGGGGCACACGCCATTCCAGGGTCGGCATTACGACGACTACGCGCTGGCATCGCTCGTGCCCAACACAGCGGGCGAGGTCACTTATCTCTACCGTGAACTTGAGAAGGCTCCGATCACGTGGTGGCAGCCGCTCTCCTGGCAATCCACCATCGAGCAGTGGCTTCCGCTCGGGCTAGGTAACCCTAGATGCGTAGATCAACTCATCAGCTTCCTGGGAGCGCTGGCACCTGAGGACCAGGCGCGAGTCGGCATTCCGTGGGTGGCAAGACTTGTCCTCGCCGATCCCAGCCGAGTCGCGAACCGGACCTATCTTCTGTCGTCATGGCTAATCGAGGTCCGGCAAGCCTCCTCTGACGCTGGCGTGCTGTCCGACTGGCAACGTATCGTCGACGCCCTCGTCGTCGTCGGCGTCTCCCGGCTCGCGCCGTACTCAGAGTAGCGATCCTGCGGCTCCGGTCGATGATTTGACCTACCGTTTTTCAGGAGGTCTATCACCCCGAGAGCACTTACCTGGAAAGCCGCCAACAGCCCAGCTCACGCGCATCGACGCTGCTGACCGGCTATTTTCCGTATCTTTAACACGCATAACAAGTGTACCGGAGTGTACCGTTTCGTCCGTGGGATTCCTGTGGGGATCGGCCGCCGTGTCGCTGAGTTGTGGGGTTTCTGTGGGGCTCGCCGAAGCCCCTGACTGGGCTGGCCTACCCGACACGGGTACCCAGGTCCCGCCGACTTCCGGATCCTAATAACCACTTTCCTGTAACCCAGTGTCATCAGGGCGACCTGGCCGGCTGTAGTAATTCCGCGCCTATCGCAGACTCGGTGCGCTGCTCCTATCAGCTAACAGATGGTCATTCGGCCTTCCAGATGACCCAGTTCTGCGTCGCCACAAGTTCTGCAGGTTCGATCAGAGGCGATCAGCAACTGCGTGTTATCAGTGAGGATGTCGTTGGGACCGCTCTACCATCGCTACCTACCGTAATCCTGGAGCAAGTCGATGAAATTCTGCAGCATCGAGACCACGTCGTCGGGCAACGGGTCATTGTTGAAATGCATAATGCTGTTGCGGATCTTGGCGATCTCATCGAGGCGGGCGCTAAACGTCTTACGATGCAGCGGCCAACCGAGCTTCGTCCAACAATCCGGATTCTCAAGGATTCGCTGATAGTCACCCATTGTCAGCTGGTCGGGGGAGCTTAGGTCCCGCAGGCCGTCCGGATCGCAGAGCGAGGTGATGGTGTTCATTGGGAAGGCGGCTTCGACGATGCGCCGCAGGCTCTGATCGATCCGGCCGATCATGAAGAACGGCGAGGCCATCTGGCCGTAGACCTCCACCACGTCCGCCAGAGTGACGATGCCTGTTACCGATCTATCGACGCCGCTGACGAAGACGAATTCCTGACTCTGGATCACAGGCAGCATGCCGATTAGGTCGGCGGTGTAGGGCACCGGGTCGGCCTCGACGATCGCTGCCGACAACTCGGCATTAGGATCGGCGTTACGCACCTTAGCGATAGACTTCCAACTCACCGCGCCTTTGAGTTGCCGAGGACCCGTCATGACAGCCAGCTGTGAATAGTCCTCGATGAGCATCAGCGTGATGGCCTCCTCGAAGGTTGCGTCCGGAGCGACCGAGCAGACCTTTTTCGAAGCTGATGGAAGGTTGCCGATGGTCAGGCCATGGTCCCAGGCGCCTTCGTCGTCGCCCACGGCGAGATCGAGCTCTGTTGGCGTCGCTGGAAGGGCGGATGAGTCCTCTATGGGCGACGCTGGTACCTCAGCGGCTGTTGTCTGCGTAGTCAGAACGATGGCAACCGTGTCGTCCAGGGTGACCGCGCGGAAGTCCGGCTCCGTGGTTATGCCGTTATTGGCCAAGTCGGCATCGACGCGTTCCTTGACCTCGAAGTCGCGACCGCGAGCGCCCCAAATACCGATCAGTTCGCGCACGCTCATCTGGAGAGGAGATCCCGACTCGGCGGCCTTTTTCGCTGATTGCACGAACTCGTCCTGCCGGGCCTCAAGGTCCGAGTACCCGTCGTCCGGGACCTCCCGGACGGCCTGCTCGAGCAGCTGTTGCCGCAGGCTAGGGAGCAACTCGCCGGTATCCGCCGTGCGCCAGGCGTACCAGCCGTCCACGCTCTTCTCAGAGAGCTGCCACACCGCACCGGAGAGGCTTCCGGTCTCACGGCCATCCGGCAGCCGGAGTCGACCCGTCTCGGTCACGGTGACCTTGAAGGTCTCTCCTGCTTGCGGCCGGTCGTATACGAGGACCGCTCCCGGTTTCAGCAGGTTAGCGTCAATGAGATCGCGCACCTTCACCCGTCGACCGCGGAACAAGTGCTCGCGCCGTCCCGGGGTCTCCCCGCTGACGCTGCCCATTCTCCCAGCCCTCCTCGATCAGTTGCAGAGGCCCTCTGCCTGGAGGACGAGTCGGATTCCCTCTTCACCGAAGTCTGCCACCGCGCATGGGCTAGTGAACCTCCTTGCCCATAACCCCAACCTGAAGACGATCTGAACGATCGTCTCTTCGCCAGGGTGGACCTCACGCTGATCCTCGCTGTCAGTCACCGTGAAGGCATGCCAGGCAAGCGGAACGATGAGAAGGACGAGCGGGTCAAGCTCCCGCTCGACCCTGAGACGGCGATGCGCGCCCTGCTGGCCGTGGACCCGAACGGGGAGTCGTACCCACCTGCAAGGCACTCCGGAATCATGCGCACCGTGGGGCGTCGCTCGTGCATGATTGGGGTATAGAAGATCATGCTCTGAAGCCGTCCCCGGTCTGCACGTCGATAAGGTTCTGTGATGGATAAAGGGAAGTCAACTTATCTAGAAGCGGCGCTGGCCGTCTTGCGGGAATCAGGCCGTCCGCTGACTATTCGTGAGATTACCGATTCCGCAATCGAGTCAGGGCTCATCAGCCCAGCCGGTAAGACGCCGATTGCAACGATGGAGGCGGTACTCTACCGTCAGGTTCAGATTATTGATACCCAAATTCGGAAGCTCGCGGAACCTGCTCACCTACGGGCAAAGCGCGGAACAGTTCGCTGGATGCTCGCGTCAGACACGAATGCGGATTAGCCCTTCTTCGCGCCCAATAGATCGATGATCGTAAGGCTATTGTTCGTCCATCTCTTCAAACGTCAACTGTTCTGCGCGTTTCTCGGCTCGCGGAGCTTGGATGTAAGGAAGATTCATCTGAGGCATTAGTGGCCGTTTGCCTTCCAGAAGCTCTCTGATAGTTATGGCCTGAATCTTCGGGTATACCTGACCATTCACGGGCCACGTGTACGTTCCGCCATGATCCATGACGTCTTTCACACCTGGTGTCGGTTTGGCCATTGTTATCAGTACGCCCATTTGTGCTTTGTGGCCCTCGACGGTGCCCAACAGATCCCGTGCAAACTGGGGGCCGATGTTTGTGCCTCCTTTTACAGATACTAGCGCACGTCCGACAGTCTTATTGTCGAGGTAGAAGCGCGCGACGCCATCGATACCCTTGTCGCCTACCTGCTTTTCGTTAGGCTGCGCATTGACGAGTGATACAGCCCAGCGTTCGAAGTCGAATGGTGAATGCTGGAATAGCGCCGCTGCCCCTTGAATGTCACGTGGAATACCATGAATCGTGTACGTCTTGGTTACAGCAGCTCCGTAGGCATGCTTTAGTCGTTTCTCGATTAGGTCGATGGCGATAAATGTTATATCGATTCCGATCCAACGGCGGTTCAGACGTTGCGCAGCATCGATGGTGGTACCGCAACCGCAGAAGGGATCGAGTATCAGACTGTCTTCATTGGAGGACATTCTGATAATTCGCTCAAGAAGCGTAAGCGGCTTTTGGGTGGGGTAGCCGAGGCGCTCCGCGGCTCGAGAGTTAATGGGATCGATATCGGTCCAGACATCCTGCAAGGAGACGCCTGGCATCTCATCGAGGTAGCGCTTGTACTGGGGTACTGTTCCAGGTCTAGTCTGGACGACGCGGCCTTGTTCAATTAGCTGGGCCATATGCTCTTCGGAATAACGCCAATAACGCGTCACCCCCATAACTTCATACTCTGGATTTCCTTTTGCCGCCCCACCCGGACCAGTTAGATTGTCAAGGCGATACAGGCGGCCGGTCCCCGCTTCCTTGTATCTATACTTGGATGCAACATACGCGGGATCATATGCTGCCATCTCAATATTGAAGATGTGATGTTCGCTCTTACCATAGAAGAGGATCGTATCGTGAAGGCGACCCATATGGTGAGCGCCCTGCTTGGTGTCGCTGTGGGCGGTGGATCTTTTCCAGATGACCTCGTTAATAAAGTGTTCTGCACCAAAGATCGAGTCGAGCATGATCTTCAGGTAGTGACTCATTGTGGGATCGCAATGTAGGTATAGGGTGCCAGTTGGCTTTAGCACACGGTGTAGTTCCACCAAGCGGGGGGCCATATTGACCAAGTAGGCCAATGCATCGTTTTCCCCGAGCAACGTCCGGAACGCAGTGAGCGCATCGGCAACCTTGCTCGGCAGTGCTCCACCTATGTAGTTGCTGTACTGTTGTTCGGTAACAGGGGTCCAGTGCCAGGTGTCATCAAATGCCTGAATCTGCGCTGCCGCACCATTGCTGCCAGTATGCTCGGCGAATACCACGTTGTAGGCGCGGTTGGAGTTGAACGGCGGGTCGAGGTACACCAGATCAACCGAATTGCTGCCAATCTGCTCCCGTATCACGTCTAGGTTGTCGCCGTAGTACAGCTTATTGAGCCACGTTTGATCTGCCATGAGTCTAAGTATGGCAGACGTGAGCGCTCTAGTCACAGATATAGGATGCGCCGCTCGTGTCGCATGGGGATACGAGGTTCAGCCCTAGCTCGCATTTGTACCGTGATTTAAGAGCGTACGTACGGGATAGATTCCCGCGCTTGTAGTTCATTGACTCTGACTGAGCTTGTTATTTAACCCTTCTGCCTGCGGCTTTTCTTCTTCGGCTCGTCTCGCTTGACGGTCTTGCCCACGTCATGGCAGGTAGCTGGGCGCCGGTTCTTCGATCCTGGCGGGCGGCCAGGTCCGGGTTTGCCGGGTTTCGGCGCGCCGGCCAGATCTGGGAGTGCCTGGCGGATGTTGCGGAACCCGCGGCGGACCCGGGCGGGGGTCAGGCGGCCGGGTGGGCAGGGCCGCTGCCAGGGCAGCCGGATGTCGGCGGCCAGGTCGCGGGCGAGCCAGAGCTGAGCGTAGGCGGCGATGATCAGCCAGGTCCACCGGTCAGCGGCGGCTGGATCGCGCAGCTTGGGCCGGGTCCAGCCGAGGACCTGCTTGAAGAACCTGAACGTGTGTTCAAGGAGCAAGCCAGACTGCATACATAGGCGAATCGGGCCAAGGGGATCCTCCGGTCATAGGAATTGACGGCCTGCTGGCCGTGGTCGCGGTTGTCTGGCGGCTGCGTGAGGTGCAGGCCGGGGTGGCCGATGGAGGTGAGCGGTGTCTGGAGATGCTGCCGTGCCCCCTTGAGCGGGCAGGCGCTAGCAGCCGTGCCTGTGTGGGCGGCGTTCCCGGAGGTGAACCGGGTGCTCACGGGCCGTCTGCTGGGCCTGCTGGTCGAGCGGATGGTGCGTGCGACGGGCGGCGGGAGCGGGGGTGAGCGCGGTGAGCGTCACGGCGAGGCTGCCCTGGGAGCGGGCCGAGGGCAAGATCCAGTCCTGGCATCATGATCGCCTGGCGGCGGTCTACGTCCGCCAGTCCACTGCGGCTCAGGTGCAGGATCATGGCGAGTCCACGCGGTTGCAGTACGGGCTGGCCGAGCGGGCGGTCACGCTGGGCTGGGCGCCGTCGCGGGTGCTGGTGATCGATGAGGACCTGGGTCATTCGGCTTCCGGGGCTGATGCGCGCCCGGGTTTTGCGCGGCTGGTCTCGGAGGTGGGGCTGGATCATGTGGGCATCGTGCTGGGCATCGAGATGTCCCGGCTGGCCCGGTCCGGCCGGGAGTGGCATCAGCTGCTGGAGTTGTGCGCGCTGTCCGGGGCGCTGCTGGGCGACCTGGACGGGGTCTATGACCCGGCCGAGCATAACGACCGGCTGCTGCTGGGCCTGAAGGGCACCATCAGCGAGGCTGAATTGCACCTGATCAGGCAGCGGATGTGGTCCGGGCGGGTCGCCAAGGCCCGCCGCGGCGAGCTGGCGGTGCCGCTGCCGGCCGGGCTGGTGCGCCGCCGGTCCGGCGAGGTGGTGCTGGACCCGGACGAGCAGGTCCGCAGCGTGGTCCGGCTGGTCTTTGACCTGTTCGAGCGGCTGGGCACAGTGGGCGCCGTGCTGGGGTTCCTCGCGGACAACGGCGTCCAGCTGGGAGTGCGGCTGCGGGAAGGACCCGAACGCGGGGAGCTGGCCTGGCGGCGCCCCAGCCGCGCCGGAGTGTCCAATATGCTGCGCAATCCGGCCTACGCTGGCATCTACGCCTATGGCCGCAGCACACTGGACCCCAGGCGGCGCCAGCCGGGGCGGCCCTGCACCGGCCGGGTCCGGGTCGGGCGGGACGGCTGGCTGGTCTACCTGCCCGGGGTGCTGCCGGCCTATATCAGCATCGAGCAGTACGAGCGGAACATGCAGCGACTGGATGCCAACCGGTCTCGCGCGCAGAGCCTGGGCGCGGTGCGCGACGGCCCGGCCCTGCTGGCCGGGCTGGTCGCCTGCGGCCGGTGCGGCAGCAAGATGACGGTGCGCTATCAGCGGGGCCCGGGCGGGAAGATGCACCCGGTCTACGTGTGCAGCCGCGACAAGGCCGATTACGCGGGCAGCCAGTGCCAGCAGCTCGCCGGGAGCTGCGTCGACGCGCACGTCACCGGCCTGCTGCTGGCCGCGATGGCACCCGCCACACTGGAGGTGTCCCTGGCCGCGGCCGGGCAGGTCCAGGCCCAGCGCGAGCAGGTTGACCGGATCTGGCGGCAGCGGCTGGAACGCGCCGGGTTCGCCGCCGACCGGGCCCGCCGCCAGTACCAGCTCGCCGAGCCGGAGAACCGCCTGGTCGTCCGGCAGCTGGAAAAGGGCTGGGAGGCCGCGCTGGCCGAGCGGCAGCGACTGGGCGAGGAGTACGACCGGTTCACCGCCGCCCGCCCCCGGACGCTGACCGCCGCCGAACGCGAGCAGATCCGGGCCCTGGCCGCTGACCTGCCCGCGGTCTGGGACGCTCCCACCACCACCGACGCCGACCGCAAGCAACTGATCCGGCACCTGATCGAGCAGGTCCGCATCACGGTGGCCGGGACCAGCGAGAAGGTGGACGTGGAGGTCATCTGGGCGGGCGGGCACCGCACCGGCGCGCAGATCACCCGCCCGGTGGCCTGCCTGACCCAGCTCAGCTACTACCCCCAGCTGGCCGCCCGGGCCCGCGAACTCGCCGGCAGCGGGTGCACCATCGCCCAGATCGCCGAGCGCCTCAACGCCGAGGGTTTCCGCCCGCCCAAACGCAGCCCGGTCTTCACCCCGAACGCGGTCAGCGACCTGCTTCGCGCCCTGGGCATCCAGCGCTCCCGCATCCCGACCAGCCGTAACCGCCCGGCCCTGGCCCGCCACGAATGGTGGCTGCGCGACCTAGCCGCCCACCTGGGCATGCCCGAGGTCACCCTCGACCACTGGATCCGGCGCGGCTGGGCCGCCGGTTACCTGCACCCCCAGGCCAGGCTGCGCGTGGTCCGCGCCGACCCCGCCGAAGTCGAGCGGCTCCGCGCCCTGCACCAAGTGCCACGCGGGCAGCACAACCGCCGCCCCTGGCTGAGCAATCAGGCCGCCCTCATGAACACCGAACGGGAAGGAACCGACGACAATGCCGACCAGCCGCGGCTATGACAGCACTGCGGCTTGCCCGTCTCGATATCAAAGCGCCGCAGGAATGCCTGCCAGGTGCGGTCGACCGCGTCAGCGGATAGGCCGAGGGCCGTGGTCCACAGCCACAGCGGGTCCGGGCTGCGGTCGCCGGGCAGGTGATCGACGGCCAGGCGGATGAGGGTGCCCTCGATGACGGGCAGTTCGCCGTCGTGGTCCTCCCATCCGGCGCGGCTGGCCAGCCGCTGGTGCAGCCGGCTCCAGGCCATGGCGCGGGCGGTGCCGTAGCGGGTTGTCCCGGCGGCCGTGGTCACCGCCGGGGCAGGCCAGGTTCGCTGGTCGGCGAGCTTGAGCGCGGCGCCGTGCCGAGACGGCCGGCCGTTGGTGCCGGGCGGGCGTGCCGGGGCGGGAAGGTACA
>WNFC01002656.1_pt1 | contig 21314 bp, 25 predicted proteins | sample 5400541 | NCBI WGS metagenome assembly WNFC01 (sample SAMN13153342, study PRJNA577476) | soil metagenome | isolation source: 120 cm saprolite under Douglas fir tree site 2 hole 2 replicate 1 | place: USA:California | collected 2015-04-18
CGAGCAACTGATCGCCACGGGCAAAGTGCGCTGGCGGTTCCGCGATTATCCCCTGCCCTCGCACGCCTACTCCCGCTACGCCGCTCTCGCCGCCCAGTGCGCCGGGGAGCAAAGCAAGTTCTGGGAGATGCACGACCAGGTGTTCGCGAATCACCAATGGGCTCAAACGGGCAAGAATCCCAGCGGGTTGTTTCGGGACTTCGCCAAGGCCATCGGGCTCGACGTCGCCACATACGATGCCTGCGTCGACAGCCAGCGCTACGCCGGCCGCATCCAGGCCAGCGTCGAGGAGGGCGCGGCACTCGGCGTGAAGGGCACGCCCAGTTTCTTCGTGAACGGGCGCCCATTCGGGGGGCGCGCCACCTCAGATGATATTAAGGCGCTCGCCGACAGCCTGAGCAAAAAGTCCCACAAGTGATCCTGCGGCGCCAGGCGCTCGTGCTGCTCGCGCTCGTGGGGTTGCTCGTCGCGACCTACCTCTGGCTGTACAAGATCGGTGTGGTCGGCGAGCTCACGTGCGGCACGGGGAGCTGCGAGACCGTGCAGGCCAGCCGGTACGCGGAGCTGCTCGGCGTTCCCGTCGCGCTCTACGGCGTGGCGGGGTATGGCGCGCTGTTCGCCGTGGGGCTCGCCGGGCTCGATCCCCGGCGCGCCACGAACCTGCGGCTCACCCGCCTGCTCGCGGCGCTCGCCACGGCCGGCGTCCTGTTCAGCTTGTACCTCACCGCCATCGAACTCTTCGTGCTGCATGCCATCTGCCGCTGGTGCGTGGCATCGGCGGTGATCATCACCGCGATCTGGGTCTTGTCCCTGTCGCTCTTGGGCCGCCCGGCCCGCTGACGCCCGTGGATTGGCGCGCGATCAAGCGGGTGCTGGTCGGCCGGCCGCTCTCGATGCACGACCTCGAGTCGGAGCGGCTGTCCAACCTGACGGGGCTCGCGGTCCTCTCCTCCGACGCCCTCTCCTCGGTCGCGTACGCCACGGAGGCGATGCTGCTCGTCCTCATGGCGGCGGGCCCAGCGGGCACGGCCCACGCTCTCACGGTCGGCGGCTTCATCGTGCTGCTGCTCGCCATCGTGGTCACGAGCTACCGGCAAACGGTACACGCTTACCCACACGGGGGCGGCGCCTACTTCGTCGCGAAGGACAACCTGGGCACGTCGGCTAGTCTCGTGGCCGCGGCGGCCCTGCTCGTGGACTACGTCCTCACGGTGGCGGTGTCGGTCGCCGCGGGCGTCGACGCGGTCACGTCGGCCTTTCCCGTCTTGTTGCACCACCGCGTCGCGATGGGCCTCGCGGCGATCGCGCTCATCGCGCTCGGCAACCTGCGCGGCGTGCGCGAGTCGGGCGCGATCTTTTCCGTGCCGACCTACTTCTTCATCGTCATCTTCGCGGTGATGATCCTCGTGAGCTTGGTGCACCCCTTCGGCGTGTGGTCCGAGTCCCGGGCCTGGGGCGCGACGACGCAGACGGCCGTCACGACCTGGCTGTTGTTGCGGGCGTTCGCGTCGGGGTGCTCCGCCCTTACCGGTGTCGAGGCCATCTCCGACGGCGTGCCGCTGTTCCGGCCGCCGGAGTCAAAGAACGCGGCGACCGTCCTCCTGTGGATGGGGCTCATCCTGGGCACGTTCTTCGCGGGCGCGACGTATCTGGCGCACCGCTTCACCGTGCTGCCGGTCGGCGAGCAGACGGTCATCTCGCAGCTCGCGCATGGGGCGTTCGGCAACGGCGCGTTCTACTTCCTGCTCCAGTTCGCGACCGCCCTGATCCTGTTCCTCGCCGCCAACACCTCGTTCGCCGATTTCCCGCGGCTCGCCTCGATCGTCGCCCAGGATCGCTACCTCCCGCGCCAGATGGCGAATCGCGGCGACCGTCTGGTCTTCTCGAACGGGATCATCGTGCTGTCCTGCGTCGCCGGGCTGCTCCTGATGGTGTTCGGCGGCGATACCCACGCGCTAATCCCGCTCTACGCCATCGGCGTATTCGTCTCGTTCACGCTCTCGCAGGCGGGGATGGCGCGGCGCCTCGTGACGCGGCGCGAGCCGGGCTGGCGGCGCCGGGCCGTCGTTTCGGCCAGCGGGGCTACGGCCACCGGCATCGTCGTCGTCATCGAGATCACGACGAAGTTCAGCGAGGGCGCCTGGATCTCCGTCCTGCTGATCGCCCTGCTCGTCGTCGGGTTCTACGAGATCCACCGGCACTACGAGTTCTACGCTGGCCAGCTGTCGAGCCGGGAGTGGCAACCGGTGTGGCCCCGCAAGCACGTCGTGGTCGTTCCCGTGGCGGGCGTCTCGCGGAGCACCGCCGACGCCCTCGCCTACGCGCTGCTCCTCTCGCGGCATGTGCGGGCGGTGGCCGTCGCGACTGATCCGAGCCAAGTGCGGCGGCTCCAGGATGAGTGGGACCTGTGGGACTCGGGTGTCCCGCTCGAAGTGATCGTCTCACCCTACCGCGCGATCGTGCGACCGCTGCTCGATTACATCAACAAGGTGGAGGCGGAGGAGCAGCCGGACTGGCTGACGGTGGTGCTGCCGGAAGTGGTACCGGCGCGCTGGTGGCACGCCTTCCTGCACAACCAGACGGTGTATGCCATCAAGGCGGCGCTCGTGTTCCGCAAACGCATCGTCGTGACCAGCGTGCGCCACCACCTCGAGCAGTAGGCGGCCGGGGCCGCCCCGCGCGCCTAGCTTTCCGCCGCCTCGTACTGGTTCTTCAGTCGCTCCACGACGCTCGGGTCGGCGAGCGTCGTCGTGTCGCCCAGCGCGCGGCCTTCCGCGATGTCCTTGAGCAGCCGGCGCATGATCTTGCCGCTCCGGGTCTTGGGCAGGTCGGCCGTGAACAGGATGTCGTCCGGCCGCGCGAGCGAGCCGATCTTCTTCGCCACGTGGGCCTTGAGCTCATCGCGCAGGGCGTCGCTCGGGGTCCGGCCTTCCTTGAGCGTCACGAACGCGGCGAGGGCCTGGCCCTTGAGCTCGTGCGCCCGCCCCACCACCGCCGCCTCCGCCACGGCTGGGTGATCGACCAGCGCGCTCTCGACCTCCATGGTACCGATGCGGTGGCCTGCCACGTTCAGCACGTCGTCCACCCGACCGAGGATCCAGAAATAGCGATCCGGGTCGCGTTTCGCCCCGTCCCCCGGGAAGTAGACGTTCTTCCATTTGCTCCAATAGACCTGGCTATAGCGCTCGTCGTCGCCCCAAATCGTACGGAGCATGCCAGGCCACGGGCTCGTGATCGCCAGGAATCCGCCGCCCACCTCCACGCGCTCCCCCTCGCCGTCGAGCAGCTCCGCCTCGATGCCCGGGAAGGGGACCGTGCAGGACCCCGGTTTGCACGTGGTGACGCCGGGCAGCGGTGTGATCATGATGCCCCCCGTCTCGGTCTGCCACCACGTGTCGACGATGGGGCAACGCTCCCCGCCGATGTGGCGGTGATACCAGATCCAGGCCTCGGGGTTGATCGGCTCGCCTACCGTCCCGAGCAGCCGGAGCCGCGACAGGTCGTGCTGCTTGGGGTGCTCGGGCCCCCATTTCATGAACGCACGGATCGCCGTGGGGGCGGTATAGAACACGCTCACTCCGTGACGCTCGCAAATCGCCCAAAACCGATCCTTGGTGGGGAAGTCGGGGGCGCCCTCGTACATGACCTCCGTCACCCCGAGCGCAAGCGGGCCGTACACGACGTAGGAGTGTCCCGTGACCCAGCCGACATCGGCGGTGCACCAGAACACGTCGCTCTCCTTCAAATCGAACACGCACTTGGTGGTGGCATACACGTGGGTGAGATAGCCGCCGGTGGTGTGGAGGATCCCCTTCGGCTTGCCGGTGGTCCCCGACGTGTACAGGATGTACAGCGGATCCTCGGCGTCCATCCGCTCCGGCGTGCACTCGGCCGCCGCCCCGTTCATGAGCTCATGCCACCAGTGGTCGCGCCCCGCCGTCATCGGGACGGGCGCGCCGACGCGTCGCAGCACCACGACGTGGCGGATGCTGGGCGTGGCTTCGAGCGCCTCGTCCGCATTGCCCTTGAGTGGTACCACGGCGCCGCGCCGATAGCCGCCGTCCGCGGTGACGAGCACCTTCGCTTCCGCGTCGTTGATGCGGTCGCGCAGCGACTCGGCGGAGAAGCCGCCGAACACGACCGTGTGAATAGCGCCGATGCGGGCGCAGGCCAGCATGGCGACGGCAACCTCGGGAACCATCGGCAGGTAGATCGCCACCCGGTCGCCCCGCCCCACGCCCAGCTGCTTCAGCACGTTCGCGAATTGGCCCACGAGCCCGAGCAGGTCCCGGTAGGTGAGCTTGCGTACCTCGCGCGGCTCGGGCTCTCCCTCCCAGACGAGCGCGATCCGGTCGCCGCGGCCGGCCCGCACGTGGCGGTCGAGGCAGTTCACCGCCGCGTTCAGCTTGCCCCCGACGAACCACTTGGCGTGGGGCGGCGTCCACTCGAGCACCCGATCCCACGGCTGGAACCACTCGAGCTGGCGGGCCCAGTCGGCCCAGTAGCCGGTGCGGTCCGCACGGGCTCGGCGCTCGAGGCTGTCGTCCTGCACGTGCGCCGCCCGGCGAAACGCGGCCGGCGGCGGGAAGGTGCGCTGCTCGTCGAGCAGGGTGTCGATGCGGTCTTTCACGGTTCCGAATGCGAGCGCTGGTGGAGGGGATAAAGCTATGCCGACCGAGGGACCTCGCAAACTGCGCCGGGGCGCTCACTCTGCTAGAGCCGTGCGGCCTGATGCGTCGCGCGTCCCCTTTGACAAGCGGTTGCCGGCGCGCAGCTTAGCACTGTTGGCACCGGAGTCGCAAGGTGGATACGGCGGCGATCTACTGGAGCTAACTGTGGAGGAGTTGATGACGACGTCTTCGCGGCCGAGCGAGAAGGTCCTGGCCGCCCCCGAGGAGCTGGGCCTCGATTCCCGCACGGCGTTCCGCCGCGCGGCCGGCGAGCTCTTGGAGCAGCTGGCGGAGGGGTCTGGGCGCCTCGTGATCGATCTCTCGAGCACGCGCCAGATCGACAGCGCGGGGCTCGGGGCCCTGATGCTGATTCAGCGCAAGGCGGCCGAGCGCCGCCTAGCGGTGTGTCTGCGGGGCGCCAACGAGGAACTGCGGTTCCTCCTGGTCCTGACCAAGCTGGACGACTTATTCGAGTTGGAGCGCGGCGCCAGCTGAGCGGTCCGTAGCCGCCTGGGTGGGCCCGCATATATTGGCCCACCTATGGCGCCCCCCAGCCCGCGACGCAAAGTGCTGTTCGTAGAAGACGAGTCGTCGCTGCGGCGCACCTACCAACGCTTCTTCGCGACGCGCTACGACCTCGCTTTCGCCGGCAGCGGTAGTGAGGCCCGGCGGCAGATGGACGACTTCCGGCCGGAGGTGCTGGTCTTGGACCTGCGCCTTCCCGATACCGACGGTATCACGCTGCTGCAGGAAATCCGCCAGTCGCGCCCGTCCCTCCCCGTGATCGTCACCACGTCCTACGTGAGCATGGAGCCGCTCATCAACGTGCTCGACCTGGGGCACTCCGGGTACCTGGTCAAGCCGTTCGACATGGAAGATCTCGCCGCGCGTATCGATGCTCTCGGCTGAAGGGCTGCGCCACGCCTTCGGGCGCGTGGTCGCGCTCGATGACGTGACGTTTCACCTCGGCCCCGGACAGACGCTCGCCATTTTCGGGCCGAACGGCGCCGGTAAGAGCACGCTCTTGAAAGTGCTCGCCGGCTTGATCCGACCGCAGGCGGGATCCGCGCGGGTGGCCGGGGGGCGGGGCGCGATCGGCTGGATCGGGCATCATTCGCATCTCTACGATCAGCTCACGGTGCGCGAGAACCTGCTGTTCTGGGGATCGCTCTATGGGCTCGCGCGCGCGCGTCGTGGCGCGCAGGCGGTCGCGGTGCTCGAGCGGCTCGGGATCGCCGACCGGGCCGATCAGCTCGTGGCTTCGCTCTCGCGCGGCCTGGCGCAGCGGGTCGCGATCGCCCGGGCGCTGATCCACGATCCCCAGGTGCTGCTCTTGGACGAGCCGTTCACGGGACTCGACCTGGCGGCGACGACCGAGCTGCGGGGGCTGCTCGCCGAGCTGCGGGGCGCCGGGCGCGTGCTGGTGCTCGCCACCCACAACGTGGACGAGGGGGTCGAGCTGGCCACGGACGTGGCGTTCCAGCGGCGCGGCCGGTTCGTGCACTTCGCGCCGCGGGGCGCGGCCGGACCCGCCGCGATCGCCGCGGCGTACCGGCAGGCCGTGGCCGATGCGTGAGCTCGCGGCGCAGGCGTGGATCGTGGCGCGCAAGGACCTGGTGCTCGAGTTCCGCACCCGCACCGCGCTCTTCTCGGCCGTGGTGTTCACGGCGCTGGTGCTGGTGGTGTTCAACTTCGGACGCGACCCCACGGCCGTCGCGACGATCGACCTGGCACCGAGCATCCTGTGGGTGACGTTTACGTTCGCCGCGATGCTGACGCTCAATCGCGCGTTCCAGCTCGAGCTCGAGAACCAGGCGCTCGAAGGCCTGCTCGTCGCACCCTTGAGCCGCGCGAGTCTCTACTGGGGGAAACTCATCGCCAACCTGGTGTTCGTGGCGGTCGTCGAGGCGGTCGGGCTACCGCTCTTCGTGCTGTTCTTCAACGTCCCCGTGGCGCACGTGCTCGTGCCGCTCGTCGGCGTGATCGCGCTCGCGACGGTGGGGTTCGTGGCGGTCGGGACGCTGTTCAGCGCCCTGCTCATCCGCATACGGTTCGCGGAGCTGATGCTGCCAGTGTTGCTGTTGCCGTTCCTGATCCCGCCGCTTGCGGCCGCGGTCCAGGTCACGGCCCACCTCTTGGCCGAGCGTCCCTTGAGTGAAGTGGCCGGTTGGCTTAGGTTGCTCGCGGCCTACGACCTCACGTTCGTGTCGCTCGCGACGGTGCTGTTTCGCTTTACGGTGGACGAATGAGCCTGTTGACCCGAGGGCGCCTGATCGCCCTGGCCGGGCTGGTGCTGCTAGCGGGGGTATACGTGCGGGCGCTCGCTTTCACGCCGATCGAGCGGCTGCAGGGCGCCGCGCAGAAGATCTATTACCTCCACCTCCCGGCCGCGATCTGGACCGAGACGGCCATGATCGTGGTGGGCGTGGCGGGCATCTTCTACCTGTTCTTGCATGACCCCCGGCTCGACCGGTTCGCGGCCGCGTCAGCGGAGGTCGGCACGGTGTTCGCGACCATCGTGCTCACCACCGGCCCGCTCTGGGGCAAGCCGATCTGGGGGACGTGGTGGACGTGGGATGCCCGGCTTACCTCCATGTTGCTGCTGTTCTTCCTGTACGTGGGGTACTTGCTGCTGCGCGGAGCGGTGGCCGACCCGGCGCTGCGCGCCCGCTACGCCGCGGTGCTCGGCATCTGCGGTATGGCGCTCGTACCCTTCATCCATCTCAGCGTGTACTTCTTTCCGACGCTGCACCCCCAGCCCATCATTCTCAAGCCCAGCGCCCCGTCGTTGCCGTCGAGCATGCTCGTGACGGGGCTCTACTCGGTGGGGGTGTTCGGGCTCCTGTACGTGGGATTCGTGATGCAGCGCTACGCGCTGTACCTCATGCGCGAGGCGCAGGAGCGCGCGGACGGGGCCCGTGGCTGACGTGCCCCAGACGGGCGGCTACATGGTCGCGGCCTACGTCGTGACTGCCCTCATCCTGCTCGCGTACGCCGTCTCGCTCTACCGTCGGACCAAACGACCCTAGCCGTCGCGTTTCTCCGCGAACAGTTCGGCGCGCGCATCGGAGAGCCGCTCGAGTCCGTCGGGGACGAGCGTGGCCCACAGGTGCAACGCCTCGTCGGCCGCGCGCACGTCCCCCGCCTGGAACAGCGCCTGGGCGTTGAGGCGCAGCGCATCCGCCCCGCCGCCCGCCGCGTAGGCCCGCGCGAACCGCGCGGCGGCGTCGGCGTACCGGCCGGCGCGGCGGTAGAGATCCCCCGCCTGGAGCGCCGCGTCGAACCGCTCCTCGAGCGCGAGCACCTGCTCGTAGGCGTGGAGTGCGTCGTGCTGGCGGAACACCATCTGGCACGCCTCCCCCAACAGCATCCAGGCGTCCGGGTTCTCGGGGAAGTGCTCGGCGGCTTCCTGGGCGGCCGCGAGCGCGCCCCAGCGATCCTCGATGGCGCGGCGCAGCCGCACGAGCGCCGTGTAGCACTCCGCGAACGCGGGGGTGATGGCGCAGCCGATCCGGAGCCACCAGTCGGCGCGTTTGGGGGCGTCGCGTTGGCTGGCCGCCGCTCGCCGCATGGTGAAGCGGACGAGGCCGGAGCGCAGGGACCGGAGCATTGCTTGATAATGGTTTTGCGCCCCGAGAGATTGCAACTACGCATGTCACACGCGCCTCGCCCGGACTCCGACCCCCCCCACCCCCTGACCGGCCGACGGATCGTCGTCACCCGGGCGCGGGACCAGGCGACCCCGTTGGCGCAGGCGCTCGCGGCGCTCGGCGCCGAGGTCGTGCTCGCGCCGACGATCCGCATCGTGCCGCTCGCCGACTTGGCACCGCTGCGGACGGCGCTCAGCCCTCCCCTCGCCTACGACTGGATCGTCTTCACTAGCCGCAACACCGTGCAGATCGTGTGCGCCGCACTGCCCGAGTGGGGACTCACGGCCGCCGATCTGGGGGGCGCGCGCGTGGCGGCGATCGGGCCGGGGACAGCGGACGCCCTGGTGGGGGCGGGTATCGCACCGGCGCTCGTGCCGGAGCGCTTCGTCGCTGAGGCCGTGGTCGCGGCGCTCGCGGCCCGGGGTGAGCTGCGCGGCCAGCGGGTCCTCCTGCCCCAGGCTCGAGCGGCGCGCGAGGCGCTGCCCGGTGGCTTGCGCGCGCGGGGCGCCCTCGTGGACGTCATCCCCGTGTACGAGACCGTGCGGGAGCCGGGCGACGGGCGGGCGCTTGCCGCCGCGCTGGTCGCGGGCCAGATCGACGTCGTCACGTTCACGTCGGCGTCCACGGTGCGGGGCTTCGCGGAGCTCGTGGGCCCCGCCGCCGTCCGCTCGGGGCAGTTCGCCGCGGCCGTGATCGGTCCCGTGACCGCGACGACGGCGCGCGAGTTCGGGATCAGGGTGGCGGTCGAGGCCGAGGCCTATACGATCCCCGGACTCGTGGACGCGCTGGCGCGCCACTTCGCCGCGCAGCCGCCGCGGTCGCACCAACGATGACCGAAGCTCTCAAGCTGGGCACGCGCGGGAGCGAGTTGGCCCGCTGGCAGGCCGACTGGGTCAGGGCGGCGCTCGCTCGCTACGGCGTCGCGGCGGAGGTGGTGATCGTCGAGACACGAGGCGATGCCGAGGTCGACCGCCCGCTGCATCTGCTCGAGGGCAAGGGATTCTTCACCAAGGAGATCGAGGACGCCCTCCTCAACGGTCGCGTCGACGTCGCCGTGCACTCGCTCAAGGACCTCCCGACCCAGCTGCCCGAGGGGCTGGCGCTCGCGGCGGTGCCCGCACGCGCCGACCCCGCGGACGCGCTGGTCACCCGCGCGGCGGGTGTCACGGCAATCGCGGGGCTCGCACCCGGCGCGAGGATTGGGACGTCGAGCCTGCGGCGCGTCGCCCAGCTGCGCTATCTGCGACCCGATCTCGAGATCCGGCCGCTGCGCGGCAACGTGCCGACGCGCGTGCGCAAGGTGCAGGAGGGGCGCGACGGACTGGACGCGGCGCTCCTCGCCCGGGCGGGGCTCGAGCGCCTCGGGCTCGCCCGTCAGATTGCCGCGGCGATCGACCCGCTCGTGGTGATGCCCGCACCGGGGCAGGGGGCGCTCGCCCTCGAGGTGCGGCGCGACGACCGCCGGGTGGCCGCCGTGCTGGCGCCGCTCGAGGACGGCGCGAGCGCCCACGCGGTGGCCGCGGAGCGCAGCCTGCTCGCCGCCCTGGAGGGTGGCTGTCAGGCGCCGGTGGCGGCGTATTGCGGCGCGGCGGACGGGCCCAGCGGGAAGATCCGGCTATACGGTCGCGTGACCGCGTCGGACGGGTCGGTCCAGCTCACTGCCTCGGCGCTGCTCGAGGAGCGCGACCCGGCCGCCACGGGCCGGCGGGTCGCGGACTTGCTCGCCGGGCTGGGCGCGTCGAGATTGCTCGCCCGATGAGCCACTTCCCGACCCGCCGGATGCGGCGGCTGCGCCGCACAGCCGCGTTGCGCCGCCTGGTGCAGGAGACGCACCTCGCTCCCTCCCAGCTCGTGTGGCCGCTGTTCGTATGCCACGGCTCGGGCGTGCGGCGCGAGATCGCGGCCCTGCCCGGTGCCTTCCACACGTCCGTGGACGAGCTCGTCAAGGACGCGGAACGGGCCGAGCGGCTGGGGCTCGGCGGGATCACGCTCTTCGGCCTGCCGGCGACCAAGGATGCCACGGGCTCCGAGGCGTACGACGAGCAGGGGATCGTGCAACAGGCGATCCGCGCCGTGAAGCGGGCCGTGCCCGGGCTGCTCGTGATCGGGGACGTCTGCCTGTGCGAGTACACCGACCATGGACACTGCGGCGTGCTCCAGGATGGCGAGGTGGACAACGACGCGTCGGTCTACCTGCTCGGCAAAGTCGCGGTGACCCAGGCGCGCGCCGGGGTCGACCTCGTGGCGCCGAGCGACATGATGGACGGCCGGGTCGCGGGGATTCGCAAGGCGCTCGACGCGGCGGCGTTCTCGCGGGTCCCGATCCTGTCCTACGCCGCGAAGACCGCGTCGGAGTTCTACGGGCCGTTCCGCGAGGCCGCGGGCTCGGCCCCGCAGTTCGGCGATCGGCAGTCCTACCAGATGCAGGGCACCAATGCCGACGAGGCGATGAAGGAGATCCGGCTCGATCTCGAGGAGGGCGCGGACATCGTCATGATCAAGCCGGCGCTCCCCTGTCTCGACCTGATTCGCCGCGCCAAGCAGGAGTTCGGCTCACCGCTCGCGGCGTATCAGGTGAGCGGCGAGTACGCGATGATCAAGGCCGCGGCGGCGCGCGGCATGCTCGACGAGACGCGTGCGATGTGGGAGACGCTCTACGCCATCCGCCGCGCGGGCGCGGACATCATCCTCAGCTACTTCGCCCCGACCGCCGCGGCAGAGCTCTAGCCTAGGCCCGCGGCAAGAGGATCGCCTTCCACAGGGCGCCCGCCACGCCGGCCCCGATCAGCGGGCCGATCCAATACACGGCGTGGGCGTTCCATTGCCACGCGACGAGCGCGGGCCCGAGGGCGCGGGCGGGGTTCAGGACCGCCCCGGTCCAGTTACCGGCCACGAGCGCGGCCACGAAGATCGCGAGGCCGATCCCGAAGCCCGCGATCTTCGGCGCCTCCGACGACACCGCCGTCCCGAACACGGCGCTCACGAGAAAGAACGTGAACGCCGCTTCGATCCAGACGCCCTGCATGAAACTCACCTCGGCGGCCAAATGCGGCGTGCCCACGAGCGCGAGCGCCACGGCCATGCGTGGCAGCAGGACCTTGACCAGGGCGGCGCCGGCGAGCGCCCCGAGGAGCTGAGCCAGGACGTACTGCCCGGCGCGGCCGCCCTCGATCTTATCGGCGATCCACAGGCCGAACGTGACGGCCGGATTCAAGTGGGCCCCCGAGATGCTCATCGTCATGGAGACGATGATCGCCATGCCGACGCCGTGCGCCAGGGCGACCCCGAGCGAGCCGATACCCGCGCCGCTCGCGCTGGCTCCGACGGACGCCACGACGCTCCCGGCGCCCACGAAGACGAACAGCAGGGTGCCAACGAACTCGGCCGTGAGCGGCCGCAACAGCTTGGGCATGGCAGGCGCCTCGCGCTAGTGGAGGGCGCCAATCTACGGGACGCGCTACGCCCGCCGCAACACCAGCGAGGCGTTGATCCCGCCGAACCCGAACGAGTTGGTGAGCACGAGCTCGGGCGCGGCCGCGCGCCCGTGGCCGGGTAGACAATCGAGGTCGCAGGCCGGATCGGGGTGCTCGAGGTTGAGCGTCGGGGGGAGCCAGCGCCGCTCGAGCGCCAGTGCACAGATGGCCGCCTCGATCGCGCCGCTCGCACCGAGCGCATGCCCGTAATACCCCTTGGTGCCGCTCACGCTCAGGCGGTAGGCATGGTCGCCGAACACGCGCTTGATTGCTACGGTCTCGGTCGCGTCGTTGAGCGGGGTGGCCGACGCGTGGGCGTTGATATAGCCCATCTCGGTGGGCGCGACGTGGGCGTCCGCGAGCGCGAGCTCCATCGCTCGCGCTGCCTGCCGCCCATCCGGGCGCGGCGCGGTCATGTGGTAGGCGTCGTTGGTGAACGCGTACCCCACGAGTTCGGCGTAGATCTTCGCCCCGCGCGCGAGCGCGCGCTCCCGCTCCTCCAGCACCAGCACGGCTGCCCCCTCGCCCATGACGAAGCCGTCGCGCTCCTCGTCGAACGGCCGTGAGGCGTGGGCCGGGTCGTCGTTGCGCGTGCTCATCGCGCGGATCACGCTGAAGGCGGCGAACGTCATGGGGGCGAGCGGCGCCTCGGCGCCGCCGGCGAGCATCACGTCGGCCCGGCCGGCGCGGATCGTGTGGAACGCGTCTCCCACGGCGATCGTCCCCGAGGCGCAGCTCATCGCGTTCGTCGAGTTGGGGCCGCTGAAGCCGAACTCGATGGCGATGTTGCAGCTCGCCGCTCCCGGGAAGACCGCGAGCGCAAGCGCTGGGTCGAGCCCGCGAGGGCCCTCGGCGCGAAACCGCTCGACCTGCGCCTCGGCGAAGGCCACGCCCCCCAGCGCCGAGCCCATCATCGCTCCGACCCGGTCCCCGTTCTCGCGCCGGGGATCGAGCGCGGCATCGGCGAGGGCGAAGCGCGCGCTCGTCACGGCGAGTTGGGAGAACCGGTCGAGCCGCTTGGCCCGCTTGGCATCGAGGTGATCCTGCGGGCGGAAGTCGGGAATCTCGGCCGCGATCTTGCTGCGAAACGCCGTGGGATCGAACCGCGTGATCGTGCGGACCGCCGAGACGCGGGCCGCGAGCCCGGCCCACAAGCCCTCGGCGCCCGTCCCGATCGGCGTCACTGCGCCCACGCCCGTGATCACCACGCGGCGCTCTCCGCTGTTCACGTTCCGCCCTCCCTCGATGAGCGGCTGCCCTCCGCACGCTTCATGTGCGCTCGGCCGCCCGCTTGATCCCGGCCAGGGTCCGCGACGCGATCCCGTGGACGAACACCGGGCCGATGACGAGCCGCGCCGCGAGGCGGCCGACCGGGCCCCACGCCGGGCCGGCCCAGTCGTGCACCACTGTCACATCCACGCCGCCGGCGGCGGCGACAAGACGCCACACGACGGCCATCCCGCTCGTGATACCCCGGACGTGCCGGTAGCGGATTTCGCCGGCGGGCCGATCGACGGTCATCTGCGATACCCACCACGTCGGGTAGCGGAATGGGCCGAACGGACGCGAGGCCGCCATCTCGACGAGACCGCCGCCGCCCGCGCGGTCCAGGAACCGGACCCAGCGATAGTGCGACAGGATCTCGGGCCAGTGCTCGACGTTCGCGGCAGCGTCGAAGACGCGCTCGAGCGGCGCCCGGATGCGCGCGCGATCGACGGTGTGCACGCCTCAGCCCGCCCGCGCGGACACGCTCGCATCCGCTCCCGGCCGTGCCGTCGGGCACCAGGTCGCCACGATTCTCGCGCCCCCGCCCCGCCGTGCCGCGGCCGGCACCGCGGCCGCGGCGAGCAGCGCGTCGAATTCGCGGCGCGTGTAGCCGCGCCGGAGCGAGAGCACCGCATCGCGCCGCGTCGTGCGGCCCATCCCGAGCCCAAAGCACGCCGCCCACACGCCCGCCATGGCGAGCCGCGAGCGCCGCAGGTCGGCGAGCACGACGGCGTGGCGCGCCAGCCGATGGAACGCGGCGATCCAGCGCACCGCGACCGCGCGCGGCACATGATGCAGCACCTGGCTCGCGACGATCACGTCGACCGAGCGCGGTGCGAACGGCAGCGCGCCTCCATCGGCGAGGACGGGCGCGAGCGGCGAGTCGAGGTCGCTGGCGCGCGCGAGGCGCGCCGCCGCCCGGTTGAGCTCGACCCCGATGAGGCGGAGCGTAATCCCGTGCCGCCGTGCGGCACGCACCACGGCGCGCGGAATGTCGCCGAGGCCCGTGCCGACGTCCAACAGGATCCACTCCAGCGCGCCGCACCCTGCGTTCGGATCGCGCCGCGCCCGGGCAAACACGGGCTCGAGTGCGCGCAGGACGGCGTTGGTGCCCCCGAACAAGGCGTTCAAGCGCCCGATGTCCTTCAGCTCGCGCTCGACCGCGACCGGATCGGCACGCGGATCGTCCAGCAGTTCGGTGCCGATCATCCGCCGGCGAGCCCGGCGTAGCCGCCGCGATAGTACAGCAGGGGGCGGCGGTCGGACACGGCCCCGCCCGTCACCAACCCAAAGAACACGGTGTGATCCCCCCCCGGCACGGCCGCCTGCTTCTCGCACTCGATGCTCGCCAGCACCCCCTCGAGCACCGGGAGGCCATGCTTGGTCTCGCGGTAGCCGATGCCGTCGAAGCGGTCGGCATGCTCGGCCGCGAAGCGGCGCGAGGTGGCTTCCTGATCGGCCGCGAGCACGTTCAGGACGAAGCGCTCGGCCGCGGTGAGCGCGGGGTACATGTCGTTGGCGCGATCAACCGAGACGAGGACGAGCGGCGGATCGAGCGAGACGGATGCCACGGAGCTCGCGGTCATTCCGATCGGCCGGCCCCTCGCATCGCGCGTCGTGACCACTGTCACCCCGGTCGCGAACCGGCCGAGCAGTTGGCGGAATTGAGCGGGGTCGACGCCGCGCATGGTCACCACAGCAGTCGGGCGAGGACGCCCGCAGCAAGGACGCGCGCGGCCGGGACGATATTCCCGGTCGCACCGACGAGAAGATCCGCGAGTTCGGGGCGCTGCGCCAGCCGGCTCACCACCCGGTTCGTCAGCGCCGGCGAGCCGACGCCCAGCCCGATCAGCCGCTCGAGCAGCCATTTCCCGCGGAACGTGCGGCGGCGGGCGCGCGCGTACGGCCGGAGTGCCTCGACCGCGACCGGCCCGCGCGATGTGGCGAGCACGGGGACGAGCGCTTGGGCGGCGAGTTCCGCACCGCGCATCGCGCTGTGAATCCCCTGTCCGGTAAACGGATCGAAGAAATCCGCGGCGTCGCCCACGAGCAGCGCGCCGGGAACCACGGCAGTGCGGGCCCACTGGGCAAACGGTCCCGTGGCGAGCACCTGCCGCACCAGGCGGCGCGGGTCGAACCGCCCGGCGAGTCCGGGAAAGCGCTCGAGTTCGGCGAAGAATTCCCTGCGATAGTCCCGACCGCTCGCGCGCACCTGCCGGAGCGGCAACACCAGGGCGACCGTCGTGATCCCGCCCCCCACCGGCCCGAGCCCGACGTAGCCCCGGTCGCTCACGTGCAGCTCGCCAACGCCGTCCACCCCTCGGACGTCGGCCACGTGCGCCGCGAAGGCGATGCGCTCGGGCGGTGAGTGGCGGATGAGTCCGAGCCGGCGCGCGACGACCGAGCGCAACCCGTCGGCGCCGATCACCACGCGGGTGCGATGGGTGGTGCGGTGTCCCGCAGGAGAGCGCGCCACGAAGCCCGCGACCGCGCCCCGATCCCACACCAGATCCTCGACGGTCATGCGCTCGCGCACCACGGCACCGGCGCGCGCGGCGGCGGACAGGAGGAGCGGATCGAACGCGGTGCGGGGCAGGGCGAAGCTGTAGGGCCGGGGACCGGCGCGGAATCGCCCGCACATGGCGGTGCCGTCGGGGGCGACGACTTTCATCCCGGAGAGCTTTGCGTGGGGGACGCCCTCGACGGCGTCGAGCAGGTTCCCACCCAGGCGCTCGAGGATCTCGGTCGTCGCAGGGCTCAAGTACTCGGCGCACGGTTTGTCGCGCGGGAATCGCGTGCGGTCCACCAGCACCACCGACAACCCGGCGCGCGCGAGCAGCAGCGCCGTCGTCGCCCCCGCGGGACCGGCGCCCACCACACCCACGTCCCAACCGTTCCTCACGTGGCTCGCCGGAGGGCGGCCCGGGTTCCGCTCCGCTCGGCTAGCGCCGCGCGAAGTGCGAGCCCAGTGCCGCCACGGCCGCCCCACACACGGTCGCCGCCAGATTCACGCCGTCGTTGTCCAACCATCGCCAGCCCCCCGCCAGCCGCACCGGCTCGTGACACACGGTGGTGCCGCGCTCAAAGCGCGCATCGCACGCAGGACATTCAAACCGGCCCTGCGCGCTCGCTCCGAGCAGCGAGTCGGCGAGCATTCCGGCGACTCCGGCGATCGCGATGACGGCCAGCGTGCCCGGGGCCGCGTCCCCCCCGCCGAGGGCGCTCGCCAGGCCCGCAATGAGCAGCGCGCCGGCCACACCACCGAGCGTTCCCAGGGCGGTGATACCCCCCGACGTTCCGCGGGTCACGGCGCGACCGGAGATGATGAGGCGCGGCGGGAAGGGCGAGAATGCCCCGATCTCCGTCGCCCAGGTGTCGGCGGTGGCCGCGGCGATGGCACCGGCGGCCGCGCTCCAGGAGCCGACGAGTGCCGCAGCGGCGGCGACGCCCCCGTTGGCGAGCACCTGCCGCGCCATGCGGCGCGGCCCCCGTCGCTCGGCGAGTTGCGTGAGCAGGCTCCCGGAGAGCAACAAGACGGCAAGCAGCAGCAGCGCGCGCCAGCCGAGCCCCCAGGTGACCCCGGCCCCGACCGCGCAAGCCGCGATCAGCCCGCCGCGGGTGAGCCAGTTCACTCGTCCAGCAGCTCGTCCAGGATCCGACGCTTCAGCTCGGCGGGGGCACCGCGCGCCCGGCAGCGGACGCGGAGAAAACTGAGGAACACCTTCTCGAAGTCAAAATGCTCGCCGCACGGCGGGCAGGTGGCCAGGTGGTCGCGGATCTCCTGCTCGACCTGGGGTGTCAGCTCGCGATCGAGGTACTCGTAGAGATGCTCCGTGCACTCCCGACAATTCATCGCCCGTTCCCCTTGATGTACCCCATCCCGACGGCGTAGTCGTACAGTTTCTGCTGCAGCAGCCGTCGGGCCCGGAACAGCCGAGATTTCACCGTACCGACCGGCACTTCCAGCACGCGGGCGACCTCCTCGTACGACATGCCCTCCACGTCGCTCAACACCACGGTCTCCCGGAATTGTTCCGGGAGCTGGTCGATCGCCCGCAGCACCTCGTCATCCACGATGCGTTCGAAGAAGGTTCCCTGCGGATCTTCATCCTGGACCTCCTCGAACACGGAGAACGGCTCGATCGCGTCGATGTCCACGCTCTCGGGATGGCGCGTGCGCCGGCGGTATTCATTAATGAAGGCGTGGCGCAGGATCGTGAGGAGCCACCCCTTGGCGTTCGTGCCCCGCTCGAACTGGTGCCAGGCGCGATACGCCTTGAGCATCGTCTCCTGGACCAGGTCGTCGGCGTCGGCGGGACTACCTGTGAGGCGCAGCGCGACCCGGTACAGACTGTCCAGGTGCACGACGGCTTCGCGCTCGAAGCTGGCCCGCTTGTCGGCTTCGGCGGCGGGACTGGGGGCGGGCGGGACGGGGGGCGTGGGCGGCGTCATGGTGCACCGTAACCTCTCCCCCCGCGCCCGGGTTCCGCAATGGGGCGGGGACGGCTAGGTTTCGCGCGCCGTGATCCACAGTATCGTCCCGCTCGCCGTCCTGGAGGCGGTCAAGAACCTCGACACGCCGGTCGAGGACGGATTGTCGGAATTCGCCGAGGAACTGCTCTCCAAGCGGCTCGGCCTCTCGTCTACGGTGGCCATGCAGCTCCGCGAATACGAGGGGATGGCGCGGCGCGATGCGGCGGCCGACCAGGCGCACGTCGAAGCACTGCTGCGCCTCGTGGGACGCCGACCCGATGCCGATCTGGTGTTCGCAGACGCCGGCCGGCGCGCTGCCCGGCGGGCGGCGCGGCGGCTGTTCTTCGTGACCCGGCTCGCGGCGCGTGTCGCGCCGCGCCTCTTCGGCTACTGGGCGGTCCGCCGGGCGGCGCACGCCGTGTTCGGCGCCGCGCTTCGGCGCGAAGGGCATGTCCCGATCGCGCGGGTCGCGGACACGCTCGCCGTGCAGGCGACGCCGGACGGGGCGGCGTGCGCGCTGTACGGCACCGGGTTCACCGAGCTGCTGCGCCTGCTCGTCGGGTTCGAGGGAGCGATGCTCCACGTCTCCTGCCGGGCGACCGGCGGCGCGGTGTGCGAGTGGCGCGCCGCCCCACCCGATCCGCGCCACCACTGATGCCGCTGCTCCAGGGCTTCGATTTCCCCGCGCTCGCCGCCGCGCTCGGCGCACTCGGGGCAGATGGCTGGCTGCTCTACGACTTCCGCAAAGTGAACCCGATCGCCGAGCGGATCCTCGGGCCGACCGGGATGGGCACGCGGCGCCTGTTCGTGCTGCTGCCCAAGAGCGGCCGCCCCGTCGCGGTCGCTCACCGGATCGAGCTGCAGCCGCTGGCCGACTTTCCGGGCGAGGTGCGGCCCTATGGCGCGTGGCGCGAGCTGCACGCGCATCTCGAAGCACTGGTGCGGGGCCGCACCCTCGCGATCGAGATCTCGCCGTTGGACCAGGTGCCCTACCTCGACCGCGTGCCGCACGGCGTCGTGCAGCTGGTGGAGGCGTTCGGGGCGCGGTTGGTGTCATCGGCGCCGCTCGTGTCACTGTTCGCGGCTCGCTGGTCGGCGAGCGAGCTGGCCGGCCACCGCGCGGCGGCGGAGGCGCTCGCCCGGATCGCGCGCGAAGCGCTCGTGTCGGCGGGAGCCGAGGCGGCGACGGGCGCCGAGGTGCGCGAGACCGGGGTGCAGCGCCGCGTCCTCGAGGCGATCGAGCGGGCAGGCCTCTGGACCAACGATGGCCCCATCGTCGCGTTCGGGCCGACGACCGCCATGCCGCACTACGAGCCCCATCCCGGGGCGGACCGCCGGCTCGCGGCGGGCGACGTCGTCCTGCTCGACTTGTGGGCTGGGCCCGGGCGGGGCTCGGTGTTCGCCGACCAGACGTGGATGGGGTTCGCGGGGCGCGCCCCGGACGCCGACGTGCGGCGCGTATGGCAGGCCGTGAAGGGGGCACGCGAGGCCGCCGTGCGCCTGCTCCAGGAGCGCTGGCCCGCGGGTGGGCCCGTTACCGGCGCCGCCGTGGATGACGCGGCGCGCGGCGTGATCCGGGCGGCGGGCTTCGCCGACTACTTCGTCCATCGCACCGGTCACTCGATCGACCGCGAGCTGCACGGCTCGGGTCCGCACATCGATAATTTCGAGACCGAGGACACGCGGGTCCTCGTGCCTGGGGTGGGATTCTCGGTCGAGCCCGGCGTGTGGACTCCGGCCGCCGCACGCGCGGCGGCGCCGTCGTCAGCTCCCGTTCGAAATTGTGCACGTCCCCTGCACCCAGTCCGCGCACCCAGTCCGCCATGAGCTCGTGTGTGTGCGAATCTTGGCGGGAGTGAGACGGGCGAGAGGGATGTCGCGGGGCGATAGCCGGGACCCTTCGGAGGACTCAGCAACAACTCCTATTTCGGTCTTGCCACAGCCCGCGGGGACTCAATCGCCTTGATCCGATGGACCTTACGGATTTCCTCGATCCGCTCTGAGGGGACGCCGACAGCTGTTGCGAAACGAGGCCAGTCGCCTACCGCTTCGAGGACCTGATCCACCACATTCGCGCCGTCGCGACGGAGCCCGAGTTGCGCGCCGAGGCGCAGCAGGTCCGCCCGGGTGAAGTCATCCACCTTGTTGCCTAGTGTCAGCTGATGCGTGCGCGTAAAGTCGCGCCCGCGTGCGAAAGTCAGGTCATAAGCCGGGGCGAGGCGCCACGCTCCGCGACGGTCCATCAGAAAGGCGAAGTTCTTCACGTGATCGTCCTGGTTGACCGCAACCACGTTAAAGGCCGCTCGCCGGAACGCTTCCTCTAGGCCCGCGGGTGAGAGACGGAGTTCCCTGCACACCAACAGGTATTGCTCGTAGGAGTAAGTCCCTGGCGCGTTGTAGTCAGCGTGATCGAGGCCACCGAGACTGTGGAGGTGCAGCCGCCCCTCCGCATTGCGATCGAAGCGACGCGACATGAAGTGCGCGAGGCGACGCTCCTCCAGCAAGTGGCTGTCGCTCGTCTCGATCCCCGCCACCTTGGCCATCTGATTGTAGGCGTATTCGATGCGATTGTATGGCTGTGGCTTCGGGTCAGGGTGATCGAGCTCGCCCACCCCGTCGAACTTGATGACCCATGCCTCGTCTCCGGCGCGCGGGGCCGCGAAGCCGCTACGCACCTCGTTAGTCGCACGGTTCCAGAGAATCACGGCCTTCGCCCGGGCACCGCCCGCTGATGCGGCGAGTTGCATGATTTCCGGTATCGCGATGTCGCTCCGACCTCCCACCACCCGACGTGCTTCCTCGACCAGACGTGCAACCTCAAGGGCCTCTTCGGCCGCCGCCCCAAGAGGCACCTCGATCGGTGGCTCGAACTCCAGAGCGCCCATAGCCCGGCGTCCGATGTAGAGGAGGCGCTGGACAGGGCTCAAGGCGTCCTGCGGTCGCCCGCGCTGTTCGAAGTACAGTTTGATGACGGCATTTCCGAAGCGATCGGGAAGGGCGTCGGCGAGCACACCCGGCAGGCCTTGAAAGGCGTCGACCCGGCGGAGTTCCGGGAACGTAATTGGCCCCTGGAGACGGAGCGGCAAGTGCCGTGGCGAGATCTCCCACCCCGTGCGTGCAAAGCTCGGGTCATACTCGAAGATCACTTGCCCTCTCGAGTCCTCGGCAACAGCGCCGACCAGACGGCCCCAGAGATGCACCGCAGCGACTGGTTCACCTGCCATGGGCACGACGGCGCGCGCGGCGCCGGGGCGAGGGTCGCTGCTGTGCGAGGAGCGCGAGTGGTGAGAGGCTTGGCTCGGGCAGCATGGCGTCGAGTTGCTCCAAACGGCCGAGCGCCCGGAGGACCCGCGCAAGCGTATCGATCCTGAAGTTGTGCCCCTTCTCTACCTTCAAAAGCGTGAGTGGCGTGATGCCCGCCTGCTTTGCCAGCTCCGTGATGGGGAGGCCCTGCCGCAGCCGGTACCCGCGCAGACGTCGGCCGAGTTCGCCTAGGATCTCGGGATCTGTCATTGCGGGGGTCACGCTCGCCATGCCGGCTCGCTCGTCAGTGTGACTGCTAGTATACTATAGTGATGTTTATCGACTGTCAATGAGCATAATATATACTTTACTATATCTAATTATGGACTCCGACCGTCGAATCGGGGAGCGGAAACGACCGGCGGCCATCCGAGCACCACCCAGACGAGCACCGCCCACACGCCTGCGCCCGCGGCGACGTGCGCCGCTTGGAGCGGGCGCGGCAGCGCGAACAGCACCATCGCGGCCCCGACCCCGAG
>WNFC01004845.1_pt1 | contig 21311 bp, 20 predicted proteins | sample 5400541 | NCBI WGS metagenome assembly WNFC01 (sample SAMN13153342, study PRJNA577476) | soil metagenome | isolation source: 120 cm saprolite under Douglas fir tree site 2 hole 2 replicate 1 | place: USA:California | collected 2015-04-18
CTGACCGTGATCGCGTACAACAAGAAGCTGCAAGGCTTCAAAGGCAACGACTTCTTCTGGATGAATAACGCAGAAGACTGGTACGTTTCGGCCTAACGGCGTGATGGAAGGGCGCCCCTGGGAGGCGCCCTTCCTCGTTTCTGGGCACCGGCCAGGCGGCCGGGCGTCATCGGCCAGGCGGCCTATTCGATCGGCGAAACCCTTGGCTATACTCTGGAGGGAAGGGCGCTCGTGACCAAGTACATCCTCCGGCGAGTGCTGCAGGCCATCCCGGTCCTGTTCGTCATCTCCCTCATCCTGTTCACGATAACGCAGGTCCTGCCCGACAAGCCCTGGGCCTTACTGCTCCACAATCCCCGCCTGACGCTGGCGGACCGGGCCCGCATCCTTCATTACTACGGCTTTGATCAGCCGTTCTGGCTGCAGTACTTCCTCTATATGAAGCACCTGCTCTCCCTGCCGCCAGATCTCGGAACCTCGTACTTCAGCCATCAGACCACCCTCAGCCTGATTCGCGAGCGGCTGCCCAACACCCTGGTCCTGATGGGGAGCTTCTACATCGTGACGCTCGCGCTCTCGATTCCGATCGGGATCATCGCCGCCGTCAAGCAGTACTCCAAGTTCGACAACCTGGTCACCACCGGCGCGTTCGTCGGGATCTCCCTGCCGAACTTCTGGTTTGGCCTGATGCTCATCATCCTCTTCGCGGTCATCCCGTACGAGCACCTTGGCTTCAAGATCTTCCCGACCGGCGGGATGTGGGATCCCGGCCATGTCGGGGATCCGCTGAACCTGCTCTGGCACCTGGTCCTGCCCGCCATCGTGCTATCGGTCCAATCGATCGCCCAGTACAGCCGGTTCATGCGGAGCAGCATGCTCGACACCCTCAACCAGGACTACATCCGGACGGCGCGGGCGAAGGGACTGGCCGAAGGCCGCGTCGTTCTCCGCCACGCCCTGCGCAATTCGCTTCTGCCCCTGATCACCCTGATGGGGATCGAGATCCCGCAGCTCTTCGTGGGCGCCCTCATCACGGAGCAGGTGTTCGCCTGGCCCGGGATGGGCCGGCTCTTCTGGGACGCCGCCCAGAAGACCGACGTCCAGGTCCTGGTGGGCGTCCTGGTCCTGCTCTCCGTGCTGGTGGTGCTCGGAAACCTGATCGCCGACGTGGCCTATGGGTGGGCCGATCCGCGGATCCAATTCCGATAGGAGAGATGGACGATGATTGATCCGACCCCGAGCCAGGCTCCAGAAATCATCGAGGCCGCCGCCGTTCCCCAGCCTCAGGCCGATTACGACGTCACCCGTGAGGTTGGGTACTACCAGCTGGTCTGGCGCCGGCTGCGCCGGCACCGGATGGCCATGATCAGCGCCGGGGTCCTGGTCTTCCTAACGCTGGCGTCGTTCATCGTCCCCAACATCCTGTCCTCCCTCGCCCCCACCGTCTTCAGTGATACCCCGGACCTGCTCCACCGGTTTGGAGCTCCCTCTTGGCCGCACATTATGGGCACCGACGAGCTTGGTCGTGACATCTTCCGTCGCATCCTGCAAGGAGGCCAGATCTCGCTCATGGTCGGCCTCTTCGGCATGATGGTCACCGTCCTGTTGGGCGGCACCATTGGAGCGGTGGCCGGCTACTTCGGATCCATCGTGGACAACATCCTGATGCGGATCACCGATGCCATGCTGACCATCCCCCAGATCTTCTTGCTGATCCTGATTGCCACTGCCTTCGGCGGCTCCGTGTCTCCCACCGTGATGGTGCTGGCCATTGGCCTGACACTGTGGCCGTATCCGGCCAGAATCATCCGATCGGTGGTGCTCTCCATTAAGGAGAAGGAATTCGTCGAAGCCGCCCGGGCGGTGGGCTCGGGAAACAGCAAGATCATCCTCCGTCACGTGATCCCCAACGCGCTCGGCCCGATCCTGGTGGCGGCCACCCTTTATGTCGGAGCCGCCATCCTAACGGAGAGCGCGGTCAGCTACCTGAACCTCGGGATCGGGCCGCCGCTGGCCTCCTGGGGCAGCATGCTCTTCCGGGCCCAGGAGTTCATCTGGGAGGCCGGCTACTACGCCCTCTTCCCGGGCCTCATGATCTTGATCACGGTCCTGTGCATCAACTTTATGGGTGATGGGTTGCGGGACGCCTTCGACCCGCGATCCTTCGAGCGCTAGCGAGGCCCGGCGATGGCTGACCTGCTCCGCCTGGAAGGGGTCAAGACGCACTTCAAGACCAATGACGGCGTGGTGAAAGCCGTCGACGGTGTCGACTACAGCGTCAAGCGCGGCACCACGCTGGGACTGGTCGGCGAGTCGGGGTGCGGCAAGAGTGTCACGGCGCTCTCCATCATGCGGCTGCTTCCGCGAACAGGACGCATCGTCGACGGTCACGTCTGGTTCGAGGGCCGGGACCTGGCCGAATCGAGCGAGGAGGAGATGCAGGACGTCCGCGGCAACGATATCTCCATGATCTTCCAGGAGCCGATGACCTCCCTCAACCCGGTCTTCACGGTTGGTGACCAGGTGGGGGAGGCCATCAAGCAGCACCTGCGCGTCTCCGACAAGGAGGTCACGGAGCGGGTCATTGATCTGTTCCGCCTGGTCGGCATCTCGGCGCCCGAGACCCGGATGCACGATTTTCCGCACCAGATGAGTGGCGGCATGCGGCAGCGGGTCATGATCGCCATGGCGCTGTCCTGCAATCCAAAGCTGTTGATCGCGGATGAGCCCACCACGGCGCTAGATGTCACCATCCAGGCCCAAATCCTGGAGCTAATGCGGGAGCTGAAAGAGAAGAAGGACATGGCGATGATCTTGATCACCCACGACTTGGGGGTCATCGCCGAGGTGGCCGAGGACGTGGCGGTGATGTATGCGGGCAAGATCGTCGAGCATGGCACCGTGAGCCAGATTTTCGAGAAGCCCATGCACCCCTACACGCAGGGCCTGCTCGCCTCCATTCCGAGCCTGGGCGCCCGCGGGGTGCGCCTCAACGTGATCAAGGGCACGGTTCCCCATCCGCTCAACCTGCCTCCGGGGTGTCTCTTTGCCCCCCGGTGCCCGCACGCGTTCGACCGCTGCCCGACCGCCTTCCCCGCCCGGATGGGCCAGGGCGATGGGCACGACGTCGCCTGCTACCTGTATGGGGACGCTGATGAACCGGGCACCCATGTTGCCCGGCCGGTCCCCAGGGCGGCCACGGCATGAGCACGGCGCTGGACCAGGCGCTAGGCAGCTTTCCGGCCCGGGCCCCCGCCGGCCAGCCGCTGGTTAGCGTGCGGGGGCTGCAAAAATATTTCCCCATCAAGGGCGGCGTCCTGCAGCGGACCGTGGCCCACGTCAAGGCGGTCGACGGCATCGATTTCGATATCCGTGCCGGGGAAGTGCTCGGGCTGGTGGGCGAGTCGGGGTGCGGCAAGACCACCACCGGCCGCCTGCTGTTGCGGCTGATCGAGCCCAGCGCCGGCCAGGTGCTGTTCGAAGGGCGCGACGTGCTCAAGATGGGCGGCCGCGACCTGAAGGCGCTCCGGGCCGAAATGCAGATCATCTTCCAGGACCCCTATGCCTCCTTGAACCCGCGGCTTCCCATCGGGGAGATCATCGGGGAGGGGCTGGCCAACCACGGCATGCACCGCCGCCGGGAACGGGAGGAGGCGGTGGCCGACATCCTGGAGAAGGTTGGGCTTCGCCGCTACTTCATCAACCGGTATCCCCACGAGTTCAGCGGCGGCCAGCGGCAGCGGATCGGTCTCGCCCGAGCCCTGGTCTTGCGACCCAAGTTCATCGTGGCCGACGAGCCGGTCTCGGCCCTCGACGTCTCCATCCAGTCCCAGGTGTTGAACTTGATGGCGGACCTGCAGCGGGAGTTCGGCCTGACCTATCTCTTCATCTCGCACAACCTGAGCGTGGTGCAGCACGTCAGCGACCGGGTGGCGGTGATGTACCTGGGGAAGATCGTGGAGCTGGCCGAGAGCGTGGATCTCTATCGGAGCCCCAAGCACCCCTACACCCAGGCGCTGCTGTCCGCCATCCCGCTGCCCAACCCCAAGGAGCGACGCCGCCGCGTGATCCTGACCGGAGACGTCCCCAGCCCCATCAACCCGCCCAGCGGCTGCCGCTTCCATACCCGCTGCCCGATAGCCCGGGACATCTGCTCCAAAGTGGAGCCAACTTTCGAGCTCAAGGCCTCCGGACACTGGGCCGCCTGCCACTTCGCGTGATCGGCGAGAAGCCGATCACGCCGAGGCAGTCCGAGGTTCGTAATGCAGTACGTGGAGCTGTGTGCTCGTAGCGGGCGTCGCTCGGAGTCGCTTCACGCTGGACTGCCAGGGGCGCATAGCCTGTATGACCATCTTGTGACGAGCGTAATTCACCCGTAACCTCGGCAGCGTATAAAGAAGTAGGTGGAAACCCCGCCCGAGATCACGCCCGCTTCGCCGCCACCGGTGGCTGTGGGCCGCCGCATCTTCCTGGGCCTGCTGGGGGCCGGCGCCGGGGGCCTGCTGATCGGCGGCAAGCTGGTCCAGGAACCCAAGGCCTACAAGAACGTCAGCACCATGCCGGTCAACCTGAACGGCACCGACACGATTCAGCCCCGCAACCTCGTCTTCCGCGGGTTGGAGCGCTTCCGCTATTACTCGGTGGCGCCGGTCCCAAGCTACCGGACGGCGACCTGGCGGCTCCGGGTCGGCGGCCTGGTGGATCGGCCTCTAGTGATCACGTACACCGACCTCTACACCCTCCCCTCCGTCTACGTCCGCGCCGACTTCCGCTGCGTGACGGGGTGGGTCGTGCATGACAACCTCTGGCGTGGGATCCAGCTGCGGACTATCTTCCAGCTGGCGGGGGCGCAGCCGGCCGCCCGGTTTGTCACGTTCACCTCATTCGATGGCATCTATCGCGAGAGCTTCACGCTCGACCAGGCTCAGTCGGAGCACGCCATCGTGGCCTTCGAGCTCAACAAGCGTCCGCTGCCGACCGAGCAGGGCGCTCCCGCCCGCATCATCAATCCAGACATGTTCGGTTACAAGAACCTGAAGTGGCTGGGCGGCATCTCCCTGACGGCCAAACGGGAGAACGGCTACTGGGAGCAAAAGGGCTGGTGCAACCCGCTGATCGGGTCTGATTTTGACGACTGCGCCTGACCTGCGGGCCCCCGCGCCAGGGCGGGTCCTTCGATTCAACGCCACCGAGCGCTGGATGCACTGGGCGTTTTCGGTCCCTTTCCTGGCGCTGCTCATCACCGGCGTCGCCCTGGGCCTGCCGCAAACGGAGGTCCTGCTCACCCACCGGGATCTGATCCGGGCCGTCCACCTGGCGGCGGCGGTGGCGCTGGTGGCTCTGCCGGCCGCCGTCTGGCTGGCGGGCAACCGTCGCAGCCTGCGCCGCGACGCCCGCGAAGTCGACCGCTGGGATCGGCTGGACTGGCAATGGCTGCGGCGTGCGCCCTGGCCGTTCCGGCGGTCGGCGCTTCCGCCCCAGGGCCGCTTCAATGCCGGCCAGAAATTGAATACCGTCCTGGTCACCGCCGCCGCGGTCGGCTTCCTGGTCACCGGCGTTTTCATGTGGAAGGCCGAGGCCTTCCCCGTCTGGCTGGGCGACGTCTCCACCCAGGCGCACGATCTCCTTACGATCGCGGTCATCCCGCTGGTGATCGGACACATCATCATGGCAGCGCTCAACCCCCGCACCAACCAGGCTTTGGGCAGCGTCTTCCATGGGTACGTGGACGCCGGCTGGGCCCGCGCCCACCACGGCCGCTGGGTGCCCTGACCGGGTGTCGGCCGCCGGCCACTCTCTATACTTAGCTTCCGCCGGCCCCGGGCCGGCATTCTTCTGTTCATGAGAGATCTGAGCATGGCCGCGCTGGACGCGGCACAAGTCCAGGGTGCCTCCTACGCCGATATTCGGCTGAGTCACCGGGTCCAGCAGGATCTGATCGTCAAGAACGGCCGGCTGGCCTCCGTCTCCGATGACACCAGCGAGGGATTCGGCGTCCGGGTGCTGGTGGACGGCGCCTGGGGATTTGCGGGGAGCGCGCGGCTGGAGACCCAGGAGGTGGAGGAGGTCGTGCGCCGGGCGATCCGGATCGCCCGCGCCAGTGCCCGGGTCCAAACCACGAAGGTGGTCCTGGGGCTTCCGGTGACCTCCAAAGGGAATTACCGCACCCCGGTGGTGCGCGACCCGTTTGCGGTCCCGCTGAGCGAGAAGGTGGATCTGCTCCTGCGCGCCGATGCCGCCATGGCGGCCGTGGCCGGGGTGACGGTGCGGGAGGGATCGATGGAGTTCCTGAAGGACCGCAAAGTCTTTGCCTCCACCGAAGGCGCGTTCGTGGAGCAGGAGTTTGTCGAAAGCGGAGCGGGGGTGGAGGCCACCGCCACCAACGAGGCGGACTTCCAGAGCCGGTCGTATCCGAACTCGTTCGGGCGCCAGCAAGGCGCCGCCGGCTACGAATTCATCGAGGCCATGCGGCTGGACGCCCACGGCGGCCGGATCGCCGAGCAGGTGGCCCTCCAGATCCACGAGTCGTGCGGCCATCCCACCGAGCTCGACCGAGTCTTCGGCATGGAAGCCGCGTATGCCGGCACCAGCTTCATGACCCCCGACAAGTTGAACGCCCTCCGCTATGGCTCGCGCGAGGTGACGATCACCGCCGATGCGCTGAGCCCCACCGGCCTGGGCACCTTCGGCTGGGACGACGAGGGGGTGCCCGCCCAGCGGACCTACCTCATCCGCGACGGGCTCTTCGTTGGCTACCTCACCTCCCGCGAGACGGCCAGCGTGCTCGGCCAGGCGAGCAACGGGACCATGCGCGCCGACGGCTGGAATCGGATCCCCCTGATCCGTATGACCAACGTGAACCTGGAGCCGGGGACCTCCTCGCTTGGGGAGATGATCGCCGAGACCAAGGACGGCGTGTACATGGAGACCAATCGCAGCTGGAGCATCGACGACAAGCGTCTGAACTTCCAGTTCGGCACCCAGCTCGCCTACGAGATCGTCAACGGCAAGCGCGGCCGGATGCTGAAGAACGCCACCTACGCGGGCAGCACCCCCGAGTTCTGGAACTCCTGCGATGCCGTTGGTGGGCCCGCCGAGTGGCGGCTCTGGGGACTGACCAACTGCGGCAAGGGACAGCCGCCCCAGCTGGCCCACGTGGCCCACGGGGCGGCCCCGGCCCGATTCCAGAACGTGCGGGTGGGCATCCTGAAGTGAAGGCCATCGAATCCCCGGGTCTGACCGAAGCCACCAGCCTGCGGGCGTTCATGGAGGACATCATCGAGCGCTCCCCCGCCGACGAAACGGAGGTGCTGATCACCGAGCAGGACGGCGCGCTCACCCGTTTTGCCAACAACGGGATTCACCAGAACGTAGCCGAGCGCAATGCCACGGTGCGGGTGCGGGTGGTGAAGGACGGCAAAACGGGCGTGGCTTCGCTCAACCAGCTCAGCGCCGAGGCCGCTCGCGGCGTGCTGGCGCGTGCCATCGAAATCGCCGACCTGCAGACGGCCGGCGAGACCGTTCCCCTGCCCGGTCCGGCTCAAGCGGCGACGGTCAACGCCTGGTTTGACCGGACGGCGAACGCCACGCCGGAGGAGCGGGCCGACTTCGTGGGCGCCATCTGTCGGGGCGCGGCCCGCCATGGGTTGAAGGCTTTTGGCGCCTTCAGCACCAGTGGCGGCCAGGTCGCCATCGCCAACTCCAAGGGAGTCTTTCACCACCATCGCGGCACCCAGGCGGCGGTGAACACGGTCGTGATGGGGGATGCCGGGTCCGGATACGCCGATCGTTCGGCCCTGGATGTCGCCAGTCTGGATGGCGTGGAGCTGGCCGAAGAAGTGATCGACAAGGCCCAACGCAACCAACAAGCCGAGCCAGTGGAGCCCGGGGTCTACGAGGTCGTGCTGGAGGAGTACGCGGTGGGCGAGCTCCTCGAGTTCATGAGCTACGTCGGCTTCTCCGCCCTGGCGCTGCAGGAGGAGCGAAGCTTCATGCGGCTGAACGAGCGGATCACCGGGGAGAAGGTCACCATCTGGGATGACGGCTTGGATCTCAACGGTATCCCGGCGCCCTTCGACTTTGAGGGCGCGCCCAAGCAGCGAGTCGACCTGATCCGGGAGGGGGTCGCGGTCGGCGTGGTGTACGACCAACAGACCGCCGCCCGGGAGCACCGGCAGTCGACCGGCCACGGCCTGCCGGCTCCCAACACGGAAGGCCCCTACGCCACGAGCCTCTTCATGGCGCCCGGGTCGGTGGACAAATCGCGGCTGGCCGACGGCATCAAGCGGGGGATCTGGGTCACCCGCTTCTGGTATGTCCGGGTGGTGCAGCCCAAGGCGTCCATCATCACCGGCATGACGCGGGAGGGCACCTTCCTCATCGAGGACGGCAAGCTGACCCGCCCGGTCAAGGATCTGCGCTTTACGGAAAGCATGCTCGAGGCGCTGGCCGGCACCGTCGCCCTGTCCAGCACCACCAAGCTGCAGGCCAGCGAGTACTTCGGCGCCGCCCGGGTGCCGGCCGTGCGGCTGCAGCGATTCACCTTTACCAGTTGACCCAGCCCGACCGCATCCCCCTGATCGGTCTGCCCACCCTCGAGATCCCGCGGGGCGAGCGTCCTCCCCGCTACGGGATCAACCAGGCCTACGTCCGAGCCCTGGAAGCAGCCGGGGCAGCCCCGGTCTTGATTCCCCTGCTGGACGACCCCGATCGCCTGCACGCCATTTACGCCCGCCTGGACGGCATCCTCTTCCCCGGCGGCGAGGACGTGGAGCCGGCCGCCTACCACGAGGAGCCGATCGGCCAGCTGAACGTGGTGGAACCGCGGCGCGATCGGATGGAAATGGCGCTGGCGCGCTGGGCGGCCGAGGACGACCTGCCGGCGCTGGGGATCTGCCGCGGGCAGCAACTCCTGAACGTGGCCCTGGGCGGCAGCCTGTTCCAGGACCTGCGCTTCCAGAAGGTGACCTCCTTCGAGCATGCCAACAAGGACGGCCGGGCCCGCGACGCCCTGATCCACGCCGTCCGCCTGGAACCCGACTCCCGGCTGGCTCAGCTGATCGATGAGACCGAGGTGACGGTGAACAGCCTCCATCACCAGGCGGTCAAGGAGGCGGCGCCCACCCTGCGCATCGTCGGCCGCGCGCAGGATGGCGTGATCGAGGCCCTGGAGGCCCCCGATCGACGGTTCCTGATCACGGTCCAGTGGCATCCCGAGGAGATCGCGTCCGTTGCCTGGGTGCAGCAGCTCTTCCGCGGCTTTGTCCGCGCCGCCGCCGCCGGCTAACTCCGGAACTTCCTGCCGCCGGGTGCGTCATAAAGTTATGTGGCGCATCATCCTCATTGCGCTGGCGTCACTCAGCCTGGCCGCCTGCGGGCGGAGGCCATCGATGCCGGCGAACGCCGGCGTCGAAGGGGTGATGACCATGGGGCCAACCTGCCCCGTGCAACGGATCGCGGAGCCCTGCCCGGACCGGCCGTTCGCCGGAGAGGTCTCCTTTCGTGATGGGTCCGGCAGTCAGGTGGCCGACGTCCACGCCGACGCCGCCGGTCATTTCCGTGTCGACCTGGCGCACGGGACCTACCAGCTGGTGCCCGTTTCCCCGCATCCTGGCATGCCGCCGTTGGGCAAGTCTCAGACCGTCACGGTCGTGGCTGGCCTCTACAGCCAGGTCACCATCGCGTACGACAGTGGAATCCGATAGCCGTCCTCACCTGCAGGGGAACCCGATCGGCTCTCGGTAGGCGGTGTCCGCGGCGGCCTGGGAGATGTAGCCGTCGTGCACCATCTGGGCCAGGACGTTGAAGTGGCGGGCGCGCGCCGCACACGGGTTCCGGTACAGGTCGTAATACGAAGGCGACTGTGGGAGGCCGGCCAGCATCGATGCCCGGGCCAGGTCCAGCTGGGCGGGCGCCATCTGGAAATACACCGACGACGCCTGGCCGACGCCCCAGGCGCCGTGGCCGAAATAGACGGAATTCAGATACGACTCCAGGATGACCGCCTTGGGAAACCGCAGCTCCAGCTTGAGGGCCATCACCAGGTCTTCGGGCTTGCGCCAGCCGTCGTCGTTTCCGTGCAGGTAGAGGTTCTTGATCAACTGCTGGCTCAGGGTGCTGGCCCCCTCCAGCGCCCGGCGGTGGTACAGGTCGGCCAGCAGCGCCCGCTCCAGGCCCTGCAAGTCGATGCCGTGGTGCTGGTAGAACCGCTCGTCCTCGATGGCGATCAGGGCCTGGCTCAGGGAGTCCGGCACGGCGGAGAGCGGGACCCGGCGCGCGCCGTGAGCCCCCAACACGGCGTCCACCCGCTGCGGCACGTCGTCCACCGGGGGTGTGACCAGCAGCCCGACGATGATGCAGAGTCCCAGCAGCATCAGCAACGCCAGCGCGGCGCCGGCAGCCCGAAACAGCCACCGCCGGAGCACGCCGGAACGCGGGGCGGTGATCATCGCCACTCATTCTTGCAACGGCCAGATGGCCGGGGTGGCCCGGCTGCAGGACGGCGGTAGAATTGGATCGTGGGTGAGACCGCCGCCGAGCGCCGCGGTACCTGGAAGGTCAAGGCCGGCCTGGCCGAGATGCTGAAGGGTGGCGTGATCATGGATGTCGTCACGGCGGACCAGGCGAAGATCGCCGAGGACGCCGGGGCGGTGGCCGTGATGGCCCTGGAGCGCGTCCCGGCCGACATCCGCCGGGAAGGCGGCGTGGCCAGGATGAGCGACCCCGGGTTGATCCAGGCGATCATCGAGGCCGTGACCATCCCGGTGATGGCCAAGTGCCGGATCGGCCATTTCGTGGAGGCCCAGATCCTGGAGGCCATCGGGGTGGATTACATCGATGAGAGCGAGGTGCTGACCCCGGCCGACGAGGAGCATCACATCAACAAGCACCCGTTCAAGATCCCGTTCGTGTGCGGCTGCCGGGATCTGGGGGAGGCCCTCCGGCGGATCGCCGAAGGGGCCGCCATGATCCGCACCAAAGGCGAGGCCGGGACCGGGAACGTGGTCGAAGCCGTCCGCCATCAGCGGGCCGTGACCAGCGCCATCCGGCGGCTCAACGGCATGGGCCCGGAGGAGCTGGTCATGGAAGCCAAGCAGCTGGGTGCCCCCACCGACCTGCTGGAAGAGACCGCCCGGTTGGGCCGCCTGCCGGTGGTCAACTTCGCCGCCGGGGGGATCGCCACCCCGGCCGATGCCGCGCTCATGATGCAGCTCGGCTGCGACGGCATCTTCGTCGGCTCCGGGGTGTTCAAGTCGGAGGATCCCTCCGCCCGGGCCAAGGCCATCGTGGCGGCGACCACCAATTACGACCGGCCGGACATTCTGGTGGAGGTGTCCCGGAGCCTGGGGAAGGCGATGCGCGGGCTGGAGATCGGCGCCATTCCCAAGGAGGAGCTGCTCGCGAGCAGAGGCTGGTGAGCACCCGACGACGCATCGGGGTGCTCGCCTTGCAGGGCGACTTTCGCGAGCACCTGGCGGCCCTCCGCGCGTGTGAGGTGGAGGGGGTCGGCGTGCGCACCACCGAGGAGCTGGATCGCGTCGATGCGCTGATTCTTCCGGGAGGCGAGAGCACCACCATGAGCCGGCTGATGGATTCGGCGCTGCGCCAGCGAATCCAGGACCGGGCGGCCGCCGGGATGCCGGTGATGGGCACCTGCGCCGGGATGATCCTGATGGCCAGCGAGGTCCTGGACGGCACCGCCGAGCAGGAGCCGCTCAAGCTCATGCACCTGGCGGTCCGCCGCAACGCCTACGGGCGCCAGCGTGACAGTTTCGAAGCCGAGGTCGATGCCCCGGCCCTGGGCGGGCTTGGCCCCGCCGTCTTCATTCGCGCCCCCCAGGTCACCCGGGCGGGAACCGCGGTCGAAACCCTGGCGCGCCATGGGGGGCAGCCGGTGGCGCTGCGGGAAGAACACCGCCTGGCCCTGGCCTTCCATCCGGAATTGACCCCCGATCATCGCTGGCACCAGTACTTTCTGGGCTTCCTGGACGGATCATGAGCCTGCAGATCCGGGCGGCGCAGCTCAAAGACCTGGGTGCTATCGAAGCCCTCTATCGCGAGCATGCCCAGGCCCCGGAGCATGGCTTTGCCGCGTCGCACGCCCTGCCCCGCCGCCAGTTCGCATCCTCGCGGCTGTGGTTCCTGGTCAACAACACGTTCGCCTCCATCCTGCCGCTGACCTCGGCGGCTGATCACGTCTATGTCGCGGTGGGGCCGCGCCAGGGCATCCAGGGGTTCATTCAGGCGGAGACCGCCCCGGCGGGCAAGCACGTCTGGCAGGTCCTGAACCTCAGCGTCCGCCCGGACCTCGATCGGTTTCAAACCGGGACGGCGCTGCTGGACCATCTCTTCAACGAGGGGCTGCGCCGGGGAGTCTTCCGCTTCATCGTCCGCCTCTCGGTGGACGACCCGATGACTGATCTCTTCAAGGCCCGCGGGTTTCGCGCCTACGCCACCGAGCACGCACTGCTGGCCGACGGCGTGGCTGCCCGCCCGACCGTAGACCTGGACGGCTGGCGCCCCATGCGGCGCGCGGACGAGCTGGCCGCCTACCTGCTGTACCGGGCGGTCACCCCCCGCGAGGTCTCGGCGGTGGAAGGGGCGACCTTTGGCGAGTGGCGCCAGAACTTCCAGCACGGCTCGTGGACGAGCCGGCTGCCGCGGGCCACTCGCCCGCGCCAGTACGTAGTGGACCGCGTCCAGGTGATGGGCTGGATGGGGATCACCCCCGGGGGCGGCGCGCGGCCCAACACCCTGGGCCTGCTGGCCCTCCCGGAGCCGTCCGGGCTGCTGGACGAACTGGTTCAGCGTAGCCTCGAGTACCTGGCCGGCCACCGCCCCGGGCCGGTCTGGTGCAGCCTCCGCCATTACGACCAGCGCGCCATCCAGCTGCTCCAGCGGGAGGGCTTCGAGGTCATCGCCTCCCAGGTCCTGATGGTTCGAGAGCTGGCCCTGCGGGTCCCGGTCCGAGCCCGGGTGCGGGTCAAAGACAAGGCCCTCGTTCCCCAGTACGGGTAATCTGGGTCAATGCTTCGAGCCCAGTACGGCCTGGTGCGGGCGGACACCGACGAGCTGAACCTCCTGTTCCAGACGCTGCCACCTCACCTGTATCGCGCGGTCCACCAGCTGTCGGATCTCGGCTACCTGCTGGAGATCGTGCTGGACCTCGGCCGCGAGCCGGAAGCGCGCTTCCCCGAGGAAGAGGTGATCCTGAGCGACACCCCGATCACCGCCGAGGATCTTGAGTTCGTGGCCTCCCGCGTCGGATCGTTCGGGGATGACAACCGGGCCGGCATCGAGCGAACCCTGCACCGCATCTCCGCCATCCGCAATCGGAACAGCCAGATCGTGGGGATGACCTGCCGGGTGGGCCGCGCCATCACCGGCACCATCGACATCATCAAGGACATGGTCATCGGTGGCAAGAGCATCCTGCTGCTCGGCCGCCCTGGGATCGGCAAAACCACCATGCTGCGCGAGTGCGCCCGGGTGCTGGCGGACGAGATGAAGAAGCGGGTGGTGATCGTCGACACGTCCAACGAGATCGGCGGCGACGGGGACATCCCGCATCCGGGCATCGGCCGGGCCCGCCGGATGCAAGTCCGGACGCCGGCCTTGCAGCACGCCGTGATGATCGAGGCGGTGGAGAACCACATGCCCCAGGTGATCGTCATCGACGAGATCGGGACCGAGCTGGAAGCGGCTGCCGCCCGCACCATCGCCGAGCGGGGCGTGCAGCTGATCGCCACCGCCCACGGCAACTCGCTCGATAACTTGATGGTCAACCCCACCCTCAACGACCTGCTGGGCGGCATCCAGACGGTCACCCTGTCGGACGAGGAGGCCCGCCGGCGCGGGACCCAGAAATCGGTGCTGGAGCGGAAGTCGCCGCCCACCTTCGATGTCCTGGTCGAAATCCACGACCGCGACCGGTTGGCCGTGCATCAGCCGCTGGCCGAGGTGGTCGACATGGCGTTGCGGGGCGGCAACAAGCCACCCCAAATGCGCGTGCGCGGCGCCGACGGCGCCATCACGGCGCGCATGGGCGAAACGGCGCCGATGCGAACGGCGGTGCCGCGCGAGCCCGGGGCACTGCCGGCCCCCCGGAGTCCCCGGGAGTCGCTCGCCATCTTTCCCTACGGGGTTAGCCGGAATTACCTGGAGCAGGCCGTGGACGATTTAAAGATCCCAGCCCGGATTCAGAACCACATCGAAGACGCCGACGTGGTGCTGACGCTGAAGAACTACTACCGGCGCAAGGACTCGCCGCTGAAGGAGGCCGAGGCGGTCGGGGTCCCCATCCAGGTGTTGAAGAGCAACACCATCACCCAGATCAAGGGCGCCCTGGGCAAGCTGTACGCCCTGGAGACCGCCGATCCGACCGAGGCCGCCCTGGAGGAGACCCTGGAGGGCATCCGTCGCGCCAAGGCGACCAACAGCATGGTCGAGCTGTCGCCCCAGAACGCCTACGTGCGCCGCCTCCAGCATCAGCTGGTCGAGCGCCACGAACTGACCGCCCGGAGTTCCGGCAAAGAACCGAATCGCCGCCTCCGTATCTACACCGCCGGCGATTAGCGGGCGGCCTTTCGGCCGAGGGAAGCCGGGGGGATCTGCCCCCCGGCCAGTCTCTCGCAGCCGGCTGCGCACTTTCCGGAGAAACGTCCTCGATTGGTATGCGGCCAACGGCCGCGAGCTGCCCTGGCGCCGCACCCGCGACCCGTACGCCATCGTGGTCGCCGAGATCATGCTCCACCAGACGCAGGTCAGCCGGGTGATTCCGTTCTACGAGCGATTCCTGCAGGAATATCCGACGGTGGTGGCCTTGGCCGGCGCGCGGCGACGGGACGTGAAACGCCTGACCGATCCGCTCGGGTACAAGATCCGTGGCGGGTGGCTGCACGCCATCGCCCAGCACGTCGCTGAGGAACGGGCCGGATACTTTCCCCAGACCGTCGATGAGCTGCGACGGCTGCCGGGGGTGGGCCGGTACACCGCGGGGGCGGTGATGAGCTTTGCCTTCCATCGCGACGCCCCCATCCTCGACACCAACGTGGCTCGGCTTCTGAGCCGATACTTCGGTGCCCAGCCCAGCCGGCGCGCGCTCTGGGCGCTCGCCAGCCGAGTCATCCCGCCCGGTAAGGCGTATGTCTTCCGAGCTCCCCTCTGCGCAAACGCCGGTGTGACTGCGGCGAGCAGTCCCTCAGCGACAGACGTCCCCGGCATGCTCGGCTCTTCGGATTCCAGCGGGGTCTAGTGGACTCGGGCAACTTCGTGCCTGCAAGGGTTTCCTGGCCCAGAGCGGCACTTCGGTGACGCTGCTGATTGCGGGCGCGAGCCAAGTTCGACGAGATCAACCTTCGGCAACGGGCTTGTCGAACAACAGGATCTCCTCGTCGTCGGGAGGTTGAAAAATCGTTGCCCACCTTTCAAAGTGAGCCCGTGTCATAGGCGAGGCTGTCCACTCGCCCGACGCATTGCGACGTTCAGCTCGCTCGATTAACTCCTCCAAGGGCACATCGAGGTAATGCAGTTCGACTCCCACCCCCATAGCTCGCGCCCCGAGTCGTTTCTCATCCCGTTCAACTCGCGCCCAGTGGCCCCACTCCAAAATCACGCTCTGGCCCAAGGCGAGGAGATCCTGGGAAAGAACCCATAGCTGATGTTCGAGACGCACTCGGAATTCTTCATCCCACACATCGGCACCCAGTTGAGTCGCCCACCCGTCCTTATCCAACCTGATGGCGGGGATTTTGGGTGCGAGCTGACGAGCGAGTGTCGACTTGCCGGAGGCTGGAAGCCCACAGATCAGCACGAGCCGCGTCGATGACTTCGCCATGCACGATTTGTAACATGAGTCGCCTACGGTGGTCGATGCTCCTCGCCCTATGGCACCAGCACGGATTCCGCCAGAAGTGACCGAACTGGCAGAGCAGCTCCTGGCGGCGCAAAGGCAAGTCCTCGGCGATCGCCTTTTGGGTCTCTACTTATTTGGCTCGGCTACGACCGGCTCCTTTCAGGCCGGCATTAGCGACATCGACATGTTGGCCGTCCTTGCAACTGATCCCAGCGCGAACGACCTGGCTGGGCTTGCAACCATGCATGAGAGGTTGATCAAAGACGCACCCTCTTGGTACGACCGAGTTGAAGCCGACTATCTGTCCACCACGGCGCTCGCGAACTTTCGAACGGGCTCGTGGCCAGCGGCTCGCATTAGCCCCGGTGAACCCTTTCATCCGATCCAGATCGACCACCGCTGGGTCACTGATTGGTATCACGTCCTCATCTCCGGGGTCACCCTGTATGGCCCGCCAGCAGAACATTTCATACCGCCCATTTCCCACAGCGAATTCGTAGAAGCGGTTCGGCAGCAACTACTGGAGTGACCGGATAGGCTAACCGAGGATCTGAGGCCCGGAGGTCGCACATATGCCGTATTGACCGCTTGTCGTGCTATGCGAGTCTGCCGTACCGGTGACTATGCCTCGAAGAAGGAGGCGGCGGGATGGGCCGGGGAGCAACTTCCAGAATTCCGCAACGTGATCAATGCGGCCGTTGCCCAGCGATACGAACCTCAAACCCCCGGCGCTCCGGCTGGCCCATCGCTCGCCGACACTAGGCAGTTCGTTGAAACCGTCGTCGATCTTTGCGCGAACTCGCGATAAAGGCCGACTGATATAGGTTGTAATTCGCCACTAGCATTCAACCAGGCGCTTATGGATCTGGGCGCCCTCGTGTGCGTATCAGGGGCGCCGCGCTGCGTCACCTGCCCACTGCGGCGCGGCTGCCGTATGCTTCACGCGTAAATGGGAGGTCCAGGCTACTTCGTGACCTTCGAGGGACCCGAAGGGGCCGGCAAATCGACGCAGGTCACCCGCCTGGCGGAGAGGCTGACCGAGCATGGTTTCGAGGTGCTCAGCACGCGCGAGCCCGGCGGCACCGTGGTCGGTGAAATGATCCGGCGGATCCTGCTGGACGGCCCCGACCTCAGTGGCTGGACCGAAGCCTTGCTGTTCACGGCGGCCCGCGCCCAGCTGGTCCAGGACGTGATCCGGCCCCAGCTGGAGGCCGGCCTGGTCGTCCTGTGCGACCGGTACCGCGATTCCACGCTCGCCTACCAGGGGTACGGCCGGGGCGTCGACCTGGCCACCCTCATTCGCCTGCAGGCGGAGGCAACCGGCGGATTGCTGCCGGCGCTGACGTTCCTGCTGGACCTGCCGGTGGAGGCAGGCCTGTCGCGCATCCCTAAAGGAGCCCTCGACCGCCTGGATCGGGAGGCGGAGGGCTTCCACCGCCGGGTGCGCGAGGGATACCTGGAGATGGCGCGCCAGGACCCGGGTCGCTGGGTCATCGTCAACGCCGCCGTGTCGGCCGACGGCCTGGCCGAGGTGATCGTGACCGCCACCCGGGAGCGCCTTCAGCGCGCGGGGGTCGGGCCCCGGGAGCGCCGCTCGGCGTGAAGCTGCTGATCGCCGTGGTCCACCAGGAGGACGCGTCCGCCACCATGGATGCGCTCAACGACCGCGGCATCTCGGTGACCAAGTTCGCCAGTTCCGGCGGCTTCCTCCAGCACAAGAACGTGACCCTGATGTCGGGCATCGAAGAGGACCGCATCGAGGAGGTCCTGGGCGTGATCAAGGAGAACTGCCGCACCCGGAGCGAGTTCATGAACCCGATGCCGCCGCTGGTGGAGCCGGGTGATTTCTTCGTTCCCTATCCGGTCGAGGTGCAGGTGGGCGGCGCCACGGTTTTCATCGTGCAGGTCGACCGCTTCGAAAAGTTGTGATCCCCGGCCTGGGGACTGTCCTTAACACGGGGACCGTGTTGGTGGGGGGCACGATAGGCTTGACGCTCGGACGCTTCATTCCCCAGAGTCTCCAGACCACCATTCGCCAGGTGCTGGGCTTGCTGGTGATCGTCATCGGCGTCTCCATGGCGTTAAAGAGTCAAAACCCGATCGTGCTCCTGGTCAGCGTGCTGGGCGGGGCGGTGATCGGCGAGCTGCTCCGATTGGATGACGGCCTGCAGGCCCTGGGCCGCTGGGCCGAGAGTCAGACCAGCCGGGGTAGTGGCGGCCGGGTGAGCCTGGCCTTCGTCACCACCAGCCTGCTCTTCTGCGTCGGGCCGCTCACCATCCTGGGGACCTTCCAGGACGGTGCCCATGGCGACATCTCCCTGCTGGCCATCAAGTCGATGCTCGACGGGTTTGCGGCCATGGTGTTCGCGGCCACGCTGGGCTGGGGCGTCCTGCTGTCCGCGGTGACCGTGATCGTCGTCCAGGGCGCCCTGACGCTACTGGCCTTCCTTGTACACGCCGGCCTGAGCAGCGCCCAGACCGCCGAACTCACCGGAGTGGGCGGGGTCGCCGTGCTGGGGATCGCGCTGGGGCTGCTGGAGATCAAGCGCATCAAGGTCGCCAACCTCCTCCCCGGCCTCGTCCTGGCGCCGCTGCTGGTGGCCGTGCTGCACACCATGGGAGTTCTCTAAGCTCGGAACCGGCACGCGGCTTGGACGGTATCCTGCGCAGATGCCGCTTCTTCGGCGACTACGTAGACTGAGGGGGTGCCCGACTCCGAGCCGCGGAGCGTCGACCGTCGACTCGACTGGTTCGCGGCCAGCGTTGGGCTGGTCCTCGCCGTCCTGGCGCAGCTGGCGGGCGGCGTCGTGCTGTTTACGCACGGCAGCAGCCTGGCTACCCAGGAGCTGTTCGCCTTCGGGATCCTGCTGGTGGCTGGATTCGTGGCCGGTCGCCTCGGTCCGCTTCCTGGCGGCATCTGGAACGGCATGCTGGTGGCCATCGGCTTCATCGTGGTGCAGGCCCTGGCCCGCACCATCATGGACGTCCGCCTGATGGGGAATCCCGGGGTGACCCACGCCTCTGACATGGTCACTCTCTTTGTCGACGACATCGTGGTGCTTTCGGGCGGCACGCTGGGTGGCTGGCTGAGCCGGTTCGCCCGGCTGACGATCGCCCGGTAACGAATCGCAGACAGCAACGTTGTCTTTGGGCAGGCAGAACATCAACCCCGGCGGAGGAGAACCAATGGAGAACGGGAGTGTGGCGGCCTTCGGAGACCGCATCGTCCGAAATGTCAGTCGGGTGCTGGTGGGCAAGGATGCGGAGATCGAACTGTGCGTGATGGCCATGCTCAGTCGAGGGCACGTGCTGATCGAGGACGTGCCCGGCGTGGGCAAGACCATGCTGGCCAAGTCGCTGTCCCGCTCCCTCGGCTGCGCCTTCGAACGGCTGCAGTTCACCCCCGACCTGCTCCCCGCGGACGTGACCGGGGTCAACATCTACAGCCCCAGCACGCAGCAGTTTGAGTTCCGCCAGGGCCCCATCTTCGCCCAGGTGGTGCTGGCCGACGAGATCAACCGCGCCACCCCCAAGACCCAGTCGGCGTTGCTGGAAGCCATGGAGGAGCGGCAGGTGACGGTCGACGGCACGACCTATCCGCTGCCCCAGCCCTTCATCGTGCTGGCGACCCAGAACCCGGTCGAGTTCGCCGGCACGTTTCCCCTGCCCGAAGCCCAGGTGGACCGGTTCCTGATGAAGGTCAACCTGGGGTACCTCGACATCGCCCACGAGGTCCAGGTGCTGGACCGCTTCCAGACGGAGTCCCCCATCGAAACATTGGAAACGGTGGCCAGCGCCGAGGAGGTCGTCCAGAACCAGCGGGCCGTGCAGCAGATCTACGTCGATGAGCAGCTGAAGGAGTACATCGCGCGGCTCACCCATCGGACCCGCTCCCATAGCGATGTCAGCCTGGGGGCCAGCTCTCGGGGTTCGCTGGGCCTGTTCCGGACGGCCCAGGCGCGGGCGGCGCTGGAGGACCGGGATTTCGTGACGCCCGACGACGTCAAGGCGCTGGCGCATTCGGTCCTGTCGCACCGGGTGATCCTCAAGCCCAACGCCGAGCTGCGCGGCCTGACGCCGGCCAAGATCGTCAGCCAGATCCTGGAGAGCGAGCCGGTGCCCGCCCTCGCGGTGGTGTCCCACTTCGGGCGGCGCGCCTCGCGCTGATCCGATGCGGCTTCCCCGGCTGCCCCTGCTGACGGCGCTGGTTCTCCTGCTTTTCTTCGCCTACATCACCGGCATTCGGCTGGCCTACACGCTCCTCTACGCCTTCGTCCTGCTGCTGGTGGCCAGTTACGCGTGGAGCCGCCTGGCCGGCGAGCAGCTCTCCATCCGGCGGGAGAGCCCGGAGGGGCAGTACCAGGTGGGCGACACCTTCGAAGAACGCTTCAAGGTCGAGAACAGCTCCTGGATCCCGATCCCGGTCATTGAGGTGGTCGACTTCTCGAACATCCCGGGCTACCGGCCGGACCGCGTCTTCTCCCTCAAGGGCCGCCGCTTCCGCGGGTGGGCGTCGCGCGGCACGTTCAAGCAGCGCGGCCTCTTCACCTTCGGGCCCATCGAGCTGCGATACGGCGATCCCTTCGGGCTGTTCCCCCGAACACTGCGGGTCAGCTCCACCAACTCGGTGGTGGTCTATCCGCAGATCCGCCCGGTCGGCCACCTGGACGTGCTGTCCATGCGCGCCCAGGGCGACGAGCATGTGCGCGGCCGGGTGCTCGACATCCCGCCGAACGCGACCACCATCCGCGAGTACGTGCCCACCGACAGCTTCAAACGCATCCACTGGGCGTCCTCCGCCCGGCTCGGCCGGCTGGTGAGCCGAAGCTTTGAGACCCGGGAGGGCGGCGACGCCTGGATCGTGCTCGACCTGGACCGGACGGTGCACGCCGGCGAAGCGCCGGAGTCGACCCTCGAGTACGGCGTCAGCCTGGCCGCCTCCATTGCCGATGCCGGTCTGCGCCGGGGAGCGGCCATCGGCCTACTGGCCAATGATCATGCCCTGAGCCTGCTGGACGCGGCCCGGGGCGACCAGCAGCGCAAGAAGCTGCTCGAGTTCTTCACCCTGGCGGCGGCCGACGGAGACGTCCCCCTGGCGACCATGCTGGCCGCCCACGGCCATCGCTGGCGGCGGGGCGGCGGGCTGGTGGTGGTGACGCCCTCCAGCGATCCCCAATGGGTCGAGGCCTTGCTGGACCTGGGCGTTCGCGGCCAGCGCAGCCTGGTCGTCTACCTGGACCCGCAGGCTTTCCATGGCACTCAGCCAGCCCTCGCCATGTCTGGTCGTGGTGGCCTGGCTGTCCGGCCTGGTTCGGGTCCGCAGCGAGGACGGAGTGGCTCGCCTCGGCGTCCTCCGGAGGAGGACGCTCGAGTTCGATTTCCGCGATACGTGGTTGCTGCTCGGGTTGGTGATCATCCTCGGCTGGTCCGTGGCCACCGCCCTGCAGCAGTCGAACTG
>WNFC01006081.1_pt1 | contig 21303 bp, 18 predicted proteins | sample 5400541 | NCBI WGS metagenome assembly WNFC01 (sample SAMN13153342, study PRJNA577476) | soil metagenome | isolation source: 120 cm saprolite under Douglas fir tree site 2 hole 2 replicate 1 | place: USA:California | collected 2015-04-18
ATTTCGATGCCGGTGCCAGCACACAGGGCAGTTACGCGTTCCTGGTGGACGCGCAAGCACCAGCGTGGTGGGCGGGTTGGCGGGCCGGACTCACCCTCGGCGCCGTGCGCGCGAACCGACTCGGCTATTACGGCCTGGGGAACGACACGCCATACGACAGGGATAGCCTCACGACCGCCGGCGCTTACTTCTACAAGGTCAGCCGCACCACCTGGCTGGCGCGCGCCACCGTGCAGCGCCGGGTGGTCGGACCGCTCCGCATCCTGGCGGGCGCATCCGTCGAGCGCACCGACTTCCGCGCCCTCCCGGGACGGAACGTGTTCGGCAAGGATCTCGCCGCCGGGGTGGTCGATCCCGGCGGGATCCCGTTCACCGACAAAGTGCTCCGCGCCGGCGTCGTGCTCGATACGCGGGACAACGAAATCGACCCCAATCGCGGCATCGCCGCGGAGGCCTTGTTCGCGAGCGGCACCGGCTACACGCGCACTACGACCGGTGCCCGGGTCTTCGTGCATCCGCTGCGGCGGCTGGTTCTGGCAGGACGGCTCGCGGCCGAGGGTACCGGGGGGAACCCGCCCCTCGCGGCGATGGAGCTGATGGAGTCGTCGGAGCGGCCCTTCGTGGCCGTAGGCGGTTACCACTCGCTCCGGGCATACTACAACGGCCGCTTCACGGGGCCGGGCAAGCTGCTTGGGGGGCTGGAGGCGCGCTACGCAGTGCTGTTGATGCCGAGCCTGGTGGAGGTAAAGCTGGTGGCGTTCTACGAAGCGGGTCGCGTGTTCGCGCCGGGCGAGGGTGTGCGGCTCACCACCACGGGCCTGCACCGCGCCGGTGGCGCCGAAGTCGCGGTGCGCCTGCTGCGCAACTCACTCCTGGTGATGGGCTACGGCCACGGGAGCGATGGAGGACGCTTCGTGTTTGGGACCGGTTGGTGTTATTGATGCCCCACGGCTGACCCGGCCGGCAACGGCGAGAGGATCTCCCGCAGCGTCGATTCACCCTTGTCCTTGGCGTACCAACGGCGGACCTGCGGGTACAGTTGATCCTTGGGTATGGTCTTGCGCGCCTCCATCACCCACGCCTGAAGCTCCGTCGGCCGCGACCCCCAGTGGCCGATCTCGTGCCATTGGTCATCCAGCGCGATCACAATGGGGATGGCGCGTGCCGTGCCCGTGAGATAGCGGTCCATCACCTCCGGATGCTCGTCGCGCCGCAAGATCCGCATGTCCAAGCAGCGCGCCTGCTCTGCGAGCTTCGCGACGTGGGGAATGGTGTTGGATGCGTCACCACACCAGTCTTCGGCGAGCACGAGCAGCCGCACCCTGTGTCCCCGCTCGCACGCCCGCTCCAGCGCCCACGCCGGTGTGCGCGCCAAGTGGTACACGCCGGTCCACAGCGCGCAGTGCTCGGTCGACTGTCTGACGAACTCGGCGTATGACAGGGCCTGGTCCCACAGAGCGCGGAAGTCGAGATCACTCATGGCTCGGGAATAACGACGGAACGACCGACGGGGTTCCTTGGTGCTAGCAGGAGACCGCCGGGGTCTCACGAAGCGACTGCGTATTTTTGTCGCGCAGTGGGACCCCGGCGGTCGCTAGATCTCCCGGATCTCCACGCCTCGCTTCGCGAGCTCGGCCACATATTCACCGAACGGCACCGCCTCGTCCGGGGTGTGCACCCCCTTCGCGGCGATGCGGCCGTCCACCTGCATGAGGCCGGTGATGGCGAGCGAATACCCGGTGGTCCGCATCATGGCGCTGATGCCGTGCGCCTCATCCCAGTAATCGAGCAGCTGCCACGCGACCGGCTTCCCGTTTCGCCCTCGCACCTCGACCCGCAGCGCGACCAGGTCGCGCCCCTCGGGCTTCGTGAGCTTGGGGGATACGGTGGCGATGAACGCGTCTCGCGGCACGACCTCTTTCCCCTTCACCTTGACGGACGTCAGGTCGAGGAGCCCGAGCTCGCGAATCGGGCGCATGATCCCGATGTGTCCCGGATAGCGCAGCGTCTTGTATTCCATCGTGCGGACCTTGCCCTCGTACGCCCAGGGCAGGGTGGAGATGCCGCCGCCGGTGTGAAACGCTTCGAGCTGGCCTACCGGCGGCGGAAAGGTCACGGTCTCGAGCGCGGAGAGGGCGTCTACGCGCGCCGGCTTGCCGTCCCGCAGCACCCAGGACGGCGTCGTGTAGTAATCGAGCGCGCCCTCCAGCGAGTACACGATCTGGTAGTTGAGCGGCGGCTCGGGATGTTGCGGCAGGCCGCCGACGTAGATCTTCACGGACTCCGCACTGCCGATCCGCCGAATCCCTTCGGCCGCGAGCACGTTGACCATCCCCGGCGCGAGGCCGCAGTCCGGAATCACTGAGACGTTCTGCTGCTTCGCCTCGGCGTCCAGCTCCTTTTGCTGGAACACGATCTCCGTATTGCCGCCCAGGTCGGCGCAGTGGACACCGGCGTCCACCGCGGCCCGGGAGACCGCGAGGTTGAAGTAGTACGGCGCCGCGTTCTGGACCGCGGCGTGACCCACCATTGCCGCGCGCAGCGCGGCGCCGTCCTGCACGTCGAGCTTCAGTAGTGCGAGTCGTTTCCCGACGTGGGGCTTGAGGAAACCGGGAATGCGGTCGGGCTTCAGGTCGGCGAGGGTCACCCGCTCGACGTCGGGCTGCCGCAACAAATCGTAGGCGCAGGCGGACCCCTGGAGTCCCGCGCCCAATACCAGCATGCGCATCGTGCTACCACCTCCACATCGACACGAGGAAAAATGAGCGGCGGAAAGCTAGACGGTCCCGGCAAGCGAGGGTAGCCCGCGTTAGATTCGCCTCCGATGACCCAAGCCGATCTCACCCGCGAGCGCCTCGTGCGAGCGGCGCTCGAGCTGTTCACCGCGCAGGGCTATCACGAGACCACCACGCCACAGATCGCGAAGAAGGCCGGCGTGGCGGAGGGCACGATCTACCGCCACTTCACCAGCAAGCAGCACTGCTTCAACGAGCTGTACCGCGCGGCGGCGCGCTGGGCGGGGCAGCTGGTCAAGGACGTCGACGCGCTCAAGGTGGGACCGCGCGAGAAGCTCGCCGAGCTCGCCCGCGGGCTCGTGACGGGGGCGGCGCACGAGGCGGCCATCGCCCGGCTGTTTTTCATCCAGCGGCACGAGGACTTGCTGGACGAAGAGAGCCGCAAGACCGCGCGTGACTTCCGCCTGGGGCTCGAGAGCCTGATGGCGCAGGGCAAAGCCGACGGCTCCGTGAAGGCCGGCGCCGCCGAGGTGTGGGCCGGCGTGTGGCTTGGAGTGGTGACACTCGTGGTCGACCGGGTGTCGGCCAAGGAGTGGCCGGAGACGCACGCCGGGGTGAAGCTGGCGCTGGACGGAGCGTGGGATGCGATCGCCGCACTCCGCACGTGATTCACCCGTGTCGCAATTCAAACAGCTCGATCTCGGGCGGCGCGAACACCCGGATCGGCACGCCCACGACGCCGATCCCGCGGCTCACGTAGAGCTGGCTGTTCCCGCGCTGAAAGTGTCCCATCACGTACTTGGTGATCAGGCTTCCCGCCGACCAGCCGATCACCGGCAGGTAGAACTGGCCGCCGTGGATGTGTCCCGCCAGCGTAAGCGGGATGCCGCGCGGGACGGCCGCGTCCCAGGCGCCGGGGCGGTGGGCGAGCAGCACCCGGAAGGCTCGGGACGCGGGCGGCGCGGCGGCGAGCGCGGCATCGACGTCCGCCGCTTGGGGATCGTCCGGCCGCCAGTTGTGCGGGTCGTCGATGCCGAGCAGCGCGAGCGCCGCGCCGTTGCGCTCGATCACGTGACAACCGTTCTGCACGAATACCTGGCCCGCATCCCGGCAACCGCGAATGACCTCGCTCTCCCCGGTGTAACGGTCGTGGTTGCCGAGCACCGTCACGACGCCGAGCGGCGCCGACAGCTCGCGGAACGCGCGCACGTAAGGCGGGATGTAGGCGCGGGAGATATCGATCATGTCCCCCGTCTGCACGATCAGATCGGGCCGCAACGCGTTCGCCCGCAGCACGATCTCCTGCATCGCGTCCTCGCCGAGGTGGATCCCGGCGTGCAGGTCGGAGAGGTGCAGCAGCTTGAGGCCGTCGAGCCCGGGTGGGAGATCCGGAAAAACAAGCGTGCGACGGGTAACCTGGGGGAGCCGGTAGGCGCTCCAAATGCCGTAGGTCGACAGGGCGACGCCTGCGCCCGCGTAAGCGTACGTCGCGCGTGCAAGGAACCGACGACGAGAGACGACTGCGTGGTGCGTGGTGAGTGGTCGCTCCCAATGCGGCTCCGAGGGACGGGTGGCACGGGCTTGAACCACGAACCACGCACCACGCACTTTGGTCGCGAGCCACCACACTCCTTTCCCGAACAGGTACACCGTCACCAGCGCGCAATAGATCCAGCCCAGCAGCTGCCACGCGATCCACGGGCCCGTGAGGGGGATCCGGCCCACGCCCCACATGCTGCCGCCGAACAGCACGCGCTGGCCAACCGCGAGCCACGGGAGGTTGAAGGCGCTGAAGACTGCGGCCAGCATGATCCGCACCAGGCGCGCCTGGCGGGGCCGGGTGGGGTCGGGAAGGCGCTCGCGCAGGTACAGGTAGATCAGCACCTGCGGTGCCATGAAGAGAAGGAGATAGATTAGGCGCGTGAACACTCCGTCGCGGCTCCTCGTGTGTCTGGTCGTGGCGGCACTCGCGCCCCCGGGCGGGGCGGTTGCCGCGCAACAGCTCACTGCCGCCGAGCGGGCGGCAGCGGTCGCCTCGGTGTGGGCGGAGGCGCGTTACAACTTCGCCTACTGGGACCGCGTGCGGGCCGATTGGGACTCGGCGCTCGTGGCGAACCTGAGGCCGCCGTCATCGCGCCCCCGACGCTGCGCTCCCGCATCGCGCGCCCGCCGCTGCTCGTGTCCAGCGTCGAGCGTCGGCCCTTCATCCTGGACTACGCGGAGAACGACGAGATGCGCGTGGCACGTCCCCCGCGACTCGCCGAGATCCTTGCCGTCCAGGGCGTTCCCACCGAGCAGTGGATCCGTGACTCCGTGTTGCCGGAGATCTCGGCCGCAACCCCCGCCGACCGCTGGCAGCGCGCCGTCGCCTGGATGCTGCAGGGCGACAAGGGCACGTCCGTCCATCTCCTCGTCCGCGTCCCGGACGCCGAGCCGCGCGGCCTCAGCGTGACCCGCAGCCTGTCGCTCAACGATCGCTGGCCGCTCGACCCGCCGGCGTTCGCCACGGAGTCCTTACCGGACGGCATGACGCTGGTGCGAATCGCTTCGCTGGAGGACGAAGAGGTGGTGCGCCAGTTCGACCGCGCGTTTCCCGACTTCACCCGGGTGCAGGGGCTGGTGCTTGACCTGCGCCGCGCCGCCGACGGCAAGACCGAATACGCCTATCAGATTCTCGCCCGCCTCACCGATCGCCCCTTCCCGGCCGTGCGCTGGAGAACGCCGCAGTATCGGGCGGTGTTCCGCGCATGGAACCTGGGCGACTCCGCCTCTACGTGGTACGCGCCGGAGACGGGAACGGTTGCGCCCCGCACGGACCGTCCACCCTACGGAGGGCCGATCGCAGTGCTGGCGTCGAGCGCCACCGCCGGTGCGGCGGAGGACTTGCTGGCCGCGTTCCGCGCCGCGAACCGCGGCGCCATCATCGGCGAGCCGACCGGTGGGAGCCCGGGAGACGTTGCGACGTTCACGCTGCCCAAGAGCTGGGGCGTCCAATTCTCTGTTACCCGCCACGAGGGGCCCGACGGCACGGCCTTCGCCGGTGTCGGCGTGAAGCCTCATCTGGTCGCGATACGCACGGTGAACGACCTGCTCGCGGGAAACGAGCCGGCCCTGGAGAAGGCGTGGCAATACCTCAAGGGCGGCCTGGCACTGCCGCCGCCCTAGCGCTCCAGATTCTCCCTGAAGAACCCGACGATCGCCCTCCATGCGCTGTCGGCGACTTCCGGCTTTTCACGGGACCGCAGGAAGCCATGGCCGACGCCGGGATACACGCTATGACGGAAGGTCTTGTGGTACGTCCGGATCGCCGCATCGACGTCGGCCAAGCCTGCGTTGATGCGCGCGTCGTTCTCGGCGTACACGCCGAGCCCCTTCGCACGGATGCGCGCGATGGACGTGGCCTCGGGGCCTGGCCCGTAGCAGACGACGAAGGCGCCGAGCGACGGGTTGTTGGTGGCATACCGGAAGCTCTGGCCGCCGCCCCAGCAGAAGCCGATGACGCCCACCCGGTCGGGCCGGGCCGCCTTGATCCGTTTGACGTACGCCACCGTCGCGTCGAGATCCTTCGTGACCGTGTCGGGGTCGAGCCCCGCGATCAGCTTGCGGGCGTCGTCGGTGGACGGCGGCGTGCCGCCGCGGCGCGACAGTAGATCGGGAGCGATCGCCACAAAGCCGTCTTTGGCGAGCTGCTCCGTGGTCTGACGGACGAAGTCCGACATCCCGAAGATCTCATGGATCACCACGACGGCCGGCGCCGGATCCTTGCGCTCGGGATAGGCGAGGTAGGCGGTGATGGTGTCGCGGCCGCTCGGAAACTTGACGTACTCAGCGTGAACATCAGTCGGTGGAGGTCCCGCAGTGGCGAGAACACCGCCCGAGACGCCGACCAGGCCCACGACCTTCACCAACCTCCACCAACCTCCACCAACCTCCACTGGCCTAGTGTCCATAGCTCACCCTCCAGATCCGATCGCCCGCGTCGTCGCTCACCAGCAGCGCTCCATCCGGCATCACCAGTAGCCCAACCGGTCGTCCCCAGCGCGTTCCGTTCGCCAGCTGCCACCCCGTGACGAAGTCGTCGACTGTGACGAAGTCGTCGACTGAGACCGGCCGGCCGTTCTGCACATGCACCCGGACGACCTTCGCACCCGTGGGTACGGAGCGATTCCAGGAGCCGTGATACGTCATGAACGCATCGCCGGCGTAGCCGGCGGGAAACATGGCGCCCGTATAGAACGCGAGCCCGAGGGGCGCCGAGTGCGCCTGCACCGTCAGCGCCGGCGGCTCGACCCCCGAGCAGTCGGCCCCCGGAAACTCGGGGTTGCGCTGGTTCGGCAGGTAGCACTGCGGCCAGCCGTACCACCGGCCGTCCTTGAGAATGTTCAGATGCTCGGGCGGGACGTCGTCGCCCAGGTTGTCGCGATCGTTGTTGTTCGCCCAAAGCTCGCCGGTGGTGGGGTGAAACGCGAGACCCACCGAGTTGCGGAGGCCCCGGGCGAAGATGCGCCCACCGGACCCATCCAGATTGAAGCGCGTGACCGCCGCGCGCATCGAGTCGCCCGCCGCCTCGACGCACACATTGCAAGACGAGCCGGCCGCGACATACAGGTGGTTGTCCGGGCCGATCACGAGCGTGCGGGTGCCATGGCCGCCGTTCGGCAGGCCTGACACCAGGGTGAACGGAGTCGTCGCGCCCGGGTCGAGCCGCCGCACGGCCGTCTGCTCGGCGAAATACATCGTGTCGCCGCGGAACGCGATGCCAAAGGGAGCGTTGAGCCCGCCCAGCACGGTTTTCGCCGGTGCGTCGGCGATGCCGTCGCCGTTCGCGTCCACTAGCCGGACGATCTGCCCTGCGGGCAATGCCGCGTACACCGCACCACCGGGACCGAGTGCCAGGTAGCGCACGCCGTTCAGGCCTGCGGCGAACAGATTGACCGTGAAGCCGCGCGGCACGTACAAGGCCTGCCCGGCGATGAGAACGGTGTCCGCGCTTCCGGGCGGGGGAGGCGGGGGCGGGGGCGGGCGCGTGTTGTCCTCCGCCGGAAGGGCGCAGGCGAGGACCACCGAAGCGAGCGAGGGGAGTCTCTTCATTCGGTCGAGGGGTGATGCTTCGCGTACACACCCTCGAGCGCACTCTCGCCAGGCGGCATCTTCTCGCGGCTCTGCACGGCTGCCTCCGCGGCGCCGTCGACTTCGGTCGTTACCGCCGCCTCGATCTCCGCGAGCTGCTTCACCGTGATGCCATCCGCCTTCAAGTATTCCTCGTACATCCCGATCGGATCCCGCTTGCCCCAGTGCTCGAACAGGGCCGCGGGGAGTGTGTCGCGCGCTTCACGCTCGTCGTGGGTCGCGTGCCCGCCCATCCGGAACGTTTCGGCGACCAGCAGGACCGGTCCCTCACCCCGGCGGCAGCGCTCGGCCGCGAGCCTCGTCGCCGCATAGGCGTCCAGCACGTTGTTGCCGTCGAACGCCGCGCCGGCGATGCCGTAGCTCCCCGCCCAGTCGTCGAAGCGACCGGGCAGGTGGTGCTGGTTGCCGTCTTGGTGGAGCCGTCGCCTACCCAGGTGAGGGCGACGCGCGGCTCCTGCCTGATCTTGAACGTGAGCGCGATCCCGGTGATCACGGGAACCATATCGCCCACGTGCGAGATCGGCTGCAGCACGCCCTGGCCCCAGGCGCCGACATGCAGGTCGCGGCCGCGCGCCGGCGAGTCCTCGCTGCCGAGATAGGCGCGCAGCATGTCGCTGACGGGCAGCCCCAGCTCACAGCTGGCCGCGGCGTTCCGGATCATGGGTGCGACCACGTCCGTCCCCCGCTCGAGCGCGTGTACGGGTCCGACAGTGGTCGCTTCCTCACCGGTCCCGAGCCATGCCTTGGAAATGACGCCGGTGCGCACCCACCGCTTGAGCTGGATGTCGTGCAGCCGCGCGCGCAGCAGGCCGGCGTACAGGGCGAGCTTGGTCGCCACCGGGAGGCGAGCCACGACGGCGGCGCGTTCGGGATTTCGCTCGATTGTCTCGCGGAAGCCGCGCACCAGGGCGGGATCCGGCTTCCACCCGACGTACTCGGGCGGATCGAAGGCTGGAAAGCGCCTTATTTCAGCTTCTCCTTGATCTTCGACAGGAAGCCGCCGGCGTGCGATGCCGTGAGCGCCGCGGCGAACTCGAGCGCGGTGCTATAGCGCGCGTCGGCGTTCGCGTCCATGGCGCGGGCCAGCGCGCTTTCCAGGCCCTCGGGCAGATCGGGGCGGACTTGGCGCAGCTTCTGCGGCTGGCCGCGCAGCCGGGCGATCATCATCTCCTGAGCGTTCCTTCCCTGGAACGGCAGCTTGCCCGTGAACATCTCGAAGGCGACGATGCCGAGGGCGTAGATGTCGGAGCGGGCGTCGAGCGGCTTGCCGCGGATCTGCTCGGGGCTCATGAATTCCGGCGTCCCGAGGATGATGCCGGTCGCGGTGAGCTTCGCGATGGCCGGATCGGCGCGGCGCTCCTTGGCGAGGCCGAAGTCCATGACCACGGCCCGCTCATGGCCGTTATCCTCGGGCACCAGCATGATGTTCTCCGGCTTCAGGTCGCGGTGCACGATCTGCACCTCGTGCGCGTGGTGCAGGCCGGCGCACACCTGTCGCAGCACGTCGATCCCGACCGCGAGACTCATCGGCCCACCCTTCACCTCGCGGTCCGAGAGCAGCTCGCCCCTCAGGAACGGCATGACCAGGTAGATCAGCCCGTCCTCGGACTCCCCGAGGCGCAGGATGCGGCAGACATTGGCATGGTCGAGTCTCATGGCGAGCCCGGCCTCGCGCCGCAGCCGCTCCACCGAGCTCTGGTCGGTGGCGAGCTTGGGCGAGAGCACCTTGATCGCCACGTCGTGCCCGGTCGACACCTCACGCGCGAGGTAGACGTACGACATGCCCCCTTCGCCCAGCTTCTTTTGGACTTCGTAGCGCGAGTCGAGCACCTCTCCCAACAGGGAGGAGGCGCGGTCGAGACCCGGCTTCGCCTGCGGGGGTGTGCGGACGGCGGTACCGCCTGCGGAGGGAGACCCCGAGGGGGGCCGGGGGGTCGCCGGTTTCGCCTGCGCCTCCACGAGCATGTTGCCGTCGCGGGGGCAGAACCGGGCGCTGTCGGCATACACGGTCCCGCACTTGGGACAGCGGCGTTCGCTCATTGACGCACCAAGTTGCGCCCTTCGTTCTTCGCGCGATAGAGGGCTTGGTCCGCGAGGGCCACGAAACTGTCGGCGCTGGTGACGCGGTCGTCGGGGAAGGACGCCAACCCGATCGAGATCGTCAGGTTGAGCGGATCCTCGCCCGGGTCGGCGAAGTCGTGGTGCATCATGCGCCGCCGCAGCCGCTCGGCGAAGATAGCGGAGCCGTGGAGCGCCGTCTCGGGCATGACCACGACGAACTCCTCCCCTCCGTAGCGGGCGACCAGGTCCACCGATCGCGCCTCCCGGCGCAGGATCTCGCCCACCTGGCGCAGCACCGAATCGCCGGCAATGTGGCCGCGCGTGTCGTTCACCAGCTTGAACCGGTCGATGTCCGCCAGCAGGATGGTGAGCGCGAGATTGTAGCGCCGCGCGCGGTCGAGCTCCGCCTCGAGCTCCTCCGACAGGGCGCGGCGGTTCAAGCAGCCGGTGAGCGCGTCCGTCGCCGCCAGCTTTTCGAGCCGCTTCTTGTCCGACACCGCGGTTTCGAAATCGTACGCCTTCTCGATGGCCGCGACGGCCGTGCGGATCACCGTCTCGGCGAACCCGGCGTCAGCGCGGGTGAGCGGCGGGTCCTCGCCCGTGGTCCGCAGGAAGAACACGCCGAGCTGCTGGTCCTTCATCGAAAACGGCAGCGCGACCGCGGAGCGGGTGGGCACGGTGATCTGCTCGCGCTGCCAGCGCACGCGCTCTTCGTGATACAGCGGATCCGCGTTCACGTCTTCGACCAGCACCGAACGACTCGTGGTCAACGCCCGCTGGATCTCGGGATAGCGGGCGAGCTCGATCTGGAGGTTGCGCAGCATCGGGTTTTCGTACGCCGCCACGACCACGCCCAGCTGGTCGCCGGGCTTGGCGAGCACCATCGAGCACTTCGAGATCTGGAGCACGCGCGCCACGCGCCGCACCAGGATGTGATAGATCTCGTCGGGTTTGAGGGAGTCGGTGACCTCGTGCAGGATGTCGACGATCGCGGCCCGGCTTTGCGCCTCGTCGCGCGCCCGCGCCAGCTCCTGCGCCGAGCGAATGTGGGCTTTGACGCGCGCCAGGAGCTCGCGCACCCGGAACGGCTTGGAGATGAAGTCGGCCGCGCCCAGGCCTAGTGCCTTGACGGTCGCCTCTTCAGGCGGCATCGACGAGATCATCAGGACGGGCACGTCCCGGAACCGATCATCGGCCTTCATTCTCGCGAGCAGCTGCAGCCCGTCCACCTTCGGCATCATGATGTCGAGGAGCAGCAGGTTGGGCCGCTCCTCCTCGAGCTTGCCCATGAGCCCCTCGCCGCCGGGCGCGATGATCACCTCGTACCCGTTCTCCTTCAGGATCCAGGTCAAGGTCCGCACCAGCGACTGATCGTCGTCGGCGACCAGGATCTTGGCGGCGGGCTCGGGCATCGAGTGTTCAGTCCTCGAGCATCGAGGGATCGACGTTGCCGCCGCTCACCACGAGCACCGTGGGGGGGACGGGATGGACGGCGCCGGAGCGCAGCGCGGCCGTGGTTGCGGCGCCCGACGGCTCCACCGCCAGATGACAGTGCTGCCACAGAAAATGTACCGCCTCGCGCAGCGGCTCGTCTTCTACCAGCGCCACTCCGGCCACGCGGTCGCGGTGCGCCGCGAGGTGCGCGAACGGGATCTCGCCCACGCTGAGTGTGATGAGGCCGTCGGCAATGCTGGCGCTGCGCTCGAGCCGCACCGGGCGCCCGGCCTCGAGTGAGCGCTTGAGCTTCGGGGCCCCTATGGGCTCCACGCCCCACACCCTGGCGCGACTCCCCGCCGCCGCCAGCCCGGTCACCACACCGGCGATGAGCCCGCCGCCGCCCACCGGCACTAGCACCGTCCGGACCTCGGGCAGCTGCTCCGCGATCTCGAGCCCCACCGTCGCCTGCCCGGCCACGATGTCCGGATGGTCGAACGGGGGCACGATGGCGAGCCCATCCCGAGCGGCGATCTCCTCGGCCGCGCGCTGCCGGTCGTCCGAGGTGCGGCCCGCGAACACGACGTCACCACCCCACTTCTTCACGCCCGCGACTTTCACGGCCGGCGCCGTCTCGGGCATCACGACCACCGCGTGGAGGCCCACGAGCTGCGCGGCGTACGCGACGGCCTGACCGTGGTTGCCACTCGAGTAGGTGATGACCCCCTTGCGGCTTGCGGCTTGCGGCAGGCGTCTGATCGCATTGTACGCCCCCCGCAGCTTGAACGCGCCGATGGGCTGGAGGCTCTCCAGCTTCAGGTAGGCGTTGAGCGGCTCCACGAAGCGCAGGGGCGTGCGAACCGCCACCCCGGCGAGCCCCGAAGCCGCGTCCCGAACGTCCTGGGCGCTGACCACGCTACTTTTTCTTTTTCGTCGGCTTCGCCTTCGCCTTTGCCGCGGCCTTCTTGGTCTTGGCGGGCGCTCGCGGGGCATCGGCGTCGTCTGCATCACTCTCGCCGTCGTCCGCCTCGTCTTCCTTCACGACCCGGGCCACGTCCACCACGAGATCGCCGGGCGTCAGGTTCATGATCTTCACGCCCTGGGTGTTGCGGCCCGAAATGCGGATGCCCTCGACCGGCACGCGGATCATGATCCCCTTCTTGGTGATCATCATCAGCTCGTCGTCGGGGAGCACTTCCTTGAGGGCGACGATGTTGCCCGTCTTGTCGGCGCGCTTCAGCGTGATGATGCCGCGGCCGCCCCGGTGCTGTACGCGGTACTCATCGAGCTCCGAGCGCTTGCCCATGCCCTTCTCGGTGACCGTGAGCAGCGTGGACTTGCGGCGCACCACGACCATGTCGATCACCTGGTCCTTCTTGTCGAGCTCGATCCCTTTGACTCCAGTGGCCGTGCGTCCCATGTCGCGCACGTCCTTTTCGTGGAACCGGATACTCATGCCGTGATGGGTGGCGAGCACGATGTCGTTCCGGCCGTCCGTGACCTGCACGTCGATCAGCTCGTCGCCCTTCTCGATGTTGATCGCGCGAATGCCGACGGAGCGCGGGTTGCCGAACTCCGACAGCCGCGTCTTCTTCACCACGCCCTGCTTGGTGGCGAACAGGAGGTACTGGTCCTCGGAGAACTCGCGCACGGGCACCAGGGACGCGAGGCGCTCGTCCGGCTTCATGGCGATGCACGAGATGATCGGTTTGCCGCGCGCGGCTCGGGCCGCCTGCGGGATCTCGTGCACCTTGAGCCAGTAGCACTGCCCCTGCTGGGTGAAGAACATCACATAGTCGTGGGTCGATGCGATGAACAGGTGCTCGACCCAGTCGTCTTCCTTCGTATGGGCGGAGATCACCCCCCGGCCGCCGCGCCGCTGGCGCCGGTAGGCGGACACCGGCAGTCGTTTGATATAGCCCGCGTGGGACACGGTGATCACCATGTCCTCTTCCGCGATCAGGTCCTCGATCGAGAACTCGCCCTGGTCGGCTACGATTTCGGTGCGTCGCTCGTCGCCGAAGCCGTGGGCCAGCTCCGAGAGCTCTTCTTTGAGGATCTTCAGGCGCCGCGGCTTCGACCCAAGGATCTCCTTGCACTCCTTGATGAACTTGCGGACTTCCCTGAGCTCCTCTTCGAGCTTCGTGATCTCCAGAGCCGTGAGGCGGGCGAGCCGCATGTTGAGGATTTCCGCCGACTGCTTTTCCGACAGCTTGAAACGCTTGCGCAAGCTGGCGTCCGCGCTCGGCGTGTCCTTCGACTTCCGGATGATCTTGACGACCTCGTCGATGTTGTCGACGGCGATCTTCAAGCCTTCCAGGATGTGCTCGCGGTCCTGCGCGCGTTTGAGCTCGAAGTCGGTGCGGCGGACGATGACGGTGTGGCGATGCTCGATGAAGTGCTCGAGCAACTCCTTCAGGTTCATCTCCTTTGGCGCGCCGTCGACCAGGGCGAGCATGATGGCGCCGAAGGTGGTCTGCATCTGCGTGTGCGCGTACAGCCCGTTCAGCACCACCATCGGGACGGCATCCCGCTTCAGCTCGATCACGACCCGGATGCCTTCCTTGTCGGATTCGTTCCGGAGGTCGCTCACTCCTTCGAGCTTTTTCGCCAGCACCAGGTCGCGGATCTGCTCGATCACGCGGTCGGGAGAGACCTGGTAGGGGAACTCGGTGACGACGATCTGCTGCTTCCCGGTGGACTCCCGCTCCTCGACGGTAGCCCGCGCGCGGATCGCGATTCGGCCGCGCCCCTTCTCGTAGCACTCCTTGATGCCTTCGCGGCCGTAGATGATCGCGCCCGTCGGGAAGTCCGGACCCTTGATGAACTTCCGCAAGTCCTTGATCGACGCGTCCGGGTGGTCGACCAGATGATTGATGGCCTCGACCGCCTCACCCAGGTTGTGCGGCGGGATGTTGGTCGCCATTCCCACCGCGATGCCGGACGTGCCGTTCACGATGAGGTTGGGCAGCCGCGCCGGGAGGACCGTGGGCTCCTGCAGCCGGTCGTCGAAGTTGGGGACGAAATCGACGGTGTTCTTGTCGATATCGTCGAGCATCGTCATCGCGATGCGCGTCAGGCGCGCTTCGGTGTAGCGGTAGGCGGCCGGGGGATCGCCGTCCACCGAGCCGAAGTTCCCCTGGCCGTCCACCAGCGGGTAGCGCAGCGAGAAGTCCTGCACCATGCGCACCAGCGAGTCGTACAACGCCACGTCGCCGTGCGGGTGATACTTGCCGAGCACGTCGCCCACGACGGTGGCGCTCTTCTTGTACGGACGGCCGGGGACGAGCCCCAGCTCGTTCATGGCGTACAGGATGCGGCGGTGCACGGGCTTGAGCCCGTCGCGCACGTCGGGCAGCGCGCGCTGTACGATCACGCTCATCGAATAGTCGAGGAACGACTCCTTGAGCTCGTCTTCGATGAGGCGCGGGACGATCCGTTCGCGGGCGTTGGGTCCGGTCATGAAACCAGTGTCAGGTGTCAGATGTCGGGTGTCAGCAAGGCTCGGCGAGACTGCCTAAGTTGCTAAAAAATAATCACTTAGGCCGTGAAAGGCAATGCGAAAACCGTCGCTAACTGGGGCTGGGTGCATCACTTACAGGGAGTACACTTCCGCGCTCGCCCTCGTCACCCCTTCCTGTTTTTCCCGTTCTCCAAGACCGTGTGGCTGGCCCTCGATCTGTACCTGCAACCGCCGGCACCTGAGGGCACTGCGAGGCCGAGCAACGATGAGGGGTACGATTGGCGACTCGCCGGCGTTGACGATCGGTTGAGGTCTCCCCGCTAGTGTTGGCCTCGGCTCGCCAGACACCGTGTTGAGGCATATTGAGCGAAGCGGGCTGAGGGCGAGCGGGCCATCAATACGGTGTCGAGCCGAGTCCTAGCTGCCCGGTCCGCTAAGGCCTCGGAGGACGATGTATACGACCGTCCCCAGGATAGCGAGGACGGCCAGCACCACCCCTCCTGTAATCCGCTCCCCCCTGGGCTGCCACTGCTCTATCCGGACCACATACGCCAGTTCGACGCCGCGCAGACCAGGCTCCGCTTGGCCAGAGTTCGGACCGGATGGCAACTCCACCAGGCTGTCGTCCCGAACCACGGCGTTGTGCAAGACCACCACCGAGTCGGTCCTGAGGACGACTCGATAATCTCGCGGTTGGCGGGTAGGGACGGATGGATCGGCTGATCTACGCTCATCCAGCGGCCGGCGCAGCCCGTTGCCGCGACGAGAACCACGTCCCTCAGGAGACGGCTCATGAGTCTACGGAGACGACAATCTTCCCCAACTGCTCGCCCCGCTCCAGTCGCTCGAATGCCGCCCGTGCGTCTGTAAAGGAGAAGACACGGTCTACGACCGGGCGCAGCACGCCCGTGCCGAGCAGGCGCACGACCTCGCGATATTCCGCGTCGTTTCCCATGGTCGAGCCCATGATGCTCCACTGATACCAGAACAGCCGGCGCATGTCGAACCCGACCTTGGGCCCCGTCGTCGCGCCGCAGCTCACCAGCCGCCCGCCGCGCCCGAGAGAGCGCAGCGATTCATCCCATGTGGCCTCGCCCACGTTCTCGATCACCACGTCGGCGCCGCGCTTGCTCGTGAGGGCGCGCACCTCCTGGGAAATCTTCTGGGTCGCGTGATTCAGCGTCACGTCCGCACCGAGCTGCCGCGCCGCCTGCAACTTGGCGTCGCTCGAGCTGGTGACGATCACTCTGGCGCCCTTGAGCTTCGCGATTCGCATGGCGATGAGCGATACGCCGCCGCCGATGCCCCTCACCAGGACGGTTTCCCCCGGCCGCACCTGCGCCCGCGTGACGACCATCCGCCAGGCGGTCAGGGTCACGAGCGAGAAGGCCGCCGCCTCAGCCCAGGTGAGCGGCTTCGGCAGCTCCGGAATGACGGCGACATTCTGCTCCGGCACGATGATCGCTTGGGCTAGCGTACCGGGTCGATGCTCGCCCAGAATGCCGTAGTTGAGACACAGGGAGTGCTCGCCGGCGCGGCAGTAGGCGCAACTGTAGTCGGCGATCCCCGGATTGATCATCACTCGGTCGCCGGGCCGCACCGAGCCCACATCGGGGCCCACCGCTTCCACGACGCCTGCTCCGTCGGCACCGAGGATGTGGGGGTAGTGGTATTCGTGAGGCAGCCCGCGCAGGACGAAGAGATCGAGGCGGTTGAGCGCAGCCGCGCGCAGCGCGATCCGAACCTGCCGGGCCTCGAGCGAGGCCGCAGGGTCAGGGACGTCCGCGATTTCGAGCCGGTCGAGGCCGCCGGTAGCGCGGATCACCCAGGCGCGCATCGGGTGGGCGCTCCGGGCTACGGCATGAAGGCCGGAGACACCATCTGCTCGGCGCCGGTGGTCGGGATCGGCACGGGCGCGCCGCTCCCGGCCGTACCCACCGGCTGGACGTACACCCTGAACACGTTCTTCTGCACCGCGACCACCAGCCCAAGGAGATCTCCGGCGGGTGAGACCGTAAAATCCGTCACCACGAGGTCCACGCCTGAGAGCGGGGTCACCTTCCCGGTGGCGAGATCGACCTTCACGACCTGCGTGACCGTACGGCCGCTCTCCTTTTGCTCCACCAGATAGGCGAGCGAGCCGTCGCGCAGGAAGCGGGGCGCCGACTCCTTGCTCTGCTGGCCCCGGGTGACGGGGCGGTGGCTCGAGCCGTCTTTCGACATCAACCAGATATGGTTGTTGCCTTCGCGATTCGATACGAAGGCGATCGTCTCCCCGTCCGGCGACATGGTCGGCTGTGAGTTGTCGGCGGGCTCCTGGGTGAGCTGCACGGCGTCCGAGCTGGTGATGGGCTGCAGGAAGATCTGGCGGTGCCCGGTGCGCTGCGAGTGGAATACCACCGCCTGACCGTCGGCCGTGAACGACGCGTCGCCATCCGCGCCCGGTGAGTTGGTGAGCCGCCCCGGGCTCGTACCATCCGCATCCATCACATAGATCTCGGGGTTCCCATCGCGCGTCGAGGTGAACGCGATCCGGGAGCCGTCCGGGGAAAACGCCGGCTCGGTCGCGGCCGCCGTGTCGTCCATGACCTTGCGGAGCTGCGCCAGGTTGGCGCGCTCCGCCGCGTAGAGCTGGAACCGGCCGGGGCGCGAGCTCGCGACCACGATCTCACCCTGCACGAAAACCTCGGCGGCGGTGCGCCTGCCGCCCGGCGCCGTCGCCGTGATGCGCGCGTGGCCGTACGACGCCGTCGAAACGTTGCCATCCTCGGCGACGCTCACCACCGAGGGGTTGTCGGAAGTCCAGGTGACGCCGGTGGCCAGCCCGATCACCACGCCCGCCTCGTCGGCGAAGCTCGCCTTCAACGGATACCGCCGGTTGAGCGGCAGGCCGAGCCGCGCGGCCGAGAGCTTCAAGCCGGCCGCGATCACCCGGATCTGCCACGTCACCGTCAGTCCCGGGCCCGGGCCCTTCACCACCAGTGTCGTCCTCCCGGCGCGCTTCCCTGTGAGCGTGCCCGACGCAGGGTCAAAGGTCGCAAGCGTCGTGTCCGCGACCGTCCAACGGAACGGTGCTTCAGGCACTGGGGTCCTGTCGGCGGCGAGCGCCTGGGCCTGGAATTTCGCGGTGCCCTGGATCGGGAGCGGCACGTCCACTTTGTACGTGGGACTCACCGCCAATTGCTCCACCGTCCGATGCACGACGACGTCCACGGTTTTCGCTTGCAGCAGCCCCGCGACGGTGAGGGTGGTCCGGCCGGGCGCTACCGCGGTGACGACGCCGGTGAGACTCACCCGCACGACGCCGGGATCCGTGGCGGACCACTGCAGGGCGAGCGGGCTGACCAGTCGGCCGCCCTGCGACGGCACCACCACGCGCAGCGTGTCGACATCCCCCGGCGACATGACGAGGGGAACCGGCTCCTGGATCGCGATGTCGTTCTGCTGCACGACGACGGGGGCCGTCGCAGTGAGGCCGCTCGAGCTCGTGACTTGCACCGTTCCCTGGCCGGGGGCGAGCGCCACGACCACGCCGTTCTGGTCCACGCTCGCAATGTCGGGGCGCAGGGACTTCCAGGTCACCGCCACCGGGGCCGCGGGGGAGCCGTCCTCCCGCAGTGCCCGTGGCAACACGCGCGTATTCTCGGACGGCAGCAGGTATACAGTGGGCGGCTCGATGCGGAGTACCGCGGCCGGTCCGGAGCCCACGACTTGACCGGCAAAGGCATCCCCGCTGGGCGGCGCCTGAGTCTGCCCTCCCGCCGGCGGGCCGGCTGCGCCGGCGGTGGGCGCCGGGGCCGCGCCGACCACTTGGACGGCGGCCTGTCCCTTCCGTGCGCCCGCTCGGGCCTCGACGATCGCCACGCCTCCGGCGACTCCGGTCACGGTCCCGTTGTTATCCACTCGCGCCACCGCCACGTTGTTCGACGACCAGATGATCCGCACCGTGGGGATCACATTCCCGGCGCGATCGAACGCGGTGGCGAGCAGCCCGCTGCGTTCACCGACCTTGATCGTGACCGACGGGGGGGCCACCTGGACTTCAGCGATATTCTGTGCCGAGACCGCGCCGGGATAGGCGAGAGCGATGAGCAGGAAGCTGCGCCGAGCCGACATAGCGGCGCGAAGGTAACGGCGCGTAAGTGCCGTTGTCAAGCTAACTTGTCACCAAGCAGGCGAAACCGCTCCCGAGCGACGATCTCGCCCGCGTGCACTTGCGTGGGAGCATTCCCGGGGTAAGCTATAGGCCACGCCCACCGACACCCAGCGGAGGAGAGATCATCCGATGCTCGCGTCAACCGATTTTTCGGAGAGCAGCTGGACAGGCTCGGGGATGATGGAGCCGATGTACCCGCCGGCACCCTCAATGCCGCCGACCCCCGCGCCGATGCGGGATGAGCCGATGTCGGCGCCCCGGCCGAAGCCCGCAAAGAAACGGAAGAAGCCGTCGAGACCCAAGGCCAAAAAGAAGGCGGGCAAGAAGCGGCCCAAAGCCCGGGCGAAGCGCGGCAAGGCGAAGCGGAAAAAGACGACAAAGAAGCGTCGCCGCTAGAGATCCCTCAGCGTCAGTGCGCGGGAGCGCCTCTTGGATGGCTCGACCATCTCCTCGAGGCGCTCCCGCGGCACGTTTGGCATCCCTCGAGCGAACCGGTGGCGCCATGAACCTGCGAGTGTCGTGTTGGCCGGCTGGCGTGGGTGCGGCGCTGTCGCTCGCCTGCGCCGCTCCGAAGATCGTCCCCGGAAACCCACAGGCCAAGATTGCGGCAATGCTCGAGCGGAGCGCCGCGGATTGGAACCGCGGTGATCTCGCGGGCTTCATGGGCGACTACGCCAACGACTCGTTGACGAGCTACGTCTCGGCCGGTCACGTGCAGTACGGCTGGCAGAGACTCTACGACCGGTACCAAACCACGTATTTCGGGCCGGGCAAGTTCCGCGACTCGCTCACGTTCGGCGAGGTGCGCGTGCGCCCCCTCGCGGTCGATCTCGCACTCTGCACGGCGCGCTTCGAGCTGCGGCGGCGTGATTCGGTGACCGCGAGCGGTCCCTTTACGTTGGTGCTGCAGAAGCGAGGAGACCGCTGGCTCATTCTCCACGATCATACGTCGGCCGACCCGAAGTGACGTATCGCGCATCCCGCATTGCGTGGGGCCTACTGCTGCTCATCGCGCTCGGCGGCTGCGGCTCCTCCGGCGACGGCATGATCGCTCTCGAAGGTGCGACGCTCATCGACGGATCGGGGGGCGAGCCGATCAAGGACGCCCTGGTGCTCGTCCAGGGCCGACACATTCAGGCGGTGGCGCGGGTGAACGAGATCCCGGTGCCGCGCGGCGCGCGGGTCGTGAACCTCATCGGCAAGACGATCATCCCGGGGCTGATCGATTCGCACGCGCACGTCGAGCGCTGGGCAGCGGAGCGTTACCTCGCGTGGGGCGTCACCACGGTCCGCGATCTCGGCGCGTCGAGCACCGACACCGCCGTCGCGATCAAGAACGATTTCGATCTCGGCTCGGTGTTGGGTCCGCGGATGCTCACCTCGGGCGCGATGATCGACGGCCCCTCTCCGACCTACCGGACGGCGACCGCGGTGCGAACGGCCGCCGAGGTGCGCCGGGCGGTGGACCTGCGCGCCGTAGCAGGCGCGGACCACGTTAAGATCTACACGAAGTTCACGGCCGACCTGCTGAAGCCACTGCTGGACGAGGCGACCACATTGCGCCTCCCTATAGCCGCTCACCTCGGCAAGATCGATGCGCTCACCGCCGGCCGCGCCGGAGTGGCGTCGCTCGAGCACATGTCGGGCGTCGTCGCCGCGGCGAGCCGCGACCCCGCGCCGTACTTCCGGGCGCACGACCAGTTCCTACGTGGCTGGACGACGGAGGAAATGGGCTGGGCCGTGCTCGATTCCGCTTCGTTGGCACGCACGGCGCGTGCCCTCGCTGCCACCCGCGTCGCCATCGTGCCCACCCTCGTGGTGCACGAGATGCTGTCACGGCTCGACAACCCTACGCTCCTGTCGCGCCCGGGCATGGAGGACGTCCCGGCGAGCGCCGCGAGCGTGCGCGATGTCGCGGGGCTGCTGCGCCGCACGGGGTGGCGCACCTCCGAGCTCCAGGCGTTCCGGCGCTCGCGCGCCCGTCAAAACCAGTTCGTCCGCGAGTTCAAGCGCGCCGGCGGGCTCATCGCGGCCGGCTCCGACGCCGCGAACCAGTTGCTCGTGCCGGGCCTCTCGCTGCACGAGGAGCTCAGCCTGCTCGTCGCCGCCGGCCTGACGCCGGTCGAGGCGCTCACCGCCGCGACCCGAAAAGGCGCGGAGCTGCTGCGCGCCGACTCGCTCGGTCGCATCTCCGCGGGTAAGGTCGCGGACCTCGTCGTGCTCGACGCCAACCCGGCGGCGAACATCGCGGCCACGCGCCGCATCGCCTGGGTCATGCTTCGGGGACGGATCCTGTATCCCGATTCGCTGAGGAGAACATGGGC
>WNFC01002122.1_pt1 | contig 21297 bp, 18 predicted proteins | sample 5400541 | NCBI WGS metagenome assembly WNFC01 (sample SAMN13153342, study PRJNA577476) | soil metagenome | isolation source: 120 cm saprolite under Douglas fir tree site 2 hole 2 replicate 1 | place: USA:California | collected 2015-04-18
GGGAAGGGAGGGTCGTCACCCGCGGACGCGGCACGGAGGCATCGGGGACCGCGCCATCGGAATGCGCCGGCGTCGCCAGGCGGCCCGACAACTCGGGTTCGCGGAAGAACGTGTTGGTGTCGAACCAGCGGACCAGCGTGTGGGGCTTCACGCCCAGTGCTTCCGTCAGCGGCCGAAAGATGTCCTGCCATTTGAGGAGCCCGTCGGAAAAGAAGTCCATGCCGGCGTCTTTCTGGACGCGAACGAACGCCGCCAGATCATCGGCAAACGCGCGATTGACCGCATCGGAGCCGACCCGACCCCGGTCGATGTCTCGGGTCGCCGCGACGACCTGCTCCGAGCGGGGATAGATGCCGTGCTGGTACGCAAAGACGTTGATCCGGAAAGTTTAGACGACGCCGTCAGGGACGCTGCATCAGTGCGAGGCCGTCACCGGTGGCGATCGTCCGATACCCGATGGCCTCGAACGACGCGATTTGTTGCTGAAACGCCGCTGGGTTTCGACCGAGGGCGGCGTCGTCGAGGGCCAGGTACTCGGCGTTGTTCGCGCCCTCGTATTCGAGGTTGTAGATAAATCGCCGGTGGGAGAGATGCGGCGTCAGGTTGTTCTCGGCGCCGACGCTGGCGTCCGGCGGGATTCGGTCCAGGTTGCCGACGAACGCGGCATAACGGGCCTCCGGCTGGAATAGGTGAAAGTCAAAGTGGCGCGAGAACGGCAGGTCACCGAACAGGAACGAAAACACCAGCGAGCTGGCGAGCACCACGGCAGCCGCCGGCCCTCGCAATGACGGCCGCAGCCGGGCAGAGCCCAGGATCGAGGTCCCGATGACGAGCGCAATAAGTGGCGCGGAGTAATGACTGGTGAACGCGTACTGGGGCGCGTAGTTGGAGAGCAGCAGGATACCGAGCGTCGGCAGGACGAGGATCGCGGCCCCTCTGGAGATGGCAGTCAACCCGAGCACCGGCCCGAAGATGCCCACCAGGAACTTCAGCTTCTGCGGCTGAAGGAGGATTTGCGCCAGCCGGCGGGGATGGGCGAAGACAGTGCTGAGAATCTCCTGTGGGGTCCTGCCCAGCTCCGCATAGCGGTAATTGATTCGCTGGGAAAAGTACTCGTAGGAACCGCTGCCGAAGGCCGGAATGATGACGCGTATGACCGCCACAAATGCCGCAAGGCTGCCGGCAAGGACAGCCAGGCCTAGCCGCCAGTCGCGCTTGGCCAGCAAGATGTAGGCGCCGAAGCCCATGCCGACGAGCGGAAGTTCCTCCTTGATGAGAAAGGTTGACAGCAGGCTGACGAGGAACCATGCGGGCCGGCCTTTCTCGAGAAAATAGATCGCGAACCCGAGGGGTAGGACGGACAGGGCCACCTCGTGGAAGTCGTACAGGTTTATGAACGCGACCGGCAGGAACAAAACGTACACGAGCACCCAGACCAGCCGGTCAAAGCCCGGACCGAGCTTCAGCCGTGCCAGCAAGTAGAGCGGCCAGACACCGAGCGCCAGAAAGAGCGTCTGAATGACCAGCAGCGTCTCGGGACGCGGGATCAGCGCATACGCCGGCATCAGCAGCAGGTAGACCGGCGAGAAGTGATCGGCGAGGTACGAATGCGGCTGCGCCTGGGCCAGGCTCATCGTCGATTCCAGGAAGCGGCCGTGGACCGTATTCCAGAAGACCTGGTCGAAGATCCCCAGGTCCGGCCCGAACGAGTGGTAGGTCACGTGGCGCAGGACTGAGAGGACGCTGTACAGCACGAAGTATGTCGACGCCACTCCCGCGACGAGGTAGGGCTCGAGGCGTATGAACCGCCGGTTGATTTCAGCCATAGTGAGCGCGACCTATAATGCGCCTAGCCTGCCAACCACCGTAACCGGCAGGGGTCGCTGAACGTTGAGAGGGGTCATGAAGGGGTTTGGGGCCGCGCTTTCGCTGGTAACCGCCTGCCTGGTGTTGGCCGGATGCGGTGGGGACAACACGACCACGTTCGTGCTGGACAGCAGTACGCCCAGCGGGTCGGCCAAAGCGGCCGCCTCGGCCTCGGTCAAAGCCAGCCCCGGTGCCAGCGCTGCGCCCACGAGCGCGACGCTTCCCGCCACGGCCGCCACGCCGATCGCCGACCCCAGCCTGAAGATCATCATCGACAGCCCGGATGCCAGCACCACGATCAGCTCGCCGGTCCAGGTGTCGGGGACCGCGAGCGTCGACAAAGGGACGGTCGTCGCCGTCGTGCTCGATGCGGCGGGTACGGAACTGGGCCGCGCGACCACGACAGCCTCCGCGGTGAAGCCCGACTATGGTCATTTCGACGTGACGGTCAGCTTCGCCGGCGCCGTGTCCGGGCAAAAGGGACAGATCAAGGTGTTCGGAGTCAGCCCCCGCGACGGGACGACGCCCACCTCGTACTACTTCATCCAGATCAGGTTCGCCTAGCGCGATCGCAGTCCGGCCGCGACGGGCAATGGCCTGGCGGGCGCCGGAATGACTATACGGCCGCCAGCTCGTGGCTGATCTCGAGCGAGCGCAGGACCGCCCCCACCCTACCCGCCCCCGGAGACGGAGGGAAAGTGCGGGTCCCGTATCGCCGTTACAAGGCTGATGGCTGGCGGCCCGCTTTCGATCTCGATCGTGATTCCCACCCTCAACGCGGGCCGGGCCTTCGGGACGATCCTGCACAGGATCATGGGCCAGGGTCGGACGGCGCTGGAGATCGTCTGCGCGGATTCGGGCTCGACGGACGGGACCCGGCACATCGTGAGCCAGTTCCCGCGCGCCCGTTTCGTCGAGGTTGCCGAGCCGGCTGGACCCGGAAGCTGGAACCGGGCGATGGACGAGGCCCGGGGCGATCTCATCGTCTTCCTCGCCCAGGATGCGCTTCCCGGGAACGGCGACTGGCTGACCAACCTCACAACGCCCTTCGATGATGTGTCCGTCGGCGGCGTCTACGGCCGCCAGGAAGTGTCGGTCGACGGCGATCCCCTAACCGGCTTCCGGCTGGCCCAGCGGTACTGCGCCGAGCCACACCGGCGGCGGATCCGGGTCGGGGACGCGATCGCCTACCGGTCGATGCCCTTCTTCATCGACAACGCTGCGGTCCGCCGCTCGGTCTGGCGGGGCATTCATTTCAATGATCACTTGCCGGTCGGGGCCGACCGGGTCTGGGCGCGGCAGGTCGTGCTGGCCAGCTATACGATCACCTACGCCCCGGATGCCGTCGTCGCCCGGGACGTGCAGGCCAGCCTGAAGGCGGCCTATCGGCTCGCGCTGCTGACGGGATATACGGACCAGCACTACGGTGACGAGGGCGGCACGCTCTGGCCGGATTCGCGCCATTTCGTGAAACGCGCGTCCTGGTACCTGCTGAAGGGCCTGGCCTGGGGCCGGCTGCCCTACCTGGCGATCGAAGACGTCGTGCAGCGATATGGGTACAAGCTGGGCCGGCGGCTCGACCGGATGAGCCCCCGGCTTCGGGGGCGCTTCGCCCCGGAGACCGCCGTCGACACGCGGCAGCCGGACGTCGACGATTTAGCGGCCTGACTTGTAAACAATCCCTTCGCAAGGGGGGAGGGAGATTTTCGCAAGGTATAATCGGCGGCAATTCCTCCCATGCGCGCTAACGCTTCCGCGGGGTCCAAACGGCCCGTTTCGTCGGAGCCGCGCGTAACGGTCGTCGTGCTGGCCGCCGGTAAGGGCGTCCGTATGAACTCACGGACTCCCAAAGTGCTCCATCCCGTCGCAGGCCGGCCAATGCTCCTCTGGTCGATGGCGGCGGCCCGCGCGCTCGATCCGGAGCGCACGCTGGTGGTGACGAACCCCACGCAGGATGGCGTCCAGGCCGCGCTCAACGGCGAAGGCCAGACGGTCTCTCAGGCCAAGCAACTTGGCACCGGGCACGCGCTGGCGCAGGTTACGGCCGCGCACCGGACAGTAGGTCCTGTCGTGGTGCTCTACGCGGACGCGCCGCTGCTTCGGGGCGAGACGCTACGCGTCCTGCTCGCCGCGCATGGGAAATCCGGCGCGGCCGTCACGCTACTGACGGCGAAATTGGACGATCCCACGGGCTATGGCCGGATCATCCGGGCGCGTAACGGCGCGTTCCGCGACATCGTTGAAGAAAAAGACGCGAGCGACGAGCAACGAGAAATCAAAGAAATCAATTCCGGCGTGTATATCTTCAGCGGACGCGAGCTCTGGCCCGCGCTGCTCAAGCTCGAAAACAAGAACCGGGCCGGCGAGTATTACCTGACGGACATCGTGCGCGTGATCAAAGGTAAAGTACACACCGTTCCCGTGGATGAGGGCGACGAGATCCTGGGCATCAACGATCGCCGGCAGCTCGCCCAGGCCGAGCGCGTCATGCGCCAGCGAATCGTGGACAGCCTGATGACTGGTGGGGTGACGATCACGGACCCGGCGACGACGTTCATCGACGCCGATGTCCAGGTCGGCCGCGACACGGTCGTCCTGCCCTTTAGTTTTATCTCTGGCGAATCGAGCATCGGCGAGGACTGCGTCATCGGGCCGTTCGCGCAGATCCACGACTCGATCATCGGCGACTCTTGCCGAATCGAGCGGGCCCACCTGGAGAAGGCGACGCTGGCGACGAACGTGCACGTCGGCCCCTTCAGCCGGCTGCGCCCCGGCAGCGTCCTGGACGATGGTGTCCGGGTCGGAACGCACGCCGAGATCAAGAACTCGCACATCGGCGCGGGGACGGCCATTGCGCATTTCAGTGCCGTGCTGGACACCGACGTCGGCGCAGGCGCGAACATTGGCGCCGGGACCATCACGGCCAATTTCGACGGCGTCGACAAGCACCGCACCGAGATCGGCGACCGCGCGCAGGTCGGGAGCGATACGATTCTGGTAGCGCCCGTCCGCGTCGGCGACGATGCCTACACCGCAGCGGGGTCGGTCATCACGGCGGACGTGCCGGCGGGAAGCCTGGCCATCGAACGCTCAGAGCAGAAGATCGTTCCGGGCTGGACAGAACGGCGCAGGGGACGTCGCCAACGGGAGGGTTCGACATAGCGCAGCCCAGGGTCGGCGAGCGAGTCGATATGCGGCCGACGCCACCCGAGGGTGCGCCGCGACAGCCGGGCGCGCTCAAGCTGCTCTCAGGCGACGCCAACCCTGAACTCGCCCGGAAGATCGCCGAAGCGCTGCACGAGCCGCTGGACGAGATGCGCATCACGCGCTTCGCCGACGGCGAGATCGACGTCAAGATCGCCCACAGCGTCCGCGGGGCGGATGTGTTTCTCATCCAGCCGACCTGCCAGCCGGTCTCGGAAAACTACATGCAGCTTTTTATTATTCTCGACGCGCTGCGGCGCGCCTCGGCCGGTCGGATCACGGCTGTCATTCCCTACTACGGTTATGCCCGCAAGGAGAAAAAGACCCAGGCGCGGGACCCGATATCGGCCAAGCTCATGGCCGACATCATCACGCTGGCAGGAGCCAATCGCGTCATCGCGCTCGACCTGCATGCCGACGCTATCCAGGGCTTTTTCGACATCCCGGTAGATCACCTGACGGCCGAGAAACTCCTTGTCGAATATATTCGCAAGCTGCATTTGCCCAATGCCGTGATCGTCTCGCCCGATGTGGGCGGGGCCAAGCGCGTCGGCGATGTGGCACGCCTGCTGGATCTGCCGATCGCCTTCGTCTACAAGCGGCGTCCCAAAGACGACGTCGTCAGTGAGCAGCGCGTCGTGGGTGACGTCGACGGCATGGACGCCGTTGTCGTCGATGACCTGATCTCGACCGGCGGCACGCTGGTCGGCGTCTCGCACGCGCTGCGCGCCGAGGGCGCGACCAGCGTCCGGGTGCTCGCCACCCACGGCGTGCTGGCGGGAGACGCCGTCGACAAGCTGGTCGACTCGCCCATCGAAGAGATCGTGATCACGGACTCCATCCCCCTGCCACCAGAAAAACAGCATGCCAAGGTCAAAATTCTTTCTGTCGCGCCATTGCTCGCTGAGGCGATCCTGCGGGTGCACGAGGATCGTTCCGTCAGCGAGCTCTTCAAATAGATCTCCTTGGACACCACGGCCTGGCTCGAGCTAACAGCCATCGTGATTTCTCTCGTCCTGGCGGCGCTGGCCGCCTCGGCCGAGACGTCGCTGACGTCGATCTCCCGGGTGCGGCTGCGGCAACTCGTCGAACAGAAAGTCCCGCAGGCGATCGTCGTGGAACGCTTGCATCAGGATCCGAACGCCTATCTATCCACGATCTTGATCGTCAACACAGTGGCCATCATCGTGGCGTCGTCCGCGGCGACGCTGCTCGCACTGCATCTCTATCAGCAGCGCGTGGCCGAGTGGCTGGTCAGTCTCGTGCTATCGCTGGTGGTGCTGATCGCCTGCGAGATCACGCCCAAGACGCTGGCCCTGCAGCGCGCCGAACGCGTCGCGCTCCGGATGGCGCGGCTGGTCGCCTGGGCGACCTGGGTGATGCGGCCGATCGTGTTCGTTCTCACGGCCATCACGAGACTGATCCTGCGCATGCTGGGCGGTCGCGCCCAGGTGCGAGGCCCGTTCGTCACGGAAGAAGAATTGAAAATGCTGGTCTCGGTTGGCGAGGAAGAAGGCGTCCTCGAAGAAGAGGAACGCGAGATGATCCACGGCATCTTCGAAATGGGCGACATGCTCGTCCGGGAGCTCATGGTGCCGAGGACCGACCTGGTGGCGATCGAAGTCAACGAGCCGGTTGAGAAAGCCGTCGACCTGGTCACCAAGCACGGCCACACCAGGATCCCCGTCTACGACGGCAACCTGGATCACATCGTCGGCGTGCTGTATGCCAAGGACTTGCTCCGGGCCGTCGTGCGCGGCGAGCACAAGACCCTGCGCGAGATCGCGCGCAAGCCCTACTTCACGCCTGAATCGAACAAGGTCCAGGACGTGTTACGAGACTTACGAAAGAACCGCGTCCACATGGCCATCGTGGTCGACGAGTACGGCGGCACGGCCGGTGCCGTGACGATCGAAGACATTCTGGAAGAAATCGTTGGGCCCATCCAGGACGAGTACGACATCGGCGAGGAAGACGAGATTCAATTTATTTCACCCAACGAGGTTGTCCTCGACGGGCGCGTCAGCGTCGATGACGTCAACGAGTTGCTCAAGCTCAGTATCGCGGCGGACGACTACGACACCATCGGCGGCTACGTCCTGAACCAGCTTGGCGCGGCACCGAAAGTGGGCGCCACGCTCAAGCTGGGCAATGCCGAACTTCGTGTCGAGGCCGTCCAGGGCACGCGGATCAAGAAAGTGCGGATCAAGAGCCAGACGCCGTTCCAGATCCCTGAGCCGTCACGTGACCAGCCGACGCTGTCCAGCACGCCGGAAACCGCCCGCGGACGCGAGTCGACACGGGAGCCCTAGCCGTTTCGGCGCGGGGGAGCGAAACGCGGACCGCGCCCGCGTACACGCTGACGACGTGGTTTGCCGCCGCGACCTGCGCGCTCACGCCGGCCTACACCCTCCGATGGCACTACGGCTTCTACCCGACCACCCTCCTGGAGCATGCCGTGATCTTGACGGTCGTGGTCTTCGCGGTCGAGACCATCCGGCAGCGCTCGCGGCTCGAATGGCGCACCCCGTTCACGTGGCCGGCCGCGCTCTTGCTCCTGGCCGGCGCGATCTCGGTCGTGGTCGCGCCCAGTCGCCGGGACGCGCTCGGCCTGTACCGGGCCTATTTCGTCGAGCCGATCGCGTTTTTCTTCGTCCTCGGAATGGTGCTGCGCGAGGCCAGGCGAGCGTTCCTGGTGCTGGCCGGCCTCGGCGTCGCCACGCTGGTCGTGGGCCTCGCGAACGCCGTCGTCGTCATCCAGGCCATCCTGGCGCACCGCTTGGACCTGGCCGGGACGCCGCCGGTTGTCATCTATCAGACCCAAAACGCGGTTGCGCTCTTCCTGCTGCCGGTCATCGCCGTCGCCGCCAGCATCTTGGCCTACGGTCGTGAGCGAAGCGCGCGTTTCGCCAGTGCCGCGTACCTGGTGCTCGCCGTGCCATCTTTCTTGTTGACGTTATCGCGCGGCGGATACCTGGCGCTGCTCGGCGTCGGGGTGGGACTTGCGCTGGCCAGCCCCCGGCGGCGACTCCTGCTGGCGATCGCGGTGGGGGTCACCATCATCTTTGCGCTGATCCCACCAATAACAAGCCGCCTGGCGCACGAGATCAATCCGGCCGACGGAAACAACACGTTGGTCGGCCGTTCCTATCTTTGGCGTGCCACCCTGCAGATGCTGCAGCATTATCCCGTCACCGGCGTTGGACTGGCCGGTTTCGAGACGCGGCTGGGGCCGTACTGGAACGCGACCCACACCGACCGTTTTATCTACCCGCATAACATCGTCTTGAACTTCTGGAGCACGACCGGCCTCCTTGGCCTGGCGGCGTTCGGCTGGCTCCTCTATGCGGCATTCCGCGTGAGCTGGCGCGGCTGGAGGACCGGCGCCTGGCCCTGGCGCGCGATGCATTTCGGCGTCCTGCTGGCCCTCGTCGGCATGGTGATTCACGGCCTGGTCGACGTGCCCTATTTCAAGAACGATCTGAGCCTGGAATTCTGGGTGCTGCTGGGGGTTACCCGGGCGGGGCTCCGCTGGGGGTCTCCGACCGGGCAGGCATCAGCTCGCGGTACAGCTTGACGTGCGCCTCGACCTGTTGCGACAGTCGCCCGCCGGCGGAGCGCTGACCGGCGTCGGCCCAGCCGGTGCGAGCGGCCGATAGGGTCGCCTCTGCCAGGTCCGCCGGCGTGTAGGCGCCGGCCTCGACGAAGGTAATATTCGGCGTCGCGCGAAGCGAATCCGACGTCGCGGGCCCGTCGGTCGTCACCACCGGCAGTCGGTGCTCGAGCGCCGCCTCGAGCGTTGTGTTTCGCTGTGACGCGCCTTCGCGATATAACAGCGCCGCCACGTCGCACGCCTGAAGCGCCGCCGAGACGTCCGCCGGGCTCACGTAGCCGAGCCACGTCACGGAACCCGACAGGCCGAGGTCGCCGATCTTTCGTTTCAAGGCGGCCGTGTATTCCCGCGCTCGGCGGGCGTCGTAGTCGGCCTCGCCGCCGACGATCAGCAACTGGCTCGCCGTCGATCGCCGCAGCGCCGCCAGGCCATCGATCAGGTCCTCGAGCCGGCGGCGCGGGTGAATCAAGCCGAAGGTCCCCAGCAGGATCTCGCCCTGAGCCAGCCCGAGCCGAGCCCGAAACGCCGCCCGATCCGCGTCGCCGTTGACGGGAATCGTCGAGATCATCTCGGCGACGTCGACGCGCGTTCCAAAGATACGCAGCTGGCGGCGCAGTGCCTCGGCCTCGAGCGGATCAGGGACCACGACGCGGCTCGACGTCAGCGCCATGAAATCCGTCGCCAGCCGTCCGTGCCAGCGCTTTTCACTCCGCTCGTGAATCGTGAGCACGACGGGCACCCGCGCCAGCACCCGCACCGCCAGGGGCAGGGCTAACACGCCGAGGCTCTTCGCATAACCGACGGCGGGGTACTGGATATGGACGACGTCGGGCTTGCGTCGCCGGATCATAACGGCCACCCGGATGACCGACGGCAATCCCCAGCCGGCGACCGGGGGCAAGAGCTGCGCCGGGGCAACCGCCTGCGGTGAGACCAGGCCGCTCCTCGTCGTGAGCACCTGAACGCTCATCTCCGGGACCGAGGCCAGCGCGGACGCCAGCCGGGCTGTGTAGTCGCCGATGCCGCAGCGGACCGCGGGGAGCGATCCGCTGACCAACACGAGTTTCACGCGCCCCCAGCCTGCCCTCCCCCAGAGGGGGAGGGAAAATTTCCGGATGGGAAATTGCGCAGGACGGCCAGCTCCGTCCGCGCCCGCTCGCGAAGGACGCGGCTGCGAAGGCCGCCGAGCGCAAAAATCACCAGGCGCGCCAGATGCGACACGAACGTCGCCACCATGATCAGGCTGGCCGTCACACGCCCGTAGTGCTTCTCGAAGTAGCGCCGGCGGCCGGCGATCGCCTTCAGGATGGTGGGGGCGGGCGCCAACCGCTGGCTGGCTCCCCACTGGTGGACGACGCGAGCCGCCGGGACGTAGGTCACCCGCCAACCGGCCCGGCGGGCCCGCAGGCAAAAGTCGACGTCCTCGTAGCCCCAGGCGAAGCCTTCGTCGAGGCCGCCGATCTGGTCGATGACGGCGCGCCGAATCAGCATCGCGGCTCCGGAGACCTCATCGACATCGGCCGGTTTGGAGTAATCGCGCGCTGTCCCGTAGCGCGGCCGCCCGGTCAGGCGATTGAGCCCGAGCAGCGACGCCACGGTCGACGCCGGCGTTGGAAAGCGGCCGCCCGAGGGCTGGAGGGTCCCATCGGGATTCAGCAATTTGGGTCCAATCACGCCGGCCTCAGGATGCTCATCGGCATATGTCACCAGCGTCCGCAAGGCCTCCGTCTCGACTTCGGCGTCGGAGTTCAGCAGGAGCAGGTAACGGCCACGCGCTCGCTCGACCGCCTGGTTGTTGGCGCCGGCAAAGCCGCGATTGCTGGCGTTGGCGATCAGGAGGACGCCCGGGAAGCGCTCACGAACGAGATCGACGCTGCCGTCGGTCGAGCCGTTGTCGACCACGAAGACATCGACTGACAGGTCGTGCCGGGCCGCTTCGACGGATTGCAGGCAGGCCTCCAGCAGCCGGCAGGTGTTCCAGTTGACGACGACGACGCTTAGGTCCTGCGAGTTGCTCACAGGCGCGCAATCTCGCGGTACGCGGCCAGCCGCGCCCGGCGCCGGTCGCGCCGAAAGACCAGGGCAAGGCTTCGGGCCAGCATGGCCGCCCGGGTGATGGCGCGAGCGGCGATCGTCCAGGACCGCGGGTAGTAGGTGGCGTAGAACCGATACATGCTGCGGTAGCTTTCGATCATCAAGGGCAGCTCATTCTGGCGCGAGCTGCCGCCCAGGCGATGGGTGGCAACCGCAGCCGGCTCAAACCAGATCTGCCAGCTGGCGCGCCGGGCACGGACGCACCAATCGAGTTCTTCTGCGTACATGAAGTAGCGGTCGTCGAACGGCCCCACCTCCGAGACCGCGGCGAGGCGTACGAGCATGCAGGCGCCGACCACCCAATCGACCTCGCGGGGGGCGTCTTGCTTCGAGAGCAGGAGGTACCAACGTCCGATCCCGGGCACGTATTTGAGCACTCGATAGAGGCGAAAGGCTTCGACCAGGTGGGTGAGGGGGGAGGGCTCGTTGCGGGAGGCCGGCTGCAGGCTGCCGTCAGGATTTCGAAGCCCCGCGCCCACGGCGGCAGCTTTTGGAGTGCTGACCGCCCGCTCCAGCAGCGCGTCCAGGCAGCCGGCATGCACGAAGGCGTCCGGGTTGAGTAGCAGGGCGAAGGGGGTCTCGACCAGCGCCAGTGCGGCGTTGACGCCTGCCGCAAATCCCAGGTTTTCCGTGTTCTTGATGATCTGCGTAGGCACGCCGCCGGCTTCCAATCGTTCCAGGCTGCCGTCGGTCGAGGCGTTGTCGATGACCAACAGCTGCCAGGGCGTGCGGGTGTTCTCGGACAGGGTCCGGACGCATTTGGAGAGATCCTCTCCGGAATTCCAGTTGACTACGCAGACCGTAACCGCTGGCCGATCCCTCTCGTCAGTCGCCCGCCGGCGACGAGCATTCCGAAGTACACCCATGTGAACCCGAGCCAGGTCCCGTCGGTGAACTGGTAGGTCACGATCAACGCCAGGGCGCCGGCCACCAGGCCGAATAAGACATAGTGCGTCGTGTTCCAGTTCACCACGGCTGATCCCAGTGCCCGGATCGCGGGCCGGCCGGCGGCAACGAGCGCGAGGAGGAGCAGCACCAAGCCCACGATGCCCGTGTCAAAGAGCACGTGCAGCTCGAGATTCCCGATCCAGCCGCCGGCCGCCGGTCCAAGGACGTAGACGTACGAACCCGACCCGTTGCCGAAGACGGGACGATGCAGCCAGCCGTTCAGGGCGAGCCTGGCGACCCCGAATCGGCCGGTGAACGACGACGTGCTCCCCGCCTGGAAGAAGCCGCGTCCGTGTTGCATGAAGACGGAACCACCCTTGACGCACCCCGGAGCCTGGGTGGGGTTGGAGGCGGCGGGTGGCGGCCCGGATGCCGGCCCCGCGCCGAACGTGGGTATCGCGGCGGAGGGCTGGCTCGAGCTGGGGGCGGCCATCGGACAATCGACGACCGACATCGCCATCGCCAGCGCCAGGCCGACGGCGATTCCCGCCAGGTTGGGGTTGACGAAGTCCGCCAGACGCCTGCGTCGCGTAAACAATCCCCGCCTCAGCGCGAACGCCAGCATGGAAAGCATCAGCACCGGCCCAACCACCCAGACGACGCGCGTCGTGCTGATCACGATCCCGGCGACGACGATGCCCATCGCGATCCGTAGAGCCCATCTCCGCCCGTGCGTCTGCGCGCCCGGGGCCAGGCTGAGCGCAAACGCCAGCGCCCAGACCGTCAGCAGGTAGCTGGCGAAGATGTTGGGTTCCCACATTGTGCTCGCGACCCGCGGAGCAATGATGACGATGCTGCCCGCGGCGGTGCCGTCGAACGCGATGCCAGCGTGCCAGTCGAACAGCGCGTACAGGATCGCCTCGACGATGCCCATGCCCGCGACGATCGTTCCAACCGCGACCCAGACGAGGGCGGCGCGAGCGAGGTCCACCCGAGTACGAATGAAGACAACCGCCAGGCCGTAGAGGGCAACCATGCCGACCAGCACCAGCGTCAGGCGCAGGCTCTCGCGCGGCGCCGGCGAAAAGACAACTGACGAGAACGCGCCGACGGCGAGCCACCCGGCGAGGCCGTATTCGATCAGCCCGATGCGCACCGGGGCTATGCGCCAGGTCACGACGGCCCAGAGCGCCAGCGCGACTGCGACGATCAGCTCCAGCCGGAGGTTGAGGCCGTGCCACCGGATGCCGAACCGATCGGCGGAAACGGCTCCCACCAAAATGACGAGAGGGAGGAGTCTCAGCAGCTCCGTCGACACCGGCCGGCGTTCCTCTGGCGTGGACGCGTCAGGTTCGTCGACCGAGGCCCAAGCGAGCGTCCGGGGCAGGTTCACACGGGTCCTGGGACCGCGACCAGGATGAACTGGTAGGCGAAGACGGTTGGCCGCATACGGGTGAGCCAGGCGCGCAGGCGCCGTTTCGCGCGGGCCCAGAGCTCGGCGGCGGGATTGAGTCCCTCCGGCAGGGGGTACCCGTGGACACCTTCACGATGGACGACCGTGAAGCCCCCCTGGCGCAACATCTCCTGGGCGGTCTTCAAGGTAAAGAAACGCAGGTGGGTCCGATCCATGATGCCCCAATCCTCGTAGTCGAACTTCCCGAACAGCAGGCGCAACCGGACTTTGAAGTGGCCGATGTTGGGAATCGACACCACGATCAGGCCGTCATCCGCGAGCTTCGGCCGCGCCATCCGAAGCACCATCACCGGGTCTGCGGTGTGCTCGAGAACATCGCCGAAGATCACGGCATCGACCTTCCGGCGGAGCTCGGTCCAGACCGCCGGGTCGTCGATGCTGCCCACGATGACCTGGTCGTAGTGAGGCCGCGCCTTTTCAGCCGCGCCGGGATCGATCTCGATGCCCGCGAGCCAGCGCGGAGGGCTGCTGCGGCGCAGGAACTCGCCGATGTACCCGACGGCGCATCCGACGTCGAGCACCGCCGCGCTGTCACGCGTCAACCGCGCCAGCCGGTAGCGAGAATCCTCTGCCGTGGCCGCCACGCGCCCAATGTAAATAAACTCGTCCCGGTTGAACATGGGCACTGTCCAATTATGGCTGCCGAATGGAGGGGGTCGTACCAGCACCCGATGCTATGCTGGCAGACGGGATATGTCGGAGCCTCGCGCCGTCGCAATGGTCGATGCAGCGCCATCGGCGGAGTCCGACGCAAGCCCGAGCGGTTCGCGTTCGACCGGCATCGAAGTACTGCGACAGAACCGGGTCGGCTTGATGGTCGTCGCCTACGACGCCGCGCGCCACATCGAGCGACTGCTTTCGCGCATTCCGCCGGATGTGGCTCACAACCTCGCCGAAATCTTTGTACTGGATGACTCGTCGACCGATAACACCTACGACGCCGCCGTTGCAGCCGGCAGGACCCTTGGCTTGACCAACCTTCGAGTTTTTCGGACGCCCACGAACCGCGGCTACGGCGGTAACCAGAAGATCGGATACTCCTATGCCATCGACCGCGGCTTCGATTTTGTCGTGCTCTTGCACGGCGACGGCCAGTATCCGCCCGAACTCATCCCGGAGCTACTTGCCCCGTTCAAGGATCACCAGGTGGACGCCGTGCTCGGGTCGCGGATGCTCAACCCAAGAGACGCGCTGCGGGGCGGCATGCCGCTGTACAAATGGCTGGGTAACAAGGTGTTGACGGCCTTCGAGAATCTCGTCCTCTCTAGGCGCCTTTCGGAATTTCACACCGGATACCGCGCCTTCCGGGTAGCCAACCTGCGCCGCGTCCCCTACCGATACGACAGCGACGACTTCCACTTCGATACCGAGATCCTGATTCAGCTGCTGTCCGCCCACAGCCGCATCGTCGAGGTTCCCATCCCGACCCATTACGGTGACGAGGTTTGCCATGTCAACGGGGTGCGATACGCCTGGGATTGCGCCAAGGCAGTTGTGAAGTACCGGCTCTTCACGATGGGCCTCCTCTATGATCCGCTGCTCGATTTTTCCCTGTTCGACACCGAAACCTACTTCTTCAAGCGGGCCCCCAACTCGCTCCACCAGTACGTCCTCCGCCGCAATGTCGGGCCGGGCCAGAGGGTCCTCGACCTTGGGGCCGCTGCCGGCCACATCAGCGCCGAGATCGCCAAGCGCGGAGCAAGCGTGGTCGCCGTCGATGCGACCGCGCCAGCACACAGTGGGACGGCTCAAGCGGTCGCCTACGATCTCAATGCCGACTTCGACACTTTCTTCGGGGCGAACCAATTCGATACCGTGATCGCCCTCGACGTCATCGAGCATCTCAATGAACCCGAAGCAGCCGTCCAGAAGATCGCGCGCGTGCTCAAGCCCGACGGGCGCCTGGTCGCGAGCACGGCAAACATTGGCTACTTCATCGTGCGCGGGCTCCTGCTGCTTGGGATCTTCAATTACGGAAAGCGAGGGATCCTCGACAAGACGCACAAGCGGTTGTTCACGCTCCGGTCTTTTCGGCGGCTGCTGAGGACCTACGGGTTTGCCGTCGAGGAGGTCCGCGGCTTTGGTCCTCCCATCCGGGACATGATCTCGGATCGGGGCGCCTTTCGCCTGCTCGATTCGGCCCTGGGAAAGCTGGCGAGACTCCTGCCAGGTCTGTTCGCCTACAACTACGTGATGATCGCACGACGCTTGCCGAGCCTCGAGGAGCTCTACACGGCGACGGTCGGTGAGGCGGCCCGCGTCGGTTAGCGCTTCGCCCAAGGACGCCGCGCTCGCCCGCGGTCTGCACCGGCTGCGTGAGCTCGGCCCGCGCGTTCTTCTGATCACCGCCGCCGCCGTCCTCGGGCTGATCGTCAAGATCGTCATCGACGCCACCACCTTCGGCACGAACGATGTGTTCGCCTGGCGGAACTTCCTCCACGAGGCCCACCGGTTCGGTGGCATTGGCCTCTACCAGATGGATCCGCAATTCAACCACCCTCCGTTCATCATCACGTTCCTCTTTGGCATCGGAGGCGCCTCCCGCATCAGCGGCCTGCCCTTCCAGTTCTGGCTACGTGTCCCCGCAATTGCGGCTGACCTGGGGAGCCTTGTCCTGGTCTATCGGATCGCGCAGCGGGAAGGCCTCCAGGTGCGGACCTCGACGCTGGTGCTGCTGGCCTTGGCACCGGCCTCGATCATGATCTCGGGCTTTCACGGCAATACCGACCCGGTGATGATCTTCTTCGTCCTGCTCTCGATCTATTTCCTGGACCGGCAATCGCCCTGGGCGGCAGGAATCGCCGCTGGCATGAGCCTGAACATCAAGGTCGCGGGCCTCATCTTCCTTCCGGCGATCCTCTTCGCCTTCGCCGGTTCCCGCCAACGCGGCAAATTCCTCGCGGCCGCCGTCCTGACCGTCGTCGTCGGGTCCCAGCCCTACCTGGTCGAAGACCCCCTGCTGATCGCCCGCCATACACTGGGCTACACGAGCCTGGCCGGTCACTGGGGCGTGACCAGGCTGATGAGCTGGCTGCCACCTGGCTTCGGCATCGTCGAAAAGGCCTACGTGCGGTGGGGCGGGGTCGCCTTGCTGGTCGTGATCGCGGGGATCGCGTGGTGGCTCAACCGTTCACCGCGGCGGCCCCCGCCATTCATGCAGGCCGGGCTGAGTGTATTCCTCTTCCTTGGCCTGACGCCGGGCTTCGGCGTGCAGTACCTGGCATGGACCGTCCCCTGGGTCGTCGCCCTCGGCCGCACCGCTACGATCGCCGTCTACGCGGCCTGCGGTCTGTTTCTATTCGCCGTGTACACCTTCTGGTCGCAAGGGTTCCCCTGGTACCTGGCGGACTCGAACGTCATCGGCGATTGGCGCGGTGGCATCATCTTCCTCGAACTGCTCTGCTGGCTCTCGATCCTGGCGGCGCTACTGATGAGCATCGCGCGCGTTGCCTGGCGTCGCCAGGGCAGTGAGGTGCTGGCGTGATGGATATTGCGGCACGAACCCTGGAGACACTCGAGGGGGTCGTTCGTCGTGATCCGGCTTCATGACATCACAGACTCCATCGAGGACTTGCGTCAGTGCTGGTTTGACTCGGCGGTAAGCGTGAACGTTTTCGAGCACATTGATGACGACGCGAAGGCCATGGCCGCTGTCCACGCGCTCCTTTGATGAGCCCTTTCGACCGAGCCATCGGGCATTACCGTAGATACACGAAGGCGGAGTTGAGGAACAAGCTCGATTCGGCGGGCTTCAAGATTCATGCGATCCGGAGAAGTAACCCTGTCGACGCCATTGGCTGGGCCGTGAACTCGCTGACCGCGTGGGCGAGCAAGGTCTGAGTGCTAACGAGTGACCTGGTTGGGCTCTTGAGCCGCTTCGGCGGGGGTTAGGCGGACGAGTCGTTCAGCGGGGACGGGCGGAATGCGGGGCGCCGACGCAAGCTCGGCGAGACGCGCGACATGGTAGTCGTCGTCTTTTCCGAAGAGCCATCGACGCGGCGTGAACCGGATCCGTATCAATGACCCGAAGGCCTTCACGCCGTCCAGCCAGGTGAGTTTCTTCCCTTCTTCTCGGCTCCGCGCGTAGTAGGTGATCGGAACCTCGTGAATCCGGTACCCAAGGCGCAGCACGCGACCGGTGATCTCAGGCTCGATTTCGAACCGTCGCCCTGAGAGCTTGAGACGGCGCATGAGGTCCGCTCGCATTGCCTTGAAGCCGGTTTCCATGTCCTGGATGTAGCAGTTGAAGAGAACGTTCGTGGCCGTGGTCACCAGACGATTGCCGAGGACGAACCAGTAGGAGTAGGCGGTGTGGCTAGCGAAGCCGCGCACACCGTAAACGACGTCGGCCCGTCCTTCGCGAATCGGCCCGATGATCCTCTCGTATTCCATGGGATCGTATTCGAGGTCAGCGTCCTGGATGATCACGACCGGTGCCGAGAGCCTGGACAAGCCAGTCCGGATCGCGGCGCCCTTGCCTTGATTGGAAGCATGTCGGACGCATTCAACCCGCGGGTCGCCGGTGTAAGTCTGGGCAACCTGGAACGTTCCATCAGTCGAAGCGTCATCTACGATGACGACCTGCTGGACGCAGGGCTGAACAAGGACCCGCTGGAGCACCTGGCCGAGTGTTCGCTCTTCGTTGAACGCTGGGATGATCACACCGAGCTCCGGCTTGATCCCAGCGGATTCAGCGTCCGCGGCTGCCATCTCGGCCCCAGTCTAGCAATCGGGCCCATTGGCTATGCTCTACGCACAAAATGGCCGGATTCCTGAATCGCCTCACGGTCCTGTTCGTCGCTGTGTGGGCAATTCGAAGCCTCATCGTCATGGGCACCGCCACGATGAACGAACACTACCGAACGGTGTTGAAGACGCCGCCCAGTGTGACCCAGTCGATGGTTGGGACGAGCTTCGACCAGAGCCTTCTCAAGATCGATCGGGCGATCCCCCCCACGGCGCGGGTGGCGGTCATCTGGAGCGAGCCAGCGCCTGGCTATTCGACGGCATTTTTCTGGTCAACCTACTACCTCTATCCACGCCGGGTCGTGCTGGGCCTCTTAAACGACCCCAAAATCGACTACGGAGAGGATGTGATCATTTTCGTCCGGGGTCCCGGGCTTCCGCCACCGGCGCCGGAAGGCTTCAGGACTGTCTCCACCGATGCATATCCCGATGCCATCGTGACAACCTATCGACGCGACAGTGGTTGACGGACACAACGTCATATCGATCCTGACATTGATCGCCTACCTTGCGATCTCGTATGTCGTCGGCCGGCTGCTCGTCGCCCGCTTGACCACGCACCCGAGTCCGCTGCTCCTTACCGGAGCGCCGCTCATCGGTGCTGGCATTCTCGCCCTACAGCTTTGGCTCTACGGAAGCGTGCAGCTGCCGTGGAACCGTGTGACGCTGCTCCTGCCGTGGTTGATCCTCGTCCTCCTCAGCCGGCGCCGATTCTGGGCAGCCCTGGTCGGCGATTGGGAGCTGGCGACGCAGGTGGGGCGCGCCCTAACCCGGCTCGAGCCGCTCGAGCTCGTGCTGGCGGTTGCCGGCATGATCTTCGCCCTCACCTACTTGCTCAACCTGGTGACGCAGCCGGTTACGGGGATCGACGCAATCGCCATGTGGCTTTACAAGGCCAAGCTGTACTACGCGCAGAACGCCGTCGATTTGAGGCCGGTCGCCCCCGACGACGTTTACCGCAACCTCGACTATCCGCCCCTCTTCTCGCTGATGGTCAGTACCCTCTATGTGCTGGTGGGTCGGGTCGACGATATCTTCGGCAAGTCAGTGAATTTCCTCTTCTTCGTCGTCGGGACCGCGAGCTTTATCGCCCTGGCGCGCTCACTGATGAGCCGCGTGCTCACCGTCCTGTTCGGCTTCCTCCTGGTCGCGATGCCGATCTTTTCCTTTGCCCTCTTCAGCTCCCACTACATGGGCTGGGCAGACTACCCCTTTGGAATCTGGATGCTGGTCGCGCTGATCTACCTGTTCGATGGCGTGCGTGCCGACGACGGTGTGTCGCTCCTTTTCGCGGTGATCGCGGCGGCGATGGCAGCCCTCACGAAAAATGAAGGGTTGAGCTTCCTCGCGATCATCCTGCTGCTACTCGGCTACCGACTCGCTCGCAAGCTCGCCGCGACTCGAGCGGTCCCTCCGATCGACCCCCGTCTTCTTACGACCGGTCTGCTGGCCCTGGCCACGGTCGCCCTGTGGCAGCTTTACATCAGGAGTCGGGGGTTTGACCACGCGGTGCTCAGCCACCGCCAGTGGGGCCAGTTGCTGGCCGCCCTCCCCGGCAGGGCCGTTCAGATTGTTCGAGCTACCCGCGCGCTAGCGACCTTGTCCCTTGACTACCCATGGATTGGCGTCAGCTTCGTCCTTGCAAGTCTGCTCCTGTTGATCCGCCGGCCGCGGTTCAGTGGATGGGTCTACGCGGCGGTGGTCGGCCAGCTCGCCGCCTATTTCGTCGCCTACTTGCTGACCCCCTACGACCTGAACTACATCCTTTCGACGACGTTGGGCCGCCTGATGCTTCAGCTGGCGCCATCCATGCTCCTGCTGCTGGCGATCACCCTCGGTCAACCCCCGGCCGCCAAACGGGACGCACCCGCCAAGCCGACGATCAGTGCCGAGGCGGCGGCTATTCTGTAAGCGTGTCAGGCGAAGCCACAGATATCGATAGCCTGAAGGGGGCGTGGGACGCGGCCGGGAAGGATGATCCCTTCTGGTCAGTCCTCAGCGTCCGCGACAAGGAGAAGAACCGCTGGGACGTTCAGGAATTCTTGCAAACGGGGATCGATGAGATTAACCAGGTGATGTCTGAGGTCGCGCGACTCGGAATGGACGGCTCGCGCCGTCGGGCTCTGGACTTCGGCTGCGGCCCCGGTCGACTCACCCAGGCGCTGGCGGCCCACTTCGAGCAGGTCGACGGCGTTGACATCTCCCCCTCGATGATCGCGCTCGCCGAGCGGCTCAACCGGCAAGGGGAGCACTGTCGGTACCACCTCAACGACAGCAATGATTTGCGCCGCTTCGCAAACGAGACCTTCGATTCTGTCTACTCGAGTATCACGCTGCAGCATGTGGGACCGGCCAACGCCCGGAGCTATCTCAAAGAGTTCATTCGCGTGCTGGTCCCGGGAGGACTGCTGGTCTTCCAGTTGCCCGGCCGGCGGACCGGCCGCCTGCGGCGACTCAAGACATTGGCGCCCGGACCGGTGTTTGCTGCCTACCTGCGTCTGCGCTATCACGGTCACCCGGCCGCCTCCATGACCGGCATTCCCCGCGAGGAGGTCGTCCGGTTTTGTGAGGGCAATGGCGTGACCATCCTCGACGTTCAGGCCAATCAGGAAGCCGGCGCCGGCTGGGAGAGCTTCCGTTACTTCGGCCGGCGGGTGTCATCCCCCCGTTCTCAGGCCTGACTCCCGCCGGTGCGGGTGGCGTTTGATGCTCATGTGGTCGGGGAGCGCGAAAGCGGCAATGAGACTTATGCCCTCAATCTGCTGCGGGCGCTGGTCCAGGACCCTGGCGGGAATTCGTATCAGGTTCTGACCCCGCACCCGGATCGGCTCCGGGCCGTTGTCGCGCTGCCGCCCTCCGCCGAGGTCGTCCAGGTCCGGCCTGCCGCGTCGCTGCTGCGGATCCCCATCGGCATCCCGAACGCGGTCCGGCGGCATCGCAGCGAGGTCCTGCATGTCAGCTACGTGGCGCCGCCGGTGGTGGCGTGTCCCACTGTCGTAACCGTCCACGATCTGTCGTACCTGGCGTATCCGCAGAGCCTCTCGCCGCGTGCCCGATTCATGCTCACTGCCCTGGTCCCCCTTTCCCTGCGGCGCGCGGCCCGTGTCATCGCCGTTTCCGACTTCACGCGGAGGGATGTGATGACGCGCTACGGAGTGCCGGACGAGAAGATCTCGGTGGTCTACGAAGCGGCCGGCCCAGCGTTCCGCGTCCTCGATGACGCCGCCAGCCGGCCACTACCGGCGGGGGTCACCGAGCCGTTCGTCCTCGCCGTCGGTAACCTCGAGCCGCGCAAGAACCTGGCGCGTCTGATCGAAGCCTTCGCCGTGGTTGCGCGCGAGCCCGGCGTCTCCGCAAAGCTCGTGCTGGTCGGAAAAGCGAAGGGCCAGGAGGACGCACTCGCCCGCCTGGT
>WNFC01006992.1_pt1 | contig 21297 bp, 17 predicted proteins | sample 5400541 | NCBI WGS metagenome assembly WNFC01 (sample SAMN13153342, study PRJNA577476) | soil metagenome | isolation source: 120 cm saprolite under Douglas fir tree site 2 hole 2 replicate 1 | place: USA:California | collected 2015-04-18
CACAACTGAAGAGGGAACTGGGGCGGGGCGGGGCAGAACAACTGAAGAAAGCAACTGAATAATGGCTGATGACAAGCTGACTCGGAAGAGCCAGGAGGCACTGTCCGAGGCGGTCCGGCAGGCGGCCGCGGCCGGGAACGCTAACGTCGACGGGCTGCACCTGCTGGCCGCGCTGATCGCGCAGGACGGAGGAACGGCCGCCCCGCTGCTGCAAGCCGTGGGAGCCGACCCCGCGACCGTGCTCAAGACCACGAGCGACCTGCTGGCCCGGCTGCCCCGGGCGTCCGGGGCGACGCTGAGCGCCCCGGAGACCTCGCGGCCGCTGCTCGCGGCGCTCGCCACGGCGGGGAAGCGCGCCAGGGAGATGAACGACGAGTACGTCTCCACCGAGCACCTTCTCGTCGGCCTGGCCGCCGACGGCGGCCAGGCGGCGAGGGTGCTCAAGGAAGCCGGCGCTGGCCCGGACGAGCTGCTGGCCGCCTTCGAGCAGGTCCGCGGGCACGTCAGGGTCACCAGCCAGGATCCCGAGGGTACCTACCAGGCCCTGGAGAAGTACGGGATCGACCTGACCCGCAGCGCTCGCGAGGGCAAGCTCGACCCGGTCATCGGCCGCGACGCGGAGATCCGCCGGGTGATCCAGGTGCTGTCCCGGCGTACCAAGAACAACCCGGTGCTGATCGGCGAGCCGGGCGTGGGCAAGACCGCGGTGGTCGAGGGACTCGCCCAGCGGATCGTCGCCGGCGACGTGCCCGAGTCGCTCCGGGGCAAGCGCGTCGTCGCGCTCGACCTGAGCGCGATGGTGGCCGGGGCCAAGTACCGGGGCGAGTTCGAGGAGCGCCTGAAGGCGGTGCTCGGCGAGATCAAGCAGAGCGAAGGCCAGGTCATCACGTTCATCGACGAGCTGCACACGGTCGTCGGCGCCGGCGCCGCCGAGGGCGCCATGGACGCGGGCAACATGCTCAAGCCGATGCTGGCCCGCGGCGAGCTGCGCATGGTCGGCGCCACCACGCTCGATGAGTACCGGGAGCGGATCGAGAAGGACCCGGCCCTGGAGCGCCGGTTCCAGCAGGTGCTCGTCGGGGAGCCTTCGGTCGAGGACACGATCGCGATCCTGCGCGGGCTCAAGGGCCGCTACGAGGGCCACCACCAGGTGCAGATCTCCGACGCGGCGCTGGTCGCCGCGGCCGCGCTGTCCGACCGGTACATCACCGCGCGGTTCCTCCCGGACAAGGCCATCGACCTGGTCGACGAGGCCGCCTCCAGGCTGCGGATGGAGATCGACTCCCAGCCGGTCGAGATCGACGAGCTGCGGCGCGCCGTGGACCGGCTGAAGATGGAAGAGCTCGCGCTGGCCAACCAGGAAGACGCGGCCAGCAAGGACCGGCTCGAGCGGCTGCGCGCCAACATGGCCGACCGTCAGGAGCAGCTGAACGCGCTGGTGGCCCGCTGGGAGCAGGAGAAGTCGGGCCTGAACAAGGTCGGCGAGCTGAAGAAGCGGCTGGACGACCTCGAGGGCCAGGCCGAGCGTGCCCAGCGCGACGGCGACTACGAGACCGCGTCCCGGCTCCTTTATGGCGAGATACCCGCGGTCAAGGAGCAGCTGGCCGAGGCAAGCACCGCGGCCCGTTCGGCCTCATCAGACGGAACCGGCGCGGCCAGGACCTCCGCGACGGCGCCCATGGTAAAGGAGGAGGTCGGCCCGGATGACGTGGCCGACGTCGTGTCCTCCTGGACCGGCATCCCCGCCGGGCGCCTGCTCGAGGGGGAAACCGCCAAGCTGCTCCGGATGGAGGCCGAGCTCGGCAAGCGGGTGATCGGTCAGATGCGGGCCGTGCAGGCCGTCTCCGACGCCGTCCGGCGAGCCCGGGCGGGCGTGTCCGACCCCGACCGGCCGACCGGCTCGTTCCTGTTCCTCGGGCCGACCGGCGTCGGCAAGACCGAGCTGGCCAAGGCGCTCGCCGAGTTCCTCTTTGACGACGAGCGGGCCATGATCCGGATCGACATGAGCGAGTACGGCGAGAAGCACTCGGTCGCCAGGCTGATCGGCGCGCCGCCGGGCTACGTGGGCTACGAGGAGGGCGGCCAGCTCACCGAGACGGTCCGCCGCAGGCCCTACTGCGTGGTGCTGCTCGACGAGGTGGAGAAGGCGCACCCGGAGGTCTTCGACGTCCTGCTCCAGGTGCTCGACGACGGACGGCTCACCGACGGCCAGGGCCGAACGGTGGACTTCAGGAACACCATCCTGGTGCTGACCTCGAACCTGGGGTCGCAGTTCATCGCCGACCCCGCGTTCGGCGACGAGACGGCCAAGCGGGACGCGGTGCTCGCCGCGGTCCGGGCCGCGTTCAAGCCCGAGTTCCTGAACCGGCTCGATGACGTCATCGTCTTCGACGCGCTGTCGACCAGCGAGCTCACGCAGATCGTCGACCTGCAGGTTGAGTCCCTGGCCGCGCGCCTGGCCGGCCGGCGGCTGACGCTGACCGTGACCCCCGCGGCCAGGGAATGGCTGGCCGTGACCGGATTCGACCCGGTGTACGGGGCCAGGCCGCTGCGCCGCCTCGTCCAGTCCGCCGTCGGCGACCAGCTCGCCCGGGCCCTGCTGGCGGGAGAGATCATCGACGGCGACGAGGTGACGGTCGACGTGGATGAGGCCAGGGACGCGCTCAGCGTCACGCGGGCCGAGCGGGCTGATCGCCAGAAGGTCGCGCGCTAACTCCCGAGAATGAGCCGGTTCTGCAGGCGGGATTCACACTCCCGCGGCAGGGCCGGCCTTTCTGTCGTCGAGCATCTTGTCGTAGTCGTCTTCGGGCAGGCCGAGGTCGACGCGAATCCGGTACCGCAACCGGAGCAGCAGCCGCAGCTCGTCGGGGTCGTCGCCGCGCAGGCAGGCGTCGACCCCGGCGGTGGCCCAGTCCAGCGCGCCTTCCAGATCGCCCTGCTCGGTCAGCAGTTCGGCCACCAGGTCGCAGGTGCGCGGCAGCGTCTTGCCGCCGGACTCCCTCAGCTCGCGGAGCAGCGTGTCGGCGTCGGCCGCGCGGCCAAGCGCGAACATCGCGCGGGCCAGCGGGACCCTCGGGTCGTCGAAGGTCGGCCCGGCGTCCGCGATCGCCTTACGGAACTCTTCCACCGCCGCCGCGGGGTCGTCGGCGAGCAGCCACTGCTCGCCCGCCCGCACATGCGCTTCGGCCCGGGAGATGCCGCTCGGCGTGGTTTGGACCGGCACCGTGGCCTGGACCGCCAGACGGCTCATCCGCACCGCGGCCCGCTTGTGGTTACCCGTGCGAGCCGCGTTGACCTCGATGGCGTCGAACAACTCGCCGGACAGCGCAACCACGTTGATGACCCTACCCACCGGTGCCGTGGACAATCCGGGCGTCTTTCCTTTTTACCGGCGGGTACGCTCGAGCGCGTCCCAGAAACCCCGGCGCAGCGCATGCCTTACCTCATCATGCAACAGGAAATCGATCGGCAGCGCCGAGCCCTGCAGCAGCCGGGCCTCAAGGTCCGACGGCATGCGCGGCTTCCTGGCCAGCACCGCCTCCAGCCACAGGGCCGGGGCGTCCCTGGCTACCGAACCGCCGAACTCCTGACCCTCCTCGTGGGCGGCCTGCACGGCATCGGACAGCGAGACCCCGACCCCAGAACCCGAAGAACCCGCGTTCTGGTAGCCCGGCGTGCCCGGGACCGCGACCGGCTGCGGGCCGCTGTAGGGAGCGCTGCGGGCTGACCCCTGCCCCCCCTGGCCGCCGTGCTGACCCGACGACATCGACGACGGCCCAGCCATCCCGGGAATTCCCATCGGCCCGGCCTGCCCCTGATTCGCCGCGTTGCGCGAGGAGGGCAAGCGCCGCAGCTGACCCGGAGGGGCCTGGGCGGCTTCGGACCCGGCGGAGCCGGGTATCCCGGCGAGCCCGGACGCCACCGATCCCGCCTCCGGTGTGCCCTGCGGTCCCGGCCCCGACCCTGGACCGGGGGAGTAACCGGCTACGTCTTCGGCGGCGCGAGCACGCACGGCCGGGTTCTGCGCCGCCGGTTCCTGGCGATCCGGCCGGGTCCGCGTGCTGGCCACGGGCGCGGCATAGATGTCAGGCCGGCCCGGGATGTCCTGCCGGGCCGGCATGTCCTGCCGGGCCGGCATGTCCTGCCGGGCGGGGATGTCCTGGCGGGCGGGAATGTCCTGGCGGGCGGGAATGTCATGGCGGGCCGGAGGCTGCGCCTCGCCGTTGACCGCTGGCTGCGCCGTCCGCTCCTCACGGCCCCGGTCGTCGCGGGACCTCTCCTCCCGCGCGTCCCGCCCCTCGCGCGGCTCGCGTGCCTCGCGCACCGCCGCCCTCGGCAGCTGCAGCGCGGGCCGCTGGTACTCCGCCACGACCGGCGAGGTGTAGATGGCGGGCGGCGCGTGGTTTCCTGACCCCGCGGGCACATGCTGGTAGGACGCCGCGGCCGCCGTCGAGTGGCCGTTGGCCAGCGGCCTGGCCGCGGCGAGGTCGCCGTCCTCGTCCGCGTGGGCGGGCTCGGCTCCGGCGATCAGCTCCACGTAGGGCCGCAGATGGTCGCCGCCGATCTCGATGATGTCGTCGGACTCCTGGCGGAGCGCCCGCGAGATCGTCCAGTTCCCGTCCACCGCTATGTGCACCAGCGTGACCCGCATGCCGAGGTCCTGGACATCCGCGATGACCTGGGCCAGGTCCTCTTCGGCGCTGACCACGAGCGCGTCGCTGATCGCGTTGTTGCGTGCCAGCGTGGTCAGGTCCCGGTGAATCTCGGTTTCCACGCCCTCGCGCCGGCCAGGGCGGATTTTCGCGACGCGGAGCTTGACTCCCGGCACGTCGGCCAGCGCGTCCTGCTCGGCGGTGCGGCGGCCGTCCACCGTGGCCTCGTACCAGTAGCAGCGGAGCAGCGGCACGCCGGACCGTTCCCTGGCCAGGCTGGACAGAAGCTGCACAAGCCCCTCGTAGGCCCAGGAGACCGACTCGCCGCGGCGCGTCCCGTGCACGGCCATGGCACCATCCGCGAGCACGTAACCAGCATCGACGAACAGCGCGCAGCGATCCACGGCCCCACCGTCCTTTCCTCGGCGCAGCGGCCAGTCCTAGGCACCGATCTGGACCCGACGGCTCTAAGACTAGTGAAGTAACCTTCCCGGGGATGCCTTTCCGCGCATTCCCGCTGCCTAGAGGACGTTAGTAACGCCGCAAACCCCCGCCACCCGGGCCTGGCGGGGGCACGATAGTTAGGGGGCCTCAGGGACGGTTCGGCCCTGGCGAATCGGTCGCGGTGATCACCCCCACCAGGTACGGCGCGGTGGCCGCGGCGAAGCTCACGGCCGGCTGTGCCGCCAGCGGCTGGGTGAACGCGGAGGCTTCCGGGCCGTGATCGGTCCAGGTCACCACCTGGACCTTCACCGACTGGCCGGTGAGCAGCCCGCCGAGCGGGGCGGAGAAGCCCGGGTCGGCCGCGTCCACCGGCCGCGCTCCGTCGAGCACCATCACCTGCCCGGGCGGCGCGCCGCTGTCCGCGGTCACCACGACGAGCGCCCAGCCCAGGTAGGTCACGTCGCCGTCACCCGGCGACCCGCCGGCCGCCAGTGACCCGCCGGCCGCCGGCCACCCGCGAGCCGGCCACCCGATAGCCGGCGCCGCGGCCGTCCAGGCGCCGGCGCCGTACCGCGCCACCAGGCCGGTCACGTCGGCGAAGGCCTGGTGCACCGGGATGCCGGGCAGCCCGCGGATGCCCAGGTCGACCGCGGCGCTGGCGGTGGTGCCGGTGACCTGCCGGTAGTTCCCGCCCGGCCCGCGCAGGCCGATCGTCGCCTGCGGCCGTGCGCCCGCCCAGGCCCAGTACAGGGCCGCCCAGACCACCGGCCCGGGCAGGGTAAGCGTGATGCCGGCCGGGCAGTGCGGCCGCGCGGGCTGCCAGCCCCAGGAGCTGGCGTCGCACTCGCCACCGTCCCGGCCGGCCAGTGCGGCGCCCGCGGTGATCACGGCGTACCGGCCCGATGCCGCGAACCGGGCCGGGAACCCGCCGGCCGACACCCCGGCCGTGCCCCGCGCCGATACCTGGCGGCCGCCGTCGCCCACCGATATGCCCGGCGGCGTGCCGGTCGGGGCATCGGCGGCCACCACTACCCGCAGGAAAGTGGTGGTCGACGCGCCCGCCGCGAGCGGCCCGTGGGTGCACGTCGCGCCGCTCGCGGCCGGCCCGCAGGTCCAGCCGCCGGGACCGGTCGGATCCAGGCTGGTCATGCCGAGCGTGCCGGCGGCCAGGTAGCTGACCCCGCCGGGCAGCGTGACGTTCGCGGTCACCTGCGTGGCGATCACGGAACTCACGTTCGTCACCATGAACGCCACGATCCCCGTTCCGCCTTGCGGCAGCGAGCCCAGCGGGTTGATCCGCGTCGCGAGCCGGGCCGGCGGAGCGGGGGCCGCGCTCGCCGCCGGCGCGGAGGTCGCAGGCACCGGCGGCGTAGCCGGTGGCGGCGGCGGACCAGGCTGGCGGTGCGCTGGCTGGCTTGACGTCCCCGGCCGCGGCCGCGGCGCCGAAGGACCCGGAGGCCCAGATCCCGCAGACCCGGGACCCGAAGGCCCAGACCGGGAAGGCCCGGATCCCGAAGACCGGGGACCGGGTGATTTCGAAGCCGCCGGGGTCCCCGGAGTCGAAGCTGGCGCGGGTGCGGCCGCGGGGGGCGGCGCCCGGTGCCCGGCGGCCCCGCTGGGCGCGGGACCAGCGTGCCCGGTGAGCGCCAGGGCCGCGGCGGCCAGGCCGACGACGGCCGCGGCCGCGACACCTGCCGCCGCCGCCTGCTGGCCCTTCGGCGCGTGCCGGAACCAGGCCAGCCGGCTCGCGATCCAGCCGCCAGCCGATCCCTTGGCCCCGGCCGAGGCGAGGTACGCGGCCGCCGCCGGGCCGAGGATGATCGGGGCCACGATGCCCCTCAGCGCCACGTTCACGTCGCCGAGTTCGGCGAAGACCTGCTGGCAGTCCGCGCACAGGTCCAGGTGGGCGGCCACCGCCGCCGCGTCCCGCTTGGCCAGCCCGCCCCGCACGTAGGCGCCGAGCTTGGCCGCGACCGGGCGGCACTCGGCGCGGGCCGCGCCGGACAGGTGCATCTGCAGGTACGCCTGGCGCAAGCCCTCGCGCGCCCGGTAGGCCAGGGCCGCCACGCCGTTCGCGGTCAGCCCTAGCAGCGAGGCCACCTCGGCGGGCCTGGCGCCCTCGATCTCGGTGTGCCAGAGCACGGCCTGCCAGCGTTCGGGCAGGGAGGCGAAGGCGCGGGCGATCATGGTCCGTTCCAGGTCCGCGACCGCGGGATCGGCGAACGGGACGCCGGGATCGAACGCCTCCATCTCGTCGGTGACGACCTGCCTGCGCTCGGCGCGGTGCCGGTCGTAGGCGGCCCGGCGGACGGCGGTAAGCAGGTAAGGCCGGAACGCACCATCGGGGCCGCCGCCGCGGCGCAGCAGGTCGAGGATCTTGGCGAAGGTCTCGGCGACCACGTCGTCCGCTTCGGCCTGCCCGCGCACGAGCTGCCTGGCCAGGCCGTGGGCGGCGGCGACGTGGCGCTGGTACAAGGCGGCGTACGCCGCGGCGTCTCCGGTCCTGCTCGCCGCGATCAGCTCCGCATCGCTGGGCGGCAGGGGCTCCGCGGGCGCCGGTTCCGCGTGCGCCGGTTCCGCGGGCCCCGGTTCCGCTGGCCCTGGTTCTGCGGGCCCTGGTTCTGCGGACAGTGGTTCTGCGGACAGTGGTTCTGCAGGCAATGGATCCCAGGGATTACCCATTACTCACCGTCCTTAGTTGACTACGAATAGTTACCCAAAGAATCCTCATGCATACGGCGTCATGCCGGGACAGCTTGGCCGTCATCCCCTCGGAAGCCGAACGTCCCGAGCGGGAGGAGCCAACCAGCCCATGGAGCCAGACCGGGAAGACCGCTCCGCCGCGCATGCCGGGCTCCGGGACGCCTGGCGACGGCGCAGCCTGGCCAGCGGCTGGCTCGCTGCCGATGACTGGCCCAGCGAGGCCGTTGACGCGGTCCTCGCCGCCGCCTGCGGCACCGGCTCGCTGGCGGTCAAAGAGACCGGCCTACTGGCGGACAAAGACACCGGCCTGGCTCTGGTCGAAGACGGCCGCCTGACCCTGGCCTGCGCCTATCTCGGCCGCTCCCGGGCGAAGGCCGGCATCGGCATTGCCGAGACGATCGACGACCTGGCCGCCCTGTTCGCCGTGCTCGACAACGAGCCACCGCTGTACCTGGTCTGTTCTATCGCCGAAGGATGGGCCGAGGAGGGCCTGGCCCAGCTCGCCCAGGGCGGCTGCGAGGACCCGCTCAGCGGCCTGGCCACCCTGCCCTACTTGCGCACGCGGCTGGCCGAGGTGTACCGGGAGGCGGAGCAGGGCGGCACCAGCCCGGCCGACACCCACCGCCTGCTCGTGGTCAGGCTCCCGCGTCGTCCCGACCCCTGGCGCCGGATGGCCCTGGCCATCCTGGTCGGGCATGACCTCAGGGCCGCCTTTCCCGGCGGCGAAACGCTCTCGCTGGCCAGGCGAACCGGGCCCGGGCCGGCCATCGCGCTGGTCCGCGCGCACGGCGACCTGCCGCTCCGGTACGCCAGGCTGCGCCGGAGCTTCCAGGCCACGTTCGGCACCCAGATCCGCATGACCCGGCTGCCCGGGCTGCTCACCGAGGCGCTGCGCCTGGTGGACGAACTGGCCCACTGACCCCGCCGGCGCCGACTCTCCAGTTTGAGGGGGACTGGGACCGGCGCCGGCGGACCATCCCTTAGGATCACGTGCGATGAGCGAGCTGGAGGGCGCGGCGTTGCCTGGACTGAGGAGCGAGGGACGAGTGACGAGGGAAGGCGGCGCCACAAAGCGCCCCGCAAGCGAGCGGGAGACACTGTGAGCGAGCTGGAGGGGCGCGGCGTTGCCTGGACTGAGGAGCGAGGGACGAGTGACGAGGGAAGGCGGCGCCACAAAGCGCCCCGCAAGCGAGCGGGAGACACTGTGAGCGAGCTGGAGGGGCGCGGTGAGCGACCGAACGGACCTGCTCGCGGCGATCAAGGCGAAGGCGGTCGTCCGCGGCGACTTCGTTCTCTCCTCGGGCCAGCGCGCCGACTGGTACGTCGACCTGCGCCGGGTCCTGCTCGACGGGCGCCTGGCCCCGCTGGCCGGCCGGGTCATGCTCGACCTGACCGCGGACCTGGCCTACGAGGCGGTCGGCGGGCTCACCATGGGCGCCGATCCGGTGGCCACGGCGATGATGCACGCGGCGGCCAGCCGGGGAACGCCCGTCGACGCGTTCGTGGTGCGGAAGAAGGAGAAGGAGCACGGCACGCAGCGCCGGATCGAAGGTCCCGACGTGGCGGGCCGGCGGGTGCTCGCGGTCGAGGACACGTCCACGACCGGCGCGTCCCCGCTGACGGCGGTGGAGGCGCTGCGCGAGGCCGGCGCCGAGGTCGTGGGCGTCGCCGTGCTTGTCGACCGGGGCGCCAGGCAGAACATAACCGAACGCGGGCTGGCGTTCCGCGCCGCCTACGACCTATCCGACCTCGGCGTCTGACTCTTTTGCCTTATTTGCCCGATCCGCTCGGTGCGACCGCGGCTTGGCCGGCGTGGCTGGCGTGGCCGACGTGGCCGGCGGCTGCCCGCCGCGCCCAGCCTCGGCCTCACGCCGGAACTGGCGCCAGCGGTAGACGACGAAGCCGACGATGGCGATGACCACGACGGCGAACAGCGCGTACCCGACGATCGTCAGGCCGTGGCTGACCCGCTGCCAGGTGCTGCCGAGCGCGTACCCGGCCGAGGACAGCGCGGCCGCGTAGATGACCGTGCCGATCAGGCTCAGGAGCCCGAAACGGCCCGCGGGGATGCGCACCAGGCCCGCGACGATCGAGGTGAAGGCCCGGACGAAGGGCAGCATGCGCCCCACAGGAACCGCCCAGGCTCCCCGGCCCTCCAGGAAACGCTCGGCCCGGCTCACGTCGGACTCGGTCACCAGCACGTAGCGCCCGAGCTTGTGCACGAGCGGCCTGCCGCCCACCCGGCCGATCGCGTACGAGGCGTACGACCCGCCGAGTTCGGCCAGCGAGCCGATGATGATAACCAGGGCGAGGTTAAGGTGTCCCTGGTAGGCGAGCACCCCGGCGAAGCCGAACGTGATCTCGGACGAGATCGGGATGCACGCCGCCTCCAGGAAGCCGAACAGGATCAGCGCAGCGTAACCCGCCGAGGTAAGGAAGCTCTCCATAGGCTTCCTGTTGTACCTCATGCCTGGCACGGCCCGCTGTATCTTCCGTGCACGCATCATTGTCTAGAGTGGGGTTTCAGGGGTTCAGGCCCACGCTCAAGGGAGTCATTCGCTATGCCTATCGCGACCGCAGAGGTCTACGCGCAGATGCTCGACGAGGCCAAGCAGCACGGCTTCGCCTACCCCTCCATCAACGTGACCTCAAGCCAGACGCTCAACGCCGCGCTGCGCGGGTTCGCGGACGCGGGCAGCGACGGGATCGTCCAGGTATCGACCGGCGGCGCGGAGTACCTCTCCGGGTCCGTCAAGGACATGGTGACCGGTTCGGTCGCGCTGGCCGAGTTCGCCCACGTCGTCGCGGCCAAGGTTCCGGTGAACATCGCGCTGCACACCGACCACTGCCCGAAGGACAAGCTCGACGGCTTCATGCGCCCGCTGGTGGCGATATCCCGGGAACGGGTCGCCCGGGGCGAGGAACCGCTGTTCCAGTCGCACATGTGGGACGGCTCGGCCGTGCCGCTGGCCGAGAACCTGCAGGTCGCCGCCGAACTGCTGGCCGAGTGCGCGGCCGCCCGCACCATCATGGAGATGGAGATCGGGGTCGTCGGCGGCGAGGAGGACGGGGTCGTCGGCGAGATCAACGAGAAGCTGTACACGACGCCGGAAGATGCCCTGGCGACCGCCGAGGCGGTCGGGCTCGGCGAGCGGGGCCGGTACATCCTGGCCGCCACGTTCGGCAACGTGCACGGCGTGTACAAGCCGGGGCACGTGAAGCTCCGCCCGTCCGTGCTGCGGGACATCCAGGAGGCCGTCGGCCAGAAGTACGGTCAGGAAAAGCCCTTCGACCTGGTCTTCCACGGCGGGTCTGGTTCCTCTCTGGAGGAGATCAGGGAGGCCATCTCCTACGGCGTGGTCAAGATGAACATCGACACCGACACCCAGTACGCGTTCACCAGGCCCATCGCGGGCCATATGTTCACCAACTACGACGGTGTGCTCAAGATGGACGGTGACGTCGGCAACAAGAAGATGTACGACCCGCGCAGTTACGGCAAGGCCGGGGAGGCGGGCATGGCCCAGCGAGTCCAGCACGCCTGCGAGGACCTGATGTCGGTCGGCCACCACCTCAGCTGAGCACCCCGCTGAGCACCCCGCTGAGCACCCCGAGGCTAAGGACACTGATGGAACGCGAGAACCTGCTCGGCGGGCCGCCGGCCACCTACCTGCCCGCCGACGAGGCGGCTGCGGGCGCGCTGCGGGCGGGCGAGTCGCCCGCGGACGTCGCGGCGCGCTTCCCGGCGTATTCGGCGGCCTGGGCCGCCCTGGCCGCCCGCGCGTTCGGGCAGGGCGACGCCGTCACGGCCTACGCGTACGCGCGGACGGGCTATCACCGCGCCCTCGACCAGTTGCGCCGCGCGGGCTGGCACGGACACGGCCCGGTCCCGTGGGAGCACGAGCCGAACCGCGGCTTCCTCCGTTCGCTGCACATGCTGGCCACGTCCGCCGCGGCGATCGGCGAAGACGACGAGGCCGAGCGGTGCGCGCAGTTCCTGCGCGACAGCAGCGCCACCGCCGCGGCCGAACTGGCCACCGAGGCGGGCACCGAGGCGGGCACCGAGGCGGGCACCGAGGCGGGCACTGAGGCGGGCACTGAGCAGCCGGCCAGCCATCCCTAGCCAGCCCTGGCGCATAACCGCAGGAGCTTTCCGGCCAAACCGGCAGGACCCAGGCGTGGGCCGCTTGGGTTACCTGCCGCCGTTGCGGGTAATCTCAGAACGCAAGAGCCCCTGCCGCGCTTGCGCCTGAGCGGGGGCTTCATCGTGCACGGCCAGGCCGGGACCCGTAGTACCCCCGCGGGAGCCCGGCTGGAGCTTGCGCCAGCCGAAAGGGATGAGCATGCCCGCCATCGTGCTTGTCGGCGCCCAGTGGGGCGACGAGGGCAAGGGCAAGGCCACCGACCTGCTCGGTGACCGCGTGGACTACGTGGTCAGGTACCAGGGCGGGAACAACGCCGGTCACACGGTCGTGATCGGGGACGAGAGCTACGCCTTGCACATGCTGCCTTCCGGCGTGCTGTCACCCCAGGTCATCCCGGTGATCGGCAACGGCGTGGTCATCGACCCGCAGGTGCTGCTCGACGAGATCGATGGCCTGCAGGCGCGCGGCGTGGACTGCGGGAAGCTGCTCGTCTCGGCGGACGCGCACCTGATCATGCCCTACCACCGCGCGCTGGATAAGGTCACCGAGCGCTACCTCGGCAGCGCGCGGATCGGCACCACCGGCCGTGGCATCGGCCCGGCCTACGGCGACAAGATCGCCCGGGTCGGGATACGCGTCCAGGACCTGTTCGACCCCGGCATCCTGCGCCAGAAGCTTGACCTCGTGCTGCGCGAGAAGAACCAGATCCTCGGCAAGGTCTACAACCGCCGCGGCATCGACCCGCAGGCCACGGCCGACAAGTACGAGCGCTACGGGGAACGGCTCCGCCCCTACGTGGCCGACACCGGGCTCGTCCTCGGCCGGGCCCTGGACCAGGGCAATGTGGTGCTGCTCGAAGGCGCCCAGGCCACCATGCTCGACGTGGATCACGGCACCTACCCGTTCGTGACCTCGTCCTCGCCCACGGCGGGCGGCGCGTGTGCCGGGTCCGGCATCGGCCCGACGCGGATCGCCGAGGTAATCGGCATCGTCAAGGCGTACACGACCCGCGTCGGCGAGGGCCCCTTCCCCACCGAACTCCGCGGCGAGCAGGGCGAATGGCTGCGTAAGACGGGCGCGGAATACGGCGTGACCACGGGCCGGCCGCGCCGCACCGGGTGGTTCGACGCGGTGATCGCCAGGTACGCGACCCGCGTGAACGGGATCACCGGCTACTTCCTGACCAAGCTGGACGTCCTGTCCGGCCTGGACCAGGTGCCGGTCTGCGTGGCCTATGAGGTGGACGGGAAGCGGTACGACGAGATCCCGATGACGCAGACCGAGTTCCATCACGCCGTGCCGGTCTACGAGTACTTCGACGGCTGGTGGGAGGACATCTCCAAGGCCCGTTCGCTCGATGAGCTGCCGCCGAACGCGCGGACCTACATCACGGCGGTGGAGAAGATGATCGGCGCCCCGGTGTCCGCGGTCGGCGTCGGCCCGCGCCGCGACCAGACCCTGCAACTGCGGCCTCTTCTGCCCTGAGCCCCGTGCTAGCCCAGGACCAGCGTCGTCCGCCGACCGGCCCTGGCCGGTAGGCTCACGACGTGCGCATTCTCGTCGTCGGGTCGGGCGGCCGTGAGCACGCCATCGTCCGCGCCCTGAACGGGGACACGGCCTCGCGAACCAGCCTGCACGCGGCTCCGGGCAACCCGGGCATCGCGGCGCTCGCGGAGACCCACCCGGACACGGTACCGGTCCCGGACCAGATCGTCCGGCTGGCCCGCAAGCTCAGCCCGGACCTGGTGGTGATCGGCCCGGAGGCGCCGCTGGTCGCGGGGGCGGCCGACGCGCTGCGCGAAAGCGGCATCACCTGCTTCGGGCCGGACGCGGGCGCCGCCATGCTCGAGGGCTCGAAGTCCTTCGCCAAGCAGGTCATGACCGAGGCCGGGATCCCGACCGCCGCGTCGTTCACCTGCACCACCGGCGCCGAGGCGGACGAGGCGCTCGCCGCGTTCGGGCCGCCCTACGTGGTGAAGGACGACGCCCTCGCGGCGGGCAAGGGCGTCGTGGTCACATCGGACCTCGACGCTGCCCGCGCGCACGCGCGCGCGTGCGGCACGGTGGTGATCGAGGAGTTTCTCGACGGTCCCGAGGTCTCCCTGTTCGCGGTCTGCGACGGCGTCACGGCGGTGCCGCTGCTGCCCGCCCAGGACTTCAAGCGGGCCCGCGACGGCGACCAGGGTCCCAACACCGGCGGCATGGGCGCCTACGCCCCGCTGCCGTGGGCCCCGGCCGACCTGGCCGAACGCACGATGGCCAGCGTCATACAGCCGGCTGTCGACGCCATGCGCCGGCGCGGCACACCCTACCGCGGCCTGCTGTACGCCGGCCTGTGCCTGACCCCGGCCGGCCTGCGGGTGGTGGAGTTCAACGCCCGCTTCGGCGATCCGGAGACGCAGGTGGTGCTCGACCGGCTCGGCACCCCGCTGGCGCCACTGCTGCACGCCGCCGCGGCCGGCGACCTGGCCGGCGCCCCTCCGCCCCGGTGGCGGCCCGGCGCGGCGGTGGTCGTGGTGATCGCCGCCGAGGGCTATCCGGCCGCCCCGGTCCAGGGCGACAAGATCAAGATCATTGATGCCGAACGGACCGCGGTGACACGCCCGGCCGACCCTGATCCGCCATCCGGGCAGGCCTATATCCTGCACGCTGGCACGGCCACCGACACCGCGGGAGACCTCGTGTCGGCCGGCGGCCGGGTGCTGAACGTCGTCGGCTCAGGCCCGGACGTCGCGGCCGCGCGCGCCCGCGCCTACGAGCTTGCGGCCACGATCTCCATGCGTGGCGGCTGGTACCGCCACGACATCGCCGCGCGCCCATGACCGAGGCCGAGCCAGCCGCCGACCAGCCGCTGCGGGTCAGCACGCTCGAGCTCTTCTTCGACCTGGTCTTTGTCTTCGCCATCACGCAGCTCACCGGGATCTTGGCCGGCGCCATGACGCTGACGAGCGCGGTCCGCGTGCTCCTGGTCTTCGGCGTGCTCTGGTGGATGTACGGCGGGTACGTCTGGCTGACCAACGCCAGGACCCCGTCGCGGACCCCGGAACGGCTGCTGCTGCTCCTCGGCATGGCCGGCTTCCTCATCGTGGGCCTGGCCATCCCGCAGGCGTTCGGCCGGGACGGCGTCGCGCTCGGTGTCGGCTACCTGATCGTGGTCGGCGTCCATACCTGGCTGTACAAGCGCGTCAACAGGAACATCATGCGGGTCGCGCCGTTCAACGTGGTCGCGACGGCGCGCGGGGATGTGCGCCCGGCGGCCGATACCGTGGACGCATGATCGAGCGGTACACGCTGCCCGAGATGGGGCGGGTCTGGAGCGAGGCGCACAAGTACGAGCTGTGGTGCCGGGTGGAGGTGCTCGTCCTGGAGGCGCACGCCCGGGCGGGCACGGTGCCGGCGGACAGCGTGGAGCCGGTCCGTTCGGCCCCACCGCCGACCCCCGAGGCGGTAGCCGCGGTCGAGGCCGTCACCGATCACGACGTGATCGCGTTCCTGACCGCGTGGGCCGACAACACCACGCCCCGCTCCGCCGCCGCCTACGTGCACTACGGCATGACGTCCTCCGACCTGCTCGACACCGCGCTGGCGGTCCAGCTCACCGAGGCGACCGATCTCCTGGCCGAGAAGGCCACCCGGCTGGTCGCGGTGCTCAGGGACCACGCGCTGCGGCACGCCGGGACGCTGCGGGCCGGCCGGACGCACGGCATCCACGCCGAGCCCGACACCTGGGGGCACCGCGTGGCGGACTTCGCCTTCGCCATGGCGCGCAGCCGCGACCGGATCGTCAGGGCCAGGGACGCGGTGGCCGTCGGCACGCTGTCCGGCCCGGTCGGCACGTACTCGAACATCGACCCCGCCATCGAGGCCGAGGTCATGCCTGCTCTCGGCCTGCGGCCCGCGGACGTGGCCACCCAGGTCGTGATGCGGGACGGGATCGCCGAGTGGGTGAGCGCGCTCGCCATTACCGCTACCGTCTGCGAGGCGGTCGCGCTCGAGGTGCGGCACGGCCAGCGGACCGAGGTTCGGGAACTGGCCGAGCCGTTCCGGCCGGGCCAGAAGGGCTCGTCGGCGATGCCGCACAAGAAGAACCCGATCCGCTCCGAGCGGATCTGCGGCCTGGCCCGGGTGGTCCGCGGCTACGTGACCCCGGTGACCGAGGGCATCCCGCTGTGGCACGAGCGGGATATCTCACACTCGAGCGTGGAACGGATCGCGCTGCCCGACGCCGCCATCGCCACCGACTACCTGCTGCACCTGACGGCCGGCCTGATCGAGGGGCTGACCGTGGACGCCGCGCGGATGCGCGCGAACCTGGACGCCACCGGCGGCCTGATCTACTCCTCGGCGGTGCTGCTCGAGCTGGTCCGCTCGGGGCTGGCGCGCGAGGAGGCCTACGCCCTGGTGCAGGCCGCGGCCAACCAAACGTGGGACAACGGCACCCCGTTCCGCGACACATTGCGCAAGCAAGCTGCGACACGCGGGCAGCAACTTCCCGAAGAGGCCCTGGACTCCGCATTCCGGCCGGAACGGTACACAGAGCGGCTTGCTCCAGTATTCGAGCGTCTCTCCCGGCTAAGCTGACACCCATGACTCCGGGACCCGAGACGAGTTACCGCGTGCGCGGAGGCGCTCCGCTGCACGGCACGGTTTTCGTGCAGGGCGCGAAGAACGCGGCGCTGAAGATGATCGCCGCGTCGCTGCTCACGGCCAACGGCCGCACCGTGCTGCGCAACGTTCCTCCGATCGAGGACGTCCGCCGGGCCGTCGAGCTGGCCCAGGCGGTGGGTGCCCTGGTCGAGTTCCACGAGGCCGAGCGGACGCTGGTCGTCGACGCGTCCAACCTGACCACCCCGGTTCTCCCGGCCGAGATCGCCCGCAGGTTCCGCAGTTCGGTGCTGTTCGTGCCCGCGCTGCTGCACAGGTTCGGCGAGGCGGTCATCGAGGGCATCGGCGGGTGCAACCTGGGCAGCAGGAACCTGGACTTCCACTACCGCGGCTTCGCCCGGCTCGGCGCCGTCGTCGACGAGGGCGAGACGGTCATCCACATCAAGGCCGGCAAGCTGCAGGGCGCGCACCTGTACCTGGATACGCCGTCGCACACCGGCACCGAGAACCTGATCATGGCGGCGTCGCTGGCCCCGGGCCGGACCGTCATCGACAACACCGCGCAAGAGCCCGAGGTGCTCGACGTCATCGCGTTCCTGACCAAGATGGGCGCGCGGATCACCGGCGGCGGCACCGGCTTCATCACCGTGCACGGCGTCGACGAGCTGACCGCGGTCGAGCATACCGTGATGGCGGACCGGATCGACGCCGGCGTCTTCGCGATGGCGGCCGCGATCACCGGCGGGGAGCTCAACCTCGTCGGCGCCTCGCTCAACCACTTCGGCGTGGTCCGGTGGAAGCTGGAGCAGATGGGGGTGGAGTTCGCCACCCAGGGCGCGGTGGTCTCGGTCCGGATGGACCGCCCGCTGCGCCCGATCAACGTCATCACCAGCCCGTACCCGGGGTTCGCCACCGACCTGCAATCGCCGATCATGGCGCTCGCCTGCCTGGCCGAGGGCGCCAGCTACATCCGCGAGACGATCTTCGACGGCCGTTACACCCTGGTCGGCGAGCTGAACAAGATGGGGGCCAGCGTCGAGCTTGACGGCAGTGCCGTCATCGTGCACGGCCCGGTCGCGTTCAAGGGCGCCGAGGTGGTGGCGCACGACCTGCGGACCGGCATCGCGCTGGTGCTCGCGGGCCTGGCCGCCGAGGGCGAGACCCAGGTCATGCCCGGCTACCCGATCGACCGCGGGCACGCCGCCATCGCCCAGCGCTTCAACGCCCTCGGCGCGGACATCACGGCCGTATCCGCTGACGCCTGAGCACCGCCGCATGCGGGTCCTCATCCTGGGCGGCACGCGGTTCATCGGCCGCCGGATCGCCACCGACATGATGGCCCGCGGCGATGACGTCACGGTTCTGCACCGAGGCGAGACCGCAGTTGGTTTGGGTCGGAGGGGTCGTGCGGGCACTGGTAATAGACGTGGGGCGGCGCGGGTGCTGGCGAGCGAGTCATGACCCGTTGGCTTGGCGGAGCTTGGCGCGGGCTTGCTGTTCGGTCAGGACTTCGGCTAGGAATCAGCCCCGGGCTGGTGCCCTGCGCCCTGGGCCGCCGACGGTGACCTGCGGGCTTCCTGCCGGGCGCGCCGGTTGCGGGAGGCCACAGCGACTTGCCCTGGCCAGCCTGAGAGCCAGGCCACACCGTCCCGGTTGCAGGTGCTGGCGATGAGCCAGCAAGATGGGCCGCGCTAGGGATGGCCCTGGAGGTTGCTGCGGCGCAGTGGGTTTGACCGCAACCCGATGCGACGGGCCGTTGACCGGATACAGGCGGTCACCCGGGCTGGGCTGCTGGTGGTGTTCCTGGCCGGTGCTCCGATCGCCGCCCTGTATGCCAGTCACGGGATCTACGTCTCGGGCCTGCGGACCGGGCAGGCGCAGGCGGCGGCCTGGCATCGCGTCCCTGCGGTTGTCCTCCGCGCGATACCCATAGCCACGGGCTGGTCGCGCTCCTTGTGGTCGCCGGAGCCGGATCCGCAGATCGCGGCGGCGATCGAGGCGAAGTACCGGGGTAAGCGGCCGCGGCCGCTGGCGGTGCTGATCCGCGATCAGCTGGGCGAGTGGCTGGGGGATGAGGATTTCGCGGCCGCGTTCGGGAACCGGGGCCGGCCGGGCTGGTCTCCGTCGCGGCTGGCGCTGGTGACCGTGCTGCAGCGGGCCGAGAACCTCACTGACCGGCAGGCGGCCGAAGCGGTGCGGACCCGGATCGACTGGCAGTACCTGCTGGGGCTTGCCTGGGATGATCCGGGCTTTGACCATACGGTGCTGGCTGAGTTCCGGGCCCGGGTGGCCGGGTCCGGCTTGGACCAGGTGGCGCTGGATGCGCTGCTGGCGCGGCTGGCCGGGGCCGGCCTGGTTAAAAGGCGGGCGGCAAGCAGCGCACCGACTCCACCCATGTGGTCGCGGCGGTGGCGGCGCTGGGCCGGCTGGAGCTGGCCGGGGAGAGCGTGCGGGCCGCGCTGGAGGCGCTGGCGGCGGCGCACCCGGCCTGACTGGGGCAGCGGGGTCTGCGTGGCTGACTTCGCCCGCCGGTACGGCACGCCGATGACCTCCTGGCGGCCCCCGGTCTCCCAGGCCAGGCGGGATGAGCTGGCGGTCGCCTACGCCAAAGACGGCTACGCGCTGCTGGCGGCGGTCTATGACAGCGCAGCGCCGTCGTGGCTGCGCGAGCTCCCGGCGGTTGACGTGCTGCGCAGGGTGCTGCTGCAGAACTACACGCGGACGATCACCGGGGACGGGCGGGAGGTGATCAGACGGCGGGAGAAAGAGCCTGAGGGCGACGGTCTCCCGCCCGGTCATACCCGGATCGCCTCACCGTATGACACCGACGCCCGCTGGGGCGTCAAGCGCGAGGAGTTCTGGCTGGGCTGCAAGCCGCACATCACCGAGACCTGCGACGATGCCCCGCCCTGCACCTGCCGCCTGGCCGCCGCGGCACAGCGGGCAGCCGATGGGCACGCCGGTCAGGGCGGGCACGGCCACGAGCTTGACCGGGAGCATGACAAGGGCTGCGCGCGCCTGGTGTTCCCGAACCTGATCACCACCGTGGCCACCACCGATGCCACGGTGACCGACAACCAGATGACCGGCGCCATCCACGACGGCCTGACGGAGATGAACCTGGCCCCGGGACCGGCATTACCTCGATTCGGGGTACCTCAGCGCCGCCCTAGTGGTCTCGGAGCTCGCCAGGCACGGCATCGCGCTGATCGGGCCGCTGCTGGCCGACACCTCCGCGCAGGCCCGCGCCGGCAACGGCTACGCCCGCGCCGACTTCGCCGTCGACTACGACAGCAAGACCGTCACCTGCCCGCAAGGCAAGACGGCGGCGTCCTGGACGCCGTGCGGCCAGCACGGCAAGGACGCGATCGTGGCCACCTTCTCCGCCAGCGACTGCGGCCCCTGCCCGGCTCGCGGCCTGTGCACCGCCGGCAAACGACGGCAGCTCTCGCTGCCGCCCCGCGACCTGGCCGAAGCCCAGGCCGCCGCCCGGACTGCGGGGAAAACGATCCCGTTCCAGGCCGACTACGCCTGCCGCGCCGGCGTCGAAGGCACCATGCACCAGGCCGCCAGCCACGGCGCGCGACGCGCCCGCTACCGCGGCCTGCCCAAAACCCGCCTCGACCACGTGTACATGGCCTGCGCGCTCAACCTGCTCCGCCTGGAGGCATTCTGGACCGGCACGCCACTAGACCGGCAGCGAACCAGCCACCTGGCACGCCTCGAACTCGGCCTCGCCGCATGATCCAGAATTAACCACCAGGATCGACATCGTTCGGCCGCTGCAACAGCATCTTTCGAGCTATATGGATTCCTCCAGTGGGCGCAGATCCGTTAACACCCAGCAGTAATGTCGACGCCGCAGCAGTATCCCCAGGCGAGCCTCTTAAGCCCGGTGCCCGCTACGCCGCGGACAGGGTATACCTGTTCTCGGAAGTCCTGCGGCCTGCAGGTTCGGCCCGACGATCAGGCTGGCTAACTAAGACCAATTTTCATCGCCGTCCTGCGCGGATAACGCCCGCGATTGCCGCAGACCGGGCGGCGTTAGGCGCCGGTCACGATCGAACGGTAGTGCCAGTTCAACGACGCGCTCATGCCGATGCCTGTGTCTGGTACAGGCTCAAGCGGCACACGCTCCACTCAGTCGTCCCCGATATAGCCTGTATTGGGATCGATCATGGCGAGGAAGACGCGAACGCTCTCCCGGTGCCCCTCCACCGGCCGGTCCGGTGTCCCACTCGACCCGAATCCGTAGCCCTTGTTAGGCCCGCTCAGCCAGTCATAGGCGGCGCCGCCGCCTCCAGCCCGGCGAATCGCGAACCGTTCGCCATCGACGTCGAAGGTGAACAACACCGGCCCGGGCCTTCCCTCTGTTCCGCGGTACACAGCTGGAACGGCGGGGACACCGACGCCGTCACCGCTGAGGCTCCTGTCCACGATAACCAGCATCCACGGCCGACGACTTTGATGTCCAACGCGCACACGCTCGGCTGACGCACTCACATGCCGCGTTGCGTGCGGGCCGTGGCTCCACGTGGTGCTGCCCAGGGGCCGCCTGCCGATTCATGCGACTCGCTCCGCGGTGCATGACGGCCGATAGGTAACCCGGTGGCCTGTCGCGGGCGTACCGTACGGGTGTGTCAGTCCGGTTGATGGCTTGAGGAGGAAGATGGGCTTCTTTTCCAGGTTGCTGGTTCCGCGTGGTGTCCGGCGTGCCATGCATCCGGGTCGCGCCGTCAAGCGGGCGG
>WNFC01002126.1_pt1 | contig 21284 bp, 19 predicted proteins | sample 5400541 | NCBI WGS metagenome assembly WNFC01 (sample SAMN13153342, study PRJNA577476) | soil metagenome | isolation source: 120 cm saprolite under Douglas fir tree site 2 hole 2 replicate 1 | place: USA:California | collected 2015-04-18
TTCAGCAGCTCCGTCCACGGCGAGGCGAGGTCCTTGTAGGCGGCAAGCACGGCGACCAGCGCGCCGAAGGATAGATCGCCGCGGATCACCAGATAGCCGCCGATCGTATAGAAGAAGAACGGCGTCAGCTGGGCGATGAAATTGTTGAGGAACTTGACGAAGAACTTGCGCCGATAGATCTCGAAGCGGATGTCGTAGATGGTGCCGAGGATATGGGCGAAATTGGCAAGCTGCAGGCGCACCGCGTCATTGGCGTAGATCTCGGTGATGCCGGCCGCCGAATCGCCAACCCGGTCGGCGACCTGGCGCACTGTGCGCACGCGCTCCTTGCCGAGCAGATTGACCTTGCGCTGCAGCTTGGGGATGAAATAACCCTGCAAGGGATAGAGCGCGACGGCGGCGGTGCCGAGCACGGGATCCTGCGCGAACATGAAGGCGATGATGGTGAGCAGCGTGCCGCCCTGGAAGGCAGGGAGCACGAAGGCGTCGCCGATGAAGCCGCCGAGCGGCTCGACCTCGGCGGTGATCATCGGGATGAGCTCGGCCGAGGAGACGCGCTTGTAGTGGCCGATCGGGAAGCGCAGCAGCCGATGATAGAGCTCGTAGCGCAGGCGCCGCAACATGCGCTCGCCGAGCTGCCCCTTATAGACGTTGATGTAGTATTTGAAGCCGCCGTTGATGAAGACGAGGGCGAGAAATATCCCGCAAAGGGTCAGCAGATAGGGAATCTGGTCGAGCTGCCAGATGCCATAGAGATCCTGCGGAAACTTCTTGCCGCCGATGGCGCGGTTGACGATCGTCTTGGGCAGATCGAGCGAATAGTAGAGGAACGGAAACGAGACCAGCGTGAGGATGAGAAGGGTCACCTGCTGCCACAGGCTGTGCGCCAGGACGAAGCCGGTGATCGTCGGCTGCAGCCCGGAGCCGGACGGCCGCTTCTCGGGGCCGGCGGCGCTCGCGCCGCTCGCCCCGGTGCCGACCGATTCGGCGGTTCGCGGCACGCGTAGCTTCAGGGTTTCCGCCATGCTCTTCATCAAAAGATAATTTTCTATCACCTGCCGTTGTGCAATAGTCTGCGCCAACCGACCAAGAGGGGCCAAGGCAATCCGTGCGGATCGACGATCGTCGCGCCCATAGGCGGGTCCTCATCTATAGCCACGACAGCTTCGGCCTCGGCCATTTGCGCCGTTGCCGGACGATCGCGCATTCGCTCGTCGAAACGGACAAGGATCTTTCTGTTCTTATTCTCTCCGGCTCGCCGATCATCGGCAGCTTCGATTTCCGGGCGCGGGTTGATTTTGTGCGCGTTCCCGGCGTAATCAAGCTGCGCAACGGGGAATATACCTCGCTCAACCTGCATTTGCATATCGAGGAGACGCTTCGCCTGCGCTCGTCGATCATCAGCCACACCGCCGAAATCTTCAAACCCGACCTCCTGATCGTCGACAAGGAGCCGCTCGGCCTGCGCGGCGAGGTGCTGGAAACCCTCGAGCTGATGCGCGAGCGCGGCGTGCCGGTGGTTCTCGGGCTGCGCGATGTGATGGACGAGCCGGCCCAGCTCGAGCCGGAATGGACACGCAAGAACGTCGTCCCGGCGCTGCAACGCTATTACAGCGAGATGTGGATCTACGGCCTGCCGCAGATCTGCGATCCGCTCGCCGGCATCGCCCTGCCGGCGGGCGTCCGCAACCAGATGCACTATACCGGCTATCTGCGGCGCACGGCGCCGGCGCACAATGCCGTCGATCCCGCGATCGGCTTCGGCGACGAGCCGTTCATCCTGGTCACCCCCGGCGGCGGCGGCGACGGCGAGGATCTCATCGACTGGGTGCTCTCCGCCTACGAAGCCGATGGCCGGCTGCCCCATCCCGCCCTGCTGGTCTTCGGTCCCTTCATGCTGCCTGAGCAGCAGGCCGGCTTTCAGCAGCGCGTGGCACGGCTGCCGCGCGTCAAGGCGATCACCTTCGATGCGCGCATCGAGACGCTGATGGAGCGCGCCGCCGGGGTCGTCGCGATGGGTGGCTACAACACGTTTTGCGAGATCCTCTCCTTCGACAAGCGCGCCCTCATCGTGCCGCGGATGACGCCGCGGCTCGAGCAGTACATCCGCGCCTCGCGCGCCGCCGAGCGCGGGCTGGTCACCATGTTGGTCGATGACGGGCGGCGCGATCCGCGCCTGATGGCAACCGCGCTGCGTCACCTGGCGCAGCAGCGCAAGCCGTCCCAGACGGTGATCCCCGGTCTCCTCGAGGGGCTCAAAAGCGTCAACCGGCTGGCCGCCAAATGGCTCTATCGCGAAGAGGCGCAACCCGGCCTCATCGCCCTGCGGCATTAGGGCCCTTGCGGCATTAGGTTCGAGAGGGTTTCCCCACGCACGCCTTGTCCGACCGATCGACGGGCCCGATCGCCTTCATTCTCAAGGGTTATCCGCGGCTCTCCGAGAGCTTCATCGCGCAGGAGATCCGCGCGCTCGAGACGGCGGGGCTCGAGCTGCGCATCGTCTCGCTGCGGCGGCCGACGGATGGCGCGCTGCACCCCGTCCACCGCGAGATCCGGGCGCCGATCCTCTATCTGCCCGAATATCTCCACGAAGCGCCGCTGCGCGTGCTGCGCGGCTGGCGGTTCGCCCGCCGGCTGAAGGGCTATGCCGCGGCGCGCGCGACCTGGCTGCGCGATCTCAAGCGCGACCCGACGGCGAGCCGTATCCGCCGCTTCGGCCAGGCAATGGTATTGGCGCGCGAGCTGCCGGAGGACGTCGGCCATCTGCATGCCCATTTCCTCCACACCCCCGCCTCGGTCGCCCGCTATGCGGCGCTGCTGCGCGGCCTGCCGTGGACGATCTCGGCGCATGCCAAGGACATCTGGACGATCCCGGAGTGGGAAAAGCGCGAGAAGCTCGCCGATTGCCGCTGGTTGGTGACCTGCACGGCGACCGGCCATGCCCACCTCGCCGCGCTCGCCCCGCCCGGCCGTGTCGCGCTCGCCTATCACGGGCTCGATTTCACCCGCTTTCCGCCGGCCGGAAACGGTGCCGCCGATGCCCTTGCGCGCGACGGCGGGGACCGGACGCGGCCGGTCCGCATCCTCTCGGTCGGGCGCGCCGTCGCCAAGAAGGGCTACGGCGACCTCATCGCCGCGCTGGCGCTGCTGCCGCCCGAGCTCAATTGGCGCTTCGTCCATATTGGCGGCGGCGCCTTACGCGACACATTGCGCCGTCAGGCGGCGCAATGCCGGATCGCCGACCGCATCGAGTGGCGTGGCGCGAGGCCGCAGGGCGAGGTCCTCGCTGCCTATCGCGATGCCGATATCTTCGTGCTGGCAAGCCGGGTCAGCGCCGATGGCGACCGCGACGGCCTGCCCAACGTCCTGATGGAGGCGCAGAGCCAAGGCGTCGTCTGCCTGGCGACCGCGACGCCGGGCATTCGCGAGCTCATCGCCGACGAAGTCAGCGGCGTGCTCGTGCCGCCCGACGCGCCGGCCGCCCTGGCCGCGGCCCTGGCGCGGCTGATCCGCGAGCCCGACCGGCGCGCCGTGCTCGCCGCCGCCGGCGAGCGCCGCGTCCGGCAGGATTTCGCGATGGCGCCCGGCATCGCCCGGCTGACCGCTCTGTTCGGCGCGAGTTGACGCCCCATGCGCATCGCTTTCTACGCTCCGCTCAAGCCGCCTTTCCATCCGGTCGCCTCAGGCGATCGGACGATGGCGCGGCTGCTGATCACCGCGCTGCGCCGTGCCGGACACGAGGTCGAGATCGCCGCCAGGCTGCGCAGCCGCGACGGCACCGGCGATCCCGCCTATCAAGCGCGCATGCGCGCGGTCGGGCTTCGCCTCGCCGAGCGTTTCGTGCGGCGTTGCGCGCGGGGGACAGCACCGCGCCCGGATCTCTGGTTTACCTATCATCTCTACTACAAGGCGCCGGACTGGCTGGGTCCGTGCGTCGCCGACGCGCTGGCGATCCCCTATGTCGTCGCCGAGGCATCGGTCGCCGAGAAGCGGCGCGCCGGCGCGTGGCGGCTCGGCCATGCGGCGCTCGTCGCGGCGCTGCGCCGCGCGGACGCGGTGATCGGCCTCAACAGCGCCGACCGCGAAGGCGTCGTGCCGGCGCTGATCGCGCCCGAGCGTTGGCTGGAATTGCCGCCGTTCATCGACACCGCGCCGTTCGGCGCCGTCGTTGCAGGTCGCATCGCCCATCGCGCCACACTCGCCGCACGCTACGGCATCGACACGGCGGTGCCTTGGCTCATCACCGTCGCCATGATGCGCGAGGGCGACAAGCTCGAATCCTACCGGCTGCTCGCCACCGCGCTGTCCGACAAGCTTGATTTGCCCTGGCATCTTCTCGTCGTCGGCGACGGCCCGGCGCGCGATGCGGTCGCGGCAGCGTTCGCGCCGTGCGCCGGCCGGGTCGCCTGGCTCGGCCGCAGCGACGGCCCGGCGCTGCTCGCGGCGCTCGCGGCGAGCGACTTGATGATCTGGCCGGCGATCAACGAGGCCTTCGGCATGGCCCTGCTTGAAGGCCAGGCCGTCGGCCTGCCGGTCCTCGCCGGGGCGAGCGGCGGCGTCGGCGACATCATCGCCGACGGCGTCACCGGCGTTCTCGTGCCGCCCCGCGATGTCACCGCTTTCGGCAGCGCGCTCGCCGAACTTCTCGCGGCACCGGAGAAATGTCGCACCCTCGGCGCGACCGCCGCCATGCGCGCTGCGACCGAGCACGACATCGCGACCGCGTCGCGTCGGCTCGACGCCATCCTGCGCGGCGTGACGCAAGATCGGTCATGACGATCCTCGCGGTGCTCCGCCACGGCCCGACGGAATGGAGCGCGGCGCGACGCCTGCAAGGGCGCAGCGACGTCCCGCTCAGCGCGGAAGGGCGCGAAGCGGTGGTGTCGTGGCAGCTACCGCCGGCCCTTGCCGGCTGCGACTGGCTAACCAGCCCGCTCGGCCGTGCCGTCGAGACGGCGGCGATCCTCGGCCTCGCCGCGCCGCGGCGCGAGGCGCGGCTGATCGAGATGGCGTGGGGCGCGTGGGAAGGCCTGACCCTCGACGAGTTGCGCGCCATGCCGGGCGCGGGGCTGGCGGCGCGCGAGGCCGCCGGTCTCGATCTCCGGCCGCCGGGCGGCGAGAGCCCGCGTCAGGTCCAGGAGCGCCTGCGGCCGCTCCTCGCCACGCTCGCCCAACACGGCGCGGCGGTCGGCGCGATCACGCATAAGGGCGTCATCCGCGCCCTCTTTGCCCTCGCCGCCGGTTGGGACATGCTCGGCAAGGCACCGGTCCGTCTCGACTGGCAATCGGCGCATCTCTTCCGCCTCGACAGCGATGGAAACCCGGCGGTCGAGCGGCTCAATCTCTCGCTACGGCCGCCATGACCGGACGCCGCGTTCTCTTTCACGTCCAGCATCTGCTCGGCATCGGCCATTGGCGGCGCGCCGCGGCGCTCGCCGAGGCGATGCAGCGCGCCGGGCTGGCGGTGACCGTGCTGGCCGGCGGAACGCCCGAAAGCTCTGCGTCGGGCGGCGACTTCGCGACGATCCAGCTGCCGCCGGCGCGCGCCGCCGACGCCGGCTTCAAGACCCTTCTCGACGCGGCGGGACGGCCGATCGACGACGTCTTCAAAGCCCGGCGTCGCGACCTCGTCCTCGCGGCGTTCGCACGAATCCGCCCGCATGTCGTGCTGATCGAGAGCTTCCCCTTCGGTCGGCGTGCCTTCCGCTTCGAGTTGCTGCCGCTGATCGCGGCGGCGCGCCAGGCGGCGCCGCGCCCGGCCATTCTCGCCTCGGTGCGCGACGTCCTCGTCGTCCGCGACAATCCGACACGTGCCGCCGAGATCGTCGACACCGTGCGCCGCGACTTCGATGCCGTGCTCGTCCATGGCGATCCCGCGCTGATCGCCCTCGCGGCGAGTTTTCCGGCGGCCGCCCATATTGCCGACAAATTGCATTACACCGGTTACGTGGTCGGAGAGCCGGGCCGCGACGACGGTGTCGCGGGAACCGGCGAGGTCATGGTTTCGGCGGGTGGCGGCGCGGTCGGGGCGACCTTGCTGCGCGGCGCGCTGGCGGCACGGCCGCTCTCGCCCCTGGCGGGCGCGCCCTGGCGGCTGCTCGCCGGCCCGCATTTGCCGGATGCGGATTACGCGGCGCTCGCCGCCGACCTCGCCGCGGACCCCACCGCGAACGGCGTCACCCTGGAGCGCTTTCGCGACGATTTCCCCGCCCTGCTGCGGCGTTGCGCGTTGTCGATCAGCCAGGGCGGCTACAACACGACGCTCGACATTCTGGCGGCGCGGCCGCACGCCATAATCGTGCCCTTCGCGGCGGCCGGCGAAACCGAGCAGGCGATGCGCAGCGAATTGCTGGCGCAGCGCGGCATCGTCCACCTCCTGCCCGAGGCCGAACTCGCCGGCCCGGCAGGGGGCAAGCAGCTGGCCGCGGCAATCGTTAATGCATTGGCGGCATCGCGGCCGGCAGCCGGCCCGGCGATCCGTCTCGATGGCGCAGCGGCGGCCGCCGCCTTTATTGCCGGGCTGCAGGCACTTGGTTAATAAGGCGAAAGGCCCTAGGCTTCGGGGCGGCCATGGCAACAAAGCATCGCTGTGCGCAATTGCACAGTAACGTTGCTTTAATATCGTTATGGTCAATGACGGATCGGGCGGCAGTGGCGACGGCAGATTGGGCAGACCTCGAGCGCGAACTGGATTTCTGGCGAGCGGCCGGGCGGAGCGCGACCTTCTGGTGGCGCGACGACGATGCCGTTCGACCGACGCCGGCGCTCGACCGCTTCCTCAGCCTTGCCGGCCGAACGCCGCTGGCTCTTGCCGTCGTTCCGGGACAGGCGGTCGAAGCCTTGGCCGAGCGGCTCGCGGACTGCCCGCAAGTGCAGGTCCTGCAGCATGGCTGGCGGCACCTCAATCATGCGCCGTTCGGCGAGAAAAAGGCCGAATTCGGCGCCCACCGGCCACTGCGCGCAATGCTCGACGAACTTGCGGCCGGCTGGCAGCGCCTCGCGGAACTCTTCGGCCAACGCGCCGTGGCGGTATTGACGCCGCCGTGGAACCGAATGAGCGCCGCTCTGGTGCCGCTGCTGAACGGCGCCGGCTATACCGGATTGTCAACCGTCGGGCCACGGCGCCACGCCGAGCCGAGCCCGGGCCTGCGTCAGGTCAACACCCATGCCGATCTCGTCGCCTGGCAGAGCCGGAATTTCGTCGGCAGCGAGCCGGCGCTCGGCTTCATCCGCGCGCATCTCGCGGCGCGCCGCACCGGAACCATCGATGCGGGCGAACCGACCGGGCTCTTGACCCATCACCTGATCATGGATCGCGACGGTGCGCTCTTCATCGAGCGCTTGCTCGACCTCACGAGGCGACACAAGGCGGCGCGCTGGCTGGGCGCCGTCGAGGCATTCGCTACGTGACGCGTCATCGCTATCCGACCGCGGCGCTCGCCGGCGATTATGCACGGGCCGCTCTGGGCCTAGCACTGGCGGCACCGCCGCTGGCGCTGCTCCAGCTCAACACTACGGTCACGACTCTCTTCGCCGTACTGATGGCGCTCTTCGCCGTCTTCGCGTGGCGTACGCTGCTGCGCCAGCTCGGCACCATCGAGGTGGATGATGTCGCGATCAACCGCAGCGGCCTGTTTCCTCTGCGCATGGCGTGGGACGCGCTCGACGAGCTGCGCCTCGGCTATTATGCGACGCGGCGCGACGGCACCGGCGGCTGGATGCAGCTCGCGCTGCGTGCCGGCCGCCGCCGATTGCAGCTCGACAGTCGGATCGAGGGCTTCCCGGCGATTGCGGCGCGGGCGTCCGACGCGGCACGGCGGCGCCATTTGTCGCTCAGCCCGGCGACCGCCAGCAATCTTGCGGCACTCGGCATCGCCGTGGCGGAGGGATGACGTGACCATGATGCCGGACCGCCACGCCCCCAATCTCTTGACGGTCGAGGACCTGCACGTCTATTTCGACACGCCGGCGGGCACCGTCGAGGCCGTCAAAGGCGCGAATTTCCGGGTCCGCCCTGGCTCCACTGTCGCCATCGTCGGCGAGTCCGGCTCGGGCAAATCGGTGATCAGCCAGGCGATCATGGGCATCCTGCCGCGCGTCGGCCGCGTTGCCAAAGGATGCATCCTGTTCAACGATCCGCGTTCCTCCGGTCCGACCATCGACATCGCCAGCCTGCCGGTCGACGGTCCGGAGATGCGGGCGATCCGCGGCGGCCGCATCTCGATCATCTTCCAGGAGCCGATGACCTCGTTGTCGCCGCTGCACACGGTGGGCAATCAGATCGGCGAGGCCCTGAAGCTGCATCGCGACGTCGGCAAGGAGGAAGCGCGCGACCTCACCGCCGAAATGCTGCGGCTGGTCGGCTTTCCTCATCCGGCCAAGGCGCTGCGCACCTATCCCTTCGAGCTGTCGGGCGGCCTGCGTCAGCGCGCGATGATCGCCATGGCGCTGGTCTGCAAGCCGGCGCTGCTCATCGCCGACGAGCCGACCACAGCGCTCGACGTCACCATCCAGGCGCAGATCCTCAAGCTGATGCGCGACCTGCAGCGCGAATTCGACATGGCGGTCCTCATCATCACGCACGATCTCGGCGTCGTTGCCAATGTCGCCGAGGAGATCGTCGTGATGTATCACGGCAGTGTCGTCGAGAGCGGCACGCTCGAGGACCTCTTCCGGGACCCCCGTCATCCCTATCTGCGCGCCCTGTTGCGCGCCGTGCCGCGTTTCGACATGCCGCCCGGCGAGCGTCTGGTGCCGATCCGCGAGATCAAGCGCGGCGAGGCGAGCCAGCTGATGGCCGCGAAGGCGGAATGGCCGGCCAATGCAAGGTCGACGCTGCTGTCGTTCGAGAACGTCAGCAAGGTCTACACGATCCGCAGATCCGGTATGTTCGGCGGCACCGCCGGCGCCTTCACCGCAGTCGACAATGTCAGCCTGACGATCGAGCGCGGCGAATGCCTCGGCCTCGTCGGCGAGAGCGGCTGCGGCAAGACGACGTTGAGCAAGGTCCTGTTGCGCGCCATCTCGCCGAGCTCCGGCAGCATCGCCTTCAACGACCACGGCACCGAGGTCGACGTGCTATCGCTCGAAGGCGATGCGCTGAAGAAATTCCGCCGCAAGGTGCAATTCATTTTCCAGGACCCGTTCGGCTCGCTCAATCCGCGGATGACGGTGTTCGACATCGTCAGCGAGCCGCTGGTCATCCACGACATCGGCAGCTCGGAATCGCGTCGCGAGATGGTGCGGGAGCTGATCAATCTGGTCGGTCTCGACGTGCGTCACCTGAAGCGCTATCCGCACAGCTTTTCGGGCGGCCAGCGCCAGCGCATCGGCATCGCACGCGCGCTCGCCCTCAGACCCGACCTCATCATCTGCGACGAGCCGGTCTCGGCGCTCGACGTGTCGATCCAGGCGCAGATCCTCAACCTGCTGATGGATCTGAAGCAGCAACTCGGTCTGACCTATCTGTTCATCTCGCACAATCTCGCCGTCATCGACTATATCGCCGACCGCATCGCCGTGATGTGCGCGGGCCGCATCGTCGAGCTGGCGCCGCGCCGCCTCCTGTCGCGCAATCCCGTGCATCCCTACACGCAGACCCTCTACAACGCCGTGCCGGCACCCGATCTCGAGCATCGACTCGACTTCGGCCGGCTGCTCGAGGACAAATCCTCGCGCCCCGATGCGTGGCCGCCGCCATTTCGCCGCGACGCCGAACATCGGCCCGATCTCATCGACCTGGGCGACGGCCATTTCGTCCAGGCAAGCGCCATGCCTTCCGTCATCGAGGCTGCCCAATGAAGCTGCTTGCCATCGCCGGTCTGCTCTCGCTTGCCGCCATTCCGGCGTTGGCGCAGGTGCCGGCGCTCGTCGAGACACCGTCGCTCGCCGGCGCGGTGGCGAGCGGCGCTCTGCCGCCGGTCGCCAAGCGCGTGCCGAATGATCCCGAGATCGCCACCGGAACTTCCGGCCGGGCGGGCGGCGAGTTGCGCATGTTGATGGCGGGCGCCAAAGATACCCGCCTCCTCGTGGTCTACGGCTATGGCCGCCTCGTCGGCTACACGACCGATCTCAAATTCGCCCCGGATATCGCCAAGGCGGTCGACGTCGAAGGCGACCGCAGCTTCACCTTTCATCTCCGCGACGGCCACAAATGGTCGGATGGCACGCCCTTCACGGCGGAGGATTTCCGCTATTGGTACGAGGACGTCGCGCTCAATCCGGAGCTCTCGCCATCCGGCCTGCCGGCCGAGCTGCTCGTCCAGGGCGAGAAGCCGCGCGTCGAAATCCTTGACGAGCGGACCGTCCGTTACAGCTGGTCGCATCCCAATCCGCTGTTCCTGCCGGCGCTCGCCGGGCCCAGCCCGCTCTTCATCTATCAGCCGGCGCACTACCTGAAGCAGTTCCACGCGAAATACGCCGAGAAGGAGAAGCTCAAGGAGCTCGTCAAGGAGCGCAAGCAGCGCAACTGGGCGGCGCTCTACAATCGCGTCGACAACGCCTATCGCAATGACAACCCCGACCTGCCGTCGCTCCAGCCGTGGGTCCTCGAGACGCGGCCGCCGGCCGACCGCTTCGTCTTTCAGCGCAACCCCTACTACCATCGCATCGACAGCGCCGGCAGGCAGCTTCCCTATATCGACCGCGTCGTCATGACCATCGCCGACAGCAAGATCATCCCGGCCAAGACCGGCGCCGGCGAGAGCGATCTGCAGGCGCGCTACCTACGTTTCGACAACTATACGTTTCTCAAGGAAGCGGAGGAGCGCAACGGCTATGCCGTTCGGCTGTGGCACACTGCGCCGGGAAGCCAGCTCGCTCTCTACCCCAATCTTAACAACAACGATCCAGCGTGGCGCAGCCTGTTCCGCGACGTGCGGTTCCGCCGCGCCCTGTCGCTTGCCGTCGATCGGCATGAGATCAATCAGGCAATCTATTACGGGCTCGCCAAGGAAGGCCAGAATACGGTCCTGCCCGAATCCTCGCTCTACAAGCCCGAGTACCGCAAAGCGTGGGCACGCTTCGACCTGCCCGCCGCCAACAAGCTGCTCGACGAGCTCGGCCTGACCAAACGCAACGACGAGGGCATCCGCCTGCTGCCCGATGGACGGCCGCTGCAAATCGTCATCGAGACGTCGGGCGAGTCGACCGAGGAGTCCGATGTCCTCGAGCTGATCCACGACACTTGGAGCGAGGCCGGCATCAAACTGTTCTCCCGACCCTCGCAGCTGCAGGTGTTTCGCGAGCGCATCTTCTCGGGTGCGACGATGATGGCGATCGCCAAGGGCATCGATAACGGGCTGATCACGCCCGACACGGCGCCCATGGAATTTGCGCCGACGAGCCAGTATCAGCAGCTGCAATGGCCGAAATGGGGGCAGTACGTCGAGACCAAGGGACGCGCCGGCGAGGCACCCGACCTGCCCTTCGCGCAGCAACTGACGCGCCTGCTCAACGCGTGGTTCGCCGCGGGCTCAACCGGGCAGCGCGAGGCGGTCTGGCATGACATACTGGCGATCTATGCCGACGAGGTACCGACGATCGGCCTGGCCGCCGGAGTGCCGCAGCCAGTCGTCGTCAGCAACAAGCTGCGCAACGTTCCGACCGAGGGCGTCTATAATTGGGATCCTGGGGCGCATTTCGGCATCTATCACCCGGATTCGTTCTGGTTCGCCGCCGACGAGCAGGCCGCCGCGCCGAAACCGACGAATTGAGAGCGCCATGTTCGGCTACATCGTCCAACGCCTGCTGATCATGATCCCGACGGTAATCGCCATCAGCATCATCGTCTTCGTCATCATCCAACTGCCGCCAGGCGATTATTTCAGCACCTATATCGCCGAGCTGCAGAGTCAGGGCGAGGCGGTCGATCTAGCGAAAATCGCCTTCCTCAAGGCGCAATACGGCTTCGACAAGCCGATCTGGGAACAATATCTCTACTGGGCAGCCGGCCTGCTGCAGGGCGATCTCGGCTATTCGTTCGCCTACAATCTCCCCGTCCGCGACGTCGTCGGCGACCGCCTCTTCCTCACCATCGTCGTCTCGGCGGCAACCGTCGTCTTCACCTATGTCGTCGCCTTTCCGATCGGCATCTATTCGGCGACGCACCAATATAGCTGGAGCGACCACGCGTTGACCTTCGTCGGCTTTCTCGGCTTGGCGACTCCGAACTTTCTGCTGGCGCTGGTGCTGCTCTATCTCGCCAATGTCTATTTCGGCCTGTCGATCGGCGGCCTGATGGATCCGCGCTATCTCGATGCGCCGTGGAGCGTCGGCAAGGCGCTCTCGGTCCTCTCGCATCTCTGGATCCCGGTCATCGTCATCGGCCTCTCGGGTACCGCGGGGATGATCCGCCGCCTGCGTGCCAATCTGCTCGACGAACTGCAGAAGCAATATGTGACGACGGCACGCGCCAAGGGTGTGCCGCCGTTCCGCGCCCTGATGAAGTACCCGCTGCGGATGGCGCTCAACCCCTTCATCTCGGATATCGGCTCGCTGCTGCCGCACATCATATCCGGCGCCGCCGTGGTTTCCGTCGTCCTCAGCCTACCGACGACCGGACCGATGTTGCTCGAGGCGCTGCGCAGTCAGGACATGTATCTTGCCGGCTCGTTCCTGATGTTCCTCGCTACCCTCACCGTCATCGGCATGTTCATCTCCGACCTCGCGCTTGCCGCGCTCGATCCGCGCATCCGGCTATCCGGCGGGGTAACGCGGTGAACGAGGCGAAGATGCTGACTGCGGACCGGCCGCCGCACTACGCCTCGCCGGAGCCGTTCGATCCCTATTCGACCGAGGTGATGACGCCGGCGCAGGAGCGCTACTACATGGCGTCGCAATGGCGCATGATGTGGTGGAAGCTGCGCCGTCATCGTGTCGCCGTGTTCTCGGGCGCCGTGCTCCTCGTGATGTATCTCTCGATCACCGTCAGCGAGCTTCTCGCGCCTTATAACTATCATACGCGGCACGCCGACTTCATCTTCGCGCCGCCGCAAGCGGTGCACTTCTTCCATGACGGGGATTTCGTCGGCCCCTTTGTCTACGGCTACAACTACCAGCTCGACATGCGCAACCTGCGCCGGGTCTATAGCGAAAATTTCGCAGAACCCGAGAAGCTGCACTTCCTCTGCCATGGTGACCGCTATTCGTTCTGGGGGATGGTCGAGGGTGATTTTCATTTCGTTTGCCCAGCCGCGAACGGCACGTTGTTCCTGCTCGGCACCGACCGGCTCGGCCGCGACCTCCTCTCGCGTATTCTCTATGGCGCGCGCATCTCGCTCACCGTCGGCCTCATCGGCGTCGCCATCAGCTTCACCCTCGGCATCGTCATCGGCGGCATCGCCGGCTATTACGGCGGCTGGATCGACATCCTGATCCAGCGCCTGATCGAGATCATCCAATGCTTCCCGCATCTGCCGCTGTGGATGGCGCTGTCGGCGATCCTGCCGGTGACCTGGAGCCCGATCCTGATCTATTTCGGCATCACGCTGATCCTCGGCCTCATCGAGTGGACGCATCTCGGCCGCGCCGTGCGCTCCAAGCTGCTCGCCCTGCGCGAGGAGGATTTCTGCACCGCGGCGATGCTGATGGGAGCGACGCCGACGCGCATCATCGGCCGTCACCTCCTGCCGAGCTTCATGAGCCATCTCATCGCCACCGCGACCTTGACCATCCCCTCGATGATCCTCGGCGAGACGGCGCTCTCCTTCCTCGGGCTCGGCTTGCGCCCGCCGATCACCAGTTGGGGAGTCCTCCTCAACGAGGCGCAGAACATCAACGTCGTCGCGCTCTACCCCTGGCTGATGCTGCCGGTGGTGCCGGTCATCGTCATGGTTCTCGCCTTCAACTTCCTCGGCGACGGCCTGCGCGACGCGGCGGATCCGTATCGCTAGCCAGGTGCGATGGATGCTGAAGCGACTCTCCGACGCGGTTTAGAGTCGCTGCTCGCTCTCACGGCAGCAGGACCATGCCCTCCCGCGCCACGATGGTGCTCGGCCGCAAGGCCTGCGCGGCGCTGCCGACGCGATCCATGAAGGCGTCGTCGTGGCTGGGATCGTGGTGGAAGACGACGTAAGTCTTGACCTTGGCAGCATCGGCCAGGCGAATCCCTTGCTCCCAGGTCGAATGGCCCCAATCGACATGGGCAGGGTATTCCGCCTCGGTATAGGTCGAATCGTAGATGAAGATGTCGACGCCATCGATCAGCGCCAGGACGTTGGGGTCGAGCTCGCCGGTCTTGTGCTCGGTATCGGTGATATAGGCGACCGACTTGCCGCCGTACTCGACCCGGTAGCCGGTGGCGCCGTTCGGATGGTTCAGCGGGCCGGTGCGCAAGGTGACGCCGGGGCGCGGCTTCAATGTCTCGCCATGCCGGAAATCCTTGAACGAGACCTGGGTGTTGAGCAGCGACATCGGCACCGGGAAGAGTGGCGCCATCATCATGCCGCAGAGTACCTCCTCGATGCCGTAGGCCGGCAAGAGGTGCCCCGCCCACAGGCGGATCTTGTTGCCGAGGACATAGGCGGGCGCGAAGAACGGCAAGCCGCAGATATGGTCGAAATGGGTGTGGGTATAGAAGAGATCGGCGTCGATCGTGCCGTTCTTGAGCAACGCGCAGCCGAGCTCGCGCAGCCCCGTGCCGCCATCCATGATCATGAGGTGCTCGCCGCAGCGTATCTCGACGCAAGAGGTGTTGCCGCCATAGCGCACGGTGTCCGGACCGGGACAGGCAATACTGCCTCGCACGCCCCAGAAGCGAACCGAAAGATGCCCCGATTTAGCCATCTGCTGCCTGCGGGATCGGCGGTGTCTCGTTCAAACCTGTCCTACTATGACAATAACGATTCTGTAACGAGACTGTTGTTGTGGTCGACTAGTAAAGCCGTAGCATGCGCAGGGGTGTGACGGCGGTCACTGCATCAATGCACGCCAAGCGCCCGATGAAACTCGAATAATCTTACAAGCAGCTTAAGGGACAAGTCGATAGCCGCCTGGTTCGGTCACCAGGATCTCCGCCTTGGCTGGCTCGCGTTCGATTTTTTGCCGCAGCCGATATATATGGGTTTCCAGCGTATGGGTGGTGACCCCGGCATTGTAGCCCCACACTTCGCCGAGCAGCGTGTCGCGGCCGATGACCTTGTCGCCGGCGCGGTAGAGATATTTGAGGATCGAGGTTTCCTTTTCGGTGAGGCGGACCTTCTTGCGGCCGCTGCCGTCGATGAGCAGCTTGGCGCTCGGCCGGAACGTATAGGGACCGATGGTGAAGACGGCGTCCTCGCTCTGCTCGTGCTGGCGCAGCTGGGCGCGCAGCCGGGCGAGCAGCACCGAGAGCCGAAAAGGCTTGACGATGTAATCGTTGGCACCCGAATCGAGGCCGAGAATGGTGTCGGAATCGGTATCGGCGCCGGTCAGCATGAGAATCGGCGAGCGCACGCCCGAGCGCCGCATCAGCCGGCAGAGTTCCCGCCCGTCCATGTCGGGCAGCCCGACATCGAGCAGGATGACATCGAAGTATTGCTGGCCGACGAGTTCGAGCGCCTTGGCGCCGTCCTCCGCCTCTTCCGGCAGGAACTCCTCGTGCAGGCGAAGCTGCTCGGCCAGCGAGTGGCGCAAGGCGGCATCGTCGTCGACGAGGAGTATCTTGCGACCGACCGTCATTCTGCTCTCCCGCGCTCGATCCCGCGCCAGGGTTCCGGCCGTTACGCCGCGCCGCAGGGCCAGGCGACCCCCGACGGTGCGCGCCGCCGGCTTCGCGACGGCGTAATACCACGCCGTCCCCATATTCTCCATGCTGTCGATGAGCTTGGAACAGTAATTCGCCCCCTTCTTCCCGCCACTGACTGCCGTCCTCGTCCCTGCTTTGAAGAATTCGAGGTGCAAAATAGAGTCTGTCCACCGCCATCGGGCGGCGATCGCCTTCGGCGGCGAGCTTGCCTTTCCTGGCGGCAAGCGGGATTTGCCGGCCCACCGCCGTCACCTCGCGACGATCTACTTGCTTTGCGTTATTGCGGCGACGAGCGCGGCGCATAGCGGGCTGTCCCGCTCACCAAGCCGGTCGACGATTGAGAAATGATCTTCCGCCGGCTGGGCCAGGATGACCGAATTCCAGGCGCGAGCCCGGGATAGAGCGACAAATGCCGCCTGCTGGCGCTGGAACTCCGGCGTCTCCCGTCCGCCGACAGCGAGAAGGAGCGGGGTCCCGAGCGGTGCCGCGTCGGCCAGCAGCCGCAGCGGAGAGTTGCGCCGTGCAGTATCGGCATCGAGGCCGAGGACCTTATTGAGATAACAGAGGCGGATCGGCTCGAGATCGAAGACGCCGCTGATCGCGCAGGCGCCGGCGATCGGATTGCGATCGAGACCGAGCTGCGACCAGTCGGTCAGCATCGCCATCGCCGTCAGATGGCCGCCGGCGGAATGGCCGGCGACGAAGATGCGCCCTGCCTCGATGCCGAGCGACCCGGCGTTGCGCGCGAGAAAGACGATGGCCCGGCGGGTCTGTGCGACGATGGCGTCCATCTTGGCTTCCGGAGCGAGGGTATAGTTGACGATGGCGACGCTGATGCCGGCTGCGCGATAGGCGGGGGCGATGAAGCTGAAATCGCTCTTGTCCATCGCCTGCCAATAGCCGCCGTGGAGAAAGACCAGCAGCGGCGCCGCGGGACCATCGGCCGGGAAAAGATCAAGCGTCTCCAGCCGGCCGCTGCCATAGGCGATGTCGAGCCGGCAGCGTACACGATCGCGCACCATTTCGCTCTCAGCCGCCCAACGCGCGAAATAGGCCGGGTGGCTGGGGACGGCCGCGCGCAGATTGTACTCGGCATCGAGCGCCGCCTGATCGAGATCGCGATAGACCGCGCTCAAGCGGCGAGCCGATCGAAGGCGGCTTCCCAGCGCCGCACCGTCTCGCTCCAGCCCGGCAAGGCTGCACCGGCCGCCCGCGCGCCGCCGGCGAAACGTCGGCGCAGCTCATCGTCGGTGATGATGCGCCGCAGCGCCGCCGCCAGCGCCTCGACATCGCCGGGCGGCACCAACAGACCGGCGCTTTCGGGCACCGTATCGGGCACCGCGCCGGCGCGCGCCGCGACGACCGGCAGGCCGTGCGCCAGCGCCTCGGCGAAGGCCATGCCGTAGCCCTCGTGGAAAGACGGCAGGACGAAGCAATCGGCGGCCGCGTATTCTGCGGTGAGCTGCGCTTGCGGGCGCTCGCCGGCAAGGATCACGCGCCCGCCGAACCCGTAGGCGTCGATCGCCGCGCGGAGCGCCGCCGCTGTTGCCGGATCGCGCGTCAGGCTGCCGATGCAGCGCAGCTGCCAGTCGAGCGACGCCAGCCGCGCGAGGGCGGCAACGAGGACGAGATGGCCCTTGCGCGGCGTCACGCTGGCGACGGTAAGCAGCCGCGCGGATCCGCTCCGCGCCGCATCCGCCGAAGCCGGCTGAAGAGCCGGCCTGTCGGTGCCCGGCGGCACGACGGCGATGCGCACGCGCGGGACTCCGTAGGCGCGCAGCGCAGCGGCGGTCTCCTCGCTCGGGCAGATGGCGCCGCACAGCTGGCGCAGCAGGGTCGCTTCGAGCGCGGCGATGCGCCCGCTCGCCGCCGCCGACAGCCCGGTCTCGCTGGCCAGCGGATGATGGACGAAGGCGACGAGGCGTAACCGTCTGGTCGCCGCGCTCAGGCAGTCTGCCGCAGCGAGCAGCGCCAACCCATCGATGACCGCCGCCGCGCCGTCGGGCAGCGCCGCGAAGGCAGCACCGGTTGCGGCGCGGGCGGCGGCATCGGGGTCCGGGAAGCTGCCGGCGAGCTCGACAATTTCGACGGCACGTCCGCGCGCCCGCAGCCCGTCGACGATGCGGCGATCGAAGAGGTAGCCGCCGGTCAGCTGATCGAGCGGGCCCGGGACGAGAAACGCCAGCCCCGTCGAGTGGTGGCCGGTCGAGTGGTGGCCCGTCAAGTGGCGGCCGGTCGAGTGGCGGGCGGTCAAGCGATCGCGCCCTCGAAAGCCGCCCAGGCGACCGGTGATTCGCGCAGCACGACGCGCAACGCCGCGATCGCGCCGGCGGCGCCGAACGTCCCGGGACCGAGCGCGCCTTGGCGCACCCGCACGGCGAGCCGCCGGAAGATCTCACCGGCGAGAAACTCAGTCGTCGTGTTGCGACCCCGGAACTCGGCCACCTCATCGAGGTTGCGGAAATCGAGCTCGTCGAGCACCGCCTTCAGCATCGTCGAGGCCAGGCCGATGTCGCAGACCAACCCGCTGGCATCGAGCTGGGCGCGCCGGAACTCGGCCTCGACCGCGTAGGTCGCGCCGTGCAGCTGCTGCGCCGGTCCGAAGACCTCGCCGACGAAGCTGTGGGCGATCATGAAATGGCTGCTGACCGCAAGGCTGTACATCGAATCTGCGTCTCCGCCGCGTCTAGGGATAACGAACGATGTGACACAGCGTATCGCCCGGGCCGGCGGCGAGCCGCGCCATCGTCGCGGGCAGATCGTCGAACCCGCTCTCACCCGTCAGCAGCCGGTCGTAGACCGGGTCGGCGAGGAGTTCAAGCGCGAGAGTGAGACGCTGGCGCCGGCTCCAGCGGACCCGTCGCGCCGCGGCGACGGCGCCGACCTGCGAGGAACGCAGGGTCAACCGCCGGCTGTGAAACTGCTCGCCGAGCGGCACCGCGACTGGCGTCGCGCCGTACCAGCTGAGCTCGACGATCGTCGCCTCGAACCCGGCGAGTGCGAGCGCCGCCGTCAGCCCCGCTTCGCTGCCGCTCGCATGAACGACGAGATCGGCATCCCCGGCTGCTTCCGCCGGCACGGCAAAGCGGCAGCCGAGCGCGGCGGCGAGGGGACGCCGAGCAGGATCGATGTCGATGAGCGTCACGCACGCGCCCGGCAGCCGCGCCGCCAGCGATGCGACGAGACAACCGACGACCCCGGCGCCGACGACCGCAATGCGATCGCCGATCAGCGGGCCGGCATCCCACAGCGCGTTCACCGCCGTCTCCATGTTCGCGGCGAGCACCGCGCGCTCATTCGGCAACGTATCGGGAAGCGGCAGCACGGCATCGGCCGGCACATCGTAGCGGTCCTGATGCGGATGGAGGCAGAAGACGCGACGATCGGTCAGCTCGTCGGGCCCGGCCTCGACGACGCCGACCGAGGCGTAGCCGTATTTGACCGGCGCGGGAAACTCGCCGTCTTGAAAGGGACAGCGCATCGCCTGGTATTGGCTCGCCGGCACCTTGCCCCGGAAGACCAGGCTTTCGGAGCCGCGGCTGATGCCGCTGACGCGGGCGGCGACGCGGACGCGGCCTTCGGCAAGCGGCGTCAGGACGGCACGGCGAATCTCGCCGCTGCCCGGCGCAGCGAGCCAGAAGGCGCGCGACATCGCGGCTCCGGATGCGGACTCACTCACGGAAAATGCATTCGAACATGACATCGGCGCCGAGATCGAAGCGGCGGACCAGCGGCCGGATGCCCTGCCGCAGATCGTCGATCGCCGGCAAGGTAATGCTCGGCCGGCCGGAGCCGATGATGAGCGGCGAGACGGTAATCTGCAGGCGATCGAGACAGCCGGCGGCGAGGAAGCGCGAGACGGTGACGCCGCCGCCCTCGACGAAGATGCGCCGCAGGCCACGGCGCGTCAGCTCGGCGACGATGGCGGCCGGCGTGAGCGCGTCGCCATCGCGCGGCAGACCGACGATCTCGGCCGCGCCAAGGCGCTCGCCCGGGCTCGTCCGATCGGCGGCGCAGACCAGCAGCGTCGTCGCGGCCGCATCGCGGAAGACGCGATATCCACTGTCGAGGACCCGGTTGGTGTCGAGGATGACGCGGACTGGGTTACGCCCGGCGCACGAGCGCACGGTGAGCTGCGGGTCGTCACTGCGCACCGTTCCCGAGCCGATCACGACCGCATCGGCGAGCGCCCGCATGCGATGGTTGTGGGCGATATCGGCGTCGCCGGTCACCCAGCGCGAGGCGCCGGACAGGGTCGCGATGCGGCCGTCGAGACTCTGGCCGAGATGCGCGACGACGACGCTGCGCCCGGGCGGTACGGCACAGAACGGCAAATAGATGGCGAACAGCGCGGCGATCTCGGGCGGCGCCGGCGGCTCGAGACGCCAGCCGCCATCATCCTGCCGCGTTACCGTGATAGCCGCGCCGTGCAGTGGCAGGCGAAACGCGTCGATCTCGGCTTCCTGCGCTGCGCCGATCTCGAGTAGTGCTCGCCACGCACCGTCACAGTCGAGCATGCCCCGGTACGCCTTCCTCCGCGCCGGTGACCGCGCGCGATCTCGCGATATCAACCGCTTGACGCGACCTGGTCGGGCATACACTGTTCCACCCTCCGATGTCGACCTGGAATGACATTCGCTCCCGCGAAAGCGCGTCGGGAGACGCCGCCACGGACCCGGCTCGCTTGCCCGCGGAGGGGTTGAAACAGCGCGCATCGGGGACCGTCGCGGGTCCGCTCGGCGATACGATCTGGTATCTCCTCCTCGCCGCCGCCGGGTTGGGTTCGGCTTTGGCATCGGCGCCGATTGCCGGCCTCTGGGGCTGGCCGGCGGCGCTCGGCCTGACGCTCTACGGCATCGTTGCGGCGCAGGTTCTCGTCGGCGCGCAACGTCAGCGATTGCGCCGCTTTGGCGCCGCCAACGCGGTAACCCTGCTGCGCGCCGCCACCGTTGCTTTTCTTGCCGCCATCGCCGCCCTTGCCGAGGCACCGTCGCCGACGCTCCGCGCCATCGTCGTCGCGCTCGGCCTCGCCGGCTTGCTGCTCGACGGGGTCGACGGATGGCTCGCCCGGCGCAGCTTCCTGGCGAGCCGGTTCGGCGCGCGCTTCGACATGGAGGTCGATGCGCTGTCGGTTCTCGTCTTCACTTTACTGTTACTCCGGGCGGGACAGGCCGGCGCCTGGGTACTGGCGATCGGTCTGGCGCGCTATATCTTCGTCGGAGTAGGTTGGCTGTGGCCCCCGCTGCGGCGGGAGCTGTCGCAAAGCCTGCGGCGAAAGACCATCTGCGTCGTGGTGGTGGGCGTCCTTCTGGTTGCCCTCGCGCCATTCGTTGATGCCGCAACGGCGGGGGCTATCTGTGCCGCCGCCCTCGTTCTGTTGATGTACTCGTTTACGGTGGATTGCATATGGCTGTTGATACCGTCGCGCGACGCTCCGCGGCAAGCCGGGCAGACACAGGTTTTTGAGTCAGGGCCTCATGCAGGGTAAATATCACACTGCTTCGCCGGTGATCAGCGCCTCGCTGGCGCTCATCGAGATCGACCGCGCGATCACCGATCT
>WNFC01002127.1_pt1 | contig 21279 bp, 21 predicted proteins | sample 5400541 | NCBI WGS metagenome assembly WNFC01 (sample SAMN13153342, study PRJNA577476) | soil metagenome | isolation source: 120 cm saprolite under Douglas fir tree site 2 hole 2 replicate 1 | place: USA:California | collected 2015-04-18
GCTCGGCGGTCAGCTGAAGAACACGTTCTCGAACGTGTCGACCCAGCTCGGCACCGCGGGCAAGTAACCGTCGCCATCTCTTTCGAGCGGCTCCGGCGGAAACGCCGGGGCCGCTTCTTTTTTTGTCGCCGCGCTCTTTCGATCATAGTTCCGCAGAAACACAGCCATAATTGTCGAAATTCGAGCGAGTGTCTTTTACCGAACATTCTGAGGTTGAAAGTACGGTGCGCACGCCTCCGCCAATCGGACGCGGGTCAATGCAGCACGGGAGAACGGCATGTCGATGTTCCATCATTTCCTTCGCGACGAGCGCGGCGCCACCGCGATCGAGTACGGCCTCATCGCGGCGGGCATTTCGGTCGCCATCATCGCGGTGGTCAACACGCTGGGCGGCCAGCTCAGCAACACGTTCTCCACCGTGTCGACCCAGCTGGGCACCGCCGGCAGATAAGGTTCCGTCTTTCCGTTGCCGACCGCCTTCGGCCGCGCGCCGGAGGCGGTTTGCATTTGCGCCATCCTGACGCAGGGACAAGGCGGAAGACGCGAGCGCGAGCGCAGGTATTCCGAGATCGGCCTTTTACTGCTCATTATCCAGTTTTCGCACATAGTCCGCCTTTGGTGACGTGGCGGACGGTTCGCGGGAGATCCGGATGTCCCTGTTCAGGCGTTTTCTGCGCGCCGAGCGCGGCGCGACGGCCGTCGAATATGGCCTGATCGTCGCCGGGATCGCGATCGCCATCATCGCGGTGGTCAATTCGCTCGGCGGCCAGCTTGAGAACACCTTCTCCGATATCTCCGACAATCTCGGCAATGCAGGCCGCTGATCGCGGCGGACGAACAGCCGGTCGGGGCCGGGTGACGGAACTGGGACAACCATGCTGCTGATCGACATCGCGAAATTGCTGATCTTTCCGACCGTGATGGCGTTCGCCGCCTCGAGCGACTTCTTCACGATGACGATCTCCAATCGCATCTCGCTCATTCTCACCGCCGGCTTCTTCGCGCTTGCGCTCGGCACCGGCATGCCGCTCGTCGAGATCGGCAATCATGTCGCAGCTGGGGCGCTCGTCCTGGCGCTGGCATTCTTCTTCTTCATCCGCCGCTGGGTCGGCGGCGGCGATGCCAAGCTCGCGGCCGCCACGGCGCTGTGGTTCGGCTGGGCGCATCTTTTCGACTACATGCTCTATGCGTCGCTCCTCGGCGGGGTGCTCACGCTCGCGTTGCTCGAGTTTCGCAAGCTGACCATGCCGCGTCCGCTGATCGGCAAGGAATGGGCCGAGCGGCTGCACCGGCCGGGCGGCGGCGTGCCATACGGGATCGCGCTCGCGATCGCGGCGCTCGTCGTCTATCCCTCGACCATCTGGATGCAGGGGCTCGGCCAATGAGCGTAGGCCCGCCCGCGACGCGTTAGATCAACTTTTAATTAACGGATTTGGATACGCCTCATTAACCATGAATTGACGTTTGGCTGCTGAAATAGCGCCAGGACGGCCGCATGCGCCGTCGCGTCAACGTGGGATGTGAGCGTCATGAAAGCCGCGCGTATTGTTGTTTTGGGTGTTGCCCTCGCTGCCGGCGGGGTCGCAGCCTATCTTGCGGGTGGATCCGAGCCGGCGCCGCCGCCGCCGGCCCCGCCGCCGGTCGCAAAGATCGACACCGTAGAGATTCTCGTCGCGCAGAAAGACATCGGCATCGGCGTCGCGCTGTCGCCGAGCGACATTCAATGGCAGACCTGGCCGACCTCGGCGGCGAGTCCGGCCTTCATCCGCAAGAGCGACAAGCCCGATGGGATCAACCAGTTCGCCGGCGCGATCGTGCGCACGCCGATGGCGGCGGGCGAGCCGGTGCGCGAGAACAAGGTGATCCGGGCGAAAGGCTCCGGCTACATGGCCGCGATCCTGCCGTCGGGCATGCGCGCGATCTCGGTCGAGATCTCGCCCGAGACCGGCGCCGGCGGATTCATCCTGCCGAACGACCGCGTCGACGTGATCCTGTCGCGTCGCGATCGCGAGGCCGAAAAGGCGACCGGCATCGAGACGCATACCAGCGACACCATTCTCAACGACGTGCGCGTGCTCGCCATCGACCAGATGGTGCAGGAGAAGGACGGCCAGCGCGTCGTGGTGGGCAAGACGGCGACGCTCGAGCTCGCGCAGCGCCAGGCCGAGATCCTGGCGATGTCGCGGCAGACCGGCTCGCTGTCGCTCGCGCTGCGCAGCATCGTCGACGCCAACCGGCAGAAACAGGACGAAGGCGAAGAAGCCAACTCCAAGAACGGCAACCGTATCAACATGGTCCGCTTCGGGGTGACGACGTCGACGATGTCGAAATGAGACTTGGGGAAGGGGAAGGCAGCATGGCAAAGAAGACGCTGATCCGGACCGCGTGGGTTGCGGCGGCAATCGCCGTCGGCACGCCTGGGGGAATGGATCGTGCGGGCGCGGCCGAGCTGCGCTCGATTCCGAGCGTTGCGGGGCCGCAGGTCGCGGCGAGCGAAGCAGGCTCGCAATTCGTGCCGCTCGGGATCGGCAAGTCGGTGGTGATCGATCTTCCGGCCGACGTGAAGGACGTGCTGGTCGCCGATCCGAAAATCGCCAACGCGGTGATCCGTTCGGCGCGGCGCGCCTATCTGATCGGCGTCGCGGTCGGACAGACCAGCGTCTTCTTCTTCGACGCCGAGGGCCGCCAGCTCGCCGGCTTCGACATCGCCGTGACGCGCGACCTCAACGGCCTGCGCGCCGCGCTCCGCCGCATGTTCCCGGACGGCGACGTCAACATCGAGGGCGTCGGCGACGGCCTCATGCTTTCGGGCACGGTCTCGAACCAGGTGGAGGCGCAGCAGGCCTACGACCTCGCGATACGGCTCGCCGGCGACAACAAGGTCGTGAACGGAATCGTGGTGAAGGGCCGCGACCAGGTGATGCTCAAGGTCACGGTCGCCGAGGTGCAGCGCGACATCATCAAGCAGCTCGGCATCGACCTGTCCGGCACCGCCGGTCAGGGCTCCGCGATCGTCAATTTCGCCAACACGAACCCGTTCACCGCCTTCGGCCAGGCGCTGACCAACAACAACATCACGGGCGTGTTCGGCAACAGCATCAGGACCTCCGTGATCCTCAAGGCGATGGAGCGCGCGGGCGTGATCCGCACGCTCGCCGAGCCGACGCTCACCGCCATCTCGGGCGAAAGCGCGACCTTCCTCGCCGGCGGCGAGTTTCCCATTCCGGCCGGATTGAGCTGCGACACCACCAAGGCGCCGCCGGTCTGCCAGGCCCAGATCGACTTCAAGAAGTTCGGCGTGAGCATGAACTTCACTCCCGTCGTGCTGGCGGAAGGGCGAATCAGCCTCAAGGTGATGACCGAGGTCTCCGATCTCTCGAGCGACAACGCGCTCACCCTCACGGTGCCGGGCTCGAACCAGAACCTCACCATTCCGTCGATCCGCGTGCGCCGCGCCGACACCACGGTGGAAATTCCCTCCGGCGGCGCGCTCGCCATGGCGGGCATGATCCAGGAGCAGACCAAGGCGCAGATCAACGGGCTGCCCGGCATGTATCAGATCCCGGTTCTCGGCGCGCTCTTCCGCAGCCGCGACTACGTCAACCGCCAGACCGAGCTGATGATCCTGGTCAGTCCCTACGTGGTGCGCGCGGTGGCGAGCAAGGACCTGTCGCGTCCCGACGACGGTTTCGCCGACGTGTCCGACCCCTCGCAGATTCTGCTCGGCCGCCTCAACCGGCTCTATGGCATCGCCGGCCGGGTCGACCCCAATCGCACCTACGGCGGCAATTTCGGGTTCATTCTGGATTGAGCGTCTGCGACGAGGAGATGAATTCGATGGTTTCGCTGTTCCAGACGATGGGCGCGACGCGCGGCGGCAAGGCCGGCCGTCTCGCCACGGTCGCCATTCTCGCCGGCAGCCTGGCGGGCTGCTACACGGTCGCGCCCGAGACCACGGGCGCGGTGCCGACCGATTATCGCCAGCGCCATCCGATCACGGTGCAGGAAGGCGATCGCACCATGCAGCTCTTGATCGGCGCCAATCGCGGCGGGCTCACCCCGGTGCAGCGGGCCGATGTGGCCGCGTTCGCGCACGCGTGGAAGCGCGAGGCGACCGGCGGGGTCATCATCGACGTTCCGTCCGGCACGCCGAACGAGCGCGCGGCGGCCGACTCGCTGCGCGAGATCCAGTCCATCCTGGCCGCTGTCGGCGTTCCGCCCGAAACCATGGGGGTGCGCCCGTATCGGCCGAACGATCCCAAGAAGCTCGCCACCATCCGCATCAACTATCCCAAGATGACGGCGGAGGCGGGTCCGTGCGGGCTGTGGCCGAACGATCTCGGTCCCGGCGATTGGTCGACGCACTCGCAGAACAAGCCGTACTGGAATCTCGGTTGCGCGACCCAGCACAACCTTGCCGCCATGATCGACAACCCGGCCGACCTGGTGCAGCCGCGCGGCGAGGTGCCGGCCTACACCGCTCGGCGCAGCACCGTGCTCGACAAGTATCGCAAGGGTGAGAGCACGGCGACGGTCTATCCGAAGGAAGACCAGGGCAAGATCAGCGACGTCGGCAAGTGAAGATGAAGCTTTCCTCGAACACGGCTGAAAAGATCGAAAGCCCGCCGGAGTCTGCCGTGCGCGATAAGCACATCGCGCCGGCGCCGCGCGTCTCGATCCAGGCGTTCTGCACGACGGTGGAAACCGCCGGATCGGTCCAGGCGGCCGCCGAGGATCGCCGGCTGGTCAAGGCGCACCTGCGCGTGCAGATGGGCGGCATCGCCGCCGCCGTCGAGGCCTATCACAGCTCGCCGACGCCGAACGTCATCCTGATCGAGACCGACACCCGGGCCGACGAGATCATCGCCGGGCTCGATGAGCTCGCAGCGTGCTGCGACGAGGGCACGCGCGTCATCGTGGTCGGCCGGTTCAACGACATCACCCTCTATCGCGATCTCATCAAGCGCGGAGTGAGCGACTATCTGATCGCGCCGGTGCGCGCGATCGACGTCGTCGGCGCCATCTGCGGCTTGTTCTCCGCGCCCGACGCCAAGCCGCTCGGGCGCATCGTCGCGATCGTCGGCGCCAAGGGCGGGGTCGGCGCGTCCACCGTCGCCCACAACGTCGGCTGGGCGATCGCGCGCGACCTCTCGATGGACTCGGTGGTGGCCGACCTCGATCTCGCCTTCGGCACCGCCGGCCTCGACTACAATCAGGATCCGCCGCAGGGCGTCGCCGACGCGGTGTTCTCGCCCGATCGCGTCGATACCGCCTTCATCGACCGTCTCCTGTCGAAGTGCACCGATCACCTGAGCCTGCTGGCCGCGCCGGCGGTGCTCGACCGCGTCTACGACTTCAGCGCCGAGGCCTTCGATCCCGTGTTCGACGCGCTGCGCGCGACGGTGCCGTGCGTGGTGCTCGACGTGCCGCACTTGTGGACCGCCTGGAGCAAGCGCGTGCTGGTCGGCGCCGACGATATCCTGATCGTCGCGGCGCCCGATCTCGCCAATCTGCGCAACGCCAAGAACCTGGCCGACATGCTGCGCAGCGCGCGGCCGAACGATCATCGGCCGTTCTACTGCCTCAACCAGGTCGGCGTGCCGAAGCGGCCGGAGATCAAGCCGGCCGATTTCGCCAAGGCGCTCGAGGACGATCCGCTCGCGGTCATTGCGTTCGAGCCGCAGACCTTCGGCACCGCCGCCAATAACGGCCAGATGATCGCCGAGGTCGCCGCCGGCCATCGCGCGGCCGAGATGTTCCGCCAGATGGCGCAGGCTCTCACCGGGCGGGCGGCGGCCAAGAAGACGCGCTCGGGTCTGTTCTCGCCCATCATCGGCAAGCTGTTGAACCGCTAGGCCGCGTTCTCGGGAGTATCGTCGTGTTCGGAAAGCGTTCGGGTTCGGCGGCTGATGCTCGGAGCGCGCCCGCGGAGCCGTTGGCGCCCGCGCCCGCTCCCGCCCCGGCGCCCGCGCCCTCCAAGGCCGATTCCGAGGCCGGCGGGCGCACGCCCTTTCCCTCCGCCGGACTCGCCGCGCCGATCGTTCCGGCGCCGGTGCTGCAGCACGGCCGCGTCGCCGGCGCGGACACGCGAGCGGCCTCCGCCGCGAAGGCGGTGGAGAACCGCCATTCGGACTCCTATTACGAGGTCAAGGGCACCATCTTCAGCGCCCTGATCGAGGCGATCGATCTCGGCCAGCTCGCCAAGCTCGAAGTGGATGCGGCGCGCGAGGAAATCCGCGACATCCTCAACGAGATCATCGCGATCAAGAACATCGTGCTGTCGATCTCCGAGCAGGAGGAGCTGCTCGACGACATCTGCAACGACGTTCTCGGTTACGGGCCGCTCGAGCCGCTGCTCGCGCGCGACGACATCGCCGACGTGATGGTGAACGGGTCAGGGACAGTCTACATCGAAGTCGCGGGCAAGATTCAGCGCACCCCGATCCGCTTCCGCGACAATCACCAGCTTCTCAACATCTGTCAGCGCATCGTCAGCCAGATCGGCCGCCGGGTCGACGAAGCCTCGCCCATCTGCGACGCGCGCCTCCCCGACGGCTCGCGCGTCAACGTGATCGTGCCGCCGCTCGCGATCGACGGTCCGGCCCTCACCATCCGCAAGTTCAAGCGCGACAAGCTCACTCTCGAGCAGCTCATCCGTTACGGCACGATCACGCCGGAAGGCGGCGAGATCCTCAAGGTGGTCGGCCGCTGCCGCGTCAACACGCTGGTGTCGGGCGGCACCGGCTCGGGCAAGACCACGCTGCTTAACTGCCTCACGCGCTACATCGACGACGACGAGCGCGTCATCACCTGCGAGGACGCGGCCGAGCTCCAGCTGCAGCAGCCGCACGTGGTGCGCCTGGAAACGCGCCCGCCCAACCTCGAAGGCGAAGGCCAGGTCACCATGCGCGATCTCGTGCGCAACTGCCTGCGCATGCGGCCCGAACGCATCATCGTCGGCGAGGTGCGCGGACCCGAAGCCTTCGACCTCCTGCAGGCGATGAACACCGGCCACGACGGCTCGATGGGCACGCTCCACGCCAACAACCCGCGCGAGGCGCTCTCGCGCCTCGAATCCATGATCACCATGGGCGGATTCTCGCTGCCGTCCCGCACCATCCGCGAGATGATCTGCGCCTCGGTCGACGTCGTCATCCAGTCGGCGCGCCTGCGCGACGGCTCCCGCAAGATCACGCACGTCACCGAGGTGATGGGCCTCGAAGGCGACGTGATCATCACCCAGGATCTGTTCGTCTACGACCTCCTGGGCGAGGACGAGAAGGGCAACCTGATCGACAAGCATCGTTCGACCGGCATCGGCCGGCCGCGCTTCTGGGAGCGCGCCCGCTATTACGGCGAGGAAAAGCGCCTCGCGGTTGCGCTCGACGCCGCCGAAAAGGCGAACCAGTCGTGAGGCGGTGAGGAACGGCATGGCCATGCAAAAGCTCGCCCTGTTCTTCCTGGCGACGGTCGCGACCGGCGGCATCGCCTACGTCTTTCTCTATCCGTATCTCTCGGGCCAGCGCCACGCCGAGCAGCGCATGCAGAGCGTCGCCAGGAGCGACCGCATCTCGTCGAAGGTGGTGGGGCGCGCCAACCCGAAGGTGCGGCGCGATCAGATCGAGGAGACGTTGAAGGACCTCGAGGCGCGCCGCAAGAAGGTCAAGAACCCGCCGCTCAACGTGCGCATCAGCCAGGCGGGCCTCTCTTTTTCGAAGCAGCAATTCATGATCGGCTCGGGCGTGCTCGGCGCGGTCGTCTTCGTTCTCGTGTTCCTGAGCGGCGCCGGTCCGCTCCCCGCGGCCGCGCTCGGCTTCGCAGCGTCGTTCGGGCTGCCGCTCTGGATCCTGGCCTATCTGCGCAAGCGCCGCTACGCGAAATTCCTTGCGAATTTTCCGGACGCGGTCGACATCATCGTCCGCGGCATCAAGGCCGGCTTGCCGCTCCTCGACTCGATGCGCGTCATCGTCAACGACGCGCCCGAGCCCATCAAGAGCGAATTCCGCTCCATCATCGACACCCAGGCCATCGGTATTCCGCTCGGCGAAGCCTGCACCAAGCTCTACGAGCGCATCCCGGTCGCCGAGGCGAATTTCTTCGGCATCGTCGTCTCGATCCAGCAGAAGGCGGGCGGCAACCTCGCCGAGGCGCTCGGCAACCTGTCGCGCGTGCTGCGCGACCGCAAGAAGATGCAGGCCAAGATCAAGGCGATGTCGATGGAGGCGAAAGCCTCTGCGGGCATCATCGGCAGCCTGCCCATCGTCGTCATGCTGGTCGTCTGGCTCACCAGCCCCGACTACATCGAGCTCCTGTGGACCGCGCCGCTCGGACGGACGATGCTCGCGGGCTGCGCCGTCTGGATGGCGGTCGGCATCATGGTGATGAAAAAAATGATCAACTTCGATTTCTGACCATGTTCGAGCTCCTCGTCGACAAGCTGCATGACACGCGCTTCCTGACGATGGTCTTCGCCGCCGTCGCGGCGATCGCGACCATCCTCACGCTCGCAATGCCGATGCTCGCGGGCGACACGCTGGAGAAGCGCATGAACGCGGTGGCGCTCGAGCGCGAGAAGATGCGCCAGCGCGAGCGCGAGCGGATGATGCGCAGCGAGAAGGTGAGCCTGCGCACGGCGCCCAAGCAATACATGCAGTCGGTGGTCGAGCAGTTCAACCTGTCGAAATGGGTCGGGCAGGAGGAGGCGCGCGAGAAGCTCATTCAGGCCGGCTACCGCGGGCAGGGACCCTACGTCGCCTACCTCTTCTTCCGCATGGTCGTTCCGCTCACCGTGCTGGCGGGCTCGCTCGTCTACGTCTTCCTGCTGATCGATCTCGACCAGCCGGCCACCGTCAAGGTGGGAATTGCGCTCGGCACGACCTATGTCGGCATGCAGCTGCCGTGGTTCTTCCTCAAGAACAAGATCCAGCATCGCAAGATATCGATCATGCGTGCCTTTCCGGACGCGCTCGACCTGCTGCTGATCTGCGTGGAATCCGGCATGTCGATCGAGGCGTCCGCCCGCAGGGTGAGCGAGGAGATCGGCTCGCAATCGATTCCGCTCGCCGAGGAGCTCACGCTGACGACCGCGGAGCTGTCCTATCTGCCGGAGCGGCGGCAGGCCTACGAGAACCTCGCCAAGCGCACCGACCTCGAGGGCGTGAAGTCCGTCTGCCTCGCGCTCCAGCAGGCGGAACGCTACGGCACGCCGATGGCGCAGACGCTGCGCGTGCTCGCCCAGGAGAACCGCGACATGCGCATGGCGGAGGCGGAGAAGAAGGCGGCCGCGCTGCCGCCCAAGCTGACCGTGCCGATGATCGTGTTCTTCCTGCCGGTGTTGTTCGTGGTGATCTTGGGCCCGGCCGCCATCAAGGCGATGGCGGCCTTCAATTGACGAGCCCGCATCGCCGCGCCCGCATACGCTTCGACGCGTTGCACTGACTCTCGCTCCCTCCCCCGCCTACGGGGGAGGATTCGTAGGGTGGGCAAAGGCGCGAAGCGCCGTGCCCACGCGTCCGGCGCGAGCGCAATGTGCTAATGTGATATCGCCATGTCGCGATACCGGCGTTCGAAAATCGATGGTGGGGTCTTCTTCTTCACTGTAGCGCTTGCCGATCGATCGAGCGACCTGTTGGTGCGCGAGGTCGATCGCCTGCGTCGGTCCTACGCATCGGTTCAAAAGCGCTTGCCGTTCGAAACGATTGCGATCTGCATTTTGCCCGATCACTTGCATGCGATATGGGCGCTTCCTCAGGATGATGCCAACTTTCCTTTGCGCTGGAATTTGATCAAAGGCGGGTTTTCACGTGGGCTTCCGACTGTTGTGCGGCCGACGGCTAGCAAGCTCGCGAAGCGCGAGAAGGGAATTTGGCAGCGTCGCTATTGGGAGCACGCCATTCGCGACGATGCCGATTTGGAACGCCATGTCGATTATGTTCACTTCAATCCCGTGAAACATGGATACATCAACAGAGTTTGCGATTGGCCGTACAGTAGCTTCTCGCGATATGTTGAGCGCGGTGTGTTGCCCTCAGACTGGGGCGGCGAGGTCGGCGCGATGACCGGGACCTTTGGCGAATAGTCTTTGTCGTCTCCGCGTGGGCACGGCGCACCGATCTCGGGCTTGCCCGAGATCGGCAATCATGAATGCGCAAGTCGGGCAAGCCCGACTTGCGTGCGCCTTTGCCCACCCTACGATCGCTCGCGAGATCGACGATCTTCAATTCACCAGGCCGGCGGCGCGATCGCGCTCGAGCGACGGCGGTTTGCGGCTCGTCGATTTCACCGCCGCGGCGGTCTTCTTGCGCTCGTTGTGCTCGGACAGCATCTGCTTGAGGTAGGCCACGTTGGCGGCCGCCTCCTCGGGCGGCAGGTCGGCGCGCGCGATGGTCTCGGCTTCGGCGAAGCGGCCCTGCAGGCCCACCACCAGCGCAAGATTCTGCCGCACCCGCAGATCGGCGCCCGGACGCTCGACCGCGCGGCGCAAGGTCGTCTCGGCGCGCGGCAGCTCCTTCGCGAGCGCGTAGGACAGGCCGAGATTGGACAGCACCGACGGCTCGTCGGGAACGATCTTGAGCGCGCTCGAATAGTATCGTTGGGCGTCCTGGTGGCGCCCCATCTGGTCGAACACCGCGCCCTGCGCGGAAAGGATGCGCCAGTCGGGCTGGTCGGGCGTGTGCGCGCGGCTGAGCACGTCGAGCGCCTGCGTGTAGTTGCCGACGTCGGCGAGCGCGCGGCCATAGGCGCCGAGCAGCGTCATGTTGTTGGGATCCTGCATCGACGCCTGTTGCAGCACCGAAACGGCCTGCGTGCGCTGGCCGAGCGCGCGCAGCGCCTGCGCATAGGCGAGCGCCGCCTGCGCGTCGCGCGGATCGGCGCGATAGCGCGCGCCCTGCGCCTCCGCCTCGCGGCGCCAATCGGCCTCCGCGCGCGGCCCCGTCGGCGCGGCGATCGATCCGGTGGTGTCGGTGGAGCCCAGCGTCTTGCAGCCGGCTGCCGCCAGCGCCAGGCAGCCGAGGGCGGCGACCGTGGCGAGCAGGCGGGCGGTCCGGCGATGTCGACCCATGTATTCGCTCCGCCGGCTCCGCGCGGCTGCGGGCGAGCAATAGAATGTTAACCCTAATGCTTGGTTAATGGTCCGGGTGCTGTGCCCATGCGGGCACAGGCGCACGCACGCATCACGCGCGGGAAAAGCGTGCGGTGATCGGCGCTTTCTTGTGGACATCCAACCGCGACCGGAGCTTTTTACCGTCGTTTTCCTACAGTTGCCATGTTGCGGGCTCTGATTCGCGTGGTCTCGATGTCGGACGATGTCTTTCCTGCGCCTTGGCGCGTCGAGAATGCCCTGAGCGGCTTTCGCATCGTCGATGCGACCGGGCGGCCGCTCTGCGAAGTGCATGGCTATGAGCAGAGCGTGGCGCATAACGCCAACGTGCTCGATCTCGCCGCCGCGCGAAGGATCGCCGAAGGGATCGCCCTCCTGCCCGATCTCGTCCGGTTTGCCATCTCGGCCCGCCAAGGCTGACGCACCGTCGCTTGGCTCGCCCGAAAAGAGCCCTTTACGCCCCGTTCATCCAAACCGGGTATCAGTAAAAGGTTACCCGGAGAGAAGCGATGCGCGATGATGACAAACGTGCGCATGCCGGCCGGCGCTCGCGCACGGATCGGCGCAGCGGAGCCGACACGCGCTCCGTCGACGAAAAGCAGACGGTCGGCGAACGGCGGTCCGAGCACGACCGGCGTTCCGGTGGGGATCGCCGCTCGGAGCGGGTGGCGCCGCCCGCGAACGATCACCACAAGCGCTGACGTCGAAGTGCGAATAGCCAGTAGCGAGTAGCGGGTTCGCTACTCGCCGTTCGCCGTTCGCTCAATACCGATAGTCCTCGATCTTGAGCAGCGGAAACGCGCTCAGCACGTGCGGCGGCGTCGTCGGCGCCGCGGCGTGGAGATATGAGCGGTCGAGATCCGCGAAGCGCGTCGCGCCGAGCAGGCCGAGACACCGCTGCACTTCGTCTTCCAGAAGCTCGAGCATCCGCACCAGCGCGGGCTGGCCGCCGGCGGCGAGCGCGTAGCACTGCATGCGGCCGATCCCGACCAGCGTGGCGCCCGCCGCGATCGCCTTGACGATGTCGGTGCCGCGCGCGAACGCGCCGTCGACGATGATCTTTGCGCGCCCTCCGACCGCCTCGACGATCTCCGGCAGCACGTCCATCGAGCCGCGTCCCTGGTCGAGCTGGCGCCCGCCATGGTTCGACACGTAGATCCAATCCACGCCGTGATCGAGCGCGATGCGGGCGTCCTCCGCGGTCGCGATGCCCTTGAGCGCGAGCGGAATGTCGAACTTGGTCTTGATGCGCTTGACCGTGCGCCAGTCGAGCGCCGCCTGGAATTCGCGTCCCGACGCGCGCCGGCGGCCCGCCACGATGTGGCGCTTCGCGATGTCGCGCTCGCGCCGGCTGTAGATCGCGGTGTCGACGGTGAGGCAGAAGGCGCGATATCCGTTGGCGATCGCGCGCGCCGCGTGGTCGTCGACCCAGGCCTCGTCGCCGCGCACATAGAGCTGGAAGATGCGCGCGCCGTCGGGCGCCGCTTCGGCCACCTTTTCGAGGCCGGGCTGGCACACTGAGCTCACCATATGCGCGATGCCGAACTCGTGCGCGGCGCGCACGACCGCGGCGGCCGCCTCGTCGTGGAAGCATTCGAGCGAGCCGACCGGCGCGAACATGACGGGCAGCCGCAGCCGGCGGCCGAGCACCTCGACCGAGGCGTCGACCTTGCCGACGTCGCGCAGCACGCGCGGGCGGAACGCGAGGGAGTCGATCGCCAGGCGATTGCGGCGCAGCGTGCTCTCGGTCTCGGTTCCACCGACGATGTAGTCCCAGTTGTTCTGGTTGAGGTTCTGCCGCGCCTTGGCGACGATCTCGTGCAGCGCCTGGAAATCGGCCGTCGCCGCGGCGAGACGAAGCGCGGCCATTTGCTCGGGACTCTTGTTTTCCATGTCGAAACCGGTTGGTGGGAGAGGGCGGCCGCGGGTGGGATCGCGCGCCGATGAGAACCACATGCGGAGCTTGGAATTACCGCCAAAATCTCCCCGAGTCCACCGCCCCGCGCGGCCGATGGCCCGTGCATCGCGGCGCGGCGCAGGCCGCCTGACACGTGTCCGGCGCAACCTGCCCGACGGCGTCCCCGCGGGCCCGATCCTGAATTGCGTAAAATTGTAAGCATCGTCTGCGCGCAATTTTAACGAAGCGAGACAAAACTCGCTTCCAAGTTTCTTCAAATGCGCTCCGCGCGCCGTTTATCCGATCAAGTTAAGCAACAGTTTTACTTCGCGCGGTAACGTTCGGGCCGAAATCGTTCATCATTTTGTACGGATGCGAGCCATGACGATGCGCAACCTGATCGCGAAACTCCAAGCCACTTGGCGAGGCTTCCGCCGCGCCGAGGGCGGCAACACCATCGTGGTTTTCGGCCTTTCGATGATCCCGATCGTCGGCCTGGTGGGCGCCGCCGTCGACTACAGCCGCGCCAGCAACATCCGGACCGCGATGCAGGCCGCGGCGGATTCGACCGCGCTCGCCATGGCGACCAGCGCCTCGGGGCAGACGGCTGATCAGCTCAGCGCCGCCGCCAGCTCGTTCTTCAAGTCGATCTTCACCCGCCCCGACGCGGACAACGTCACCGTCACCACGACCTATACGACCACCAGCGGCACGCAGCTCGTCCTCAACGCCACCGCGAGCATGAAGAGCGACATCATGGGCGTGATGGGATTCAAGAATATTCCGATCGCCGTCTCGTCGACCGCCGCCTGGGGCATGTCGCGGCTGCGCGTCTCGCTCGTGCTCGACAACACCGGCTCGATGGCGGACGCCGGCAAGATCACCGCGCTCAAGACCGCGTCGAAGAATCTCATCGACCAGCTCAAGGGCGCCGCGGTGAACAACGGCGACGTCTACATCTCGATCATTCCGTTCAGCAAGGACGTGAACGTCGGCGCAACGGGGAACAACGGCGCGAACTGGATCAACTGGAAGCTCTGGGAGGCGCTCAATGGCTCCACGAGCAGCAGCTCCGCCACCATGTGCTGGAACGGCACGCAATACACCTGGAACGGCTCGACCTTCACCACCGGGGGCAGCTGCAGCACGGCCAGCAACACTGTCTGCTGGAACGGCACGCTGTACACTTGGAACGGCGGCACCAGCTTCACCCAGGGCGGCAGCTGCGGCACAACCAGCGCCTCGATCCATTCCAGCTGGACTGGCTGCATCACCGACCGCGACCAGGACTACGACATCAGGAACACCGCGCCCAATCCGTCGGACGCGAACCTCGCCGCCGGCATCGCCTCGACCCTGTTCCCGGCCGAGCAGTACTCGGAGTGCCCGGTCCAGCTGATGCCGCTGAGCTACGACTGGACGTCGCTGAAGTCGAAGATCGACGCGATGACGCCCAACGGCACCACCAACCAGTCGATCGGGCTCGCCTGGGGCTGGGAGTCCCTGACGCAGGGCGCGCCGCTCAGCGCGCCGGTCGAGGATCCGAGCTACAAGTACCAGAAGGTCATCATCCTGCTGACCGACGGTCTCAACACGCAGAACCGCTGGACCACCGATCAGGCCACGATCGATGCGCGCCAGGCGCTCTTGTGCAACAACGTCAAGGCGGCCGGCATCACGCTCTACACCATCCAGGTCAATACCGGCGGCACCGATCCAACCTCGACCCTGCTGCAGAACTGCGCGAGCGATGCGAGCAAGACGTTCATGCTCACGCAGGCCAGCGCGATCGTGACCGTGTTCAACCAGATCGGCACCAACCTCTCCAAGCTGCGCGTGGCGAAGTAACCCGCCCAAGCCGGTTGCAAAACGAAGGCCCCGGGATCGACCCCGGGGCCTTTTCACGTTTGGGACAGGCGAGCGCGACGACGGTTCGGTCGGCCGCTATTGCACGAGGTACGGCTGCGCGTTCCACGTCACCGCGAGGCCGCTCGGGATCGGAATCGGCGTGGCGTTGGGATCGCTGTTGAGCACCAGCTGCCCGTTGCCGTTGATCACGATGGTGTCGGCGATGAAGGCCGAGTAGGGGGCGGTTGCCAGCGCTTCTGCGTTGCCCGTGATCGTGAGCTGCTGCTTGGGGAAATAGGCAACCCCCTCGAAATACAGGCCGGCCTGCCCGGCGAGCTGGCTCGACGTGGCCGCAAGCCCGCTGGGGCCGCTCGGATCGAGGAAGAAGACGAAGCCGGGGAGCGGGCCGCTCGACGCCGCGGTCAGGTGCCAATTGGCCTGGCCGGACATTTGCACGCCCGAACCTTGACCGGTGATGAAGAACGTCACGCCATCGCCGGTGAACGTGCTCCCGCCCGACTCGTTGAGCACGCCGTCCTTGATGACGTAGAACCCGGGCGCGAAGGTAGCCGAGACTTGGCCGCTGAAGCTCATGCCGCCGCAATAGACGCCGGGCTGCAGCGTGACCGTATTGTGTCCCGAGGCGCTGTAATTGGTGTAATCGCAGGCGCCGACCGTGGGCTTCGAATAATTCTTGAAGGGATCGGCCACCGGCTTGCATTTCGGGTCGGGCGTCGGCGTGAGGGTCGCGTTGCCGACTTTCGAGACGCCCCCGACGAAGCAATTGTCGCGCGAGCTGATCGAGGTGTTGCCGTTGAGGCTGACCGCCTGCGAATCGTGCGAGTTGACCTGCAGCGTGCAATTCGGCGCCGTGATGTTGATCGACGCATTGCCGTTGAGCTGCAGCGCCGACGCGACGCTCATGTTCAGCGCGAGCACGCAGAACTGTCCGCTCGTGCCGTTGCGGACCGCGGCGATCGATCTGGCGGAGAGCGACAACGCCGAGACTCCCATGACGCCCATGAAGTTGGTGCGGACCGACGCGCTCACCGTGCCGGTGTAATTGCCGCTTCCCCCGTCCGACGTGAAGCTGGGCGCCAGGTTCGAGAGCACCGACACCGCGTAGGCCGGGAGGTTGTTGTTGAACGTGTCGAGCGCCACGCCCTGCCAGTTCGACGTGCCGTCGCGCGCGCCCGCGAGGATCGCCACGTCGAGCGCCGACTGCAGCCCGAAGCGCAGATTGCTTGCGCGCGAATAATCGACGGCGCTGCCGACCATGGCGAGCACCGGGACGAGAGCCAGCGTGAACACCGGCATCACCGATCCTTCGCGGTCGGATGCGAACCGGGATGTCTTGCGACGGATCAGGCGGGACAGACGGTCGAGCATGGCAAGCTCCTCATGTGGCCTGCGCTATCTCTCCCTTTCTTCTTTTGCGAAATTCATACGATCGGCGATGCAATTAGCATCCATCTTGTGCTGAATGTGGCTTGAGTTTTATCGAAACGCCCCATGAAGCTCGTCGCTACGTTCCGGCACGGGCAGGCGCGAGGGCCGCGAGCCGATGTCGGCCGGCGGCGTGCGATGAGCGTGACGCTTCGCCGCCAGCGGGTCACCTGGCAAAACGTCAGCACGGACAGCGGCATGACGCACTCGCGCGCTTGTTGCATCAAATTCGATTCAATCCCGGTCGCGGTTTCTGCGGTCATATTCGTAATTTCGCAAACCCTTGATCCTACGGTGCGGCGCACTGGTGAAGGGTTTTCACTCTCTTCGGGGCTTGGCCATGTCTGTTTACACGCACCACGCGTTCGGGCGGCGGCTGTGCCGCTTCGCTCAAGACGCCGAGGGTTCGGTTGTCCCGCTCCTGGCGCTCGTCGCCATCCCGCTCATGGGGCTGATGGGAGCCGCCACCGACTATTCCCGCGCCGCCACTGTGCGCGCCAAGCTGCAGGCGAGCCTCGACGCCGCCCTGCTGGCCGGCGTGAAGGACGGCACCTCGAACTGGAGCACGGTCGCGCTCGCGCTGTTCAACGCGGATGCGGCCGGCACTGGCGCCAACGTCGATAGCCCGAACTTCAACTCCGACGGCAGCGGGGGATATTCGGCGACCGTGAGCGGCAGCGTGCCCACCATGTTCATGTCGATGCTGTCGTTCTCCTCGATTCCGGTCGGGGCCAGCTCCGCGGCCATAAGCGGCAATCCGGAGCAATCGTGCATTCTCACCTATGACAGCGGCCACCCGCTCTCCAACGTCAGCGTGAATTTCGGCGGCGCCCCCAGCGTCTCGCTCACCGGCTGCGCGGTGCGCTCGAACACGAGCGTGAACTGCAACGGGCACAGCGGCGGAGCGAACGCCTCGATCGCCGCCGGCACGACCAGCGGCTGCAGCAATCCGCATTCCTACGCGCAGGTCGTTCCCGACATCTACGCGTCGGTCATCAGCAATATCACCGCGCAGTGCGGCGGCGTGAACCCGGGCGTCGCCTGGAACGCGAGCGTCTCCACCATCCCGTCGGGCGTGCGGGTCGTCACCAAGACCAACTACACCGAATATCACGTGTGCGGCGACCTCGCCCTGAGCGGCACCGGCACGCTGATCAGCAGCTCGCCCACCGCGGACAGCGTGATCGTCATCGAGAACGGCGGGCTGGCGCTCGCCAACAACGCCTCGGTCAGCACGCTGCGCACCGCGATCGTCATGACCGGCTCCGGTACCACGGGGGGCGTGATCAATTTCCCCAACGGCAACGGCCACAGCGCCACGCTGTCGCTGTCCCCGCCGATCACCGCCGGCAATCCCTGGCAGGGCATCGCGCTTTACCAGGATCCGCGGCAGACCACGCTGGTGAGCGACAGCTGGGGCCCGGGCGCGACCTTCAGGGCCGACGGGGTCGTTTATCTGCCCTATGCGGATCTGAGCATGAGCGGCATCGCGGCCAGCAACGACTATCAGTGCACCAAGGTCGCGACCCACACCTTCGCGACCAACGGCAACGTCAGCCTGACGTTCGCCCAGGCGACCAGCGGCTGCACCACCATCAACATGAAGCAGTGGAACGAGGCGGCGCTGCATCTCACGCAGTGAGCTTGCCTCCGTAACCGCGCCAAGCCCGGTCCCCGGCCAGGCTTGGCGCGCGTCCGTCAACGCGCGCTTGCGTCCTGATTGACGTGGTTAAACAATCCCTAATCGATGCCCTCCGGTTTCGGCGCACGGATTAGCTCCGTCGCAAATCTTATCTGTTTGATTCTAATTCGATCGGCTTTTGAATAGAGAGCTTTGCAATGCGTGACCGGATCCTCCTCCCGTTGAACCAGTGGCGTGCAGAATTTGCGCGCTGCTCCGAAGGCTCCATCGTGCCGGCCTTCGCGATCCTCGCCATCCCGTTCATGGCCATGGTGGGCATGGGCATCGACTATTCGCGCGCCAGCAGCGTCCGGTCGCAGCTGCAGGCCTCGCTCGATTCCGCCGTGCTGGCCGGCGCGAAAGACGCCAGCCAGAACTGGACGCAGATCGCCCAGGCGGTGTTCGACGGCAATCCGGCGCGCCTCACGGGCGGGGCCGACGCGCCCTCCTTCACCACGGACGCCAACGGAAACTACTCCGGCAGCGTGACGGCCTCGGTGCCCACCATGTTCATGGGCGTCTTCGCGATCTCCTCCATGCCGGTGAGCGCGAGCTCGCTCGTGGCGCCGCCGTCGGGCGTCGACAATTCGTGCATTCTCTCCCTCGATCACGGCCAGCCGCTCTCGCACCAGTCGATGACGTTCAACGGTGCGCCGAACGTGGCGCTCACCGGGTGCGGGCTGCGCTCCAACACCAGCATGACCTGCAATGGCCACAGCGGCGCCGCAACCGCCTCGATCGGCGCCGGCAGCGTCGGCGGCTGCAGCAATCCGCAGGCGAACGCGACCGTCGTGCCCGACATCTACACGACGCTGGCGAGCTCGATTTCGTCGAAGTGCACCGGGCAGGGCGCGGGCGTCACCTGGAACGTGGGCGTGAGCACGCCGCCGGCCGGATTGGTCACGGTCACCCAGAGCAACTACACCGAATATCACGTTTGCGGCAACCTGACGCTGACCGGCACCGGCTACCTGACCGGCAGCGCGCCGACGACCGACACCGTGATCGTGATCGAGAACGGCGACCTCATCCTCGCCGACGACGCATCGGTGACCGCGATGCGCGTGACCTTCGTGCTCACCGGCAACAACCAGTATGCCAGCCAGGTCGAGTTTCCCAACGGCAACGGACATGCCGCGAGCTTGTCGCTGTCGCCTTCGACCAGCGCGAACAATCCGTGGCAGGGCGTTTCGCTCTATCAGAACCCGTCGCTCACCAGCACGGTCGACAACACCTGGGGCCCCGCCGCCACCTTCAATGCCGACGGCGTGGTCTATCTGCCGAATTCCAACGTCACGATGCACGGCAGCGGGACCAGCAACAACGCGAAATGCACCAAGCTCGTGGTCAACAGCTTCACCAGCGACGGCAGCATGGACATCAACTTTTCCCAGACGGCCAGCGGCTGCACCACGCTCGGCGTGAAGCAGTGGAGCGCCTCTCCGATCCACCTCGCGCGGTGAAGCCGCGGGCTAGCGGGTTGTCGCCTCGCTTCAGCCGGGCTATTTGCTGCGCTTCAGTTTCTTGTAAAGCGCGGCAGGGAGACCGGCAGCATCGCCGCAATAGATCCAGTCGAGCGAAACGCCGAATTTTTCCCAGATCAACAGGGCCGCTCCGAGGCTGATCCGGCGTCTGCCCCGTTCGAACACATTGATCTGGTGAGGACGCAGTCCGACCTGCTCGGCAAAGGCGCTTTGCGTCGTGTACCCGAGCGCCAGCCGGGTGCGGACGAGTCTCTTTGCGGAGATTTCCATGCCCGGCCTCATTTGCGCTGCTCCAACTCCTTGGAGAGCGCGGCGGGGAGCCGGCTATCGTCGCCGCAATAGGTCCAGTCGAGCGGAATTCCCAACTTGTCACGGATTTTCAATGCGACGCCAAGGCTGACGCGCCGTTTTGCCCTTTCGAAGGGGCTGTAGAGATAGGGTCGGATGCCGATTTTTTCGCAAATCGCACTTTGGGTGTTGAACCCCAAGGCGATCCTGGTGCGCCTGAGGCGCGCCGCGCACTCCCTGATCAGCTTCGGCTCGATCTTCTTCACGGAGGGGTTTCCAAAATGTGAGGGCGGGCGACGTCGGATTGCTCGTGTGGCGAATGATATACATGGCGCGGCGCCGTCCGACTACACCCACCCCAGCCCCCGGATCGTCCAGCAAGCAGCCCCGATTGAGCGGCAGTGAAATCCGGGACAATTCCGGTCCGGCCAGTTGTTCGCACATTCAACCGGCATGCCATGCTGGCGGCTACAACAATTGCGGCAGAAGCGCTGACAAAAAATTATGTCTCGTTTTTACTTGCGGATTCGGCGTTAGTGGTGTAAACGGCGATATGAGATACGTCAAATTGCGCCCGGCGCCGCAAGCGCCGGGCGCTTTGCATCCGGGCAGGAAGCGTGGGCATGCAGTTGCGAACAATGCGGATCGCGGGCTGCCGTAAGCAAGTCGACTCGATTCAACTCGGGGTATGCGCCGCCCTGCGATTCCGGCACCTGTTTTTTTCCTGAATTCCGTTGTTACGAACAAGCGAAACAATCGAGCGTTTCCGAGCCACGTTTTGGAACGCGCGCAACCAGCGATAGAGCCTAAGCGGACGCGGGACGGCAGACGAATTTCGCACGTCTCGCGTGCGCAATACGCGATGAACGCGAGATGAACGGCCGCGATTCGCCTTCACAAGCCGCGGAGTTCCCGGAACGAACCTGTTCGCCTGTCGATTTCCCTTTGACGAGCTATGCGCGAGGCCGCGTTCCGCTCGCAAGAAAAAGGAGGTCGACAATGAACAGATTCCTGAGCACCGTTTTGATCGCCGGTGCGGCCGTGCTGTTCGCGGCGAGTGCCGCGTCGGCCGGTGGCATCAAGGCGGGCGCCAATGTGAGGGCCGGCCACGCCATGGTGGGCGCGCACGCCGCGGTGATGCCGCGCGGTTTCCATGAGGGCCGCAAGGTCGGCTGGCATGGACGCAGCACGCCGCCCGGCTGGAGCCGCGGCCGCAAGACCGGCTGGCATCACGCCGGCACGCCTCCGGGCCTTCGCCGGCACTAGCTGATTGGTAAATTGCGCGGCTATCACCGCGCGATGCGAAAGCGTCCCGATCCGCGACAGCGGGTCGGGGCGCTTCTTTTGCGATTCCCTCCCATTGATGACCGTGGCGTCCGCGATGTATGCCGTACGGGCAACAAGCCCATTGGACGCTTCGGTTCTCGATGCACCCGGTTTTTCTCGCGCCCGGCACGCCCACGGTGCCGATTCATTTCGTCACGTCGGACAGCTGGGAGAAGGTGCGCGGACGCCTCGACCCGGCGGCGCGCGC